>Ga0208783_10001118_pt1 | contig 16184 bp, 31 predicted proteins | sample DEB19_08_DNA_2_FD_184529 | JGI IMG/M metagenome (GOLD analysis project Ga0208783, IMG submission 184529) | Aqueous microbial communities from the Delaware River and Bay under freshwater to marine salinity gradient to study organic matter... | ecosystem: Environmental > Aquatic > Marine >... | reverse complement strand
GCGGCACCTCTGTGTACACCAACCAGAATGTGATCAGCAAGGTGTTCGGCGAGGTGTTTGAAACCGCACGCAAGATGCTGCTGGAAGATCCGACCTACGGCCCAGCCATCAAAGAACGCATCACAGAAAAAGCTAACAGACTTGCCGAGTTCGGCAGAGGAGCTAGATAAATGGCCTACCCTATTTCCGATGTTACCCGCCGGGTTGTCTATTCTGGTTCGGCAGGTGTCGGCCCGTACAGTTTCACCTTTGAGATCCTGACCCAGACGGACATTGCGGTCTACAAGAACACCACCTTGCTGACCCTGACCACCGACTACACGGTCACGATCAACAGCAACGGCACTGGCAGTATCACGCTGGTGTCGGCGGCCACCGGAGCTGACAGCATCACCATTGTGGGTGACCGTGGCATCCAGCGCACAACCGACTTTGTGACGGGTGGCGACCTGTTTGCCAACACCCTGAACCAAGAGCTTGACGCGCTGACAATCTACTCGCAGCAGGTTGATGAGAAGGCAGAGCGTGGCCTTAAAGCCCCGGTCACTGACCCCACCGACATTGCCATGACGCTGCCCAGCAAGACCAGCAGGGCCAACAAGTACCTGGGCTTTGATGCGAACGGCAACCCGGTGGCCACGGCTGGAACCTCTGCGCCGCCTTCGCTGGGCACGCTGTCCTCGCAGAACGCTGATGCTGTTGCAATCACTGGAGGGGTCATCACTGGCATTACTGATCTGGCCATTGCTGATGGGGGCACCGGAGCCTCGACTGCAGCCAACGCCCGCATCAGCCTGGGTGTGGCGATTGGCACTGATGTGCAAGCCTATGATGCGGCCACTGCCAAGACCAATGTGGCGCAATCCTTCACTGCCGCACAGCGCGGCTCTGTATCGACCCTGACGGATGCTGCAACCATCACCCCTGACTTTGCTGTGGCCAATAACTTCAGCGTGACGCTGGGCGGTAACCGCACACTGGCCAATCCGACCAACCTCACGGCTGGCCAGTCTGGTGTGATTGTTATCACCCAAGACGGCACTGGCTCCCGCACGCTGGCCTATGGTGGCTACTTCAAGTTTCCATCTGGAACGGCTCCAACACTAACCACCACCGCCAATGCCGTTGATGTCCTGGCCTACTATGTTGAGAGCGCAACCCGCATCACGGCCCGCCTGATTACGGATGTGAAGTAATGCTCGGCAACCCTCTTCTTCTTGGCGCTGAAGACTCATACACAATCAGCCGCTCTTTGCGGCTGCGCTCTAGTGCGAGTGCGTTTCTAAGTCGAACTCCTGCTGGTGCTGGCAACCGCAAGACATGGACATGGAGCGGATGGGTGAAGCTCTCTGCCATTGGAGTAAGCCGGGGCCATGGTTTGCTGTCCGTTGGCACTGGAGCCAACGGCACCACTGGCTTTGACTTCAGGGTGAATGATTCCACTGACGGAAGCATTCGGATTGAAGAGGCTCTCTTCGGGACAACCACTTATTGTGTGCTTGTAACAACTCCGGTCTATCGTGATCCGTCTGCTTGGTATCACATCGTTCTGTCAGTAGACACCACCCAGGCAACATCTTCAGATAGGGTGAAGCTCTATGTCAATGGAAGTCAGGTAACTTCATTTTCATCATCCACTTATCCGTCACTGAATTATGACTTCCTTGTTAGCAGCGCCACCCAGCACAATATGGGTGTCAGCAAAGCCAATGGAGTGACAACATATGCCGATGAATATTTGACTGAGATCAACTTCATTGGAGGACAAGCCCTTACACCCAGCAGCTTTGGTGAGACCGATGCAACCACTGGCGCATGGAAGCCAAAAAGATACGCTGGCACTTACGGCACAAACGGCTTTTATATAAACTTTTCTGATAACAGTGACAAAACTGCAACGACCATTGGAAAAGATTATTCTGGCAATGGAAACAACTGGACACCAAACAGCATAAGCATCACCGCTGGCACTACCTACGACTCCATGCTGGATGTGCCGACGCTTTGGGCTGACGGCGGCAATGGGCGCGGTAACTATGCGAACTGGAACCCAATCGTTCCGATTAATGCGTCATCCACAATCACCAACGCAAACCTCCAGGCAACTCTCGGCGGCACCGCTGGAACTAACGCCAACGGTGTGCTGTCAACATTCAAAATCAACTCGGGAAAATGGTACGCGGAATTTACGCTATCCACAATCACCAATGGAGGCACTTATCCGTTTGTCGGGATAACAGGAGCAAACTCACTGGTGACCTCGAATGTATCCAGCAACTCGGCAAGTTATTGCATTCGCGCAAGTGGAAACATTGACGCGCTTGCTGTATTTAACACTGGATATGGTTCTTCGTTTGCCAACGGTGATGTTTGCCAAATTGCCGTTGATTTTGATGCGGGCAAGATTTGGTACGGTAAAAACGGAACATGGTTTGCGAGCGGCAACCCAGCGAGTGGGACAAGTCCCTCTAGTTCAGGTGTCTCTTCTTCGACGCTCTGGGCGTTTGCTGTCAGCGGGGATGGCAACGCTGTCGCTGCCGCCAACTTCGGCCAGCGCCCATTCGCCTACACTCCGCCCAGCGGCTACAAGGCGCTGAACACGCAGAACTTTCCTGAGCCTACGATCAAGAAGGGCAGCGATTGGTTTGACGCCAAGCTGGACACCGGGGCAAACATCAAAGCCACGGCTGAAGCAACCTTCACTGGTGATGAATTGGTCTGGATCAAAGACAGGGCCAACATCAACAATCACCAATTAATTGATTCAGTACGGGGAACCTCGGCGGTGCTGCAGTCAAACACGACAGCAGCAGAGACAACTTACACGGCACCATCAGGCAACTCGGTGGGCTGGGTGTGGAAAGAAGGCGCTACCCCAGGCTTTGACATCGTGGCCTATACGGGCAATGGTACGGCTGGTCGCACGATAGCCCACTCTCTTGGTGTTGCGCCTCAACTCATAATTTCAAAGTGTAGGTCTTCTTCTGCAACGAATTGGCCGGTATTTGGTTCTTTGCTTGGCGCAAACAAATATTTGCTTCTCAACTCCACAGCGGCATCAGCAACTGGATCACCGGGCTACGACAACGGCACTCTTGCGACATCATCCGTGTTTAGTGTTGGCAGTCAGTCTGACATCAACAGCAACGGCGCAACCTACATCGCCTACCTCTTCGCCGAGGTCTCTGGCTTCAGCAAGTTCGGCAGCTACACCGGCAACGGCAGCAGCGATGGGCCGTTTGTGTTCTGCGGGTTTAGGCCTAGATTTATCATGTGGAAGCGCACCGATTCGACATCCGATTGGGTGATGCAAGATACTGCGGTGAACACCATAAATGTGTCTTCATCTTATCTAGTCCCGAATACATCTGCCGCTGAGGGATCGTTTGGTTTCCACGACATCGTTTCCAACGGATTCAAGCTGCGGCAGACTAACAGCACTTGGAATGTCAACGGCGGAACCTACATCTTCGCGGCCTTTGCCGAAAACCCGTTTAAGTATTCCCTAGCGAGGTAAGACAATGTTCATGCTCAACAACCATCCTGTGTCTGTTGATTGTGCTTTTACGCACAACAACATTCAATATCCCGCCAACTGGTTGCGCCTCGCCAGCCCAGCAGAGCGGGCGGCCATCGGAATCACTGAGGTGGCTGATCCGGAGCAGTACGATGACAGGTTCTATTGGGCACCCGGCAACCCCAAAGACCTCGACCAGCTCAAGACGCAGATGATCGGGCAGGTGAAGTCTATTTCTGGCTCTTTGCTGGCAACCACTGATTGGAAGATCACCCGTGCTGCCGAGGGCGTGAAGGCTTGCGATGCTGAGACGCTGGCTGATCGCGCTGCCATCCGTGCTGCCAGCGATGCCAATGAGGCGCTGGTCACCGCCTGCACTACTGTCGACCAGCTTGCTGCTGTTCAGTTCACTTGGCCTACCCAGAATTAACGGAGTAGCTTGTCATGGATCAGGGAGAGATTGACCCCGTGCGCTACGGGGTGCTTTGGGAGCGTGTCCAAAACATGGACAAGAAGATTGACCGCATGGAGCGGCAGATTGAGCAGCTTCTGGAGCTGGCCAACAAGTCCAAGGGTGGACTGTGGGCTGGCATGGCCATCGCCTCGGCGGTGGGCGGTGCCATCACTTGGCTGGTTGGCCACTTCAAGGGAGGGTAGACCATGATCCCCATCGACCCGATCACGGCGCTTGCTGCCGTCAATAAGGCGGTGAAGATGGTGAAGATGGCAAGCCAGACCGCCACTGATGTGGCCCAGCTCGGCCCCTTGCTGGGCAATTACTTTGATGCCAAGGCCACGGCCACCAAGGCTGCCCGCCAAGCCAAGAAGAAGGGCGGCTCCAACCTGGGCGCAGCAATGCAGATTGAAATGGCGCTCAAGGCCCAGGCCGACTTTGAGCGCGAGGTGCAGGGGTTGTTCTTCAGCTCCAACAACATGGACATCTGGCACCAGATCAAGAAGCGCGAAGCTGAGATGAATGCTGAGGATAAGGCCGAGGCAGAGCAGGAGAAGCTGGCAGAGATCCGCAGGCAGAGGGAGATGCGTGAGTACAAAGAGATTGGCATTGCTGTGGTGATTGCTGCGATGCTGCTGGGTGCGGTGGGTTGGGTGCTGGTAGAGATCATCTTCTAGCCATGAGATGTCTTTGCCTCCAGACATCAAGAAGGTCATCATTGATGCACTGGACAAGTACATCAAGGTCATCTGTTATCTGATCCTGGCTGATGCAGCTTTCAGTTTAGTGATCACCTTGCCACCTGAGATTGCAAACAAAATTTTCGACGCACTATTTAGGCGACTTGGACTATGAGCTTCATCAAGAAACCAGCAGCCGGGGCCAGCCGCTCTGAGCGCGAGGCCTATGTGAAGGCCTGGGCTGCCATCACCATCAGCATCTTTGCCCTGCTGCTGGCCATCAATGGCTACTTCGGCGGCAGCAACAGCAGCCGGGTGCTGGGCAAGACGATTGAAGCGAACAATTTATGGGCTTGGTATCAGGCCAAGAACATCCGCTCGGTGATCTATGAAGAGGCTGGCAAGGCAGACAAAGCTGCCAAGCAAAAGGCCGACATGGAAGAGATTAGCGAGAAGGCCCGCAAGGCAGAGGCCGAGCGTGATGTGGCCAAGAACAGAAGCCCCTGGTTTTCCTACGCAGGGATGGCCCTGCAGTTAGCTATCGTCCTGTCGAGCGCCGCGATCTTGGCTGTGATGATGCCCATGCTGCTTGTCAGCGTTGCTGTCGGTGCGGGCGGTGCCGCACTGCTGGTGTTTGCAATGGTGATCTGATGCTCTCTCTACTCTCTACCCTTGGCGGTATCTTGCTCGGCGGTCTGCCAAAGCTGCTCGACTACTTCCAGACAAAACAGGATCACAAGCATGAGCTGGCTCTAGCGCAAGCGCAATCTGAGCGTGAGCTGGCCCTGGCCGCCCAAGGCTTTGCCGCCCAGGCCAAGGTGGAGGAGATTCGCTCCGACCAGATCGCCATGCAGACTGAAGCCGCGATGACCCAGGCCGCGCTCGACCACGACAAGCAGGTGCTGAAGTCGGCCAGCAAGTGGGTGGCGAACTACATCGGCACGGTGCGCCCGACGGTGACCTACCTGTTTGTGCTGGAGCTGCTGGCCATCAACGGGTTCCTGGCCTATTACCTATGGTCACACCCTGAGCTGGTCAAGAGCATTGATGATGTGATCAAGTACAGCGACCTCATTTTCTCCAGCGATGAGATGAGTATGCTGGGCGGGATCATTGGCTTCTGGTTTGGCTCTCGCGGGTTCAAGAAGTGAAGCTCAGTCACGCTGGCGCAGAGCTGATGCACAGGTATGAGGGCTGCCGCAATCGGCCCTACTTGTGCCCTGCTCACATCTGGACTATCGGCTATGGCCATGTCTTGTACCAGCAGCAGATCCGTCTGCCCATGGTGAAGAAGGATGGCGAGAGTGGGCAGATCCGAAAGGAGTACCCGCTTGAGGAGGGGGATAACCGTGTCTGGTCGAAAGAAGAAATCAATCAGTTATTCGCAACTGATGTCGCAAGTTTTGAGCGCGGTGTTTTACGACTTGTTCCCACTGTTGCTGGCAAGCAAGGCGCTTTTGACGCTATGGTCAGTTTTGCATTCAACGCAGGGCTAGGCAACTTGCAGCGGTCTCAGATCCGCATCAAGGCCAACAGGGGTGAGTGGCAGGCTGCGGCTGACGCACTCATGGATTGGACAAAGGGAGGCGGCAGAGTGCTTCCCGGACTGGTGAAGCGCCGGGAAGCAGAGCGTGCCTTATTCCTCTCCGGCATTGAGGAGAGCGCCTAGCGCCTTGATGCGCTTCTGGTGGCCAGCAGTGTGACGGATGCGCTTGACAGTATCAATGCACTCCAGCGTATCGTGGTTGGTTTCCTTCAGCTCTCGCAGCTTTGTCATCCGATCCCGCGGGGCGACCTTGCCAGCGCGGGCAGTCTTGTCGGCCAGGGCTTCATAGGCATCAGCCCACTCATCCAGACTGCCATGCACTGAGAACGGCTGCTCCTTACCCGGCACCAGCAGGGCAAAGCCAATCGGCTGCACTGGCTCTTCATCTTCGGTGATCGCCTCGACGGTCTGCAGCACCTCCTCGGCCTGCTGCTGCAGCTCGACGGCTATCTCATGCAGGCGCTCGGCAATGACCACTGGCTCATCCACTGTGTCGGCCATGGCCTCCTCGATCACTACCGGGTCAGACACCGGCAGGGCCGGGGCGATGACATCCAGCGGGTTGCGTGGCGTGATGTCCTTTGCCTGCTGGGGCTTGGCCTCATCCGGGAAGTCCTGCGCCTCCTCGGCGGTGATCAGGCCTTTGAGTACATCCGGGAAGGCATCGCGCAGGGCAAAGCCCCTGGCACGCATGGCCAGCATCCGCTTGGGGTAGGCCTGCCATGGCCCTTGCTTGCCCCACAGACCCGCCCGCTTGGCATCCTCGACGCTGAACCGGGCGGTCACTGGCTTGCGGCCCTTGCGATTGGCAATGCAAACGGCCACCGGGTTGGGTGTGCCCTCGCCCTCCATGTATTCCTCGACACCCTCGCAGACGGGGCTGGCCTGCACCAGCGCCATGGCTGCATCACCGTAGACGCTGGGCTTGCCGTTGATCACGGCAATGTTCTGCAGGGCTTGCATGGGGGCAAGGCCAATCTCATACCCCCATTGCACGCAGACCATGATGTCCTGCGGCTTGCCCTGGTAGGCGCGGGGAACCATGGAGCTGTCGGCCAGCATCTTGCTGAACTCCATGGCCTCGGTGATGGTGGCCGGGGCAAAGCCCTGGCGATTAATGAGCTGTGTCATTTTTGTGCTCCATGTATTGGTCGATGGTGGTGAAGATCAGTTCAGCGATGGCATCAATGGCGGCCTCTGCCTGCTGCTCGGTGGCCTGGGGGCAGGCATTCAGGATGGCAACCACCGCCTGCTCATAGGCGAGGTTGATGACGGGGTTGTCAGTTTTCATTTGATCACCTTCACTTTCAGGGTGGACTGGCGTGCGCTGTAGGCCTCCTTGGCTGGCACCAGCCGCTCGGCCTGGGCCGAGTAGTGGCGCATGGGCCACTCGACCAGCAGGTTCCCGACCTTGCCCACCTTGGCCTGTCCCAAGATTTTTTTCAGCGCAATCTCGGCCTGCTCAATATCCTCCTTGGCCGTCTTCATGCTGGCCTTGGCATCAATGATCTTCTGCGCCCAGGTGGCAGCAGACTGAGGCATGGCCAGCTCGGCCTCCTCGATCACGCTGGGGTAGATCCTGTCCATGTCCTCGCTGCTCTGCGGGGGGTACCAGTCAATCTCACCGTGCTGCCTGTAAGCCTCCAGCTTGCTCTCAAAGGTGTTGACCGCTGTGATGATTGCCTTCTCGGTAACGGCATGGCGATCAAAGAGAAACACCCGCATCTCAATGCCTTGGTACAGCACGCAGACGGCACCCCACTTGTAGCCGGTCACCAAGAGCTGGCCTTGGAGCTGGATGGGGCCACGGGCTAGGTCAGGCGCATCCTCCGGGTAGGTTTTGGTGACCTTGGCCTCCAGCACCCCAGGCCCATCCAGCACGATGCTGTCCTGGCCGACAACATAGATGTTCAGATCGCTGTTGCTGGTGACGGTCTGGCCGGTGCCCTGGGCAATGCCATCCAAGCTGCACTGCAGGGCCAGCAGATCACTCTTGAAGGGCTTGCCAATATCGACATCAAACTCAGCAATGCCCAGGCGCTTGCAGGCCTCGGTCAGCACTACTGGCTCCAGGGTATTGCCCCAGGCCATGGCCTCATTGCCGATGTCATCCCGCGGCTTGCCGTCAATCGCGTTGATGCTGTACTGCAGCTCATCATTGGGCCTGCTGTACTTGCTGTAGCCCATCAGTCCCGGCAGGCGGGATGCGGACATCATGCGGTCATCAGTGAGTTTCCCGGCCATGCTCGGCCTCCTTCAATTTGTAGCTGGCAATGTGCTTGCCGGTGGGGGTGGTGACTGTCTCTGTTTCGATCTTGATGCCCTGCTGCCGGAGGTCAGCGATGCGGGCGGCCAGCCTGAAGCAGCCAGCCCGCTCCAAGGCATCCAGCGCGGTGACCGGGCCAGCCTGCAGCATCTCTAGGATGGTCTTGGTCTGGCTCATCAGATGACCCCGGTGACGATGGCCGTCAGCAGGCAGGCCATGATGATGCCGCCTAGCACCATGATCACTTTGTCGGCCAGGGTGAAGGGGGGATACTCCTCATGGATGCCGCCTCGATGGCCGGGGCCAAAGGCCTCCTCCATGGTGCGGGGGTAACGCTTCTCTGTTTGCATGGTTTTCTCCTTGGTTACTGTTGCGGGAAACGCTGGATCAGGCGGGCCACTTGGGCGGGCCGCCATTCGGTATTGCCGCGGGCGGTCTCAACCCCGCGCTGGGCCAGAGCTGCGGCTATGTCGCGCAGGGTGGTGGCACCGGAGGCCTGGATGCTGGCAATGATCGGCTGGATGCGTGCGGCATAGGCATCAGCACGGGCCTGGATGCGCTCTATGCCAGCCTCGCTGCCCTTGGTGGGGGTAGGACTACCCAGGCGCACGCCACGGGCCTTAGCGGCCTGCAGAGCGGCCTTGGTGCGTTCGGAGATCTTGCGGGCCTCCCACTCTGCGAACACGGCAGACATCTGCAGGAAGGTGCGGTCAGCCTCGGGCATATCGGCGCAGACGAACGGCACGCCAGACTCCAGCAGGCCGCTGATGAAGTGGACATTGCGGGCAAGGCGGTCTAGCTTGGCGATCACCAGCACGGCCTTGGCCTTCTTGGCTGCAGCCATGGCCAGGGCAAGCTGCTCACGGTCGTTCTTGCGGCCAGATTCCACCTCGGTGAACTCGGCCACCAGCTCGGCAGCTCCGATGTGCTGGGCGACTGCAGTGCGCTGGGCATCCAGGCCAAGGCCGCTCTGGCCCTGGCGGTCTGTGGAGACACGGTAGTAGGCGACAAAGCGGGTCATCACTTGGCTCCCTTCTTGCGCGAGATGTAGAAGGTGAAGCCAAGGCGGCCCACCTTGATGAACCAAATACCGCCGATTTTCTTGATGGTCATCTCAGGCCTCCGTGGCTTTGGAGATGGCGGCACGCAACAGATTCAGCTCTTCAATGCTGATCCAGACCTGCATCATCCCGCTGTCTGTGATCACCGGGGCCTGCCCGACGATGGTGTTGACGATGGCCACGGCGCTGTGCAGTAGCTCGGGGGCGGCAACGATTAGGCGGCCGTTGGCGGGCGCAGGATCAAGGCCGTCAGCCAGGATGCCCCACTCAGGCAGGCGGGCGACGATCACGCCGGAATCTGCTGGGCCGACAACTTCGCGCCCGTTAATGGCCCAAGGGCCGGGGGTGTGTGTGGTGGTCATGTCAGGCCTCCACAGCAGCTTGAATCATGGCCTTCATAGCGCTGGACTTGTAGCTGTCCAAAGCCGCGGCGGCATTGTCAAACCGCTTGCCAAGGCCGCGCCAGACGCGGTGCGAGGCATTCTGGCAGCAGACAAACAGGTGATCGTTAGCAATCCAGATCTCTGCGGAAGCCTTGCCGCAGGACAGTTGCACCAGCTTGCCGGCGTTGGTGACTTCGTGCTTGGTAATGAGAACTTGGGTCATCGTCTCTCCTTGTGAGCTTTATCTGCTCGGTTGCGATAGGTGGATTGTGCCTGAACCGATAGCGGTGTCAATACCCAAAGCCAACAAAAACACTAGGACAAACCCTAATACGCTTCTTGCCCTGTGATGGGAGTAGACTCCTGCGCTATCGCCACGATACCGAGCAGGCCCATGCAACAGAAGAGAATCCCGTTCCTAGTGAGGCTGCACCCTGACAGCAGGGAGCTGCTGACCAAGGCCGCTGCAGACCAGCGCCGCAGCATCAGCAGCATCATTGACCAGTGCGTGCGAGACCAGCTCCAACCCCGCTACGGCGGCCTGGAGCCTCGCCTGCAGCGGTTCCTCATGGGGGTGAAGCAGTGACCCAGCAGGAGGCCATCAGGGTGCTGGACATGGCCAGGGAAGGCCAGTCACTACCCGCCGAGGTGATCCAGCTTGCGCTGTCGGTTACTGACCAGCAGCCCCAGCCGGACAATGCCGAGCGGTGGGAACAGTTTTTGGCCGCGCTGCGCCAGAAGGGGTTGCTGTGATGGAGCTGCAGTTCACTGTGCTTGGCAAGCCCCGCGGCAAGGGCAGGCCGAGGTTTGGCAATGGCCGCACTTACACCGACAAGCAGACGCTGGAGTATGAGCGCCTGATTGCCTGCCGTGCTGCCGAGGCCATGCCATGCCCTGCTGTTGAGACCCCGGTCATTGTGCGGATTGTGGTCTACAAGGGCATCCCTGTGAGCTGGTCAAAGACCCGCCGCCAAAGGGCAATGATGGGCGGTGAGATCCCTGGCAAGCCTGATCTGGACAATGTGGCCAAGGCTGTGCTGGATGCTCTCAACGGCGTGGCTTATGTGGATGATGTGCAGGTGGTCAAGCTGACGGTCAGCAAGCACTACAGTGAAGAGCCTCGCATTGAGGTCAGCGTAAAGGAAAGCCTGGAATGAAAGCAATCCCGTCTGAATGGCTGCAGCCTGGGGCCATAGTGCCTGTCACGCCTGAAGTGGTGCGTGAGCTGCTGGAGTGCGTGCGCGTGGCCTACAGGGCTGGTCAGGAAGCCGAGCGCGCCTACCTGCTGTCCACCGAGATCCATTCCTGCCATGCCAACTGCCAGCGGTTTGCTTGTGTGCAGACTCGGCGGGCGGTGGAGGCCGAGCGCGAGGCGTGTGCGAAGGTGTGTGAATCCATGCTTCTCGAATGGACAGAACAGCCCGACATCGCGCAGGCCGAGCGGGCCACAATGTTGGACTGCGCCGCCTCCATCCGCGCAAGGGGTCGGCAATGAATGAAGATGACAAGCCTGCATTCTGGGAGAAGGCGGTGGCATTCCTGCTGTCGGTAGTGGCCATTGGCTGCGCCTTGGTGCTGGTGAAGCTGGGCGTGGCTGGACTGATGGGGATCTGCAGATGACCCGCAAGCGCAGCAAGTACAGGCCTAAGGGGCTGATCATGGACACGGTGAGCCATGTCCTGCAGGGCTTCAGGCTGGTGCAGCACACTGGTGCAGCGATCACCCTCAAGATCAAGAACCATCAGGCTCTGGCCACGATGGTGCAGGGCAATGGCAGCAGGGATGATGTTGATGTGCTGATTGCGGCCATGAACGTGGCCGAGGCCTTGGTCATCACTGCAGAGATGGGCACCGAGTACCGGGCAGAGATCACCGCGGCACAGCAAGCCATCTTCACCATGGGCCAGCGTGGCGTGGCAAAGGGCAGGTTCCTGTTCACCGGGCCAGAGCTGACGGCGCTGAACCTGGGCATGGAGATCCATGATGCCCAGCTTGATTCCTGCACGGTTGGCCAGCTCGAGAAGGCCTTGGACTTTGTCGGCAGGGAGATCAGGGCCAAGCGTGCGAGGGCTATATCGTGACCGGCTTTGCGTCACCCTACTACGGCAAGCTGCAGACAGCCTCGCTGCCCAGCGAGGTCAAGCGCATCTGGTACAGCCGGGATGAGGAGCTGCCGGATCTGCCTTCTTGGCGCTGGTCATTCGAGATGCAGGATGACCTCGAGCAAGTAGAGCAGCGTGAGCTGGTCATTAAGTTGCTGGAGACCATCTGCTTCACCGACAGAGAAGACCTTGTAGTGCGCCTGATGGTGATGGATGGATATACCTTGGAAGAGGTCGGGGAGGAGCTTGGCTGCACAAAAGAGCGGGTTCGGCAGATCTACATGAAGGCCATGAGGAAAGCCAGAACCCGGCAGAAGTCAGTCACTGGTGCCGAGCTGTGGCACATGGACTGCGAGGTGACTACTTGGGAGCATTACAGATGGCAGCAGAAGCAGGTCAGACGGAGGGAGGCGGTTGCACCTCTGGAATACATGGATTACTCACGCGGAATGGATGACCTATGAGCCTGTCAGCGCATCAGGTCTTCATGCTCAAGCACTTTGCCATGGGCTGGAAGTTCAAACTGGTCAATGACAAGCCTGGGAGCTGGAATACCTACTGGTCTCTGCGCCGCCGAGGGTTGGTGGATGCTGGCAGCGTGGTGACCCAGCTTGGGCGCAAGGTACTGGCCAAGGAGATGCAATTGCAAGCTAAGAGGGAGGCTCTCAAGTGAAGCGTGGATACCGAAGGCCATTCATCCTGCCAGCGAACACGGGGCCGCTGCCTGAGCGCCCGGTGCTCGAGCGTGCAGCCGCCAGGGAGCTGCTGACCACCTGGGAGGTCACCAAGGACAAGGCGCTGGTGGACAGGCATCTGGCGACAATGGACAAGCTGTACGGCAAGGGTGCCGAGCAGCGCATCAGGGCGCACATGAGGGACATCGCCAAGAATGAGCGTTGACACGGTCATCAGGCTGCCCAAGCGCAAGCCCAAGATCAGCCAGCGTGAGCCTGAACCAGATGCCAGGAAGCTGGCTGTGGTGCCCTTCAAGGCCATCACAGATCAGGCTCTGACGGATGGTGCGATGCGAGTGCTGGCGCTTGTCTGCAGCTACTGCAACAGGGCAGGCATTACATGGGTCAGCCAAGCCAGATTAGCAAAGGACATGGCGGTAAGCAGGCAAGCGATTAGCAACCAGTTCAAGCAGCTCAGAGATCAGGGATACATTGAGATTGTCAAAAAGGGTTGGCGAGGTGAACGCTCAAACACGGTCAGGGTAATCTTTGACAAGACCATTGATGTGCATACAGCCATCGCCATCACATCAGCACAGGAAGACACAAGGCCACCATCTATGCAAGACCAAGAGATAGACCCATTAGGTCAGCAGCGTATTGCCAAGCTAATCGCACAGGCATTCAAGTCAAGTAATCAAAGGAAGGAGGCAGCAATGTCAAAGCCAGGGGAAAGCAGAGCAGTCAGAGCCATCAAGGAGGCCAACAAGAAGGGCAAAGCAAGGCGCTCCATTGGTCAGCCTACGGTAGCGCATGAAGAGGCTCATCATAGGCAACCCATTGGTCAGCCTACAGTTGCGCTAAACACAGGGAACACCTATAGAGGTTTAACCTTAGAGGATGTTAAAAAGTTAAGAGATGAAGGTTTAACTGATGTGGAGATAACAAGTTGTCTTGACGATTTGTTGAGCGCGTACGCAGCCGAGTGCATCACGCCCAAGCCCGAGCACCTAGCCGCGGGCATCCTGCAGTTGAACCGGGATGCCAATCGCCAACACCATCAGGAAGGCACCTAGAAGGCTCTAGGAGGCGCAAACGACAGGGGGGATAGGCATGGGTAGCGACACAGTGCGTTAGCGCCTTGTAGGGCCTGCAATCCGATGGTGTCACAGACCCCTATGTTCGTTTGGGTTTGTGACGGGTAAGCTAGGGGTGGCGGTAGTTAGGGTTAGCAAAGTGGCGGGGGTAGGTATGTAAGTGGGAAATATGGTGAGTGTAGCGCGAAAGGTATGGTTATCCCCCCCCACCCCTCACCTACCGCTAGGGGGTATATGAATGAATTTTTCCCCCATATTTCATGGGTAATGTTTTTTCAAAGGAGTGAACGATGGCTTACGAAAAGAAACCTGGACAGGGTAGTGCTTGGAAGAATAAGGATAAGACGGAGGAATGGCATGCTGCTTATCGTGGTGATGTGATGTTGCCTAATGGGGATATTCATTACTTGGATATCACGCCTAAGAAGACACAGGCTGGTGAGACATATATTGCTGTGAAGATTGGTAAGCAGAAGAGTGCTGGCCAGGGTGTGCCTATGAGCCAGCACAGTGTGGACAAGGGCAATGGGTACCAGCCTCAGCCGTCTGATGACTCTGAGATTCCTTTCTGATGGCTAGGCCTAAGTCACAGGTGTCTGAGCAGATCCCTAGCCTGAAGAATTGGGGTGGGGTGAGGTCTGTGCAGAAGAGGCTGGAGAGGAGCAGCACGATTACTGGGAACCGGGAGGCTATTGCTTACCAGATGGTTTCCATGGCGATGACCAACATTACGCACATAGCGACATGGGATGACCAGGGCAGGCTGAGGGTCAAGAGTGCCAGCGAGATTCCTGAGCACGCTCTGGCTTCTATTAAGAAGATCAATGCCAGGGTGGACAGGGATGGGAACTCTTTTCTGGAGATTGAGCTATATGACAAGGTGGCTCTGCTGAGGTTGCTGGCTAAAGCTAGTGGCCTGCTGGACAATCCTGATGACGGCAATGAGAAGCCATCTGTGATTGATGTGAATGTGGTGGCACCAGACAGGGAGGCTAGGGATGACTGATATTGAGATCATGCGTGCTGCTGCGGAGCGGATCACGGCCCACAATGTGGCGCTCAGGAGCTTCTTGCTGCGCTTGCTAGACCCTGATGACCTGGGGCACGCTGTGACCCCGGAGGTGCGCCAGAAGGCCACTGTGCTGCTGTCTATGCAGAGCATCTGCCCGCCCTGCAACAACCACTGCCGCCAGGGCAGAGACTGTCCTAACCGATGAAGTACACCTGCAAGTGCCACCCCTTGAGTGCCTTTCACTGGCGTGATCCTGACTGGCCGAGGATGATTGACTGGACAGCTCTCAATCGCGCCAATGTCTCCTCTACCAGCTCCACCACGGTGGTTAATGCCAAGCGGGCCACAGGGGTGGATGTGGCCACCATTCATGGGTTGTCTAATAAACAGCATCCCATGAAGCTAGACCCCAAGCACTTCCATGTGTTCATGAAAGCAGTCAATGGCAAGAACTAAAGAGCAGTCAGAAAAGGCGGTGGCCCAGGCTGGTCTGCGCCTGGACTTCAGCAAGTCACCGGTGATCTATGACTTCATCCAGTCCAATGCCTTTGTGCAGGGCCTGATGGGGCCTGTGGGGTCTGGCAAGTCCTACGGGTGCGCCTCCAAGATCTTCATCAAGGCTGTGCAGCAAAAGCCCAGCCCCATTGACAACATCCGGTACACCCGCTGGGCAGTGGTGCGTAACAGCTACCCCATGCTGAAAACCACCACCATCAAGACATGGCTGGATCTGTTTCCTGAGGGCACCTTTGGCCCCATGCTGTGGACACCGCCCATCACCCACCATATCCGGCTGCCTGCTAGAGATGGGGCTGCTGGCATTGACTGCGAGGTGATCTTCCTGGCCCTCGACCAGCCCAAGGATGTCCGTAAGCTGCTGTCATTGGAATTGACGGGTGCCTGGGTTAATGAGGCCAGGGAGCTGCCTAAAGCGGTCATAGACGGCCTGACGCACCGGGTTGGACGCTATCCGACCAAGCGCGATGGCGGCGCCTCCTGGCACGGTATCTGGATGGATACCAACCCCATGGATGATGACCACTGGTGGCACAACATGGCTGAGAAGGAGAAGATGACCGGGCCGTATGCCTGGAAGTTCTGGAAGCAGCCTGGGGGTGTAATGGAGGCTGATCCTGATCTGCTGCCTGAGAACCCTGAGGCTAATGACCATATCTTTTCTGCTGGCAAGTGGTGGAAGGTCAACCCCCAGGCCGAGAACATCAACAATCTGCCTGCTGGCTACTACCCTCAGATGCTGCTTGGCAAGAATCTGGACTGGATTCGCTGCTATGCCGGGGGTCTGTACACCTATGTGCAAGAGGGCCGCCCTGTGTGGCCTGAATACGATGATGCAGCTATGTCTGGTGACACGGTGGTGGAGCCTACAGTGCC
>Ga0208783_10001116_pt1 | contig 16215 bp, 34 predicted proteins | sample DEB19_08_DNA_2_FD_184529 | JGI IMG/M metagenome (GOLD analysis project Ga0208783, IMG submission 184529) | Aqueous microbial communities from the Delaware River and Bay under freshwater to marine salinity gradient to study organic matter... | ecosystem: Environmental > Aquatic > Marine >... | reverse complement strand
GCCTTCGCCACACGCTTCAACATGTCCTTGGCCTTCACCTCACCTCCCTCTGCCATAAAGGCACTGGACACGGACAACGCGCCCAAGTTGTACCTGCCCGGATCACTGACCACGTCAATCGCCAGCCCGCGCTGCCCCGCCGCTTCCTGCGCGCGCTGCGCTGCTGCCTTCTGGAACGCCACCACCGCCTGCGGGTCAAACTTCACCTCAGGCTTGGCGACCGTGAACGGCGAAAGCGTGGGCTCGGATGGCCCCGCATAGTCCGTGGTCCGAGGACCTTCGTTCCAGGTGTTGACCGCCTTCGCATACTCCCCGTACGCTTTCTCGTACGGCGCATACACATCCCTGTTGTACGCCTCCACCGCCCGGTCGTACTCCGCCAGCTTGTCAAGATCCACCTGCCGCGCCTGCAAATACTCCCGGTCCGCCTTGGACAGGAAAGGCTGCTGACTCGGGTTCGCTATCCCCCCAAACGCAAAATACTGAACAGGCATCTCACCGTTCAGATCGTCCGGCACCGATACATTCTCAGCGCCTTGGAAGGGCAAATAATTTGACATGGCTCACGGCTCCTGGCTCGCGCCATTGTAGTCGTCAATAGTACTCCGGAACAAGGTCGCGGTGCACAGGCTCCCCCCAATCATCCGTCTTCAAACTCACAAAGTTCCCCTGCCGGAACCGCATCAGCGCCATGGTAGTGACGTCCACCATGTCGTCGTTGTCCCCGTTCGGGAACGCCGCACACTCCTCCACCAACTCCTCCGCCCAATCCGTATCCGGGGCCCACACAATCCCCGACTCCAAAACCGGAGCCACAGAGTTGGCCCGCGCCACCTTGTCCGTCCCCGAGCGCCGCCCACCCGGCGAATACATCGTCACCGGAATATTCATCCGCCGCAGCTCCTGCTGCAACGGCGTCCCCGTCGCTTTTGCCTCAATCAAAAGGTTGTCCGGCTGCCAGTGGTCATACTGCTCTTTTGCGACCCGCTTCAACTCTGGAAAGTCCCACCGACCACGCTTCACGTCCAACAAGACAATGTTCGCCCCCGAGTCCTCGTCCAAATAAAACACACCCCACGTCGTAATGACAGAGTAGTCCGCCGTCTCCTTCTTCGAGTACGCCGTGTCCATCGTCTGGATGATGTAGTTCACGATCGGCGGTTCATCGTGCGGCCACACCTTCCACCACTCCCGCTTCAGAATCGCACCCTCATCGTTCGTCGGCTGCTGCTGATACATCGCGTTCCACTTCTGCACCGACAACGACGCCTTGACAGCATTCAACTCCTCCAACTTCCAGAACTCCGGCCACAACGGCCGGCCACTGGGCAAAATCGCCGGGAACTCAATCACCTCCCACCGGTCCGCGTTGTGACTGGACTGCGCCTTCAATAACCGCGCCGTCAAATCCTTCGTCCCCCAACGCGTCATCACAATCACGATTGCCCCGCCTGGCTGCAAACGAGTACGGGGACCCGAGCTGTACCACTCCCACGCGTTGTCCAAAGCAAGATCTGACAAAGCGTCCTGCTCCGAATGCGGGTCGTCAATAATCAAAACGTCCGCACCCCGCCCGGTCATCGCACCCCCCACACCCACAGCAAAATACTCCCCGCCACGGTTCGTGTCCCACCGGCCAGCAGCTTTGCTGTCCTGCTTCAAACTCACATCCGGAAACACCTCTTTGTAGGTCTCGGTATCCATCAGATCCCGGACCTTGCGGCCAAAGCGGACAGCGAGTTCGCTGTTGTGGGTGGCTTCAATGGCCTTGGTTCGCGGCTCACGGCCCATGAGAAACGCAGGCAAGAGATAAGACGCAAACTCCGACTTCGTATGCCGGGGCGGCATGTTGATGATCAGCCGCTTCAAGCTTCCCTTTGCAATCCTGTCGAAAGCTGATGCCATCTTCGAGTGGTGAGGACCAAGGACCGCGGCCGGCCAGACGTACTTCACGAAGTCCAGGAAGTTGTTCCTGGCCCGGTCCTGCGCCTCAAGCTGCGAGAGCCTGAGCTCCAAACGAAGACGTTCCGCTTCTAACTCTTCAGGGATCAGATTTGACATAACGCGGCTCTCTTAAGACTTTACTTTAAGTTTGGATCCACGTGAAACCATGATCCACGGGAGTGCAGCAATCATAAATCAAGGGGGTGGGTTTCCGGAACAGAGCAGGCAAGGTCAATGCTGGCTGGAAAAGGGGACCCAATTCTGTTCCGAGCAGCATTTAGCGTGTGAAATCGGGCCAAAGCCAGCGCCCGCTCGACCCGGGCCGTTTTTTGGACCCCGGTCCCCGGGCCGCGCGCCTCGATCCGGGAAAAGGGACCCGGATCGAGGGTCCGCGCGCCTCGGACCGGGGCCCGGGTTTCGCGGGTCGCGGGTCGCGCGGCACGGATCGCGGATCGCGGATCGCGGGTCGCGCGGCACGGATCGCGGATCGCGGATCGCGGGCCATGGGGAACGGATCGCGGGCCACGGTGCACCGCTCGAGGCACACGATACACGGCACACGGACCACGAGGAAAGCGCGTGAAGCGCGGAGCCTGCCTTATGTAAAATCCACATTATGTAAAATCGCCCAGGGCAAGCGGTGCGGCCGGCCGCGCTTGCGATACCGGCACTGATCGGACGAGGACATGCTCGAGCGCGAAAGCGCTTGACAAGCGCCCGCATGCTTGATGGAATTGAGGTTCGCGCTCGCCGAGCGCTTAGAAAGTTAGAAAGGATTTCACAATGAAAAGCTTCGTTTTTTACGATGGTCCATCAATGATTGACGGCGCGCCTATCGTTGGAATCGCGGTGTTGCGCTCAGACAATCGCAAGACCGGCGATATGGTTCAAACCTATATTCTCCGCGCCGATGCGCACCCCGTCAACGCGATCCGCACGGGCGATGACTCATCAATCTGCGGCGATTGTATGCACCGCGCTCGCACCGTCGAAACCATTGACAAGCGCGGCCGCAAGCGTTCGAAGCGTGTTCGGACGTGCTACGTCAATGTCGGGCAATCCGTCGCGGCCGTATTCGGAGCATGGATTCGCGGCGCGTATCCCTTGATCGATCCGGCCGACGGTGCGCAAGCGCTCGCCGGCCGTGCGGTGCGGATCGGATCTTACGGAGACCCGGCCGCGATACCCGCGCATATTTGGCGCGCTTTACTGTCGCAAGCTTCAGGGCATACAGGCTACACCCACCAATGGCGCAAGCCCGTCGCGGCCGATCTTCGCGATATCGTCATGGCAAGCGCGGATTCGGCACTTGATCGCGACGTCGCGCGCTCGCTTGGTTGGCGGGTTTTTCGCGTGCGGACCGAAAGCGAAGCGCTCGCCGCTCGTGAGATTGCATGCCCAGCGAGCCCAGAAGGAGGCAATCGCCGGACGTGCCTCGAATGTCAAGCGTGCGACGGCGCGGGTTTGAATGCCGGCCGCGCGTCAATCGCCATTATCGTGCACGGTCCGGCCGCACGCGCTTTTGAGCGCGCCCGGATCGCCGCTTAACCCGTTTATCCGTAAAGAAAGCGAGAATGAACATGCCAACCAAGCCTACCTTCAGCATGCGCGTCACCGGTTCGGACAAAACTGTCGACGTCAAATATGATCGTCTGCTATACACGCGCGGGCACCGCGCACATATCTTTGCGTTGCACCGTGAGGTGCAACCAAATATTCCGGCAAAGGGGCGCCAATGGATCGTATCCGATCCGGTGTCGGGTTACCGCTTGCTGCGCGTCAGTGCACATTACAAGGGCATGCCCGTGTCGTCGGCGGATCTTACGATCGCGCAAGCGCGCCAATGTGCGCTCGCCGATATTGACGCGCTCGTCGACCGCGTGGGGCTCGAGAAGTTCGAGACTGTTATCGATCGCGCGCACGCGAGCGCGCAAACCGTGGGAGCCTAAACCATGAAAATCCGCATCGTTTATAACCGTTTACTCGGCGCATGGTTTGTCGTGCGCGGTCCGCATCAAACCCCGATCGGGGGCCCACATCCTACGCAATCGGCCGCGCTCGCGTGGTGCCGCTCACGGGAGGCCTGACTATGCTTACACTCGCGCGCTTTAATGTCCGGATTGTTCGCACCGGCGACGCCTACGGGCTCGACGATCGTTTGATCAACAACGACGAGCCGATGGTCGAATTTTACGATCGCCGACACATGCACACCCCGCGCGGACAATTCGTAAGCCGCTATTACATCCGCACCCTACTCGAGCGCCCGGACGGGCTCGGGCTCGCGCTCGATGGCGGCGTGCCGGCATGGACTGTTAACGCCGACGACATGCGCCTAGTCGTTGCATATCTGCGCGGCGCTGCGGATGTTGTCGCAGCCTGATCATCAACCCGCGCGCCTAGGGGCGCGCTTTCAATCTCTGGAGACTGACACCATGCCTTCAAACCCGATCGAATGGGCGATTTTCGTCGTCGCCGGCATCGCGCTAGGCGCTGCATTCTTTATAGGGCTTTCAACATGAACGACTACATTGATGACGCAATCGATGCCGCCGTGGCGGTGATCCAAGATGAACTAGGGCAAACCGATGGTGGGTTTGCTGCCCATCATCTGGCAGGCAACGACTATCAGACCCTGCGGACTATCCTCAAGCGCTATGCTGAGGCGGAACGCGCCCACCTTCAGGATGCGTAGCCATGAAAATCGAACTCAAAAACATCAAGACCAACACCCGCGCGTCGCGCGAGACCTTCTACTTTTCCGCGACGGTCTACGTTGACGGTAAACGAGTCGCGACTGTCGAAAACGACGGTCAAGGCGGCCCGGATTGGTGGTCAGACTGGGACGCGCAAAAGCGCGTCAATGCTTACGCTGCAACGCTTCCGCCGATCCCGGCATCGCCTGATTTCCCCCTCGACCTACCAATGAACGCCGAAATTCTAATTGGCAATCTGATCAATGCTTACCTTGACAAAAAACAAGGGAGGATCCCGTGCGCGTCCTGATCGCGTGCGAATTCAGTGGCACGGTGCGCGACGCTTTCCTGCGGAAGGGGCACTATGCCCTTTCCTGCGATCTGCTCCCATGCGAGTCAAGCGCTTCGGGTGACCACTATCAAGGGAATGTGCTAGACATTCTCGACCATGGCTGGGACCTGATGATCGCGCACCCCCCATGCACCTATCTATCGGTGAGCGGCATGCACTGGACCCGCCGAGGGTTGCGCGATCCAAAGCTGACCGAGGACGCGCTTGGATTTGTGCGTGCGCTGATGGGCGCGCCAATTGAGCGTATCGCCCTCGAGAACCCGGTCAGCATCATCAACAGCCGCATCCGCAAGCCTGATCAGATCATCCAGCCGTGGCAGTTTGGCCATGACGCCAGCAAGAAAACATGCCTGTGGCTTAAAAATCTGCCACCCCTGCGACCAACCAGCATCATCGAACCGCGCATCATTGGCGGCCGAAAGCGCTGGGGTAATCAGACCGATTCGGGACAAAACCGATTAGGGCCGAGTGCCGATCGCTGGAAAATCCGTAGCGCTACGTATTCAGGCATCGCGGACGCCATGGCGGCACAGTGGGGTTTGCCTTAGCTTTAAAACCTTGGGTCGGAATAATTCAAGCGCGCCGCCAGGCGCGCTTTTTTATTGTCCGGAATTGAGCAGTACATGCAGCAATGCGAAGAGCGCGAGCCGCACGCCCGTGCGTCGGATTGCCCCTATTTCAGCACGACGGCGTTCCTCATCGGCCGCCCTTTGCCTTTCAACGTCGGACACGGTAAGCGGGACAAAAGGCGAAGGTATGCGCCGCTTTGCACGGCGCGCCACTATGCGCCCCGCCTCGAGTTATCTGCCCTCATCTTGCTTTTCTCCTTTCTAACCCGGGCACCGCTGCCCGAACCGACAACTTTAATCGTCCACCGACTCGCCTGTCAACAGCACCTGCTTGACCATCTGCCACTGGACCCCCAGCCACGGCCAACGAGCCAACGGTTCGGCCTTCACGCCTAGCTTATGCACGTCCATCACCTGATCCCCGCTATAAACCAACAGCTCACCCGCCGCAGTCTTACCCGCCGGCGAATACTGGACCACGATAAATGTCGGGCAGTGCATGTCTGCGTGCTTTAGGTGAAAGGCGACTTGGTGCGGCGACAAGTTCACCTGGAACCCCCGCTTAACGACCTTCAACTCGACCATCACAAATTCGCCCGATCGCTTGAACGCGACCAAGCAGTCAGGGATGCCGAGCCCTACCCTACTTTCGATTCGGGTTAAATGGCAGTCGGACGCTGAGAGGTTGTCTCTCAGCCGCCGATACAGGGCGCTTTCTGGCTTCGCTGGCATCTTCCCCTTCTCCTTCGCTTTCAGGCGCTTCTGGGGCCTCTTGGGGGTCTTCGGTGTCATCTTCAACCGGATCGGCATCCGGCAGCTCTCGGACGTCGGCGCTTTCCCGTACCTGATCAGGCGTGATGTCGATGATCGGCCCGCCGTTGCCGCCGCCGTAGAGTTTTTTGATCTCTTCGAGCTTGCGCATGACCTCCTCCTTGCTCATGGAGTCGATCGTGCCGTGCCTGATCTCCTTGCGGTCAATGTAGATCGTGCCAAGCGCCTGGCCGCGCCTGTACTCGGCCTGAACAGCCGCACCGTACGCTCCCGCAGCCAAGGCCTGATCTCGAATGATCTGGAGGTCGCGCATGTGCCGCTCATACGTCGTCGCGTATTTCTCGCCCAGTTCGCGCCGGCGCTCCTGGATCGCTGCCACAACGTGAGGGCATTTGTCCGGGTCGGTCAGCTCCCGGGCCTTGGTCCTTACCCAGCTCTCGCTGTACCCCGCACGCAAAGCCGCTTCCCTCAGGGTAACGTGGCCCTCTCCAGCAACAAACTCCTCGACAAACTTCCATTCCTGCGGGCTCAGTACCTTGGGTTTGACAACTGTGACAGGCCGGTTAATGCGCTCTTCAGTACGCTCATCTCGGCGACCTAACTTCTTGCCTCGCATGAACTGATTATCCTTTGACGACATCACCGGCCTCCCTACTCAGCAATCAGCTAACACGCCAGAAGCGCCAGCCATTACCCACCCGCCGACAGGCGAACCTATGGCCACTACGTTTACCGTAGGAATACGCAGCCGCACGTGCATTCTTCAGCCGGTCCTCTTCAGACACAACGAAGCTATCCCCGACCTCCATGAACCTGAAGGGATAAACAGACCCAGACTGTCGGCCCTCGGGCAGCGGTACACCCTTCTCGATCTCGAACATCACCTTTCTCCTCTATGGCAACCCAGGCAGGATTGCCAGGGCAGGACTCCATCATACCAAAAAGCGCGTTTTAGTAGTCCCTGTGGCCAAAAAAACAAAAACAAAAATCAACTACCTGCGCGCGCGCGATCCCCAGAAGAATTTCACCATTTTACCTACTGTAATGAAACGTATTGCTCTAACCCCTTGATTTTATTGATTCATTACGTCCATTACGGCATTACGTCATTTTTTAAAAATTTTCGAAACAAAAACACGATAGTAGCCAGATTTCTACTGTTTTGGCGTTTTTTGCCCGTGGCCCTTGATCCGCGCTCCTCGCACCCCTTAAAATGCGCAGGGCTCGGATGCTTCCAACACCCGAGCCCCCTTCCCGCTCCGCCTCCCACCCCACAAGAACCTCACCCTCAGTTGACATTCTCCCCCTCAAGGTATTTCCCTTGTAGGAGGCGGATCGCGTGTTCGACCTCAAGCAGATCACCAAACTCGATGGCAGAGATCTCGACGTCGCAGCCTCGTTCGAACAGTTCCGGCAAAACGGGACCCAGGTAGAGATGTTTCACGCCGTTGATAGTCATGGTGACAAGGTGGACATACTTTGCCTGGGCGGGTATGCCGAGCAAATCCTTCAATCCTGACAGCACATTCTGGTTCATGATGAAGCTCCGTTGACGGGCCCTTTATTGTAGAGAGCGAGATCCAGCGATAGGCGGTCGATGAAATCCTCCTGCTCTTTTGCTTTGATCTGAAGCGATCTTACTTCAACTGCGAGCGCCTCCATCTGGATATTTTGGACCTCGATCCGTCGTCGGAGGGCGTTGATGTATTCGAGGAGTTCCTGGTCCGTGGTCCGTGGAGGGGGATCCTCTGTCGAATTCAGTGCAGGGCGCAGCATAGAAGCTCCTGTCAATCGTCAATCGTCGTAGCCACGGGCGTGGGGGTAGCTGGTGACTGGCGTGGGCCGTGGTCGGTGTGGGGTGGCCTCGGCAGCCTCTTGTTTTGGCCGGGGCCTTTCTCTGTGTTCTTTGGGTTCCTTGTACATCACCTCCCAGAGGATATTTTTTGCTTTGCGGGTGCGGGCGAGTGCGCCTGCCAGGTGGAGGGTGGAGAGGTGGTTGGCGGCGGTGCGGGTGGAGATGGCGAAGTGTTCGGCGACGTCGCGGGCCTGGAACGGGCGTTTTCTGTCTTTGATGTAGTCCCAGATGCGTCGTGTCTTGTCCGGCAGTTCCATGGGCGCGTGGGCCGTGGTCGGCGTGAGCTCGAGGTCTTCTTTGGCAAAGAGCGGGATCCAGGATGGGGGAAGGTTTTCTCCGTCAAAACGGATCCTGCCGCTGGCCTTGTGGATCCAGAGGACGGGTTTCATGTGTTCTTCTCCTTGAGTCTTGCTTCGATAGCGCGACAAAGATCCACGGCCTGGTCACGGTAGAGCATCGGGATCGCGTTGGGGGTCTCGGTGTGGTCATCCACGATGTCGAGGATCTCTTGCGTCGTCAACCCTCCCCATTCGCCGTGCTTGCGCATCGGCACAAGCCAAGGCTCGATCCGGAAGAGGTTGTAGAACTTCCGTTTGCGGTCGCTGATCTCTCGCTGCGTGAACCCGGCGATGAGCAGCACAGCGTTTTCTTTTTCATTGATCATGTGTTCTTCTCCCTGAGCCATGCCTCGATGGCCCGTGCGAAATCAAACCAGCCGCTGTCCTCTGCGCCGTACTCCTGGTAGACGGCGTATCGGTCGTACAGGGTCTGCGTCTCTTCTTCCGTCAGCCCGACCCATTGGCGTGGTCCGGGGTAGAGCGGCCGCACGTTAAACCCTTTCTCACGCTCAATTTCCGCGTATTCTTGAGTCGTCCAATCGCGGATTATTTCGTCCCGGTCGTCTGCTAGGAAGTCAAACATCCACGCCACCGGCTTCGGCTTCTGCCTCGCACAGACCAGACATCCCTCGCTTGGAATGATCGCCTTCCAGCCGCATTTTTCGCACAATTCGAGCGAGGTCTGGTCGTAGTGCTCTCCTTCGATTCCCTCGCACAACAACTCCAAACTCTCAACTCGCACCGCAAGATCGCCAACTGTCTGGCCGTCTTTTGGTGCAGTGCGTATGTTGTTTAGTTTTGACCGCAGAATTGCAGCCCTGATAGCCTGCACAATCTCCTGCTTCATTGCTTCGATGCTCATCGCCGCCCCCACAAAAACCGCAGTGTCAGACCATCAACAAAGTTTTTCTTGAACCTTGTCTCAGGTGCCCATGCGACGTAGCCGGTGATGATGCCGACTGCGTAGCCGATGAAGAAGTAAGCGGTCATTTCTCACCCCTGGCTTTTGCGATGGCAGCGCGGGAAACCTCGATAACATCAAAACTGTCGCCATCCATTTGGATGTAATCTGATCGCCCAAGGGCGCTCACAGCCATCATTAGCGCACTCAAAAGATCCGGCGCGGCGGCAAGCAAAAGACCATTAGCTCTTTTTATGTCCTCCTCCATATCTTCGTACACGCTAGCAACCCACCAACCTCTGGGCGTCCAAATCTTGCCGCTGTCGTAACGCCACGGTCCCGGCGTATGGTTCATACCTCCCCCTTCAGTACTCTGGCTGCGTGCAAATACTGTTTGTACTGTTCACCAGACCGTTCATACAGGCGCTCCAGCATCAGGATGCACTCGTCCAGTTTGGCCTCCGCGCCCAGCTTGTACTGCTCATCTAACCGCTTCTCGGCCTCGCCAAGCTGGCGGTACAGATCTTTGATCCGGGATTGCAAAGGCTCTGCGACAAGCGCGGCGAAGCGTTCAAGAATGAAAACGAAATTTGTTCTGTCCCGGCCCAGTCCGTACAACTCCATGCCGGAATCCCGCGCCATTTTGATGATGTCGTCTTGGTTCATTTCCGCTTCCTCATCGCCGCTGCGATCGCAAGAGTCCCCATCCCCTCCTGCCCCAGGTGCTCGGTCAGTGCCGCGCAGTTCTCGCGCTCTGACTTCCGGCCCGCTTCAAACGCCTCCCGCCAGAACTTCTCCAGGCCCTGCGCGCTGAAGATCCAGCCCGCGATCATCGGGCCGTGTTTCTCGGCCCGTGAAAGGATTTCATCTCGCGTCATGTCATGTCCTTCGGTTTGTACGTTGGCTCAATCAGCGCACGGATCTCAGTTGGGACCTTGGGCAGTGGATACCAGCCCACGTACCATTTGCCCTTGCCATCCCACCAGCCCGTGCTCGCAATCCCTGCGGCGTTCAGTAGCAGGACCTTCGGACCTGTGGGGCAGGTGGCCATGGTCCGCCAGACGAGCGCCGGGTCCGTGATCGCTTCAGCGTTGGTCATGCCCATGGGCTCTTGATCCGTGAGACGAGAGCCTTGAACCATGATCGCTGGGCAATGCGCAACTGCTCACGCAACATGGCGTTCTCGAGCTCGAGCGCAGTGGTGTGCTTGGAGAGGAGGTGGTAGGCCTCTTCGTACTCGGCACGGGCTTGTTCGAGCGCGATCGCAAGGTCAGAGGACAGGCGCGCCTCGTATTCAAAGTGCGCTTGTAACTTGGCCTCCTCGGCGATCTGGGCGAAGGTCGGGCGGGGGCGTGAAGTGCGGCGTTTGTTCATGGCAGGTCCTCGGATCAGACGGAGACGGGAATGCCGGTGTCATCGGCGTTTTCGTCTGAGAAGTGGGAGAAGAGTTCGATCGCGGTCTCTCCGGTCTTGGTGTAAATCAAGATCCGGCGAAAGTGGTAGTTGTTTCGCTCCTCTTCGGGCCCGACGACAACCTTTTGGACGTTGTGCAGTTGCAAGGTGGTAAGACTAAACATGGCAGTTCTCACTTTCTCTCGGTGGTATAGAACATGTAGGCCTCGTAGGCGATCGCCTCGTTGGCAAAGGGCGGCGGGAAGTGGCCCGCGAAGAGCCACTGCACGACCGGGTTCTTGGTGAACTCCTCATAGGTCAGTTCGGGCAGGTGGAAGACCACGGATCCCTGGCCCTCCTGGACATCAAGCCTGGCCCAGGCGTGCTGCAAGAGCATCAGGGCCTCGACGGCGTTATCACCGAGCTGCTTCATACGATTCCTTTCGGTGGAGTGATTAAGTGGACGTTGCCGGAGCGCTGGTTCCTTTCGATGAAGTCCACCGCCTGCTCAACCTCGTAGACAGTGCAGGTCTCGAGCTGCGCTTCATGCAGGTCAGCCAGGTCCTTGAGCGCTTGCCATTGCTCCGCGTTCATGATGAAGCGCCCGGTGGCCGCGCCGCGCGTGGCGAGGTTGACAAGGTGCTTCTGGATCGTGGACAGTGACTCAAGGTGATCCTTGCCCAGGCCGTGCATCGCCAGCGCCTCAGTGAGGTTGAGCATGGCCATGAGCCGTCCGATGTCATCCTTGTCTGCCATGCCCAGGCGCAGCCGCTCAAGCGCGGCACGCGTGCGCAGTTGCACAGCCACATACGACTCCCGGATGTCGGACAGACGGCGCATGCCGGAGAGCACGAAGGACATCGTGTCGCGGATCACGGGCCGTGGCCGGTACTTCTTGTTGCGCTTTTTCATGACCGCCGCCGTGCCGCTTTGGCCCCACGCAACAGCGCCCGCTGAAGGCGCTCTTCGTCAAAGGACATGGCAGGGGCGGGGCGCTGGTAGAGGATGCCGATGCGGACGCGGCCCGTGTTGTAGAAGAAGGTCTCGGACTGGCCACGAACGACCTCGATCTTGCCTGTCTGCGGGTTCTTGACGAGCATGTCAGAACCTCGCGTCTTCGATGTCGGACAGGTCCGGGGTCCGAGAATCTTTTTTCTCGGAACGGAGCGCTTTGCGCGCGGCCGGGGTCAACTGCTCAAGCGGCATGAGCCATTGAGTGCCGTCCCAGACGGGGAAAGGCCAGACAGTGGCGGGGGCAGGGGGCTTCTTGGACATCGCGTTCTCCTTTCTGGTTGCGACTAAGACTTGCGTCTAGGGTTTGGATCTTAACAGCTCCAGTTCACGTGTCAAGGCCTCGTTGCGAAGTTCTGATTGAATCCACGCAAGCTTCCATTGCCGGGACTCCTCCAGCTTGTCGGCGCAGGCCTGAATGAACTCAGTGTGCTCTGGATAGCGGGCGCTCAAGGCGCGTAGTTCGTCACTCATTTTCACTGTAGGCCTCAATGATCTCGTCTTCCAATGCCATGAACTGATCCTCAGAGAAACTCTGCGTGATGTCAATGGTCCGGGGCTTGCCGCCGGGGCCAACGATCGTGAGCATGATCTTGGTGATCTCGACCATCGGAGGCAGGAGTTCGCCGCGTACCTCGAGAGACGGCCAGACCTCAAAAGTGAGTTCGACGGGCAGGCTTATCTGCGTCTCGTGGTACATCTTCGTGAGCTTTTCCATCTGCACTTTCCTTCTGTCGGTTGGCCTCGATGCGTGCGAGGAGGGCGGACTCTTCTGAGGCCCTTACAAACGCCTCGCCGACGAGCTTGGCTATGATTTTTGTGAGTGGCATTTCGTAGAAGAGGGACATCTCCTTGAGCTGCGCGTGGGCAAGTTCTGGAACGCTGACCGTGTGCCAGCGCGCCCCAGGGCGCGTGGACGGTGACAAGCGGTACGGGTCCTCGCGGTACTTCCTCTTTCGGCCGCGCTTCTTTTTTGGGCCGGGCCTCTTGGGTTTGGGCTTCTTGGGTTTCTTCAGGTGATCCAATCCATTGGCTCCTAATCGATCTTTGAATTTGTATTTCTTGGGTTCAACCTCCTTGGGGAGGTTCATCCAATGTTCAATGACCCAGTCTTCTGGGACGCCATAGCCGTTGATGACCTCTCGAGGAACGTGAACGATCTCAAGAGGCCTGCCACCTTGTGGATTAGTGGGCGGGACGACAGGCTGCTTGATGACATGCCGGGGCACCGGACATTCTCCTTTCTTAAAAAAGGGCCGAGGAACGCCCCCGGCCTAATCACCACCTGAAGGAGACAACAGAAACCGAGGTCCATTATGCCGCCTCGCCCCAGGATGGTCCAGTCTCCACATCAACGCGTGAGGGCACTTCCAGGCTCACCGCCTTGGTCATGATGTCCGCTGCTTCGCGGGCCTCGTCCCGTGTTTTGACCGACACGGCCAACTCATCATGGACCTGGAGGAGCAGCTTGAAGCCGGCCTTGTGAAGCGCGACCATGGCGGACTTGGTCTGGTCGGCCGCCGACCCTTGGATGAGGCGGTTCAAGCCCTTGTAGGTGCCGGCGCGCTTGATCCGTTGTCCGTAGGCCATGATCGCCTGCTCGTACGGGAGCGCCTTGTTCACGCCGTACTGCACAGGCTCCCAGAGCGGGAAGCGGCACTTGCGGCCCAGGAGCGTGCGGATCGCGCCACCGGAGGCCGGATGCTCGATACGGCGCATGACCGCGTCCACCGTGCCACGTAGGAACGGGACCTTGGCGTGGAAGGTGCCGATGAGCTCGCTCGCCTCTTCCAAGGGCAGATCCAAGCTGTTGGCGAGCTTTTGCTTACCCATGCCGTACATGAGCCCCAGGCCGATGGTTTTGGCGGCCTTGCGTTTGATGCCAGCCATGTCCGCGACCATCTGGTGGAAGTCGGTGTTGGGGTCGGCGCGATAGGCGTCTGCCATCTTCTCTGCGCCGGGGAGCCCGAGGAGCGTGGCGTAGTGCACCAGTAGGCGGGGCTCCTGGGAGGAGAAATCGTTCGCGGCCCAGAGGTCGCCTTCCTCAGGCAGGAAGAGGCTGCGCACCATCGGCCCGATGATCTCGTGCCGAGCCGGAACCTGCTGCAAGTTTGGGTTGGCAGCGGACAGGCGGCCGGTGACCGTGCCGCCGTCCTCGTTTCGCATTTGGTTGAAGTGCGTGTGGATGCGGCCGTCGCGTCGCGCGTGCTCGAGGTAAGGTGTCAAGAACGTACCGTGGGTCTTGTTCAGTTCTCGCGCCTCCACGATCATCTTGGCCATCGGATGGTCGTGGCTGTCCAAGAAGCTCTTGGTGAAGCTCGGTGCGCCTTGAGCCGTGCGCGGGTACTCAATACCCAGTTTGTCGAACGCTCTGGCGATACTCGCCGCCGCCCAGATATCGACCTGCTCTCCGGCCTGCTCCTTGATCGTCTGCAAGATCTGTTTTTCTTGTCGGCGCATGTCCTGGACAAGGCGGTCGCACTTGGAATGATCGAAGCGGATGCCTCGATAGGTAACGTCAATGAGGATGGGCAGTAGCTCCGTCTCCAGGTTGAAGATGGACTCAACGTCATCGGACCGCAGGAGCGCCTTCAGATGGTGCCAGAGCTTGAGCGTGAGCGCGGCGTCCTGCTCGGCGTACTCGCCCACGTGCATGGCCGGCAGCTTCCAAAGCTCCTTCTTCGCGTGGATGCCGAAGTCCTGTGCGGCTTCCTTCAGGCCCTGCTCGGACTTGGTCTCCTTGAGGTAGTCAAAGCCCAGGCTGTTGAGCGCGTAGCTGAAGCGGTTCTCGTCCAAGAGCGGTGCAGCGAGCATGGTGTCGATGATGCGGCCGTTGACCGTGAAGCCTGAAGCGCGAAGCCAGCCTATGTCGTAGGAGGCGTTGTGGCAGATTTTGTCAGCCGGCGTCGCAAGGACATCGGCCATCCATCGCTCCACAATCCGACGATCAAGGTTACCGCCGCCGCTATGAGCAACAGGAAAATAGCCTGCCCATCCGTCAACGGCAACAGCGTACCCAACAATGTGGCCGTCACGACGAGGCCAGCCTGGGCCCATGGATTCCATGTTGGGATCACAGGTTTCGAGGTCAATTGCAATCTCCTTGGCGGTGGACAAGTTGGGGAAAGACTGTGGAGGAATCCATTCCGACTGTCGCGGAAAGAGAGGCATGGTGTTGAAGTCGCGTTTGGTCACAGCCGAAATCCTTTGCGCTCATCCTTCGGGAGCACGATGTGCAGAGTTTGTTTAGCGCGGGTGATGCCGACGTACAGCAGCCGATTCACGTCGTCTGCGTTGCGGTCATACTCTCGGGCAAACTTGGTGGTTAAGTCCCCCATCAGGAGCACGTTATCCGCCTCACCGCCCTTGGCTGCGTGGATCGTGGATAGTTTGATTGGAACCTTGCCCGTGAGCCGCGTTCCACGGCGCAACACCGCGATCAGGTAGTTGCGCTGGTTCTCCGCGATCTTGGTGAGCGCTTGGTGCCAGATTTCTGTAGAAAGAAGTCCGTGCTTTTCTTTCAAAGAATCGAGCGTGTACATAGCAGCCGGGTCGGCCGTGCGCAGGCCCTTGTAGCCGTGTTTCACGAACCGGGTGTCGATGTACTTGTAGATCGTCTGGACGACCTGGAAGGGCACTTCCTGGCCCTTCCTCAGGCGCTCCCAGCCGATGACGGCCGTGAGCACGGATTCGGGGATGGACCGTTGTCCGTAGCGCTCGAAGAGGAGGCCTTGGCTCTTCAACCACTCGTACATGTCCGAGAGCATGTAGTTGGCGGCCGCGAGGATCAGCCAGTCGCCTTGAGCGACGTTGACGTCGTGCCAGTCCTGGTAGTAGTGGATGCTGCCTGTCTCTTCGCGAGCACGCCATGCCTTGGGCTGGCGCTTCTTGATCCGATGGACCACGGAGTTGGCAAGCTGGTGGATCTTCGCGGGCACGCGGTACGACTGCTCGAGCACTTTGATCTGGCCCTTGAAGTTCAGGAAGCTTTCGACATCGGCCCCGGCCCAGGTGTAGATGGCCTGGTCGTCGTCGCCTGCCAGAAAGCAGCGCTGGGAGCGCAACGCGAGTTGCTCTACCAGCCTCCATTGCAAAGGTGAAAGGTCTTGTGCTTCGTCGATGATGAGCGCCTCGAGCCGTGGCAAGCGCTCCGGCTGCTGGACGATTAACTCCAAGAGGTCGGTAAAGTCCAGAAGGTTGCGAGCGTTCTTGTAGTGCCGATACGCGCGCTCAATGAATTCAAAGTAGTGCCACTCGATTTCGATCTCTGAGCGGTTGTAGTGCTCACGCAGGTCCAGGCCCTTGATCCGTGCGATGTTGATCTCGTTCAGAATCGGATGGTCCGTCTTGACAATGAAATCCTCTTCGCCGGTGTCGGTCGCGAGC
>Ga0208783_10001115_pt1 | contig 16222 bp, 5 predicted proteins | sample DEB19_08_DNA_2_FD_184529 | JGI IMG/M metagenome (GOLD analysis project Ga0208783, IMG submission 184529) | Aqueous microbial communities from the Delaware River and Bay under freshwater to marine salinity gradient to study organic matter... | ecosystem: Environmental > Aquatic > Marine > Coastal... | reverse complement strand
GCCGGGCAACCCGACCCCCACCATCACTTCCGTGACAAATGATTTCACGGAAGTTGAACTCGGCTTGAAGTTTCAGAGCAGCGCCAACGGCTACATTACCGGGGTTCGCTTTTACAAGGGGACAAACAATCTCGGCACGCATGTCGGCAGTTTATGGACCACGGGTGGTCAGTTGCTTGGCTCCACGGTGTTCGTCAACGAAACCGCCTCCGGCTGGCAGCAACAGAGCTTCTCGTCGGCCATCGCGATCGCATCCAACACCACCTACGTCATCTCTTACCGGGCCCCGCAGGGAGGCTATGCCATTGACGGGGGTTACTTTGCCACATCAGGTGTGACCAACACCCCGCTGCGCGCCTTGTCCAACACGGAGGCCAGCGGCAACGGCGTCTATCGCTACGGTGAAGGCGCGTTTCCCAGCCTGAATTTCAACGCAGCCAACTACTGGGTGGATGTGGTGTTCGACACCGTCATTCCGGTGGATACGAACAAGCCGGTGGTGACCACAGTCAGTCCCTCCGCCGGCCAGACGAACGTCGCTACCAGCGTTACGCTAAGCATCACCTTCAGCGAACCGATGCTCGCGTCCTCCATCACCACGACTAACATTTTTCTCCAGGACGCCACCAACGGCATCGTTCCAACCTCAGTCAGCCTGTCGGGCAACCCGCTCGTTGCCACCCTGACACCACTGGCTCCCCTGCCGCCCAACACGAATTTCACCGCCACGATCAAGGGGGGCGTCAATGGTGTGGCTGACCTTGCAACCAATCGCATGGCGGCAGATTTTTCCTGGTCGTTCACCACGGCACCAAGTGACATCGTGGCGCCAACAGTCAGCTCATTCAGTCCCGGCGCTGCCATCACCAAAGTGTCCATCGCAACGGGCGTCTCGGTGACCTTCAGCGAGCCGATGCGAGCCACGAGCATTTCGACCACTAATTTCGTCCTCCGTGATGCCGCCAATGCGCTAGTGCCAGCCAGCATCAGTTACGACACCGTGAACCGCCGCGCCACGCTGACACCATCCAATTACCTGGCGTCCGCGTCCAACTACACCGCGTATGTTTATGGCGGGGCAACTGGCGTGAAAGATCTCGCAGGCAACCCCATGTTGGGCACCAACTCTTGGACCTTCGCAACCGTGCCCGCGCATCCCTACGGTCAGGGCACCGGCGGCTCCGTCTTGCTGCTAACGCAGGACACCAACCGCATCAGCTATTACCTCGGTGAAATTCTTTTGACCGAGGGATTGAACCAATTTTCCATCCGCGACATCTCCACCCTTAGCTCGAATCTGCTCACCAATTTCACCGTCGTGGTCATCGGTAATATCTCTTTGACCAGCCCCCAAGTCACCACCCTCAGTAACTGGGTGGTCAATGGCGGCAGCCTGATTGCAACCCGTCCATCCACTAATTTGGCACGCTTGCTTGGCTTGACCAGCCTGGGTTCCACGCTCGCGGAAGGCTACATCGGCGTGAACACCTCGGTCGCCCCAGGCCAGGGCATCGTCGGCACCACCATGCAGTATCATGGTATCGCCGATCGTTATGCGCTCAACGGTGCCACCAGCGTCGCAACGCTCTACTCAAACGCAACCACCGCCACGACCAATCCCGCCGTGACCTGGCGCAGTGTGGGCTCCAATGGTGGCCGCGCCGCCTGCTTCACTTACGATCTCGCGCGTTCAGTGTCGTTGACCCGCCAGGGCAACCCGGCGTGGGCGAACCAAGAGCGCGATGGGTTCAGTCCGCTGCGCTCCAGCGACCTCTTTTACGGGCCCAGCACGTCCGATCCGCAACCCAACTGGGTGGATCTTTCCCGGGTGGCGATTCCTCAAGCTGACGAACAACAGCGATTGCTCGTGAACCTGATCCACTTCCTCGGCACCCCGAAGAAGCCCCTGCCGCGTTTCTGGTATTTTCCTGACGGTCACAAGGCAGTCATCGTCATGACGGGTGACGATCATGCCAACGGTGCGACCGCCGGGCGCTTCAATCAATACATCGCCTACAGCCCGGCCAACGCCGTCGTCACCAACTGGCAAGCCCTGCGCAGCAGTTCCTACATCTATCCGAACACCGCGCTCTCCAGCGCTGCGGCATTCAGCTATCACACCAACGGTTTTGAAATCGGTCTACACGTCAGCTCCTTCTGCGACAATTACACCCGCGAACAGATGGAATCCTACTGGAGCACCCAGCTCGTTCAGTTTGCGGGCAGCTTCCCCACCCTTCCCCTGCCGACGACTTACCGCACCCATTGCATCGCGTGGAGCGGCTACACGCTCACACCCGAGATCGCCTCGCACTTCGGCTTGCGCTTTGACGTGAACTATTATTACTGGCCGCCCGGCTGGGTGCAGAACACCCCGGGTGTGTTCACCGGCTCCGCAATGCCCATGCGTTTCGCCGCCCTCGACGGCAGCGTGATCGATGTGTTCCAAGCCGCCACCCAGATGACGGACGAATCGGGTCAGACTTATCCCTTCACCAGTACCACCTTGCTCGACCGCGCGTTGGATACAAACGGCTTTTACGGCGCCTACGTCGCCAACATGCACACGGACTTCAATCCACTGCCGGACTCGGACAATTTGGTCGCCTCCGCACAGTCACGCGGCGTGCCGATCGTCTCTGCCAAGCAGATGCTGACCTGGCTGGATGGTCGCAATGCCTCTTATTTCACCAATGTGGTCTGGACCAACAAGGCGCTCTCCTTTGCAGTTTCTGCACCGGGCACCGCGCGCGGGTTGAAATCGCTGGTGCCCATCCCGAGCGGGCATCTGCTGGTCAACGTGCGCTCAAATGGCGTTGCAATCACGGCAGCCACCGAACTGGTGAAAGGCGTGAGCTACGTGACATTCCCGGTGGCGAGCGCGAACTATCTGGTCACATTCGATATTGACACCACCCCGCCCACGGTAACTTCAATCACCCCCACCAATGGCGCGACGTCCGTTCCCGTCACCACACCCGTAGCCGTGGTGTTCAATGAAGCCATGCTGGCATCCACCATCAACACCAACACCATCCTGCTGCTGAACAACGCGGCAGCGGTTGTGCCGGCCCAGGTGAGTTACAATCCCTCCACGTTCACCGCGACACTTACCCCGAACGCCCAATTGGCCCTGTCGCAAACTTACACCAGCGTGGTCGTCAGCGGCGTTTCCGGCGTAAAAGATCTCGCCACCAACGCACTGGTGGCCGACGCGACCGCGAGCTTTACCACGACGGACGTCCAAACCTTCAGCATCTGGAACGGCAGCACGACCCCGGCAAACATCACCGCGACAGAAACTAACGCGAATGAGCTGGGCATGAAATTCCGCGCTTTGACCAACGGCTACATCACCGGCATTCGTTTCTACAAGGGCCCGGCGAACACCGGCACGCACATCGGCAATCTCTGGTCCTCGGGCGGAGCCCAGTTGAACACAGTCACCTTCACCAATGAATCAACCAACGGCTGGCAGCACCAGAATTTTGCCGCCCCCGTGGCAATCGTCTCCAATACGACCTACATCATTTCCTACCACAGTCCCGTGGGCGGTTATTCTTTCGACTCTGGTTACTTCTCTGGTGGCAGCATCACCAACAGTCCACTCATCGCTCTTGGTAATGGACTAGACGGAGCGAATGCCGTCTTCAAACCCGGCGCAACCGGGTTCCCGAATCAATCCGCGGCTGGCTTGAACTTCTGGGTGGACCCGGTATTCGCGACCTCCCTCGGACCGGACACCAACGCGCCGCTGGTGCAATCCGTCACACCACTCAACGGAGCCACCAATGTCGGCATCAACACTGGCATTACCGTGACCTTCAGCGAAGCAATGGACCCGGCAAGCCTCGAAACTTCCACCTTCCTGCTGGTCGGCTCAGGCATCACGAACTCAGCCTTCGTAAGCTACAATCCGGCAACCTTCACCGCATCGCTGCAACCGTCCAACGCGCTCGCACTCAACCAAACTTACACGGTCACCGTTAAGGGGGGCATCAACGGAGTAAAAGATCTCTCCACCAATGCGCTCGCGAGCGATTACCAGTGGAGTTTCACGACCACGCCGGAGCAGCTTTACAATCTGTGGGGCAACACCAATCCAGCCGTGGCTTCATTCAGTGACCCGAACCCCTACGAGCTGGGAATGAAGTTCCGGTCGCTGGCTAATGGTTTCATCAAGGGCGTCCGATTCTACAAGGGCGCATCGAACACGGGCACACACACGGGTAATCTGTGGCTGCTGGGAAACACCACGGCCCTCGCCACCGTCACGTTCTCAAACGAAACCGCCACGGGCTGGCAGGAACAGAATTTTACCACCCCCGTCGCCATCAATTCGAATACGACCTACATCATTTCATATCACACCACAGCCGGAAACTACGCCGTCAACGTTGGCGGCTTCAACGGCGGCAGCGTGACCAACTCTCCGCTCATCGCCCTTGGCAACGGCGTGGATGGCAACAACGGCGTCATCAACGCAGGGTCCAGCAGCGCCTATCCCGGCACTGGCAGTGTGGGCGGCAATAATTACTGGGTGGACGCTATCTACATCAGCTCGGTCGGCCCGGACACCAACGCGCCCTTGGTTGAATCCGTGAGCCCGCTCGCGGGAGCGACAAATGTCAGTGTCGCCTCCGCCGTCAATGTCACGTTCAACGAGGGAATGCTCTCATCCAGCATCACCGCCAACACCCTCCGTTTGGTGGATGCCGCAACGAACTATTTGCCAGCGGCGCTGAGTTACAATTCCGGCACCCGCACGGCCACACTCCAACCGTCCAACACACTCGCCCTTGGTCAGACCTACACTGCGACTGTGTTCGGCGGTTCCAACGGCGTGAAGGACCTCGCCACCAACGCGCTCGCCAGTAATTTTGTTTGGTCGTTCACCACGCAGCCGCCGGACCTGACCCCGCCCACCATCGTAACAGTCAATCCCACAAACGGGGCAGCGAACGTAGCGTTGAATCCTGTCATCTCGCTTGTGTTCAGTGAAGCGATGACTGCAGTCACCATCACCACGAACACGGTTCGTTTGCTTGATCCGTCCAGCAACGCCATCCCGGCCTCGTTGACTTATAGCGATAGCACCTTCACCGTCACACTGCAGCCGTCGAACAGCCTCGCGCCGGGACAGACTTGTACCATCCGGGTGACCGGCGGTGGTTCGGGAGTGAAGGATTTGGCAAGCAATGCCCTCGGAGCTGATTTCACCGCGCAGTTCACCACCACCTCGAACATTGATTACAGCATCTGGCCGCCGTCCACCGTGCCCGCGAACATCACGTTCGACCCGGGTGACACCAACAATCCTTACGAGTTCGGCGTGAAATTCCTCAGCCAGGCAGCGGGCTACATCAAAGGTGTCCGTTTCTACAAGGGGCCGGCTAACAACGGCACGCATTACGGCAGCCTGTGGGCCACCAACGGCACCCGGCTGGCTTTTGCGACATTCAGCAACGAAACCGCCACGGGTTGGCAGCAGGTGAATTTCAGTTCAGCCATCCAAGTCGCTTCCAACACCACTTACGTTGCCTCTTATTTCAGCCCAGCAGGCGGCTACTCCTTGGACCGCACCAACGAGGCGGGCGGCTTGCTTGTGGGGGTCACCAATCTGCCACTGATCGCACTCGCGAACAGCGTCACACCCAACGGTGTTTTCGTCGGCTCCGCCGGCACCGGAACCAACGCCAGCATATTCCCTACGAACAGCGGCAACGGGGTAAATTACTGGGTGGATGTCGTGTTCCAACCGTTGACCAACGCGGCGCCCATCGTGGCCAATCCCATACCAGACCAATCCGGCGGCTATGGCACCGACTTCACCTACGCTTTCCCTACAAACACATTCAGCGATCCAGAGGGTGGCACACTGACCTATTCAGCGTTCGGAATGCCGACCGGCGTGACGTTCGCTTCCGGCACGCGCACGTTCGCTGGCGCACCCGCCCAGAGTGGCAATTACCCGATCAGCGTCGTCGCCGCCGACAATGGCAGTCCGGCCAGCAGCACGACCAACGTTTTTACGTTGTCCGTTGCCCTGCGCACACTGATCGTCACCGCTCTTAACACCAACAAGACCTATGGTGTCGAACTGTTGCCCACCCTCTATTCCGTCGTCGGACTCACCAACAACGACTCCGTCACCAACGTCACCCTCACCAGCACGGGCAGTCCGACCAATGCCACCATCGGCAGTTACCCGATCCTCCCGGGCAGTCCGCTGGGCGCGGGTCTGACCAACTACTCCATCACCTTGAGCAACGGGACGATGACGGTCGATGCGGCCACGCTGACGATTACGGCGTTGGACACCAACAAGGTCTACGGCTCCGCATTGGAACCGACGCTCCACACGGTCAGCGGCTTGCTCAACAACGACTCCGTCACCAACGTCACCCTCACCAGCTCCGGTTCATCCACCAATGCCACGGTCGGCACGTATGCGATTGCGCCCAGCAACGCCCTCGGCCTCGGCCTCACCAACTACTCCCTCGCCTACTCCAACGGCCTCCTCACCGTGGATGCCAAGGGCCTCCTCATCGTCGCCGCAGACACCAACAAGACCTATGGTGTCGAACTGTTGCCCACCCTCTATTCCGTCGTCGGACTCACCAACAACGACTCCGTCACCAACGTCACCCTCACCAGCACGGGCAGTCCGACCAATGCCACCATCGGCAGTTACCCGATCCTCCCGGGCAGTCCGCTGGGCGCGGGTCTGACCAACTACTCCATCACCTTGAGCAACGGGACGATGACGGTCGATGCGGCCACGCTGACGATTACGGCGTTGGACACCAATAAAGCCGTGGGAGTAACACTGGTGTTTGCGGGGACGGAATTCACCACCATTGGCCTGACGAACAGCGATTCTGTCACCACTGCCACACTCGCGAGCGCAGGTTCCGGAGCCGGTGCAGCCGCTGGCACTTACCCGATCACCATCACCAACGCGCTGGGCAATGGGCTGACCAACTACCTCATCAGTTACGTCACTGGCACGCTGACGGCGACCAATGCCGGGGTGCACTTCATGATCACTTCGGTTGTGTTCACCAACGACGTGGCGACGGTCACCTGGAACTCCACCAGCAATGTAAGCTATGTGCTGCAATACAAAGACAACCTCATCGACCCGACTTGGATCGATTCGACCTTTGCCGTGCTGGCGACCGGGGAGAGCACTTCCACCACGAACACTCTCGATGGCGCACCACAACGTTTCTATCGGATCCGCACCGCCACGGTGGTAGCCCCCGTGCCAGCGCCGTTGATTCAGTCGCTCATCGTTGACGGCACCAACGCGATCGTGACTTGGACTTCCGTGAGCAATGCCACCTATCAGCTACAATTCAGGGCCAGCCTCGATCAGGGGAACTGGACTCCGGTAGTTCCATCCGTCATGGCCACCGGCGCCAGCACGTCGCTGACAAATGACATGGGGTCGGACAGCCAGCGATTCTACCGCGTGCAGGCAACTTGGTAAGCCAATCCACAAGCAACGGATTTCAATCAGATGAATCTCCTAAAACCGATATTGCGGGGTCGAGGCTGCCTCTGTGTTAGGATCGTGGGCCTCGCCGGACTGCTCGCCTTCAGCACAAGTGCGAATCCCATCGTCACGGAGAATGCGTTGGCCGGCAATCCCTCCAGCGAGTGGGATGTTGTGGGCGATGGCGATGATTCCATTCAGGGTTTTGCGACGTCAATGAGCGTCAACAAGGGCGAGACGATTCAGTTCAAAGTCAAAACCACAGCCACCAGCTATCAGATCAAAATTTATCGAATGGGATATTACAACGGCAATGGGGCACGCTTTATCACCAATGTGCTGCCCTCGGTGAGCCTGCCTCAAAGCCAACCTAACCCGCTGACGAACAGCGCGACTGGACTGGTGGACTGTGGCAACTGGGCCGTGTCCGCCTCGTGGACGGTCCCTACCAATCTTTGTTCGGGTCTTTATATTGCGCGCCCAACCCGCGCGGATACGCAAGGGGCCAGCCACATCCTATTTGTTGTTCGGGACGATCATGGTGGAGCGGACATGCTTTTCCAAACTTCGGACACCACGTGGCAAGCATACAACACTTACGGCGGGAACAGCCTTTACGGGCTTTATCACATCAATGGTTGGGGGGTCAACCGAGCTTACAAGGCTAGTTATAACCGTCCGCTGACGACCCGCGAAACACTGGAATACTACTCCCTATGGATTGGCGAGGTTCCAATGATCCGTTGGCTGGAGGCGAATGGTTATAACATTTCCTACATCTCGGGAGTTGACACACACCGGTACGGCAGCCAGTTGACCAACAATCATAAAGTGTTCTTGTCGGTGGGCCACGACGAGTATTGGTCAGCCCAACAGCGAGCGAATGTGACGGCCGCCCGCAATGCCGGACTGCATCTGGCCTTTTTTAGCGGTAACGAAATGTTCTGGAAAATTCGCTGGGAGAACTCCATCGACGGCTCGAACACACCTTACCGCACCATGGTTTGCTACAAGGAAACCACCACCAGTGCAAAAATTGATCCCAGCCCAGAATGGACGGGCACCTGGCGCGATCCGCGGTTCAGCCCACCTTCAGACGGAAATTTTCCCGAGAACGAGATCACCGGCACCTTATTCGTGGTCAATGGCATTGCCACAAACTCCCTGGAGGTTCCGGCGGATTACGGCAAGCATCGAGTTTGGCGCAACACAACCGTAGCCTCGCTTGGGGCGGGACAAAAGGCAGTTTTCCCGAAGGCAACTTTGGGATTCGAATGGGATGCCATCGTAGATAACGGATTTCTACCGGCTGGGCAGATGCGGCTCTCCCTCACGACGGCAGGAAATCTGAACGTGCTTCAGGATTATGGCAGCACATACCAGAACGGGAGCGCAACCCACAGCCTATCACTTTACCGTCACCAAAGCGGCGCGTTAGTTTTTGGTGCCGGCACCGTGCAATGGCCATGGGGACTGGATAATACACATGCACCCACATTCGGCGCTTCCGAAGACGATCGCATGAAGCAAGCCACGGTGAATCTATTTGCCGACATGGGCGCACAGCCCGGCTCCTTGCGGCCCGGCTTGACGGCAGCCAGCGCCAGCACGGATTTCACCGCCCCCGTTTCGAGCATTACGAATGTCCCCCCCGGCACGATGTTCACCAACGGAGCCACCCGGATCATCGCCGGCACTGGCACGGATTCGGGCGGCGGACTCGCGTGGGGTGTGGAAGTTTCCACCGACAACGGCATGACCTGGCACCCCGCCACCGGACGCACCAACTGGACCTACCAGTGGACCCCCCGCGTGAACGGCGCTTACACCATTCGCAGCCGTGCGGTGGACGATAGCGGCAATTTGGAGAGCCCCAGCACGGGCGTTGCGGTAACCGTCACGAATCCACCGTTCAACTTTGGCACCGTGGGCAACACGGTGGACGGGAATACCACCGATGATATTTTCGCTGTTTCCCCTTACATCAACGCGAACCGCTATCAGGCGGCGTCAAACATGCTGGTGTCGGCGATCCGCGCCAAGGTTGGCGGAGTCACAGGCAGTTATAAGTGCGCCATCTACGCGGACAATGGGAATGGGAGCGTTCCGACTGAATTGATCCAGTCCACACTGGCGGTTACCAACCCAACCACCGGTTGGCAGACTTTCCCGCTTAATTCGCTGACCGTTATTTCAAACGGAACTTTCTACTGGCTGGCTGTTTGGTCCGATGCCACCAACGCTAAAGTTTACCTTTCCGGCACGGGTGCCCCACTGCGTTGGGGGCTTTACGGGTTTAATGATTGGCCCAAGCAAATTGTTACCACCGGCTCCGGCAGCGCCAGTTATTGCATCTATGCCACTGGTGGCGCAGCGCCGGTATTCAACGGCACACCCACAAACCGCACCATCGCCGAACTGACTTCCTTGTCGGTGACAAACGCGGCCACCGATGCTGACACCGCGCCACAGAGCCTGCTTTACTCTCTGCTAAATGCCCCGAGCAACGCCGTAATCAGCCCTGCTGGGGTCATCGCTTGGACGCCCAGCGAGGCGCAGGGACCGTCCACCAATAACCTAATCACTCGCGTAACCGACGGCACCCTTTCAGCTACGAACACGTTTCAAGTTATCGTAAGCGAAGTGAACTCCGTCCCGGCGTTTACAGCTACACCATCCAATCGCACCGCGGTTGAACTTACGCCCCTGACCGTTACCAATGCCGCGACCGACACCGACGTTCCCAGCCAAACTTTGACTTACCAGCTGCTCAGCCCGCCAAGCAATGCGGTGATCAACGCCAGCGGCATCATCACGTGGACGCCAAGCGCTGCGCAGGGTCCCTCGACCAACAACCTTGTAACGCGCGTGACCGATGGAGCGTTGGCAGCCACAAACAGCTTCCAAGTGATCGTGCTCGACGCAAATGCCGCACCTGTTGCGTTTGGTCAGTCACTCACGAATGCGGAGGATACCAACCTACCCATCTTGCTCACCGTCTCCGATCCGGATGGACCGACCACCAACTACGTAATCACAGCTCCGCCTACGCACGGCACCCTGAGCGGCACCGCGCCTAATCTGAGTTACCTGCCCAGCACAAACTATTTTGGACCGGATTCATTCGCCTTCCGAGTCCACGACGGGAGCCTGACTTCGTCTGTCGCGTCGGTAAGCATCCTGCTCACCAACATAAATGACGCACCCATGTTACCAGCGTTGGCTGATATTTACACGGGAGTCTACAACACCGTGGTGGCTTCAAATGCAGGCACGGATGTGGATTCCGCACCAAGCGCACTCGCCTACTCCTTGCTTAGTGCGGGTGGCGCAACCATTTCGACTAATGGCGAGATTTCGTGGCTGCCTAAATCAGGACCGCAAACAAATCTCATCACCTCCGTCGTCACCGACAATGGAACACCGGCACTAAGCGCCACCAACTCACTGCTTGTCATCGTCACCAACTCGGTGGAGCGACCGTTCATTCTGTCGTTAGTCCCGGACGAAACCAACGCGGTGTTGACTTGGACATCCATTTCGAACGCCTTCTACCGGGTTCAATTCCTGGATGATTTCTCCACGGCGAATTGGACAGACTCGACTCCTGATGTGGGTGCTGTTGGTGATACGGCCTCTGCAACGAATGATATCAGCGGCCAGCCTGCAAGATTCTATCGCGTGGTCCTGCTGCCCTAGGGAAATACGGTTATTCAAAGTATATGATACCCATTGCAAAACCATGCCTCGACGATCGCGAGGCAGACGCCGTCCGCCGGGTCATCAAATCTGGTTGGATCACCCAAGGCCCGGAAGTCGCTGGCTTTGAAAAAGACTTTGCCGAATGTGTCGGCGCGGCCCACGCGTGCGCAGTCTCGAACTGCACTACAGCCTTGCACCTCGCCCTCCTGGCGGCGGGTGTAAAATCTGGAGACGAAGTCATCACGGTCAGCCACTCCTACATCGCCACAGCTAACAGCGTGCGCTACTGCGGCGCCGTGCCGGTATTCGTGGATGTTGATGCGCGCATTTTCAACATGGACCCAGCGCTGGTTGAGGCCGCCATCACGCCCAAGACCCGCGCCATCTTGTGTGTTCACCAAATCGGCATGCCTTGCGACATGGCCAAGCTGGTTCCGTTGGCGAAGAAGCACAATCTGCCGCTTATCGAGGACGCCGCGTGTGCCATCGGCAGCGAGATTTTGTGGGAAGGTAAATGGGAGCGAATCGGAAAACCCCACGGTGATGCCGCCTGCTTCTCGTTTCATCCTCGCAAGATCCTTTCCACGGGCGACGGCGGCATGTTGACCACCAAACACGCGGATTGGGACAAGAACTTCCGGCTCTGGCGGCAGCACAGCATGTCTGTTGCGGATACGGTGCGACATGGTTCGAACCAGGTGATATTTGAGAGTTATCCGGAAATAGGTTACAACTACCGCATGACCGATGTGCAGGCCGCGATCGGTCGCGAACAGTTGAAGCGCTTGCCTGAACTGGTTGTGCGTCGCCGAGCGCTGGCCTCCCGCTATCGCGAACTTTTGTCCGACGTGACGGGATTGCGGTTGCCTTTTGAACCCGAATGGGCGCGCAGCAACTGGCAGAGCTTCAGCGTGCGTCTGCCCGCAGGCAAGGATCAGCGCGCGGTCATGCAGGCGATGCTCGACAAGAAAATCGCCACCCGCCGCGGCATCATGAACTCCCACGTTGAACCTGCCTACCGCAAGGAGCAGTGGCGTGCTGCGGGCTCATTGGAGCAGAGTGAGCGGGCGCAGAACGAAACCATCCTGCTGCCGTTGTTTCACCAGTTGACGGAAGCCGAACAAGACATGATTGCGGCCAACCTGCGCGCCGCATTGGGCCAAGGGTGACTGTTTTATGGTCAGGCAACGGATACATTCTCTGTGTGCGGCTGGGCTGGCGCTTTTTCAGGCAGCAGCCAGCGCTATCACATTTGACGGCGCCACGACGTATCAATCCATCGATGGTATTGGTGCCAATGTCAACTATCGCAGTTGGGACCAGTCGAATGTTCCCCCGGTGCTGCAATCATTTATGGACGAAGCGGGAGTGTCACTGTTCCGGCTTACATTCGACCTGACAAACTGGGAGACAAATAACGATGACCCCAGTTCCACCAACTACAACTGGGCTTATTACAATCAAATCTATAGCTCACCCCAATTCACCAAGCTGTGGGACATGCTCGAACACCTGAACCGTAGCGGATACTCCAACCGCGTCATTCTAACTTTCATGGGCTGGGGTCCGTCTTGGATGATGGACACCGACGCCCGCAGCTTGAAGCCCGGCATGGAAGATGAGTGGGCGGAGATGATCGCGTCGGCACTCATCTACGCGCGAAACACTCGCGGCGTGCAGGTCAGCCTGGTTACGCCAAACAACGAGCCGGACATCTATGACGAAGGCATACGCATCACCAATGCGGCCCAGTATGTGGACACTTTGCATCGGCTGGCATCAAAGCTGGATGCGGCTGGACTGACGAATCTTTGGTTTGTCGGTCCCTGCCGCTCGAATGGCTCCACGAACTTTCTGAGCGAACTGACTGCGGATGAAACTGTCATGGCCCGGCTGAAGCACATTGGTGTTCACGCCTACAACAATTCGCAGGCAAACGCACAGGCCGCAGTGAATTGGATGGCTGGCTCGGCTTATCCGGACCGCACCGTTTGGATGACGGAATACAACACCTGGTGTCCAACGTGCGACACCACTGACACGGGGTTTTTTGACGAATGGGTAAATGCCCGGGCCACGGCAGAGCACTTGTATTATCATCTACAAGGGGATGCTTCCGCCGCACTGGCATGGGAAGGCTACGACAGCACCTACGCACATCATTACAACAATTGGGGCTACTTTGGCCTGGTCGGCGTGGATGACATCAGCGCCCCAGTCAAAACCTACACCCCCCGCAAAAGCTTTTATACGGTGGCGCAAGTCAGCAAATGGGTGCGCCCGGGCGCGCAGCGCATTTTTGTCAGCCAGCCAAACACTTGGCCGCTTACTTATTTGACAGCGTTCAAGCACGATGCTTTGGAGCAAGTGGTCATTTCAGGCATCAACGCCTCCTCCAGCACCCTCGTGCTTCAGGGCACACTTGAGAACCTGCCAGCCGTGACGAATCTGATGTTGTATTACACGTCCGCCATTGCCGACCTGGTTGCTGGCGGAAATATTTCAGTCGCCGGGAATGGTTCTTTCACAGCTGCCATTCCAGCGGACTGTGTTTTTACCTTGGTTGGGATCAGAGCAGAGCCACTCACGCAGAGCGCTCCCACCACCGTGATTGGACTATCCACCAATGCGCTGGCGCACTTCTACTTTGATGTGACCAACCCGGTCGCGCGCGTCCAATTCGATGTGGTGAACCCGACGGGAGATGTCAGCCTCTTCGTGGATCGCGACCATCCATCCGATGGAAAAACGTTGGTTCCGTATGCAAGCCGGCAGCCGGGTGCAAGCGCTGAGCAGGTGGTCTTGCGCGAAGGGACGGGAGTGAAGGCTTTAAGTGCGGGGCGCTGGTATGCTACCGTGCGCAATGAATCCATCAGTCCCGTGTCCATGTCGCTCAGAGCATCGCAATTCGCGCTCTCCGGGCTCCCACTGCAGCTGCGCGCCGTGACCTCTCCGGGTTTGATATGCCTTAGTTGGAACGCTGTGCCCGGCGCGTCCTATGTGGTCGAGGGCGCTTCGAATTTGGCCAGTGGACCTTGGCTGGATCTGTCCGGAACCATCACTGCCTCTGGCACTAACGGAACTTTTTGCCTTCCAGTAGGAACTGCGACGCAACTTTTTCGCGTCAAGGAAGGTGTGTCGAACAGCGGCCTCTGATAACTTCACACCACATGCATGATTGCATCATCGTTGGTGGTGGCATTGTAGGTCTAGCCACCGCCTATTCCCTCATCACTCGGGAACCCGGACTGCGATTGCTGGTTTTGGAGAAGGATTCAACGCTGGCGGCGCACCAAACCGGGCGCAATAGCGGCGTGATTCACTCGGGCATCTATTACAAACCCGGCAGTTACAAAGCCCGGTTCGCCCGCGCAGGCAGTCGCTCGATGGTGGCGTTTTGCCGCCAACACGACATCCCCCATGAAGTTTGCGGCAAAGTCATTGTAGCCACGCAGGAAAAGGAACTGCCGCTTCTGGAAAAATTGTTTCAACGCGGACTCGAAAATGAATTGCCGGTCACCAAACTGGATGCCGGCCAAGTCGCGGAGATTGAACCGCACGTCCGTTGCAGGGCCGGCATCAAAGTGCCGACGACGGGCATCGTGGACTACAAACGAGTTTGCGCCCGGCTCTCCGGGTTGGTTGCGGAGGGCGGAGGGGAAGTGCGCACCGGGGTGGAAGTGACCGCAATCAAGGCGCTTGGGACTTCCCACATTGTCAAAACCACTGCGGGCGATTTTGAAACGGGGTTTGTGGTCAATTGCGCCGGGTTGCACAGTGACCGCGTTGCTCGCAAGGCTGGCTTGCAACCCAAGGCCAAAATCATTCCGTTCCGGGGCGAGTATTATGAACTCGTCCCGAATCGCCGCCATCTGGTGAAGACACTCATCTATCCGGTGCCGAATCCAGGCTTTCCATTTCTCGGCGTGCATTTCACAAAGATGATTGACGGCTCTGTTCACGCGGGACCAAATGCCGTGCTAGCCTTCAAGCGTGAAGGTTACCATAAGACTGATTTTTCCCTCCGCGATTCGTGGGAAACGTTGACCTACGTAGGGTTCTGGAAATTGGCTTGCAAGAACATGGGAGAGGGCTGGATGGAGATGCGGCGATCTTTCAGCAAGAAGCTCTTTGTGAAGAGCCTGCAAGGACTCATTCCCGAAGTGACGGAGGCAGACGTTGTCCCGACTCACGCAGGCATTCGGGCGCAAGCGTTGTTGCCCGATGGCGGACTGGTGGATGATTTTTTCTTTGTGGAGGAACAGCGCGCAATACACGTCTGTAATGCGCCCTCCCCAGCCGCCACAGCGTCCTTGGAAATCGGGCAAGCAATCACCGCAAAGCTGCCTGCCTTGCGTCGTAAATCAGCGTGAAGCGGCCAGCGGACGATCAGTTTTTAGAAGCGAGACAGGTAGTAGCGCGCCCGTGGATCCTGACATTCGAGCCGCCCGTATTTATTGACGACGCCGGTCTGCCAGATGGTGCTCCAGTTCACGAGGCCGGTTGGCGCCTGCAAGCCATGCGCGAACACCCAGGCGCAGCCGGAAAACAGACGCGACACGGCCCAATACCCGCCCCCGAAACCATCAGCACAAGACCCGGCACTTGGAAGTTAACCGCTAATGAAGGCGGGCTCTCGACATAATACGGGTTGTAAGCGGTGACGTAGAACGTATAGCTCAAACCTTCCTTCAAACCATCAATTTCAACATACGTATTTCCTCCCACATCCACCCGCGCCAGCAGCGTGGTGTTCTCCTCAAACGCATAAACGACGTAGCCCGTTGTGGTGCTATCAGTGGAACCGCCCCACGCCAGAGCCACCTTGCGCTCCGCCCAGGCTGGACTGCCAGAACGCACCTAACCAGCGCGATGATGGCAAGGAGGCAAGAGGGGGGGTATTTGCCGTCATTAGGCCATTTTTAGCCACTCTTCGCTCACTCTAATTCCGCCCCTTGGCCACCAAGCACTTCTGCCAATCGAGCCGCGCAAGCCCAGCGGGGGTGTGAGCAAGTTTTG
>Ga0208783_10001113_pt1 | contig 16230 bp, 13 predicted proteins | sample DEB19_08_DNA_2_FD_184529 | JGI IMG/M metagenome (GOLD analysis project Ga0208783, IMG submission 184529) | Aqueous microbial communities from the Delaware River and Bay under freshwater to marine salinity gradient to study organic matter... | ecosystem: Environmental > Aquatic > Marine >... | reverse complement strand
CCCGGTGGTCCACCCGAAGTACCACGGCTTCCACATCCGGCTCCTCCGCGCCGCCGCGGTCGCCACCTCCGACCCCTGGTTCGCCGCGTTCGCGGACCAGCTCGAATCCGACCGTCCGGCGCTCCGCGACGTGAGCGGCTCCATGCCCCCCGGCTGACACCGGCGCCGCGCTCCGCTACCCTCCGGGCACGATGCAGTACGCCGAATCGATCCTCGAGCTCGTCGGGGAGACCCCGCTCGTCCGCCTCACCCGCGTCACGCGCGACCTGGGCCCCGCCGATCGCCAGCCGCTCGTCCTCGCCAAGCTCGAGGCGCTCAACCCGGGCGGCTCCGTGAAGGACCGGATCGGCCTCCCGATGATCGAGGCGGCCGAGCGCGCGGGCCTCCTTCGCCCCGGCGGCACGATCATCGAGCCCACGAGCGGGAACACCGGCCACGGGCTCGCGATCGCGGCCGCGCTCAAGGGCTACCGCTGCATCTTCGTCATGGCGGACAAGCAGTCCACGGAGAAGCAGTCGCTCCTCCGGGCGTACGGCGCGGAGGTCGTCCTCTGCCCCACGAACGTCGCCCCGGAATCGCCGGAGTCGTACTACTCCGTCGCCCGCCGGCTCGCGCGGGACATCCCCGGCGCCTTCCAGCCGGACCAGTACCACAACATGGAGAACCCGGCGGCGCATGTCCGGACCACGGGGCCGGAGATCTGGCGCCAGACGGACGGCCGGATCACCCACGCGGTCTTCTCCGCGGGGACCGGCGGCACGATCAGCGGCTCCGGGCGCTATCTCAAGGAGCAGAACCCCGGGGTCGTCGTCGTGGGCGCGGACCCGGAGGGGAGCGTCCTCTCCGGCGACACGCCGCGGCCATACCTCACGGAAGGGGTCGGCGAGGACTTCTTCCCCGGCACCTATGACCCCACGGTCGTGGACCGCTGGGTCCGCGTCTCGGACCGGGACGCCTTCGTCGCCGCGCGCCGCCTCACCCGCGAGGAGGGGATCCTCGCCGGCGGCTCGTGCGGGACCGCCCTCGTGGCCGCGCTCACCGTGGCGCGCGAGCTCACCGAATCGGGTGCCGGGAAGGATGCCGTGATGGTCGTCCTCCTCCCGGACAGCGGCCGGAACTACCTCTCCAAGGTCTACAACGACGAGTGGATGCGCGCGAACGGGATGCTCGGCATGGAGGCCGGGGACGAGCGGGTCGGTTCCGTCATCGCCGCGCGCCACCACGGCGAGCACCTGCCGAGCGTCGTCCTCGCCCGGACCACGGACCGGGTCGCGGTGGCGATCGAGACCCTCCAGCGCTACGGGATCAGCCAGATGCCGGTGACGGAGCGGGCGGACGATGCGGTCGAGGGGGTCGTCGGCTCGATCGACGAGCGCGGTCTCCTCGAACGCGCCTACAAGGACCCCACGGTCGTGGAGCGGACGGTCGGCGAGGTGATGGCGCGGCCGCTCCCCACGATCGGCGTGGACGGCACCCTGGACGAGGCGTTCGCCGTCCTCTCGGGCGGTGCCTCGGCGCTCCTCGTCGTCAGCGAGGGGCGTCCTGCCGGGGTCCTCACGAAGCTGGACATCCTCGAGCACCTCGCGCACCGTCCGGGCCACCCCTGACCTCCCGCCCGCCGGTGCGGGATCGGCCTTCCGCGGCCTGCGGCGGCTGCTAGCATCGCCCTCGGTCAGTCGAACCTGGACTGCGAAAGCCGACTCCGGCGCGGGGGCGCCGGCACGCGCGGCCGGTCCCCGATGGACCCCCTGGTTCGCCGTGTGGGCGTGCCCGGGGTCCCAGGAGGCAGCATGTCCACGCGCCCCGCTCCCGCCCCCCTCGATGCGCTCGGCCGCATCCGCCACGCGAACCTTCCCCCGGCCGCGCTCTACGAGCACGCGATCCGGCGCGGGGAGGGGATCATCGTCGACGGCGGTCCGCTCGTCGTCCGGACCGGGAAGCACACCGGCCGCTCCCCGCAGGACAAGTACATCGTGGACGAGCCCGCGATCCACGACCAGGTCTGGTGGGGCGGCTTCAACCGCCCGATCTCCGAGGAGCGCTACGACGCGATCCGGGCGCGGATGATCGCCCACCTCGCGGAGAAGGAGCTCTTCGTCCAGGAGGGCTTCGTGGGGGCGGACCCTGCCTACCGGCGCTCCCTCCGGGCCTACACGGAGACGGCCTGGGCGAGCATCTTCTGCGACAACCTCTTCATCCGGCCGCGCCCCGGCGAGCTGGACGGCTTCGCGCCGAACTTCACGATCGTGGACGCCCCGAGCTTCCGCGCCGATCCCGAGCGGGACGGCGTGCGCTCCGAGACGGTCATCCTCGTCCACCTCTCCCGCCAGGAGATCCTCATCGGCGGGACGGAGTACGCGGGCGAGATGAAGAAGGGCGCCTTCGGGATCCTCAACCACCGGCTCCCGGACGAGGGGGTCCTCCCGATGCACTCCGCGGTGAACGTGGGCGCGAAGGGCGACGTGGCGATCTTCTTCGGCCTCTCCGGGACGGGGAAGACGACCCTCTCGGCGGACCCCGAGCGGACCCTCATCGGCGATGACGAGCACGGCTGGGGGCCGGAGGGCGTCTTCAACTTCGAGGGCGGCTGCTACGCCAAGACGATCCGGCTCTCCCACGTCTACGAGCCGGATATCTACTCCACGACGCGCCGTTTCGGCACGATCCTGGAGAACGTCGTCCTGGACGAGGCGACGCGGACCCTCGATCTCGACGCGGAGACGATCACGGAGAACACGCGGGCGGCCTTCCCGCTCGGCTTCATCTCGAACTCCTCGGATGTCGGGATGGCGGGACACCCGTCCACGATCATCTTCCTCACCGCGGATGCCTTCGGCGTCCTGCCGCCGATCTCGCGGCTCACCCGCGACCAGGCGATGTACCACTTCATCAGCGGCTACACGGCGAAGCTGGCGGGGACGGAGGTCGGGGTCCAGGAGCCGTCCGCCACCTTCTCGCTCTGCTTCGGCGCCCCGTTCATGCCCCGCCATCCCGCGGTCTACGCGGAGATGCTCGGCGAGCGGGTGGACCGCCACGATGTCCCGGTCTGGCTCGTGAACACCGGCTGGACCGGTGGCCCGTACGGCGTGGGGCACCGGATGAACATCCAGGAGACGCGGAACATGGTCCGCGCCGCCCTGAACGGCGCCCTGGACGGGGTGGAGACGGTCACGGACCCGATCTTCGGCGTCCAGGTCCCGCTCCACGTCCCCGGCGTCCCGGATGCCGTCCTCCAGCCGCGCGGCACATGGGCGGATCCCGCCGCCTACGACGCCCAGGCGCGCAAGCTCGCCGCGATGTTCGTGGAGAACTTCCAGCGCTTCGCCGGGAGCGTCCCGGAGCGGATCGTGGCCGCCGGCCCCCGCGTGGGGTAGGGGGTCCGGCGCGTCAGGGGGTGGGGGCCGCGAGCTCCCACTCCGCGAAGCGCGCCACGAGGACGAGACTTCCACCACCGCCCGCCGCGGGTGACCCGCCGAAGGCGGTGGCCTGGAGCTCCACGGGGAGGCCGCTTGCCGCATCGAGCGCGAGCTGGATGACGACCGGGGGCCGCTCGCCGGCCGCCGGCTGCCACGCCCCGAGCGCGATGCGCACCACCCGGCAGCTCCCGGGTGCGCACGGCCGGTCGGCGAGACGCTCCGCGGGGAGCCGGTCCTCCGCCACGTAGACCGCGATCCTGCGCAGGAGCGCGGCCGGGTCCAGGAAGGGGAGGAGGTCGGTGGTGGCGCCCGGCACGGGAGAGGCGGCCGGGTCCGCCGGGAGGTGGATCTCCATCCCTGCCGCGAGGCCGTCCCGGACCGAGCCACCGCTCGGGATCCGTGCTGCCAGGGTCCCGGCCACGAGATCGGCACGTCCTTCCGCGCGGATCGCACGGACGCCACCGGGCTCCTCGGGCGCGTCCTCGCGCAGGTCGAGGGTGAACGTGACGGCGTCCGCCGCGTCGACCGCGGACGCGGCGTCGAGGAGGACGCGCATCACCTCGTCCCCCGCCGCGATCCCCGGGCCCGGGGCAGGGGAGGCGGCGGCGCCCGGGGTGGCCGCGAGGGCGGCGGCGAGAGCTGCCGCGAGAAGGCCCCCGGGACGGAGGCCCCACCTGCGCGCCGGAGCCGCCCTACGCTCAATCGTTTGCGCAATCACGCAAACACCGCTATCCTCCAGCCCGGTGTGGCGTCCCCGGCGGACGCCCGGACGGCGGAGAGCAGGATGGCGACGAAGACCGGCACGATCACCCTGGACGGCGACGGCCTCCGGCTCGTCGCGAAGGCCGGGAGCGGCCACGAGATCGTCATGGACGACGGCATCGGGGATACCGGGCTGCGGCCCGCCGAGCTGATCCCGATCGCGGTCGCCGGCTGCACCGCCATGGATGTCGTCTCGATCCTGCGCAAGAAGCAGCAGCCGCTCACCGGCTATGCCATCGAAGCGAGCGGGGAGCAGCGCGAGGGACACCCCTCCCTCTTCACCCGGATCGACATCACCCACGTGGTCAGCGGAGACGTGGATCCCGCCGCGATCCGCCGCGCGATCGAGCTCTCGGCCACGAAGTACTGCTCGGTCGGCGCCACCGTGGGCTCGGGCATCGCCGCGATCCACCACCACTACCGTCTCCGCCGCCCGGACGGCTCCGAGGAGGCCGGCGAGGTCGTCGTGGAGGGGCCGTACGCCCACGCCGCCCCCGGCGTCCAGCCCGGCTGACCGGACGCGCGGATGGCGCCGGAGGACGGACGCGCGGAGGCGGACGGCGTCGCGCATGACCTGCGGAACCTGCTCACCGCGGTCCTCGCCCACGCGGAGCTCGCCCAGGCGGCGCTCGCCCCCGACCATCCCGCGCGCGCGGACGTCGCCGACCTCGTCATCGCCGCCACGCGCGCCCGCCGGCTCGTTCTCGACCGCCTGATCCCGGAGGGGGCGGATCCGGTCCCGCCTGAACGGACCGATCTCGCGGAGGTGGCCGCGGCCGCGCTCCCGATCCTCCGTGCCGTCCTGCCGGTGGAGGCACGGGTGCTCACCGCCCTCGCGCCGGCCGGCCCGGTACGGATCGACCGGCTCGCCCTGGAGCGGATCCTCCTCAACCTCGTCCTCAACGCATCCGCTGCCGCCGGCTCGGGCGGAACGGTCCGGATCGCCACGACGACCGCCGGGGACGGCAGCCCGGAGCTCTCCGTCACGGACGACGGCCCGGGTCTCCCGGACGCGGGCGTGGCGATCCTCGCCGCGGACGAACCGGCCGTCGGCGGCGGCGCGGACGGGCACGGCCTCGGGCTCCCCACCGTCCGCCGCCTCGCCGACGCGGACGGCGCGCGGATCCTCGTGGAGCGGCCCGCGGGCGGCGGGACCACGATCCGCCTGCGCTACCCGCGCGCCTGACCGACTGCCCGGCACGGCGGCCTGCTCAGGCGGCGTCGAGCGCGGCGGCGAGATCGGCGAGCAGGTCCTCGGGGTCCTCGATCCCCACCGAGAGGCGGACGAGCGCCGCGGGGACCTCGAGCGCGGAGCCCTGGACCGATCCGTGGGTCATGACGGCGGGGACCTCGCACAGCGATTCCACGCCGCCGAGCGACTCCGCGAGGGTGAAGATCGTCGTGGCCTCGCAGATGCGGCGCGCCCGCTCCTCCGCGCTCCGGCCACCGTGCGCTGCCGGCTCGAAGCTGACCATCCCACCGGGGAGGCGCATCTGGCGTGCCGCGAGGGCGGCCTGCGGGTGCGCGTGCGGGCCCGTGGCGAGGCCCGGGAAGCGGACGCGCGTCACGTCCGGCCGGGCGGCGAGCATCTCCGCCACGCGCTGCGCGTTCGCGGAATGGCGCTCCATCCGGAGCGAGAGGGTGCGGATCCCGCGCAGGACGAGGAAGCAGTCGAAGGGGCCGGGGATCGCCCCGACCGCGTTCTGAAGGAAGCGGAGGCGCTCCCAGAGATCCGTGCGCGAGGTCGCCAGGACGCCGTTCACCGTATCCGAGTGGCCGGCCAGGTACTTCGTCGCGCTGTGGAAGACGATGTCCGCACCGAGCGCGAGGGGCCGCTGGATCGCGGGGGAGGCGAACGTGTTGTCCACGACCACGACCGGCCGCTCGCCGCGGGCCCCGGTCCAGGCGTGTGCCGCGCCGGCGATCGCCCCGAGATCGACGAGCTTGAGGAGCGGGTTCGAGGGGGATTCGATCCAGACCATCCGCGTCCGCGGGGAGAGCGCTCCACGGAGTCGATCGAGCGGGCCATCCCCGGGCGCCTCGCGGGAGAGGTCCACGTAGCGCGCGTCCACGCCCATCTCCCGCAGGACCCGCTCGAAGAGCCGGAAGGTGCCGCCGTAGACATCGTCCGAGATGACGACCTCCTCGCCGGGGAGGACGAGCTGGGCGATCGCCGCCGTGGCGGCTGCCCCGCTGGCATACGCGAGCCCGTGGGTGCCGCCTTCCAGCGCCGCGATCGCGCGCTCCAGGCGGGCGCGGGTCGGGTTCCCGGTCCGCGCGTACTCCCAGCCGCCGCGCGGCCGCTCCACCCCGTCCTGGGCGAACGTGCTCGTCTGGTAGATCGGCGGCGAGACGGCGCCGGTCGCCTCGTCCGGCTCCAGGCCGGCGTGGACAGTGAGGGTATCGAAGCGCTGCGCGGGGGCGGACGGTCGGTCGCGGTCGGTCGTCATGCGCCGAGGATAGCCGCCCCGGCGGCTCCCGCCCGTCCGCGTGCCCGCGCGCGGGCGAGGGTCGTACAATCGGCGGACCGTTCCCGCCGGCCCTGCCGGCCCCCGCACCCCCGAGGAGCACCCGATCCATGGCTCATCCCAAGGTCACCGTCATCGGCGCCGGCAACGTGGGGGCGACCACCGCCCAGCGGATCGCCGAGGCCGGCCTCGCGGACGTCGTCCTCGTCGACATCGTCGAGGGGCTCCCGCAGGGCAAGGCGCTCGACCTCCTGGAGGCGGCCCCCGTCCTCGGCCACGACATGCAGGTCACCGGGACGAACGACTACGCGGATACCGCCGGCTCGGACGTCATCGTCGTCACCTCCGGCCTCGCGCGGCAGCCCGGGATGAGCCGGGACGACCTCCTCGCGAAGAACGCCGGGATCGTCCGCTCCGTCGTCAGCCAGGCGGCGAAGGTCTCCCCGAACGCGATCCTCGTCATCGTCACGAACCCGCTCGATGCGATGTGCCATATCGCCATGGAGGCCTCCGGCTTCCCGCGCGAGCGCGTCATCGGGATGGCGGGCGTCCTGGACACCGCGCGCTTCCGCACCTTCATCGCCCAGGAGCTCGGCGTCTCCGTCACGAATGTGAGCGCCTTCGTCCTCGGCGGGCATGGCGACACGATGGTCCCCCTCCCGCGCTACACGACGGTCGGCGGCGTCCCGGTCACGGAGCTCATCCCGGCCGCGCGCCTCGAGGAGCTCGTGACGCGGGCGCGGAACGGTGGCGCCGAGATCGTCGCGCTCCTGAAGACCGGTTCCGCCTACTACGCGCCCGCGGCGGCCACCTACCAGATGGTCGATGCGATCCTCGGCGACCGCCACGCGATCCTTCCCTGCGCCGCCTACCTCCAGGGCGAGTACGGCCAGAAGGGGCTCTTCGTCGGCGTCCCGGTCCAGCTGGGCCGCGGCGGCATCGAGAAGATCGTGGAGATCGAGATGACCGCGGACGAGACGGCCGCCTTCGGGCGCTCCGCGGGCGCCGTGAAGGAGCTCGTGGACCGGCTCGCGGAGATGGCCCGGGAGGCAGGGAAGGCCGGGTGACCCGGCCGGGCCCGGCGCTCCGCCGCGGCCCCGCCCCGCGCATCCCCCGGTGAGCGGCCCGGGCGCCGCACGATCGATCCGCCCGCGCATGCCCACGAGCCTGCGCGTCTTCCGCCACCGGAACTACCGCCTCTTCTACCTCGGGCAGCTGATCTCTCTCCCCGGGACCTGGATGCAGACGGTCGCCCAGGGCTGGCTCGTCCTGGAGCTGACGGACGACCCCTTCCTCCTCGGCATCGTGGGGGTCGCCCAGTTCCTCCCCGTGATGATCCTCGGCCTCTTCGGCGGGATCGTCGCGGACACCCTGCCGCGTCGTGCCGGGCTCCTCGCGACCCAGGTCATCTCCGGCCTCCTGGCGCTCATCCTCGGCGTCCTCGTCCTCGCGGACGTCGTGGCCGTCTGGCACGTCATCGTCCTCGCCTTCCTCCTCGGCTGCGTCAACGCCTTCGACATGCCGATCCGCCAGTCCTTCGTCCTCGAGATGGTGGGCCGGGACGAGATCGCCGCGGCGATCGGCTACAACAGCGCCCTCTTCAACGGGGCCCGGGTCGTGGGTCCCGCCGTCGCCGGGCTCGTCATCGCCGCGGTGGGGATCGAGGAGTGCTTCCTCCTCAACGCGGCGAGCTACGTGGCGGTCATCGTCGGCCTCCTCGCCATGCGTGCCTCGGAGCTCCACCTGCGGCCGCGGGCGGAGCGCCCGCACAGCGTCCGCCAGGTGGGTGACCAGCTCGCCGAGGGGCTCCGCTACGTCCGGAGCGAGCCGGTCATCCTCCTCGCGATCTGCGTCGTGGGGGTCGTGGCGGTCTTCGGGCTGAACAACCAGGTCCTGCTGCCCCTCGCGGCCCGCGACCTCCTCGGCGGCGACGCCACGACCTACGGCTTCCTCGGTGCGGCGGTCGGGCTCGGCTCGCTCGTCAGCTCCCTCGCGATGGCGGCCGGGCGCCCGCCGACCCTCCGCCTCCTCCTCGCCGGGGGTGGCGCGATCGGGCTCGCGATCACCCTCATGGCCCTCTCCCGGATCCTCCCCCTCTCCCTGCTCCTCATGGCGGTCGTGGGCTGGGGTCTCATCGCGATGGCGGCCACCACGAACACGATCATCCAGCTCACCGTCCCCGATGCGCTCCGCGGCCGGGTGATGAGCGTCTACCTCACCGTCTTCGCGGGGAGCTCGCCGATCGGCGCGCTCTTCGCCGGTGCGATCGCCGCCACGGCCGGGGTCGCCGCCGCCTTCGCCGCGGGTGGCCTCCTTGCCCTCGTGGCGATCGCCGTCGCCCTCCTGCTCGTCCGGCGCAGCCCGCGGATCGCCCTTGCCACCGGCGCGGGCCCGGTCGGCCGTACCGGCTGAGCCGCGACGCCCGGCCGGTCAGCGGGGTAGATTGCGCGGGAAGCCGGCGGCCGTGTGCCGGACGGGAGTGGACGCGATGCAACGGATCGGCGGGCGGATGCCTCAGGTGAGTTGTGGATGATCTTGCCCTCGCCGCGGCGCTTGCCGCCGGTGACGGAGAGGCCTTCCGCCTGCTCGTGGAACGGGAGACGCCGAACGTCTTCCGGACCTGCTACCGGATCCTCGGCCGCGTGGAAGATGCCGAGGATGCGACCCAGGAGACCTTCGTGCTCGCCTACCGATCGCTCGGCAGCTACCGCGGGGATGGCCCGCCCGGCGCCTGGCTCGCGATGATCGCGACCCGGGAGTCGTGGCGCCGGTCATCCGGCCGGACGCGCCGCGAGACGCGGACCGCTGTCCTGGACGACGCCCTTGCGGCGGTCCTCCCGGGTTCCGGATCCCCGATCGGCGAGATCCTGGACGCGGAGCAGCGGGATGTCGTGCGCGCCGCCGTCGCGGGTCTCGGGGAGCCCTACCGCTCCGTCGTCGCGCTGCGGTTCTTCGGTGAGCTCTCCGTGGCGGAGGTCGCCGCCGCCACCGGTCGCCCCGAGGGGACCGTGAAGGCCCAGCTCCACCGCGGCCTCGGGAAGCTCCGGGACGTGCTCGCCGCGGGAGGCCTCCGGTGAGCGGCCCCTTCGATCCGCGCCGGCCGGGGCTCCCTCCCCGCGACTCGGCCGATCCCGTCGAGGAGATCCTCCAGCGCTACGCGCGCTCCACGGAGATCGCCCCGGCCCCGGACCTCACCGATCGCGTCCTCGCCCGCCTCGCCGCGGAGGCGGACCGGCCGGCGCGCCGCTACCTGGTGGCGCTCGCCTCGCTCCGGCCCGCACGGATCGCAGCGGCCTTCGGCGGGCTGACCGCCGCGGTCGCCGGCCGTGGCCGCTACCCCGCTCTCGTCCGGGCGCAGGCGCTCGGTCTCGTCGTCCTCACCCTCGGGGTCGTGGGCGTCGGCGGCGCTGCGGGTGCCGCGGGGGTCATCCGTGTCCTGGAGGCGATCCAGCCGGATCCGGCGATCGTCCTGCCGTCGCCCCTGCCGAGCCCCTCGCTCACGCCGGAGCCGTCCCTCGTCCCGAGCCCGGTCCCGAGCGTTCTGCCATCCCCATCCCCGAGCCCGTCGCCGTCGCCCGAGCCGTCCATCGGCCCGATCCCCACGCCGACCCCGGCGCCCACGGTCGCGCCCACGCTTCCGCCGTCCACGCCGCTGCCGACCCCCACGCCCGCCCCGGCCACCCCGAAGCCCGAGCGGACGGAGCGCCCGGCCACGCCGAAGCCGCAGCGCACGGAGCGCCCCCGCGAGACCGAGGAGCCGGAGGAGCGGGACCGCCGGACCCCCAAGCCCGGGGAGACGCTGAAGCCCGGCGAGACCCTCAAGCCCGGGGAGACGTTGAAGCCCGGCGAGACGGAGAAGCCGGACGACGACTGATCGGCCGATCCTCGTCGATCCCACCTGGCCCCGGCCTATCGGCCGGGGCCTTTCGGTCACCGCCCCCACGGTCGTCGTGGGACCCCCGGACCATCGGGTGGCTCCGGACCATCCCGATGGTCCTATCGCACCGGTGCAACCGAGGCGCGACTCTCTGCCTCAGGGATGACGACAGGGCCGAGAGCGGCCCGCTCCAGCAAGGAAGAGGGAACCCACCGATGGCTCATCCGATCGACCGCCGCGCACGGCTTCTCACCACCGCCCTCGCGGTCGCCGCGCTCGTCGCCGCGACCGCCGTCGTCCCCGCCCAGGCGCGGCGCGGTGGCGACCGGGACCGGGACCGGGATGGTCTCGTCAACGGCTACGAGCTGACGATGACCTTCACCGATCCGGCGGACCGTGATACCGACGACGACGGGATCCGCGATGGCAAGGAGGACGAGGACGAGGACGGTCTCCGGAACCGCAAGGAGGCGAAGGAGGGGACGGATCCCCTCAGCGCCGACTCCGACGACGACGGCCTGGACGACGGCGACGAGCTCGATGAGGGCACCGACCCGAACGACGACGATTCCGATGACGACGGGATCGAGGACGGCGACGACGACGTGAACGACGACGGTTCCGGGGATGACGACTGCGACGACGCGGGGGATGACCACGGCGGCGATCGCATCGGCAGCGACGACTCGGACGACGACCTCTGCCCCGACCCGAGCGCATCGCCCTCTCCGTCTCCCGACCCGACGTCCTCACCGCTCGCCTGACGGACCACCCCCTCCGGTCCGCTCCGACCCCCGGCCGAAAGGCCGGGGGTCGTGCGCGTCTCCGGGGTCTCGTGGAACGGGTGGCTATCCTCCACGCCATGCCGACGACGCGGCGGCATCCGGCCCACCGCTGGATGCCGCTCCTCCTCGCCGCCGCCTCGCTCCTTCCAGCCGCTCCGGCCATCGCCGCGGTGGACGCTCCGGCCGGCCGCTGGATCGTCGCCTTCGCCCGCGCGGACGGAAGCATCACCGGGCCGGCCCGTGCGGATGGGCCGCTCCCCGCACGGATCGGCGATCCGGTGGCGCGGCGGACCGCGACCCGCGTCGCGCGGACGCTCGGGATCCGGCCCGACCGGAGCTACCACCGGATCTTCGATGGCTTCACCGCGCCGCTCACCGCCCGGAGCCTGGCCGCGCTCCGGCGCGATCCCTCGGTGGCCTCCCTCGTCCCGGATCGCCCCGTCCGCCTCGCGGGGGAGATCGCATCCTCCAGCGTGCGGCGGACGCGGCTCGGTGACCAGGTCGTTCCCACCGGGATCCGGCGTGCGCGGGTCGGGGGGAGCCCCTGGGTCCGGATCGACGGCCGGGACGAGGCGATCGACGCGGACGTGGCGATCGTGGACACCGGGATCGCCCCATCCGCCGACCTGCGGATCGCGGGCGGCTACGACTGTACCGGCCCCTCCCCGGGGGCGTGGCGCGACCGCCACGGTCATGGCACGCACGTGGCCGGGACGGTCGGGGCGAAGGACGATGCGCGCGGGGTGGTGGGCGCCGCCCCGGGGGTCCGCCTCTGGGCGGTGAAGGTGATCGCGGACGATGGCTCCGGTCTCCTGTCGCAGGAGCTGTGCGGTCTCGAGACGATCCTCGGCTGGCGGGACGGCGAGGACCCGGAGCGGCCGAGGATCGAGGTCGCGAACCTTTCCATCGGCTGGACGCTGCCGCGCCACGAGGACCGTGATTGCGGCCGCGAGACCGGCGACCTCGTCCATGCCGCGATCTGCGCGCTCGTGGCGGACGGGACGACGGTCGTCGTGGCGGCCGGGAACCAGTCGGTGGACGCGCGGACGCGCCAGCCGGCTGCCTACGACGAGGCGATCACCGTCTCCGCCCTCGCCGACTTCGACGGCCTGCCGGGCGGTCGCGGGCGCCAGTCGGAGATCTGCCCCTGGTACTCCCCGGACCAGGACGACACCTTCGCGGACTTCAGCAACTTCGGCCCGGAGATCGACCTCATCGCGCCCGGGAAGTGCATCCTCTCCACCCTCCCGGACGGCTGGTACGGATGGTCCTCCGGGACCTCGATGGCATCCCCGCTCGTCGCCGGGGTGGCCGCCCTCGTGGCGGCCGCCGAGCCGGGGATCTCGCCGGAGCGGATCCGGCGGACGCTCGTTGCCGCAGCCGGGCTCGGCTGGCGCACGGCGACCGATCCGGACAGCGTCCCGGACCGCCTCATCGATGCCGGCGCCCTCGGGACCCTCCCCGAGCTCTCCATCTCCGCCACCACCCCCGCGGACGAGCTCGCGCCCGGCGGGATCGTGGAGAGCGAGGTGACGCTCACGCGCTCCGGGCGGCACCGGGATCCCGTCCGGGTCTCCGTCCCGGGGCTCCCTGCCGGGATCACCGCGGAGGTCGCCGGACCCGCACCCGGGGGCTCCTCCGCGCGCGTCACGCTCCATCACGACGGGAGCGCCGCGGCGGGGCCGCTCGCGGTGACGATCCGCGCTGCGGACGGCTCCCTCGTCCGGACGACGAGCATCACGGTCCAGGTCCGCTCCGGCGGGCTCCGCGGGATCTTCGATGACCCGGCACCCGGAACGCCCACGATCACCGGCGCGGGGCCGCTCTCCGTCGCCCTCCATGAGCTCTCCCCGGGTGCCGCGGCGTCCGAGCGCCGGCTCCGCTTCCAGCGTGCCGATCCCCCCGATCCCGGATCCTGCGTGGATGCCGCGTGGGAGGACGCCGGTCCGGTGGAGGATCCGGAGGTCCTCGACCCGGAGGGATCGCCGGCGGGCGGCTGGTCGATCGACCAGGCGGACCCCGGCAGCGACGGCTGCTATCGCTGGCTCCTCCGACTCATCGAGGGGGACGGGGAGAGCGTGCGCTTCGTCTCCGGCGCCCTCCTTCGCGACACCGTGGATCCGCCGGCGCCGCTCGCGCGCGCGACCGGATCCGGCGTCTGGCAGCGGAGCGCGGGGACGATCGCGTGGGTCCGGAAGGGGAGCGGGACGATGCGCATCGTCCTCCCCGCGGATGCCGACCCGGGCGCGGGGATCGCCCAGCTCGCCGCCGAGCCGCCCGATCCCGCGGAGGGCTGGACGCTTGCGGCCGGTGCCGAGGACCGTGAGGTCGAGATCGCCTGGGATCCCGCTGCCGGCCGCGCCGAGCTCCCGCTCATCGCGATCGATGGCGCGGGCCGGACGAGCGCCCCCGCGATCCTGCGGCTGAACGTGGACGGGAATGCCCCCACCGGCGGCCGCTGGTCGTGGCCGCCGGCATCCGGGACGACCGTGACCGGCTTCGTCCCCGAGCTGCGCTGGGGCGCTCTCGTGGATGCCGGGTCGGGCGTCGCCCCGATGCAGGAGATCGCGCGCCAGAGCGCTCCGCCGCCGCGGGCCGGCTCGTGTGCCGGAGCGGCGTGGGCGGCGGACGGGGAGCCGGAGCTCGCCATCGTGGGACACCGCGTGACGGACCTGCGCTCCGGACGCTGCTATCGCTGGCTCCTCACCCCGCGCGACCGGACGGGGAACGCCGCGCCGGTCATCGTCTCCGGTGCGCTCCTCCCCGACCTGGTCGCCCCGACCGGCCGGTTCCGGGCGCCCGCGCCGGGGACGATCGTGGAGCAGGCCACGGGATCCTTCCTCGTCCGCTGGGAGGACCAGGAGCGCGGCGGGCTCGGCGGCGCCATCCTCCGGCGCCTGGAGCGCGAGCGGACCCCGCTCGCCGGGCAGGGGTGCGATCCCCTGGGCTGGCGGCCGGTCAGCCGAGCGGTCCTCGGATCCGGTCCGGTGCGGGCGCGCGGTCTCGATGCGGGCTACTGCTATCGCTGGCGGCTCAACCTGGAGGACGCGCGGGGGAATACCGGGGCGGTCCTCTCCGGGGTCGTCCGGATCGCCCCGGCCGGCTGACGCGGACCGCGCGCGGCCACCCGCGGGGGGACGCGCTATCGTTCTCCTGACGACGCGGCGCGCCGGGATCGCCGCAGACCCCCTCACCGACGAGGTCGACCCCGATGACCCAGGTGCTCGCAACCCCTGCATCCGCCGCGCTCGCGGACCGTGTCACCCACTGGATCGACGGCGCACGCGTGCCGTCCACCTCCGGTCGCAGCGGACCGGTCTATGACCCGGCCACCGGGCGGCAGGCACGGACCGTGGACTTCGCCTCCGCCGAGGAGGTCGCGCGCGCCGTGGCGAGCGCGAAGGCCGCCTTCCCCGCCTGGCGGGCGACCTCGATCTCGAAGCGCACCGAGATCATGTTCAACATCCGGAACCTCGTCGCCGAGCGGCGCCGGGAGCTCGCCGCGATCCTCACCGCCGAGCACGGCAAGGTCCCCTCGGACGCGCTCGGCGAGATCGCCCGTGGCCTCGAGAACCTCGAGTTCGCGTGCGGGATCGCGCAGCTCCTCAAGGGCTCCTACAGCGAGCAGGCCTCCGGCGGCGTGGACGTCTACCAGATCCGCCAGCCGCTCGGGGTCGTGGCGGGGATCACCCCCTTCAACTTCCCGGCGATGGTCCCGATGTGGATGTTCGCGAACGCGATCATGTGCGGGAACACCTTCATCCTGAAGCCGTCCGAGAAGGACCCCTCCGCCGCGCTCTTCCTCGCCGAGCTCGTCCGCGAGGCGGGCGTTCCGGACGGGGTCTTCACCGTCCTCCAGGGCGATCGCATCGCCGTGGATGGCCTCCTCGAGCACCCGGATGTGAAGGCGATCTCGTTCGTGGGCTCCACCCCGATCGCGAAGCACATCTACGAGACCGGGACGCGGAACGGGAAGCGCGTCCAGGCGCTCGGCGGCGCGAAGAACCACATGGTCGTCCTCCCGGATGCGGATCTCGGGATGGCCGCGGATGCCGCGGTCTCCGCCGCCTACGGCTCGGCCGGCGAGCGCTGCATGGCGATCAGCGTCGTCCTCGCGGTGGGCGACATCGGGGACGCGCTGGTGGACGAGATCCGCGCCCGCCTGCCGAAGATCAAGGTCGGCCCGGGGACGGACCCGTCCGCCGAGATGGGCCCGCTCGTCACCCGCGAGCATCGGGACAAGGTCGCCTCCTACCTCCAGAGCGGGGCGGACCAGGGCGCCCGGCTCGTCGTGGACGGGCGCGAGCACCCGCTCTACGACCCGTCCACGGGCGGCTTCTTCCTCGGCGTCTCCCTCATGGACCACGTGAAGCCGGGGATGGACTCGTACGAGAACGAGATCTTCGGGCCGGTCCTCCAGGTCGTCCGCGTGAAGGACTACGCGGAGGCCGTCCGGCTGATCAACGAGAGCCCGTACGGGAACGGCACGGCGATCTTCACCCGCGATGGCGGGGCGGCGCGCCAGTTCCAGTTCGACATCGAGGTCGGGATGGTGGGGATCAACGTCCCGATCCCCGTCCCCGTCGCCTACTACTCCTTCGGCGGCTGGAAGGCCTCGCTCTTCGGCGACCTGCATATGTACGGGCCGGAGGGGATCGCCTTCTACACCCGCTCCAAGGTCGTCACCTCGCGCTGGCCCGACCCGGCGACGAGCAAGGTCGACCTCGGCTTCCCCCGCACCCGCTAGCCCGGCCGGCCCCGCGCAGGGGTCCGGCCCACCGGATCGCACCCCCGGCAGACGCCGGGGGTGTCGTTCGTTCCGCGTCCCTCAGCGGGCGCCGGCCGCGCGCAGCATCCCGGCGAGCTCCGCATCCGTGAGCACGACCGGGTGGCCGCGCATCGAGCTCGCCGCCCGCGCGCCC
>Ga0208783_10001112_pt1 | contig 16234 bp, 8 predicted proteins | sample DEB19_08_DNA_2_FD_184529 | JGI IMG/M metagenome (GOLD analysis project Ga0208783, IMG submission 184529) | Aqueous microbial communities from the Delaware River and Bay under freshwater to marine salinity gradient to study organic matter... | ecosystem: Environmental > Aquatic > Marine > Coastal... | reverse complement strand
ACGGACCCTGCGTAGTGACGCTCTGTCCACACATCGTGGAAACGGCGACCCGGACCGATGGTCGCGGACGGGGCACCATGACCACGGACGGCGCGCTCACCAGGGGGCCGCCGGCGCGGAGCGGAGGTGCTCGGGATGGCGGGACGACGCGGCAGCCGGAAGCGGATCGGGCTCGTGGCGCATGACCACAAGAAGGCGGACCTCGTGGAGTGGGCGGGCTACAACCGCGAGACGCTCGCGCAGCACGACCTGGTCGCCACGGGGACCACGGGGACGCTCCTGGAGGAGCGGCTCGGCCTCACGGTGACGAAGCTGCGGAGCGGGCCGCTCGGCGGGGATCTCCAGCTCGGCGCGCTCATCGCGGAGGGGAAGATCGACCTGCTCTTCTTCTTCTGGGACCCGCTGGAGCCGCAGCCCCACGACCCGGACGTGAAGGCGCTCCTCCGGATCGCGGTGGTCTGGAACGTCCCCGTGGCCTGCGACCGGGCCACCGCGGACTACATCATCTCCTCGCCGCTCATGGCGTCCGGTTACCGCCGCAGCACGCCGGACTACCGCTCGCACGATGAGCGGGCGATGCCGGGCTGACGGGGTCCCCGCGCACGGTTCCGGACCCGCGCACCGGACGTCGCGGCCGGGACCGCGCTGTGTATCCTCCCCCCGGTCAGCCGCACCGCCGGTCCCGCGGTCTCCTGCGAAGGACGTGAGATGAAGAAGCCCATCGGCATCGCCGTCATCGGTCTCGCCCTCCTGCTCGTGGCGGGCGGGTGCGGCAGCAGCGGAGCTCCCGGCAGTGGGGCATCCACCTCCACGATCAACACCCTGGAGCCGGGCGTGCTGAAGGTCTGCCTCTACCCGGGCTTCGCGCCGGTCGCGATCAAGGGGGATGACGGCTGGTCCGGGTCGGATCCCGACTACCTGGCCGCGTTCGCGGAGCAGCAGGGTCTCCGGATGGAGCCCGTGGAGATCGCCACCTTCCAGGACATCTGGATGCGGCCGGGGAATGACGAGTGCGACATCGCGGGGACCGGGATCACGGTCACGAAGGCGCGCCTGGAGCAGACCGGGACGGCGATCGCCTGGAGCGCCCGCTACTACAGCGTGGCGCGCGCCCTGGCGGTCCGGAAGGGAACGACCGTCACGTCCGTGGAGGACCTCGCGGGCCAGACCGTCCTGGCGACGAAGGGCGCGACCGCGGATATCGACCTGCTCGCGCGGATCGCCGCCGCGGGGCTGGCGGACGTGACGCTGGAGTACGTGGATGACGCGGCGGTCGGGGCGCGGCGGGTCGCGGAGGGCGGGCCGGACGGCCCGATCGGCTTCGCCGCCGGTGCGAACAGCATCGAGCTGCTCGCCGAGACGATCCCGGGGATCGAGGCGACCTGGGTCCACTGCCTGATGCTGCCGGACGGGACGGAGACCTCCGAATCCTTCGCCTTCACCGTGCGCGTGGCGTCGACCGGTCTCGCCGACGCGCTCGACGCGTTCATCACCGCGGGGACCACCCCCTACCCCGGGGGCGCCGGATCGGGCCTGGACTGCCCGCAGTAGGCACCCGCTGCAGCGGCCCGGCTCCCGGGTCGCCGCCACCCCGGTAGAGTCCCACCCACGCGCATCAGAAACGGGGGGGTGGATGACAGCGGGGGAAGAGGCGGAGCGGCTCGTCACGGAGCGGATCCGGGCTGCCTTTCCGGAGACGGACGTGCGCGTCTATCCCAACGTCAGCTGGGTGGCGCCCACGCGGGATGGCGGGCCGGCCGTGGACGGGGAGGCGGACCTCGTCATCGCGCACCCTGAGTGGGGGCTCCTCGTCCTCGAGGTGAAGGCGGGGGAGCCGAGCCGCGATGCGTCCGGGACGTGGTGGATCGGACCGCATCGGCTGGACCGGTCGCCCTTCGCCCAGGCGGAGGCGAGCAAGCACGCGCTCGTGCGCAAGGTGACCGGGCTCCCGGCGTGGCCCTCCGGACGCCGCCCGTATGCGGGGCACGCGGTTGCGTTCCCGGAGGCGGATCTCGACAGCCTGCCGCGTGGCCATGTCCTCCTGGGACCGGAGGCGCCGCGGGAGATCGTCATCGATGGGACGGCACTGGAGACGCCCGACGCCACCCGGGCGGCGCTGGAGCGCGCGTTCCGCTACTGGCGCGGCGATGGGGCGCGGGGCGATCCGCCGGGGGCCGCGGGGATCGCGTTGCTGGACGATCTCCTCGTGGGGGAGCGGACGCTGCGGCGACTCCTCCGGGGGCGGATCGAGGATGACCGGCCCGTCCTCCATGCGGCCACGGAGGACCAGCGGCGGATCCTCAACCAGAACCGGCGCGCGCGGCGCCTCGAGATCGTGGGGCCGGCCGGGAGCGGGAAGTCCATGCTCGCGCTGGAGAAGGCGCGCCGGCTCGCAGGGGAGGGGTTCCGGACGCTCCTTGTCTGCTTCAACCAGCGGCTCGCCGCGGAGCTGATCCGGGAGACCGCGGATGCCGATGCGCCGCGCGGGCTCACCGTGACCACCTTCCACCGCCTCTGCGAGCGGCTCGGGACGGAGGCCGGGCTCCTCCCGCCGCGGCCGCGGGAGCCGATCCCGGCCGACTGGTGGAACGAGACGCTCCCGGGGGCCCTGGAGCGGGGGTGTGCGGAGGGGCGGATCGAGCGCTTCGATGCGGTGATCGTGGACGAGGGCCAGGACTTCGACCTCCGCTGGCTGCGCGCGCTCGCGGGGCTTCTGCCCGGGCCGGACGATGGGATCCTGTGGGTCTTCCACGACCCGGGCCAGGCGGTGCTGCGGGACGACCCGGTGGGGGCGCTCGGGCTCCCCGTGGTGGAGCTCCACGAGAACCTCCGGAACCCGGCGTCCGTGGCGGAGCTCTCCGCACGCTTCTACGTGGCGGGGGAGACGGTGAGCGCGCTCCGGGACGATGGGGGGCCGCGCCACCGGATCGTCATCGCCGAGCCGGGTGAGCCCACCCTGGTGGCGCTGCGGAAGGAGCTCCATCGGCTCGTCCAGGAGGAGCAGGTCCCGGGGTTCCGGATCGCGGTCCTCGTGGGCTGTTCCATGTCCGAGAGCGAGGTCTGGCGGCGCGGCGAGTTCGGCAACGAGCTCCTGGTCAACGAGGCCTTCCACGATGACGGGCGCCTGAAGGGCCTCCCGCCCGAGCACCTGCCCGAGGAGCCGAGCGAGATCCTGTGCGAGACGATCCGCCGCTTCAAGGGCCTGGAGCGCGAGGTCGTCATCCTCGTGGAGCTGAACCCCGCCACCCCCCGCCTGGACCAGGTCCTCTACGCGGGCCTCACGCGGGCGACCACGCACCTGACGGTCATCGCGCCGCCGGAGCTGGAGGGGCGACTAAGGGGTGGGTAGGGGGTTCCCCGTCCCATCCCGTGACCGCACGTCGCCGACCCGGTCGCGCCTAATCCCGCAGCACCGTCAGCCACCCGTAGCCCACGGCGCTGGACCCCACGGAGACGGTCCGGCTCTTCTCGAGGACGGAGAGGCGGCGGGCGAGATCGTCGCGGAGGTTCGCGATCTCGCGCGTGCGCATCGTGATGATCCGGCGGTCACGCGCTTGCGCCAGGAGCTCCTCACGCTTCGTGATCCGATGTCGGAAGGTCCGTTCGAGCGTGGCCTGACGGACCGCGATGACCCCGTCCGCACGCTCTGCGGCGATCTCCCTCGCGGCGTCCGACAGGTCTGCGACATGCCCGCTCATCACTGCCTCCAGGCGGTTCTTTTCATCCATCGGGATGTCGCCGAGGGCATGGTCCAACGCCATCCCCTGGACGATCGTGAGGAGAACCTCCTCGAGCGCCACGACCCTGCCCTCGTCCTCGTCCAGGACGATCGGAAGGACCCGGATCTCCTTGATCCCCCCGGTGACCTCGAGGAGGTGGATGGAGAATGCGTACCGCCCGGGGACGGCACGGACCCCCAGCTTCCGGTCCAGCTCCGGAGCGGAGACGCACAACGAGGAGAGAGGCTGGGCCTGGGCACCGCGCGACCTGTGGTGCTCGATCGCGAGCGAGACGAGGGGATGGCGGAGGTTCAGGAACTCCAGGCGCGGCCGCTGCTGGGCGAACACTCCGTCGAAGGTGCTCGGGATGATGCGCTGGCGACCGAGCTTCTCGAGGAAGGCCGTCGTCACCGGGCGGTCATCGCCCTGACGGGCAGCGTGCTCCGTCACAAGGTTCTGCAGGCGCGCGCTCGCGGGGATCGCCACGGAGGGTGCGTCGATCTCGCCGTCCAGCTCCTCCCCAAGGGCTTCGTGGAGGTAAGAGCCGACGAGGGCGCGCAGCTCTGCGGGAGAGACATACCGACCCGAGCGGACGTTCTGCTGCACGGCCTGGAGGAGGAGCGCGTCCTGGCCGAGGAGGTTCGCACTCTGCTCCTCGAGGTGGCGGTCCTCCTCCCGCCGATGGACCACCATCTGCGCGTACTTCTCCGCGACCTGCACCTCCTGGGCCGCGCTCAGCCGGCCGGTGAAGACCTCGTGGGTGAGCTGGTGGGTGATCGGGCCCAGGATCGGCTCGAGATCGCCCACGGACTGCTCGAAGATGCCGATGCGCGCGTAGAGGCGCTGGAGGATCCGCTCCTCGATCGTCCCGGCCATGTAGAGCGAGTAGATCCGAACCTGCGGGCTCTTCTGGCCGTAGCGGTCGATCCGGCCTATCCGCTGCTCCACGCGCATCGGGTTCCACGGGAGGTCGTAGTTGAAGAGCGTGTCGCAGAACTGGAAGTCGAGACCCTCGGAACCCACCTCCGTGGTGAGGAGGACGCGCGGCGCCAGGGGATCGCTCGCCGGTTCCCCCTCCCGGAACCGCGCAACGCGAGACGCTCGCTCGTCCGGCTTCACTTCCCCCTGGATGACGACGGTCTGGATCCCGGCTTCGCCCAGCGTCTCCTCGAGCCGCTTGAGGGTCCGCCGGAAGTAGGTGAAGACGATCACCTTCGTCTCCGGGCTCTCCGCAAGGACCGCCCCGAGCGCCTCCATGAAACGGGTGAGCTTGGTGTCCGTGGGCCCCACGGCACGCGCGGCTTCCAGCAGCAGCTCGGCTGCCTCCAGTCGGTCTGCCGCATCGTCTTCCTCATCGGCCGACCAGCTCGCCTCCGTGCCGAGCGAGGCCGCAGCCCCGGAACCCTTGCGGAGCGCGATCGTCTCCTCCAGGTAAGCGCGCATCGCGGAGATCGATGAGGCCGCCTGGCGCTCGCGCATGATGCCCACGAACCCCGGCGTCCAGCCGCTCCCCGAACGCCGTCGGGACTCCTCCCGGGCGTACTCGAGCACCTGCTCCAGGAAGACCGCTTCGGCGTCCGTGGGCTGGACGAGGATCGCGTGCGCTTTCCGCTGTGCGCTTCCGATCACGCTCGACTTCTTGGTCCGCGTGTAGATCGGCGACAGGACATTCATCGCGTCCAGGTCCCGGACCGTGCGAACGAGCTCCTCGCGGGCCAGGCGCGGCTTCTCCAGGGACCGTTGGACCACGGGGTAGACCGGGTGGCGGAGCACCTGGTCCGCAGCCGCGAGGGCCGGGATGCCGGCGAGGGCAGCCTGCGCGTCCGCGGGTCGTGGCGGCACGTCGCGCAGGGCCCGGATCGCCTCGTTGAGCCGGGCGTTCGGCTCCAGCTGGAGGAGGAAGTCCTCGAAGGAGGTGAACTGACCGGGATCGATGAACCGAAGCAGGTTGAAGAGGTCCTGCTGGCTCGTCTGGAGGGGCGTGGCGGTGAGGAGGACGAGATGCTCCGTGACCTCGCGGATCCGCTCCCCCATCTCGTTCGAGAGCGTCCCGGATGTCCGCAGGTGATGGGCCTCGTCCAGGATCGCCATGTCGAAGGTCACGCCGTACCTCTGGATCGCCTCCTGGACCTCCCGCGACCGGAACGATTCCAGGCTCACGATCGCCCGCAGCGACTTGGTCCCGCGCGTCGCGCTGTACTGGATCGCGTCCTGGACGATCTCCTTCTGCTGGGCCAGGACGAAGTGCTCATCGAAGCGGTTGAGCAGCTCGGACTGCCACTTCAGCCGGAGGCCGGCCGGACAGATGACGAGGACGCGGCGGAGCGGCTGACGGGCCTTCAGCTCCTGCATGAGGATCGCCGCTTCGATCGTCTTCCCGAGGCCGACCTCGTCCGCGATGAGGATCGCGGGCACCGGCGATGCGAGGAACTTGAGGAGGGGCTTGAACTGATAGGCCTCGAAGTTCGTTCGTGACGCCTGGAAGGAATAGAGCAGCTCGTTGATCGGGCGGCTCAGCTTGGCGAGCAGCAGGTCGCGCAGGAAGTCCTCGCGCGTCGAGATGCCGGCCACCGCCGGGCGAACGTAGGGCTCGAGGCTCCGGTCCGAGATCTGCTGGATGTTCGTGGACGAGAACCAGACCTTGTAGCTGTAGGTGTCCTTGTAGGGCCAGACTTCAAGGACGATTCCGCGCTCCGACTCATCGCCGATGAGCTGGACCTCGTCTCCCTTCTCGAACGGCTTACGTGCCAATCCCCCGGTCCCCTCCGTACCACGCATCCTCGGGAAGAGAGGACCGCGGCCTCTCGGAGGATGACGGGAAGAGGGACCGATGTCCAACCGCACGCGGCACGTTGGACCTCGTGGTCATCGCTACCATGTGTTCCGTGCCGCCCATCACGATCCGTATCTTCCTGGCCGACGGAACGCCGGCCGGGCTCCGCGTGGTCGAACGCTCGAACTGGACCGGACGCGCCCTCGACTTCGCCCGCGCCGATTGGGCGCGGATCCGGGGTCGCGCGGACTTCCTTCGCCCAGGTGTCTACCTGCTCCGCGGGATGGGCGAGGATGGGGTGGATCGGATCTACATCGGTGAGGCAGATCAGCTCGCCTCTCGTCTCGCGCAGCATTTCTCGGGACCGAGCGCCAAGGATTTTTGGACGCGCGCGATCGCGTTCACGAGCAAGGACGAGAACCTCAACAAGGCCCACGTCAGGTACCTCGAGTCACGACTCCTGGACCTGGCTCGGTCCGCCAAGCGCGTGCGCATCGAGAATGGGACGCTCCCCGCACCGCCATCGCTGTCCGAGGCGGACCGAGCCGAGACCGATGCGTTCCTGGACGAGATGCTCGTCATCTTCCCGCTCGTCGGCGTGGATGCCTTCGAGCGGGGCGAACGCAGTCCCGCAGCGCCCAAGCTGCGGCTGAACGCCCGCGGGGTGACGGCGACCGGCTCCGACACTGCCGAGGGGTTTCTCGTCCACAAGGGCTCGGGTGTCTCGGCGACGGAGACCCCGTCCGTGCCGCTGTCGATCGTGAAGATGCGCCGAAGGCTCCGCGCCGACGGCGTGATCGCGGAGACGCGGGACGGGCTGCGGATGACGCAGGACTACCTCTTCACGTCACCCTCAACGGCCGCCGACATCGTCCTGGGTCGATCATCGAATGGTCGCCTCGTCTGGAAGGACGAGGGCGGCCGGACGCTGAAGGAGCTACAGGAGGCCGAAGCGGGGAGCGCGGAACCCTCCGAGTGACCGACCCCACCTCCGCCGGCTACGTGATGGCCACGGATCGGCGCTGGTTCGAGCACCTGAAGGCGGTCGCCGGGTCCGGTGAGGCGCTGGACAACGTGAACTTCTGGCGGCCATCCGCCCAGGACAGGTTCCGCGCCGTTCCGCGGGGTGGGTCGGTCTTCTTCCGGCTGAAGTCGCCGGTGAACGCGATCGTCGGCTTCGGGACCTTCGTGGCGGATGTGCGTGAGCGCATCGGGGTGGCGTGGGAGCTCTTCGGCGAGAAGAACGGATACCCGGATCTGCGCGCCTTCACCGAGGCGATCGTGGACTACCGGAGGAAGGGCGGATACACGGAAGCCGAGGCGCTCGCGCGACCGCTCACCTGCCTCGTCCTGGTGGATGCCGTCACGCTGCCCGAGGACCGCTGGCTGCCCTGGGATGACCGGTCCGGCTGGAGCCCGAACATCGTGTCGGGCAAGGGCTACGACCTCCGGACGGGGCCCGGGCAGACGCTGGCCGCGCTGCGGACCGAATGGCTCGCGGCCCTCCGCGGCCACATGGTGGGGGAAGCGGCCGCCCCGCCGCTCGGGGATGGCTTCGTCCCCCTCATGGTGGACGAACGGACGCGGGTGATCGCCACCGCGCGTGATCGCGTTGGGCAGGGTGCCTTCAAGGCGGAGCTCCTCGCCGCCTATGACGGGTGCGCGGTCACCGGCGAGCATTCCCGGCCGGTCCTGGATGCCGCGCATATCCAGCCCTATCTCGGGCCTCGCTCCAACCATCCGCAGAACGGGCTTCTCCTCCGGGCGGATCTCCACCGGCTCTTCGATGCGGGCTACGTCACGGTCACCCCGGAGCTACGCCTGGAAGTGAGTGGACGCCTGCGCGAGGAGTTCGACAACGGGAAGGTCTACTACGACCTCCAGGGCCGCCCGATCCGGGTCCCCGCCGATCCGTCACTTACGCCGAGCCGGGCCGCGCTGGCGTGGCATAACGAGAACGTCTTTCGGTAGGCTCTAAGGAACCTCGGCCTGACCCTGTCCACTCGTGGTGGGGAAACGCCACGATCCCACTGGTTGCCGCAAGGTGTAGAGGGCTGGATTTGCGCGTTACGGTGTCGCCCCGGGCGGTCTGTGAGAGCGACTCTAGAGCTGCCCGATGACCAGCGCGTTCGGTGTCGCCGGACTGGGGGTCTATGTCACCCGGCGGTTCCTTGAGGACAGCCGCGTCCTCCAGCCGGCGCAGGTGCGGAACGTCCAGGAGGCGATCGGCCGGATCCGCACGCAGGGTCTCTACACCTCGGGCCTGTTGACGGAGAAGGTCAACGGGAACCCGGATGGTCGCTTCCGGTTCCTCCGCGTGGATCTGCAGTACCGGATGGTCGCGGCGGTCGAGGGCCGGGAGATCCTCCTCCTCAAGGTCGGCAACCACGACGAGACGGAGAGCTGGGGGACCACCGCAACGCTCCGGGAGTACGAGGAGCGGATGGACGCCGCCGAGGCTGCGATCGGTCCCCGGATGCGGGCGCGCCGGATCGCCGAGCCCGGGCTCCTCGATGTCGGGATGAGCGTCGGGGAGATCGCGACGTCCCCCGAGCTCTCGGATGCGATCGTGCCCATCGATGACTCCGTCCTGGATGGCTGGGTCGACGGGACGATCGAGGACTGGATGGTCTTCCTCTCCCCCGTCCAGCGCCGGGCGGTGGACCGGGCCGTCTCCGGGCCGGGGCGCGTGACGGGAGGTCCGGGCACGGGCAAGACCGTGGTCGCCCTGCACCGCGCCGCCCAGTTCGCGCGCGAGGCCACGGCGCCCGGAAGCATCCTCCTGACCAGCTTCGTCAACAACATCCCGCCGGTGCTCTCCGGCCTCTTCGAACGCCTCGCCCCGGAGGCGGCGGACCGGATCGATGCGCGGACGGTCCACTCCCTCGTCCTCGCCGAGCTGCAGCGCAGCGGGCTGAAGGGACAGGTCGACTTCGATGGCCGGCAGGCGGACGCGCGCTTCGACCGGGTCTGGGCAGCCGACAAGGACCGCGCACAGCGGTTCAAGGACGCCCGGATCACCCCGAGCTACCTCCGGACCGAGATCGAGCGGGTCATCGAGGGTCGTGGGATCGCGACGCGCGAGCAGTACCTCGCCGTGGAGCGCCACGGGCGGCGGCGTGCCCTTGGTGCCGATCTCCGCGCGCTCGTCTGGGACCTCTACACGGACTACCGAGCCGCCTGCGCCAACCCCGCCGAGCCGGTCATCCCGTGGGAGCGGGGGGTCAACCTGGCGCTGGGATCCCTCCGGGAGCGCCCGCCGGAGCGTCGGTACGGTGCGATCGTGGTGGACGAGGCGCAGGACATCACGGAGAGCGGGCTGCGGCTCCTCCTCGCCCATCTCGACGGCGGGGCGCGTGGCCGCATCCTCCTCGTGGGTGACGCAGGTCAGCGGATCTACCAGGGAGGCTGGCGACTCGCGGACCTCGGCCTCGAGATCCGTGGCCGGAGCTTCGCGCTCGACCTCTGCTATCGCTCCACGGACGAGATCATGCGCGCGGTCGGAGCGCTCGGGGCGACCCTCTCCACCGAGGAGTTCGGGGAGGACGGCCTCCGGTCGCTCGCCACATCCACGGTCCGCTCAGGTCCGCGCCCACGGATGCGCAGCTTCCCGAGCGCGGAGGAGGAGGCCGCATGGGTGATCTCCGAGCTGGACCCGGACGACCCGGAGATCGACGGTGTGGCGATCCTGGTCCCGGAGAACCGCCAGGTGGCGGAGTGGCGAGAACGCCTGAAGGGGGCCGGGATCGGTTCGATCGAGCTGAGGGAGTACGCAGGCCGGCCGGTCCCCGGCGTCAAGGTCGGGACCTACCACCGGGGCAAGGGGCTCGAGTTTGCCCGCGTCTACCTCCCGAGCGTCAACTCCTCCTTTCCGCGCATCGACCGGGAGGACGCGGACAGCTGGCTCGCGAGTGGCGCGCTCCTCTACGTGGCGATGAGCCGGGCGCGCGACCGGCTGGCGATCTCCTCCGTGGGTCGCCCCTCGGGCTTCCTCGACCAGGTCCGCGCGTTCTGCGACGAGGGGGAGGGGTAAGCGGGGCCTCCCCACGCCGGGTTCAGCTACCCCCGACCTGGCTGGCAGCGGCCTCCGCGGCCTCGGCGATCCTGAGCAACGCACCGTCGCGATCCACGTTCCACTCCGAGCGCGTGATCGCCAGGGAGGCCACCCGGGCCTTGCGGTAGGCGGCGGCCTGGGCGTCTGTCATCCGCTCGTCGGGAGCGAGGCAGTCGACGGCCACGAGCGCGTGCCCACCACGGTCGCGGAGGAGGAAGCTCGGCGTCGCCGCTCCGACCCGCGCCCCGGGCTCCACGTACCAGGCTTGCTGCTCGTCGTACTCCTGGAGGGCCGCGACCACCTCCGTCTCGAAGGGCGATCGTGGGCCGCGACTATCGGGTCGGACGGGGGATCCGGAACCGGCACGCGCGCCCGCCAGCAGGGCGAGGACCCGATGGCGGTCGAGCTGGTCATGCAGCCCATCGTTGCTCGCAGAGAGAAGGCAGTCGTAGCAGGCACGATCGCAGGTGCAGCTCTCCACGATCTCCCGGGTCCGATCGAGAACCTCTGCCCAGCGGAGGTGTGCCATGTAGGCAAACCCTGAGCCGCCTGGGTCGCGGTCGTAGAGAACGATCTCGTCCGGCCACGCAGCGTCGAGGACGTCCAGGTCTTCCAGGTCCACACCCAGGACGTCTGTGGCTGCGCGATGGATGGCCGCGCGGAGTGATGATGGGTCACCTTCCAGGACGGGGCGGGTGAGGTTCAACCGGCAGCTCAGGGCTGGCGCCTTGAAGATCGCCGCCAGGTTGACACTGCGCTCCATGTACGGGTCGACTGCATCGGACGAGCAGGTCCTCCGCGCACGCAACGGGATGTGCTTCTGCTTGGCCGCACCGGCCCCCGGCCGCGGCGCTGCCGTGCCAAAGCCGCATCGGGTGCAGAAGTCGAACCCGCGGTTGTTGCTTCCGGCATTCACCCGCACGAACCGGATCTCCGCCCGATACGCGATCCAGACGCCGAGCCCGTCGAGGTAGGCGAAGTCCTCGGGCAGGAACTGGTCCACGATGGAGATCCCGGTCTGGCGTGAGCGTCGCGCCGGCTTCCTCCGTAGAGGTTTCGGTCGGTAGACATCATCCTTCTCGAACGGCACCGAGAAGGCTTCCGGCTCGATGTACTTCTGCCAGGCCCTGCCCGTCGGTGAGGCACAGCAATCCGGGGTCGTTTCCGCGTCCGGTGCCAGGTCGCGCACGGTCGTGCGCTTGCAGTGCTCACATCGATAGAGGTACTGAGGGGTCGGGAAGCCGCGCCCCCTGCGGAAGGCGATCCCGGCGCTCATGTACTCCCGCTTGTTGGCCGCCACCGCGGTCCCCGGGGCGTACTCGATGATCGCCTGCGCTCGGTCTCGCACGAGCGTCACTGCGTCCACGCGCCACGGGTTCGCGGTCGTCTCCAACGCCACAGCGTCGAGCGGAAATGCGTACCGAGGAAGGGCGGCCTCGCGAGCCAGGGCCTCGATCAGCGCGGTGGAAAGCATCTCGTGCGCCACATCGACCGCCCCCTTGATCCTCTTGGCGTCGACATACATGTCCATCTTCCCGGCTTCTTCGCCGACCTCCCGGATCCGATCCAGGCATCGGTTCAGGCCGGCGCATAACGTGGCGATCGCCCTCTCGAGCCCTCGCTCCTGGGTGACCCGCAGGTCGGCGTCTGCATCCCCAGGGCTGACCGAGCGACCGATGCGCCGCGCGATCTCGAGGTGCTCGGCATGGAGATCCTCCAGGCGGATCTGCCGGACCGTCGCCTCGAGGTCGAATGCCAACGCGGGTCCGGCGATCTTCCGCCCACCCTGCGACGCGGCGCGTGGGACGTTGCCCCCCTTGGGCCAGCACGCATCCCAGAAGCTGGGGGCGACCGCTTCGGGGGACACATCCCGCAAGGCGCCCGCAACGACGGAGAGCGGGATGCTCTGCGGGACCACCTTCACACCACCAAGATCGAGGGCCTGACGGAGCGCCCGGCCGAGGAGCACCGCCGCGAGGTGCCTTGGGAGCACATAGGGGTTATCCAGGAAGACCCTCGGTGGGTTGACCGTCCCGCCGAGCACGAGCGACGGCTGGCGCCAGACATCCCGCTCGTACGGGCGCCGACCGCACAAGGTCATGACGATCGCGTCCTTGTTGCGACCCCGACCGGCCCGACCCGCCCGCTGGATGTAGCTCGCGGCGGTCCTCGGGACATTCCGCATCAGGATGACGTGGAGGTCTCCGAGGTTGACCCCCATCTCGAAGGTGGTGGTACTGCTGAGCAGGTCGACCTCCCGGTCGCGGAACTCCCGCTCGGTCTGCGCAGCCACCGGCTTGGACACCTGCGCGGTGTGTTCGCTCGTACGGATGGGCGCCAGCACCCGGTGATCGAGCTTTCCAAGGATCCAGGCTACCCACGGGTCATCCCCTCGCACGGTGGACCGCCGAAGGGTCCCGGCGCATCCTCGCCGCAGGCAGGGACCGGCGTACCGGCGGGCCTGCCGCGACCCGCAGCGCGGACATTCCTGGGCCTCGCCGAGCCCGGTCGCTCGCACGCGGAGTCGCTCGAACGGGAGATACCGCACGTCGCGATCCGGCGAGACCGCCAGCTCGGGCCTGATCACCTCCCAGATCCGCTCCGCGAGCCTCCTCGCGGCCGCCAGGTCCAGCGCGTAGGCCCGGCTGAGGTAGTCCTCGACACCCGTCGGTCGTGTGGTCGTGCCCCACCACAGCTTCCAGTTACGGCCCTTGGGACCGTCCGGTGAGCGGAAGCCGTGGGGTCGGGCCCACCCGAAAGCGGGCTCGTCGTCCGCCATCCGTGGCGGCAGGGACAACGCGAACTCACGCCGCATCAGCTCGGCCAGGCCTTCCAATAGCGCGCGTCCCGACCCCTCCGCACTCCCGCTCACGATCGCGCTGATGGGTTCATCCAGCCGTCGTCCTACCGCTTCGGCCCAGTCCTCTTCGAGGTAGAACTCGGCGACGCCCACATCGCTGAGCGTGTATCGCCCGTGCAGGTCCGCAGCGAGGGCGATCACCTCCGCACGCCAGATCGATCCGATTCCGGCTGTGGCACCGTCCGCCTCGGGAGGTGGCCGGTGCGCCACCGGAACGGCGAGATCGCTGTCGCCCAGCTTCTGGGCAAGGTCCATGAGCGCGAGACCCTCGCGTTCACCCTCGATCGCTTCACGGACCGCGCGGACGAGAGCAGGCCCGAACATCTGCTCCTCAAGAAGGGCCGGGAAGGCCGCAGCGCGCTGGCGGTTGTCCGTGAATGCCAGGACCTGGGAGTACGTCTCACTCGGGTCGACCACGAACTGCTTGAGCGCGATGCCTGCCGCCGTTCCGACGTCGTCGGCGCTCTCGCCGAAGCGCCGCAGGGGCTCGAAGCCGCCGCCCCCGCGATACCCGCAGCACGGGCAGCTCTGCAGCGGTTCCCCATCACCCTGGCCGGCGACCATCACGCTCCGGGCCTGGCGGTGGAAGAGGCCGATCCCGACCTCCACGCCTTCGCACCCCCGCCCACTCGTCTCGACACGCCCGTGCATCAGGCACAGGGAGCGCTGGAGCACGTCGGAATCATCCGTGTCGCTGTCCGGTGCAGGCAGCCCCCCGCGATCCGACCACATGTAGCTCACGAGGTACTGGCCGGAGTCGCCGGCATCGGCGAGGATCTCGCGGGGATCGCCGTCCTCGCCGGTCGACTCGTCCCGCACGACTCCGTACAGGTAGCCGCACCGCGCGCATCCTGCGACCTCCACGAGGCGGCTCACGGTTCCCGCGTCGCCGCAGAGCTCGCATTCGAGGCTCTTTCCATAGCCCCGGCTTGCCGAGACGACACGAGCGATCCCTCCCTCGGTCCGGCCGGAGCAGTCGGGGTTGAGGCAGGCGAACAACCCTTCGCGCGCGCGGAGGAAGTAATGCAGCCGCAGCGGCAGGAGGGGCCGACCCTCGTACGTGAGGCGGCTCGTCACCGCGAAGACTGCGTCGACATCCTCCTCTGTCGCTCCGCTGCCCGGCCAGATGAGATCGGGGAGGTCCTTGAATGCACGCGGTCCCGAGGTGAGCTCCGTTCGGAGCCGATGGAAGGCTCCGTCGGCACGGACCCTGTCGGTCAGGACCGAGCTGTCGGCGTCCTCACGCATCACCATCTCTGCCAGATCGTGGTACGCCTCGGGTCCGAGCTCCACCTCCGGTGAGAGCCGGACCGGCGACTCGTACGTCGCGACGACAGGGGTCGTCGCGGGGAACTCGGCCCCGAAGAAGTCCGTGGCGAACCTGCGGACGTCGTCGCGGAAGGTCGGACTCCCCTGGTCGCCGATCGTCGCCGAGGTCCCGATATACCGGGGGCTACGTTCCGGTGCGACCTCGCTGACCAGGCGCCGGATCAGCATCGCCATCTCCGTCGCCTGGACTCCGCGGTACGAGTGGATCTCGTCCATCACGATGAACCGCAGGTCCGCGCCGTGGAAGACCGGTGCGTCGATCGGTCGCACGAGCATGTACTCGAGCATCGAGAAGTTCGTGATCAGGATGTTCGGCGGCTTGGACCTCAGTCGGTCCCGGTCGAGGATCAGGTTCCGAGGCAGCGACGCCCGCAAGCCCGCGAGCTCCTGCTCGACCGCCCGCTGGCGTTCGACGCGAACCGGGATCCGATCGACGAGCGCTCGATCCCGTGCTTGACGCTCGCGGACCCAGAACGCGTCCTCGGTGTCCGGCGTCTCACCCGTGAGGCGCCCGAAGGTGATCTCCGTCCCGCGGAGGAGGACACCCCAGTCCTGGAGCTGGTCATTCGCCAGGGCGTTCATCGGATAGACGATGACCGCACGCAGGCCGGGACCCGGGTTCCGGATCAGATCGTCCAGGATCGGAAGTTGATAGCAGCGTGTCTTGCCGCTGCTCGTTCCGGTCGCGATGAGCGCGTTCTCACCTCGGCAGATCCCGTCGATCGCGTCGACCTGGTGCGTGTACAGGGCGTTCGCGAAGACGGGTCGCCCGGTCGCGTCGACGAGGCTGCCCAGATGCCGCCGAGTCTCCGGATGGAGCGCGGCAAGCTCCGTCGCGGCCACCCCCGGCTTGTACTCCGGAACGCGCTCGACGAACGGGCCCGCGAGCGCCCGGGAGAGATCGGCGAGATCGCCCCACGCTGTGCGAGCGGAAGTGAACCGCTCGTGAAAGACCTCCTCGCTGGCAACGAGCCGCCGATAGAGCCCGAGGACTTCGTCGTCGAACCGCTGCCGGAGCCCCGTGGGCGTTCCCCGCGTGGTGGTCACGGGCTCTTCCGCATCAGACGGCCGGCTTCGGTCCCGTGCATCTTGCGATAGGTCTGGCGCATCGCATCCGTCTTGCCCGGGGCCGTGACGATGACCACCGGCAAGCCGTTCGCGCGTCCGCACCGGACGCGGCTGGCGCGGGGCAGGAGCCCGAGCGCGACGGACCTTGCGATGACTTCCGTGATGCCGTTGGCTGTTCCCGCCAACGCGACCCCCTCTTCGTGGACATCGATGACCAGGCCCGAGATCCGCGTCCCCGTCCGATCTCGTACTGCGGCCCCAGCGTCGATAAGGGCATCGAGGAACGGGGCCAGGGCTGCCGTCTGACCCACGTCCGGGAGGACATCCACGAGCCCGTCCAGGGGCTCCGTGACGCCACGATCCCCATGCTCTGTGTCCGGCTCGAGCCAGCAGATCGGCACCGGCCACGGGGATGGCGTCCGGGGCTGCCC
>Ga0208783_10001111_pt1 | contig 16255 bp, 11 predicted proteins | sample DEB19_08_DNA_2_FD_184529 | JGI IMG/M metagenome (GOLD analysis project Ga0208783, IMG submission 184529) | Aqueous microbial communities from the Delaware River and Bay under freshwater to marine salinity gradient to study organic matter... | ecosystem: Environmental > Aquatic > Marine >... | reverse complement strand
GATGCTCGAGCGCTGCCGGCCGCTCCACGCCTTCGACCTCGGCCGTTTGGCCGGTCGGGGACTCGTCGTCCGCACGGCGACGGCGGGAGAGCGGATGACCACTCTCGACGGCGTCGAGCGCGAGTTAGCGCCGGACGATCTCCTGATCTGCGACGCCGAGCGGCGTCCGCAGGGCATCGCGGGGATCATGGGCGGCGCCGATGCGGAGGTCGGACCGGAGACCACCGAGATCCTGCTCGAATCGGCGTACTTCACCCCCGAGGGAATCTCGCGCACGGCGAAGCGTCTCGGGCTCCGGTCGGAGGCCAGTGCCCGGTTCGAGCGCGGCGTCGACCCCGGTGACGTGGCCGCGGGAGCGGCCCGGGCGATGGCGCTCCTCGCCGAGGTCGCGTCCGCGAGGCCCTCCGCGGCCGCGATCGACACCGCCCCGGGTCCGGCTCCGTCGGTGACCATCCGATTGCGCACCGATCGGGTCAACCGGCTTCTCGGCACGGCGCTCGACGACGAGGCCGTCGTCGGGTGTCTCGATCCGCTCGGCATCTCCGTCGCCGCCGGATCGGCGGTGGTCCCGTCGTGGCGTCCCGACCTGACCCGCGAGATCGACCTGGTCGAGGAAGTGGCCCGGCGCGTCGGTCTCGACGCGATTCCGCGGACGGTTCCCGCGAGCCCCGCCAAGACGGGGGGTCTGACCCCCGCCCAGCGCGACTCGCGCACGGCGGTCGATGTGCTCGTAGGAGCGGGCTTCGACGAGGTCTACTCGCTGCCGCTGCTCGCTCCGGCCGACCTCGAGCGGGTCGGGGCCTCGACGGTCGGTGCCATCGAGGTCGAGAACCCGCTGCGGGCCGAGGAGTCGGTGCTGCGCCCGGCCCTCCTTCCCGGGGTGCTGCGCGCGCTCGCCCACAATGCGGCTCACGGTGAGGCCGATGTGGCCCTGTTCGAGGTGGGCACGGTCTTCGGTCCGCCCGGCTCCGAGTCCGTTCTCCCCGACGAGCGCCGCCACCTCGCCTTCGTCCGGGCGGGCCGGATCATCGACGCCCCGCACGGACCCGATCGTCCGGCCGGTGTCTACGACCTCACCGCCGTCCTCGAGGCTCTGCGCGACGAATTGCGCATCGCCGATCTCGCCCTGGTCGCGGCCCGGCCCGCCGGCTTCCACCCCGGACGGGCTGCCGACGTGGTGGTCGACGGAGTGACGATCGGCCGTCTCGGTGAGGTCGCGGGATCGGTCGTGGCGGCACTCGGTGCGGCGGGCCCGGTCGTCGCCGCCGAGATCGACCTCGGCGCCCTGATCGCCGCCCGGCGGGAGGCACGGGCGATGCGCCCGGTCTCTCGCTACCCGGCCTCGACGATCGACCTCGCCCTCGTGGTCGCCGACGGCGTTCCCGCCGGTTCGCTGGTGGCGGTGTTGCGGTCCGCCCATCCGCTCGTGGAGCGCGTCGATCTCTTCGACGTGTTCCGTTCCGAAACGCTGGGAACCGGGGTGGTGAGCCTGGCCTGTTCGGTCCGGCTCCGAGCCGAGGACCGCACCCTGACCGATGAAGACCTTTCCGCGGCTCGGGCGGCGTGCATCGCCGCCGCCGAGTCCGGCCTCGGCGCTCGGCTCCGCGACTCGTAGGCACCGGCCGTCCCGGGGCGCGATATCCACCCCGAGTTATTCAGCCTGATGTATACTATGCGGCATGACGTATAGAGCTGCCGTGGTGGGGGCCTCCGGCTACACCGGGGCCGAGTTGCTCCGGCTCCTGGCCGGGCACCCCGAGATCTCGGTCGCCCACGTCACGGCCGAGTCGAATGCCGGCGCCGCGGTCACCGACCTCTTCCCGGGCCTCCGGCCGGCGTACGAAGGAGTGCGGTTCGCCCCGCTCGCCGCCGACGATCTGCGGGGGCACGACCTCGTGTTCGTGGCTCTGCCCCACGGGGCGAGCCAGGACCTGCTCCCGGCACTGCTCGACGACGTAGCCCACGTGGTCGACCTCGGCGCCGACTTCCGGCTCCCGGCCGACGTCTACGAGCAGTGGTACGGCGAGTCTCATCGGGCTCCGCAGTCGATTGCCCGGTTCGCCTCCGGCCCGGTCGAGCTCTCGCGGTCCGAGCTGGCCGACGCCGCGCACGTCGCCGCGCCGGGGTGCTACCCGACGGCGGTCAGCCTGGCGTGCGCGCCGCTGCTCGCCGCCGGCCTCGCCGAGCCGTACGTCATCGCCGACGCGGTGTCGGGGGTGTCGGGTGCGGGCCGGGCCCCGAAGGTCACGAGCCTGTTCAGTGAGGCCAACGAGAACGTCAACGCCTACGGACTGCTCACGCACCGGCACACCGCCGAGATGGAGCTCTTCCTCGGCCGGGTCGCCGCCGCGCCGGTGAGCGTGTTGTTCACGCCGCACCTGGTGCCGATCACCCGGGGGATCCTGGCCACGTGCCACCTGCGGCCGACGCGGTCGGGGCTCACGACCGAGGAATTGCTGGGCGTCTACCGCGACTACTACGCCGACGACCCGTGTGTTCTCGTGATCGACGAGCCGCCCGCCACCCGGGCCACCTACGGCGCCAACGTCGCCCACGTCACGGTCCGGGCCGACGCTCGCACCGGCTCGCTCCTCGCGCTCGGCGCGATCGACAACCTCGTGAAAGGGGCATCGGGTCAGATGATTCAGGCCGCCAACATTCTCCTCGGGCTCGCCGAGACCACCGGCCTTCCCCTCCTCGGGGTGCAGCCGTGAGCGTTACCGCCGCACCCGGGTTCACGGCCGGGGGCAGCGCCTGCGGCATCAAGCCGTCGGGGGAACCCGACCTCGCCCTCGTCGCGACCGCTGATCGCACGGCCGTGAGCGCGGCGGGGGTCTTCACGACCAACCTCGCCCAGGCCGCCCCGGTCCAGATCTCGAAACGGCACCTCGCGAACGGCCGGGCGGCGGCGGTCGTGGCCAACTCGGGCAACGCCAACGCGGCGACGGGGGAGGCGGGGCGCCGTGACGCGCTCCGCATGTGCGAGCTGACCGCGGCCGGCCTCGGGGTCGCGATCGACGACGTGCTCGTCTGTTCGACCGGCCTCATCGGCATCCCGATGCCGATGGCCCCGCTCGAGGCCGGGATTCCGGCGTTGTGCGGCGCTCTGGCGGTAGACGGGGGAGCGGCAGCCGCTCGGGCGATGATGACCACCGACACCGTGCCCAAAGAAGCCGTCGCCCGGGCCGGAGGCGCGACGGTCGGAGGGATGGCCAAGGGCGCGGCAATGCTCTCCCCGGCGATGGCGACGATGCTGGCGATCGTCACGACCGACGCGGCGGTGGCGCCCGACGAGCTGCAACGGGCCCTCGCCCGGGCGGTCCACGAGACCTTCGACTGCCTGAGCGTCGACGCCTGCCGTTCGACCAACGACACCGTCCTCGTCCTCGCCAACGGCGGCGCGGGCGCAGTCGAACCCCACGCGTTCACCGACGCCCTGACCGAAGTCTGCGGATCGCTGGCGGAGCAGATGGCGCGCGACGCCGAGGGGGCGACCAAGTTCGTGCGGATCCGGGTCACCGGTGCGCTCAGCGACGGCGAGGCCCGCATCGCGGCGCGGGCGGTGGCCAACAGCCGACTCGTGCAGTGCTCGCTCAACGGCTCCGACCCCTACTGGGGACGGGTGCTCTCCGAGCTCGGGGCGAGCGGCGCGCACTTCGATCCCGAGCGGGCCGCCATCGCGTACGACGGCACCGTCGTGTGCCGCGACGGAATCGCGTGTGAGCACGACGCGGCGGCGGTGGCGGCGGCGATGGCCGGCCGCGAGATAGAGATCCACTGCGACCTCGGGGTCGCGCACGGCGCGGCGACCGTGCTCACGACCGACCTGTCCCACGCGTACATCGACGAGAACCGGAGGACGTCGTGAGCATCGAGGCGGGCCCCGGCGCCGCGGCCCGGATCGCCGACGCGGGAGCAAAGGCGCACGTCCTCGCCGAGGCGCTGCCGTACATCCGCGAGTTCTCGGGCCGCACCGTCGTCATCAAGTACGGCGGGCACGCCATGGACGACGGCGACCTGGCGGGACTCTTCGCCACCGATGTCGTGCTCATGCGGCTCGTCGGGATCAACCCCGTCGTCGTGCACGGCGGTGGACCCCAGATCACCGACCTCATGCGGCGGCTGGGGAAGGAGCCGGAGTTCGTCGACGGTCGCCGGGTGACCGATGCCGAGACCGTCGACATCGTGCGGATGGCGCTCGTCGGCAAGGTCAACCGCGAGATCGTCGCGTCGGTGAACCGGCATGGGCCCTACGCCGTCGGACTCTCGGGGGAGGACGCCGGTTTGATCCGGGCCTCGGCCCGCGACCCGCGGCTCGGGTTCGTGGGCGATGTCGCCGCGATCGACCCGACCATCGTCGAACGGCTGCTGCGCGAGGAACTCATTCCCGTCATCGCCACGGTCGGCGTCGACGAGGCCGGGCAGGCCTACAACGTCAACGCCGACACCGTGGCCGGGGCGATCGCGGAATCACTCGGCGCCGAGAAGCTGGTATACCTCACCGACGTCGCCGGCCTCTACGCCCGCTGGCCCGACGAGACGTCGCTCATCTCCCGCATCGACGTCGCCGGGCTCGAAGCGCTGATCGCCGGGGGCGGCGCGAGCGAGGGCATGATCCCCAAACTCGAATCGTGCATCCATGCGCTGCGCAATGGGGTCACGCGCGCGCACATCCTCGACGGACGGCTGCCGCACGCCGTTCTCCTCGAGTTCTTCACGAAGGAAGGTGTCGGCACCATGGTGCACCCGTGAGCGCGTTCGCCGAGCTCCGCGACCTCGACGCGGAGCACGTGATGCAGACCTACGGCCGGGTGCCGGTCGCCTTCGTGCGGGGCGAGGGCACGCGCCTGTGGGACAGTGAGGGCAACGAGTACCTCGACTTCCTCTGCGGGCTCGCGGTGACTTCACTCGGGCATGCTCACCCGCGGGTCGCGGCGGCGATCGCCGATCAGGCCGCGACGCTCCTGCACGTCTCGAATCTCTTCTACAACGACGTCCAGCCCCGGCTCGCTGCCGCGATCGACGAGCTGGCGGGGGGAGGCGGGCGCGTCTTCTTCGCCAACTCGGGAGCCGAGGCCAACGAGTGTGCGATCAAACTCGCCCGGCGCCACGGTCAGCGCAACGGCGGGCCGGAGCGCTTCCACGTGATCAGCGCCTACCGGTCGTTCCACGGGCGCACGCTCACGACCCTCGCCGCAACGGGCCAGCCCCAGAAGCAGGAGACCTTCCAGCCCCTCCCGCCCGGGTTCCGCCAGGTCGAGTTCGGAGACGTCGCCGCGCTGGAAGCGGCGATGGACGAGCGGGTCGCCGCGGTGCTGCTCGAGGCCGTGCAGGCCGAGGGCGGAGTCCACCCGGCCGACGACGAGTACTTGCACGCCGTTCGGCGCCTCTGCGACGAGCGGGAGGCGTTGCTCGTCTTCGACGAGGTGCAGACCGGACTCGGTCGGACGGGGGAGTGGTTCGGCTTCCAGCACTCGGGAGTGGCTCCCGATGCCTTCACGATGGCCAAGGCCCTCGGCAACGGCGTGCCCATCGGGGCGTGCTGGGCGCGCGACGACGTCGCGGCGGCCTTCGCGGCGGGTGATCACGCCACGACGTTCGGCGGTCAGCCGCTCGCGGCTCGGGCTGCGCTCGAGGTACTCGCCGTCATGCGCGAGGAGGACGTACCCGCTCGGGCTCGCCGGTCCGGCGAGCGGCTCGCGTCGGGGTTGCGCGGGTTGGCGGGCGTCGAATCGGTGCGGGGCCGCGGGCTCCTGCTCGCGGCCGAGCTGGGCGAGGGAAGCAACGCCAAGGCGGTGGCCGACGCTTGCCTGGAACACGGACTGGTAGTCAACGCCGTGACGGCGACTGCCCTACGGCTCACCCCGCCGCTCCTCGTGAGCGACGAGGAGATCGACGCTGCGGTCGCGATCATCGGGAAGGTCTTGTGAGCGCCCCGACCCGACTCCTCGAACTCGACGACCTCGATCCGGCACAGGTGGGGCGGATCCTCGACCGGGCGATCGCGTGGAAAGCCGCGTCGCCATCGGTGTCCCCGGTGCTGGCGGGAAGCGCAGTCGCGGCGCTCTTCGAGAAGCCGTCGGCCCGGACCCGGATCTCGGTCGAGGTCGCGGTGGCGACCCTCGGTGGTCACCCCATCTACGTGCGGGGCGAGGAGGTCGGCCTCGACACGAGGGAGTCGGTCGAGGACGTCGCCCGCACGATGGCCGGAATGTGTTCGGTGATCATGGCCCGGGTGTTCGACCATGCCGTCCTCGAGCGGATGGCCGCCGCGGTGACCGTCCCGGTGGTCAACCTGCTCTCCGACCGGGCGCACCCGTGCCAGGCGCTCGCCGATCTGCTCACGATCCGGGAGCACTTCGGGGATCTCGCCGGCCGTCGGGTCGCCTTCGTCGGTGACGGCAACAACGTCGCGGCTTCGCTCGCATTCGCGACCGCCGTGAGCGGCATCGAACTGGTCGTGGCGTCCCCCGAGGGCTTCCGCCTCGACGAGCAGATCGTCGACCGGGCCCGCAACCTCGGGGGCGTCGTCGATCTCACCTCCGATCCCTACGAGGCCGTGCGCGGGGCCGATGTCGTCTACACCGACGTGTGGACCTCGATGGGGCAGGAGGCCGAGCAGGCGCACCGCCGGATCGCGTTCGCGGGTTTCGGCGTCGACGAAGACCTCATGGCGGCGACGCCCGACACGGCCGTCTTCATGCACTGCCTTCCCGCCCATCGGGGCGAGGAGGTCGCAGCGGCCGTGATCGACGGGCCGCGATCGCTCGTATGGCCGCAGGCGGCCAACCGGATGCACAGCGTTCGGGCCCTTCTCTGCGAACTCGTGGAGGAAGCGTGAGTACGCTCGGCAAGCCTCAGCGCCAGCACCGGATCCTGCGCATCATCGAGGACCAGCCGGTGGCGAGCCAGGCTCAGCTGGTCGCGTTGCTCGAGGCCGAGGGCATCGTCGCCACCCAGGCAACCGTCAGTCGTGACCTCGAGGACCTCGGGGCGGTCAAGGTGCGGATCCCGGGAGGCGCGATGGCCTACGCGATTCCGGACTCGACTCGGGAGCGGACCCCGTCCGACGATCACCTGCGGCGTCTGATGGGGGAGTTCGTCGTGGAGGTCGCCCACAGCGGCAATCTCGTCGTGCTGCGCACCCCGCCCGGAAGCGCGCACGTCGTCGCGAGCGCGCTCGACCGGGCCTCGCGGGACGACGTCCTGGGCACGGTGGCGGGTGACGACACGGTGTTGGTCGTGTGTCGCGAGCCGACGGGTGGACCGTCGGTCGCGACCGCGTTGGCGGCCCTCGCGGGCCTGTAGGGAGGTTGGGATCGTGACCAAGCGTGTGGTGCTCGCCTATTCGGGAGGCCTCGACACCTCGGTGGCCGTGCGTTGGATGCGCGAGGAGTGGGACGTCGAGGTCGTCGCGTGTGCGGTCGACGTCGGTCAGCTGGTTCCCGGCGAGGAGGATGCGATCCGGGAGCGGGCCGTCGCCGCCGGAGCGGTCGAGGTCGAGGTCATCGACGCCCGCGAGGAGTACGCGCGCGACTTCCTCATGCCGGCCCTCGCTGCCAACGCGCTCTACGAGGGTCGGTATCCGCTGGTCTCGGCGCTGTCGCGTCCGGTGATCGTGGAGCACCTCGTCGCCTCGGCCCGCCGCCACGGCGCCACCGCGGTCGGTCACGGCTGCACGGGCAAGGGCAACGACCAGGTGCGCTTCGAGGTGTCCTCGCGGATCCTGGCCCCCGACCTCGAAGTGATGGCGCCGACCCGGGTGTGGGGATTGACCCGGGCCGACTGCATCGACCTCGCCGCGCGGTGGGACATCCCGATCTCGGCGTCGAAGGAGAAGGTGTACTCGATCGACGAGAACATGTGGGGCCGGGCCATCGAGTGCGGGGTCCTCGAGAATCCGTGGTCGGCGCCGCCCGCCGAGCCGTTCACGCTCACGCGGGATCCGGCCGACGCTCCGAGCGAATCCCGATCGATCGTCATCGGGTTCGAGGCGGGCGTCCCGGTCAGTCTCGACGGCGAGGCCCTCGGTCTGGTCGAGCTCATCGGCCGGGTGGGTGAGCTCGTGGGTTCCTACGGCTGGGGCCGGATCGACATGGTCGAGAACCGCCGGGTCGGGATCAAGAGCCGGGAGGTCTACGAGTGCCCGGCGTCCCTCGCCCTCATCCTGGCCCACCGCGACCTCGAGGGGATCACGCTCGAGCGCGACCTCGCCCGCGAGAAGCAGCGGGTGGAGATCCGGGTCGCCGAGCTCATCTACGACGGGCTGTGGCACTCGCCGCTCATGGGCGCGCTCGGTGCCTTCGTTCGCGAGACGCAGACGCACGTGACCGGCGAGGTGCGGCTGGGCCTCGCTCCGGGCCGGTGCGAGGCCACCGGTCGGCGGGCCCCGCGGTCGCTCTACGACCACGACCTCGCCACCTACGAGGCCGAGGACTCGTTCCGCCACGCCGACTCCGAGGGTTTCGTTCGCCTCTGGGGTCTGTCGGCCGAGACCTGGTCGCGGCGGCAGGGCCCGGGCCGGTCGTGAGTGCCGACGCGGCCGACGGGGCCCGGCCCCTCTGGCACGGGCGCTTCGACGCGGCTCCGGCCGACGACCTGCTCGCCTTCACCGAGAGCCTCTCGTTCGACCGCCGACTCGCCGCCGACGACATCGCCGGGTCGCGCGCGCACGTGCGGATGCTCGGCGCCGTCGGGATTCTCGACGACGCCGAGGTCGAGGCGGTGCTCGGCGCGCTCGCTGCGGTCGAGGCCGAGCTCGCGGCGGGGTCCTTCGCGTTCGCGCCGACCGACGAAGACATCCACACCGCGGTCGAACGACGGGTGACCGAACTCGCCGGTCCGGCCGGGGCGAAGCTGCACACCGGCCGGAGCCGCAACGACCAGATCGCCACCGATCTCCGGCTCTGGCTCCGGCGGGAGGGCGCCGCGGTCATCGCCGCGATCGAGGGCCTGCAGCAAACGCTCCTCGGCCGGGCCGAGGCGGCGGGCGATGCGGCCGTGCCCGGGTACACGCACCTCCAGCGCGCCCAACCCGTCCTGCTCGCCCACCACCTCCTCGCTCACTTCTGGGCGCTGGCCCGCGACGTCGACCGTTGGGGTGACTGCCTCGATCGGGCCGACGTCTCACCGCTCGGAGCGGGTGCGCTCGCCGGTTCGAGTCTGCCCCTCGATCCGGCGGTCACCGCCGCCGAGCTGGGCTTCGCGCGGTCGTTCGAGAACTCGCTCGACGCGGTGTCCGACCGCGACTTCGTGGCCGAGGCACTCTTCGCCGCGGCACTCACCCAAGTGCACCTCTCGCGCCTGGGCGAGGAGATCGTGCTCTGGTCGAGCGAGGAGTTCGGGTTCCTGCGCCTCGCCGACGAGTACGCCACGGGCTCCTCGATGCTGCCCCAGAAGAAGAACCCCGACATCGCCGAGTTGGCCCGGGGCAAGGCGGGCCGCCTCATCGGCGACCTCGCCGGGTTCCTCGCCACCCTCAAGGGGCTCCCCCTCGCGTACAACCGCGACCTTCAGGAGGACAAGGAGCCGCTCTTCGACGCGGTCGACACGTGCCGGCTCGCCCTCACGGCGCTCACCGGCCTCCTGACGACGGCCCGGTTCGACACCGACGCCATGGCGGCGGCCGCCGATCATCCCCTCAACGCGGCGACCGACCTCGCCGAGTACCTCGTGGCCGGCGGCACGCCCTTCCGCGAGGCGCACGCAATCGTCGGTGCGCTCGTGCGGCGGTCGCTCGACGACGGCCTCCCGCTCGCCGACCTCGTCGGCGCCGAGCCGCGCCTCGGACCGGAGTGCGTGGCGCTCCTCGGACCCGGGTCGGCCGTGGCGCGGCGCACGACTCCGGGCGGGGGAGGCCCCGACCCGGTGGCTCGTCAGATCGAGCAGGCCCGGGCGCGCATGGCCGAGCAGCGGACTCGGGTCGGCGGCTGACTCGACATCCCGGGACCCCCCGGCCGGTAGGTTGCGCGGCGTGAGCCGTCACGCCGATCGCGCCGTCATCGTCACCGGAGCCGCGAGTGGTATCGGAGCGGCTACCGCTGCGCTCCTGGCCGCCGAGGGGGCCCGCGTCGCGGCTCTCGACCGAACGGCCGTACAGGTCGCCGGCGGCACGGGGTTCGCGATCGATCTCGCCGATCCCGGGGCCGTGATCGAGGTGGTCGAAGCCGCGCGCTCGGCCCTCGGTGCGATCGACGCAGTCGTGAATTGCGCCGGGGTGAGCGTGCCGACCCCGGTCGACGGTGACGACTACTGGTCGGCTTGGTCGGCGACGATGGCGGTCAACCTCGAGGCCTACGTGCGGGTCATCCGGGCGACGCTCGCCGACCTCGTCGCGTCGTCGGCCGGTCGCATCGTCAATGTGGCCTCGACCGAGGGTCTCGGTGCGACGCCCTACCTCTCGCCCTACACCGTGAGTAAGCACGGCGTGGTGGGTCTCACCCGCTCGCTGGCCTGTGAACTCGGGCCCCGGGGAGTGACCGTCAACTGCGTGTGCCCCGGGCCGATCCGCACCGGGATGACGGCACCGATTCCCGACGAGGCCAAGGCGGTCTACGCCCGGCGCCGGGTCCCGCTCGGACGTTACGGCGAGCCCACCGAGGTCGCCGCGGCGATCTCGTTCCTGGCGGCGCCCGAGGCGTCGTTCGTCAACGGCGCGGTGCTGGCCGTCGACGGTGGGCTGACCGCGAAGGTCGGCTGAGCGGAAACGGGCGACCGCTCGCCGCAGCGGTTCGTTACGATCCGCCCGTGGACGTCGATCGCAGCCTGCGCCGCCTCGGGGCCCACGCCGTCGACCTGATCTCCGAGGCCGAGCTGCGCAAGAAGCTCGAGCGGGGCACTCCGCTGCGGGTCAAGCTCGGAATCGATCCGACCGCGTCCGACATCCACCTCGGCTTCGCCGTGGTACTGCGCCGACTTCGCGCTTTCCAGGACCTCGGCCACACTGCGGTCCTGATCATCGGCGACTTCACGGCAATGGTCGGCGACCCGACCGGCAAGTCGACGACCCGGCCTCGGCTCACCCGCGAGGAGGTCGACGGGCACGCCCGTTCGTACGTCGAGCAGATCGGCACGATCCTGGATCCCGACCGCCTGGAGATCCGGCGGAACTCCGAGTGGCTGGCCGGCCTCGGCATGGAGGACGTACTCCGACTCACCTCGCAGGTGACGGTCGCCCGGATGCTCGAGCGCGACGACTTCGCCAAGCGTTACGCCGGGGGCACGCCCATCTCGCTCATGGAGTTTCTCTACCCGCTGCTCCAGGGCCTCGATTCGGTCGAGGTGCGGGCCGACGTGGAGTTGGGCGGCACCGATCAATTGTTCAACCTCCTGATGGGCCGCCACCTCCAGGAGCGGGCCGGCCAGGAGCCCCAGGTCGTACTGACCACGCCGCTCCTCGTGGGGCTCGACGGCACGCAGAAGATGTCGAAGTCGCTCGGCAACTACGTGGGGGTGGCCGAGTCGCCCGCCGAGCAGTTCGGGAAGCTGATGAGCATCCCCGACTCCGCCCTCGAGATGTACCTGATCCATGCCACGGGCTGGGAGCCCGACCGGATCGATGCCGCATTGGCCGCGTTGCGCACGGGAGACCTCCACCCCAACCGGGCCAAGCGCGACCTCGGGCAGGCCGTCGCCGACCGTTACCACGGGCCGGGGGCGGGGGAGGCCGCCGAGGCCGAGTTCGACCGGGTCCACAAGGCGCACGAGGTTCCCACGGAGATGCCCGAATTCGCCCTGCCGCCGGGTACCGAACTCGCCGCGGCGCTCGTCGCCGCCGGCCTGGTCACCTCGCGCCGCGAGGCGGTACGCCAAGTGGGGCAGGGCGGGGTGCGCCTCGACGGTGAGGTGGTCAGCGCCGCGACCGACGTGATCGCACCGGGTGTACACGTCGTCCAGATCGGTCGCCGGCGCTGGGCTCGACTGGATGTCGGGAGCTGAGCAGGCGCGACAGGGGCGTCCCGCCCGACCATTCGGCCGGTTGGCTTGCGCAGCCCCATCGCCGCGGGTATGCTCTCCTTTCGCCCCGAACGCCGGTGGCGGGCCTCGGCCCGGCCCCCGGAACGGCGGGACGTTGACACCGACAGCCCCGGGAAAGCCCGGTTCGGAACGGCGGTTCTCCGTCGTCCCCCGAGCAGTCCCGGAGCAGAGTGTCGCCTCGCACGAGATCGTCCACCCGGTCCGCCGGGAGACGAGCGGGGATCCGCTCCTTGAAAACAGAGCAGTGAACGCCAAAAGCCAGTGAAGTCGTTCCGGCCGACCCTCGGGTCGTTCCGGAAAGGCTCTGCAATTCCAACAGTTGCCCGTCGACGGCAGTGTCGCCGGCGGGCGGCTCTCCGATCGCCGTCGGTGACCCCTCGGGGACAGCCGGCGAACGATCTCGATGGAGAGTTTGATCCTGGCTCAGGACGAACGCTGGCGGTGCGCCTCACACATGCAAGTCGAGCGAGAACCGGGGTTTCGGCCCCGGGGAAAGCGGCGAACGGGTGCGTAACACGTGAGCAACCTGCCCCGAAGACCGGGACAAGCCGGGGAAACCTGGTCTAATACCGGATGCCCTCTTCCGATCGCATGGTCGGATGAGGAAATGGATTCCGCTTCGGGATGGGCTCGCGGTCTATCAGCTAGTTGGTGGGGTAACGGCCCACCAAGGCGACGACGGATAGCTGGTCTGAGAGGACGATCAGCCACACTGGGACTGAGACACGGCCCAGACTCCTACGGGAGGCAGCAGTGGGGAATCTTGCGCAATGGGGGAAACCCTGACGCAGCGACACCGCGTGCGGGATGAAGGCCTTCGGGTTGTAAACCGCTTTCAGCAGGGACGAAATTGACGGTACCTGCAGAAGAAGGCCCGGCCAACTACGTGCCAGCAGCCGCGGTAATACGTAGGGGCCAAGCGTTGTCCGGATTTATTGGGCGTAAAGAGCTCGTAGGCGGTTCGGCAAGTCGGATGTGAAATCTCCACGCTCAACGTGGAGGGGCCATTCGAAACTGCCGTGACTCGAGTCCGGTAGGGGAGTGTGGAATTCCCGGTGTAGCGGTGAAATGCGCAGATATCGGGAGGAACACCAGTAGCGAAGGCGGCACTCTGGGCCGGTACTGACGCTGAGGAGCGAAAGCGTGGGGAGCGAACAGGATTAGATACCCTGGTAGTCCACGCCGTAAACTTTGGACACTAGGTGTGGGACTCTATCGACGGGTTCCGTGCCGTAGCTAACGCATTAAGTGTCCCGCCTGGGGAGTACGGCCGCAAGGCTAAAACTCAAAGGAATTGACGGGGGCCCGCACAAGCGGCGGAGCGTGTGGCTTAATTCGATGCAACGCGAAGAACCTTACCTAGGCTTGACATTCACGGTAAAGCGGGTGAAAGCCCGTGTGCTTCGGCGCCGTGAACAGGTGGTGCATGGCTGTCGTCAGCTCGTGTCGTGAGATGTTGGGTTAAGTCCCGCAACGAGCGCAACCCCTATCCCATGTTGCCAGCGGGTAATGCCGGGGACTCGTGGGAGACCGCCGGTGCTAAACCGGAGGAAGGTGGGGACGAAGTCAAGTCATCATGCCCCTTACGTCTAGGGCTGCACACGCGCTACAATGGCCGGTACAAAGGGCTGCGAACTCGCGAGGGTGAGCGAATCCCATAAAGCCGGTCTCAGTTCGGATCGCAGTCTGCAACTCGACTGCGTGAAGTCGGAGTCGCTAGTAATCGCAGATCAGCACGCTGCGGTGAATACGTTCCCGGGCCTTGTACACACCGCCCGTCACACCACGAAAGTCGGCAACACCCGAAGCCGGTGGCCCAACCCTTGGGAGGGAGCCGTCGAAGGTGGGGTTGGCGATTGGGGTGAAGTCGTAACAAGGTAGCCGTACCGGAAGGTGCGGCTGGATCACCTCCTTTCTAAGGAACGCACTGCCTCGCATTCCGCGGGGAGTTCCTACGTCGATCACTGGTTATTCGGAAGCTTCGGTGCATCCCGACCCCGTCCGCCTCGAGCGGCCGGCACCACCGGGACCCGTCGCAACCGGACGTTCACTGCTCTGTTTTGAGGGAGCGGCCCCAAAAAGCCACTCCCGGCAGAACGGGCGTCAGGTGACCGGTCGAGCTCTCGGGCTCCCGCTTGCCGACGTACCGCCGCCACGAGACCGGTCCGGTCCCGGCACGGTTCTTGAGAACTGCATAGCGAGCACGAGCATTTTGAAAGTGTTGCTCCTCATCTCCTTCTCCCGAGGGAGGCGAGGAGTGTGCGACATTTCAAGCTACAAAGAGCCAACGGCGGATGCCTTGGCGCCAGGTGCCGATGAAGGACGTGGGTGGCTGCGAAAAGCCACGGGGAGCTGTCTACCGAGCTTTGATCCGTGGATCTCCGAATGGGGAAACCCGGCTGGGGTAATGCCCAGTCACTCCTGCCTGAACACATAGGGCAGGGAGAGGGAACCGGGGGAATTGAAACATCTCAGTACCCCGAGGAAGAGAAAACAACCGTGACTCCCTGAGTAGCGGCGAGCGAAACGGGAAGAGCCTAAACCGTTGCAGTGGTACAGCCTGCCGGCGATGCTGCAGCGGGGTCGTGGGACCCGCTCGAGGGGACGGCAGACCCCTCAGAGAGTTACAAAGCTGATCGCTAGGAGAAGCGGCCTGGAAAGCCGCGCCACAGAGGGTAATAGCCCCGTAACCGAAAGCCATCAGCCTCTCAGCGGTGTTCCCGAGTAACGCCGGATCCGGGAAAGCCGGCGTGAATCTGCGAGGACCACCTCGTAAGGCTAAGTACAACCTGGCGACCGATAGCGCACGAGTACCGTGAGGGAAGGGTGAAAAGAACCCCGGGAGGGGAGTGAAATAGAACCTGAAACCGTTGGCTTACAAGCAGTCAGAGCGTCGTCATGGGCTTCGGCCCATGGCCGTGATGGCGTGCCTTTTGAAGAATGAGCCGGCGAGTTACGGTATGTGGCGAGGTTAACCCGAGAGGGGGAGCCGGAGCGAAAGCGAGTCTGAATAGGGCGTACAGTCGCATGCCGTAGACCCGAAGCCGAGTGATCTAGCCATGGGCAGGCTGAAGCGAGGGTAAGACCTCGTGGAGGGCCGAACCCACCAAGGTTGAAAACTTGGGGGATGACCTGTGGTTAGGGGTGAAAGGCCAAGCAAACTCGGTGATAGCTGGTTCTCCCCGAAATGCATTTAGGTGCAGCGTCGCGTGTTCAGTATCGGAGGTAGAGCACTGGATGGCCTAGGGGCCCCACAAGGTTACTGAAGTCAGCCAAACTCCGAATGCCGATACTCCAGAACGCGGCAGTGAGACCATGGGGGATAAGCTTCATGGTCGAGAGGGAAACAACCCAGAACGCCAGCTAAGGCCCCAAATTCTGTGCTCAGTGGCAAAGGATGTGAGATTGCCCAGACAGCCAGGAGGTTGGCTTAGAAGCAGCCACCCTTGAAAGAGTGCGTAACAGCTCACTGGTCGAGTGATCTCGCGCCGATAATGTAACGGGGCTCAAGCACAGAGCCGAAGCTGCGTCATCATTACGATGATGGGTAGGGGAGCGTCGATCTCAGCTGCGAAGCGGCGGTGGAAACCGTCGTGGAGCGTGGTCGAGTGCGAATGCCGGCATGAGTAGCGAAAGAGGGGGGAGGAACCCCTCCGCCGAATGTCCAAGGGTTCCTGGGGAAGGCTCATCCGCCCAGGGTTAGTCGGGAGCTAAGGCGAGGCCGAGAGGCGTAGTCGATGCACAACCGGTTGATATTCCGGTACCACCATGTCCGCGCCCAACCCAATGGGATCTGCTAAGGGGCTGCCTTCGGGCGAACCGAACCGGTCCCGGACGGGTAGCAAAGGGGGGACGCAGGAGGGTAGCTCAGCCCGGGCGTTGGTTGACCCGGGGTAAGCATGTAGGGGGTCCGATAGGCAAATCCGTCGGACGTATACCTCGAGATGCGATGCCGAACCGTCACAGGTGAAGTGAGTGATCCCATGCTGCCGAGAAAAACCTCTAGCGAGCTGGCACGGTGCCCGTACCCCAAACCGACTCAGGTGGACAAGTAGAGAATACTAAGGCGATCGGGAGAACTCTGGTTAAGGAACTCGGCAAATTGCCCCCGTAACTTCGGAAGAAGGGGGGCCTCGGTAGGGTGAAGGACCTTGCGTCCGGAGCTCGAGGAGGCCGCAGAGACCAGGGCCAAGCGACTGTTTACTAAAAACACAGGTGCGTGCTAAGTCGTAAGACGATGTATACGCACTGACGCCTGCCCGGTGCCGGAAGGTTACGG
>Ga0208783_10001107_pt1 | contig 16269 bp, 9 predicted proteins | sample DEB19_08_DNA_2_FD_184529 | JGI IMG/M metagenome (GOLD analysis project Ga0208783, IMG submission 184529) | Aqueous microbial communities from the Delaware River and Bay under freshwater to marine salinity gradient to study organic matter... | ecosystem: Environmental > Aquatic > Marine > Coastal... | reverse complement strand
CAGCGACTCGCTCTGCCAGACGACGGGATGCGTGTCCTTGGCGTTTTTTGGATCACGGCGGTCAGACCACATGACGAGGCGCTTGCCGCCATCGAAGGGCAGGATGCTCTTGGGAGTCACTTCGCCCACGAGGCCGAGTTTCTTCATCGGCGACCACGTTTTGCCAAGGTCCGTGGAGAACGCGCTGCGCAGATTGCCCGGGAAATCACAACCACCGAAGATGAAGAGACGCTCGATGCCCTGCGGATCGGTGAGGCGATGGAGCACAGGCGTGGTTTTTTTCACGAGCTGCCAGTCACGCGGGGTTGGTAAAGGCGCGCTCCAAGTGAGTCCGCTGTCCTCGCTGCGTGAGAGCGGGCCAAGGTTTCCCGCGTGGTTCATGCACCATGCGGTGAACATCGTCCTGCCATTCGCCATGAGCACCGTGTCGCAATGCCCTTGGTATTCCTTTACAGTGCCACGGGCGATGATGGCATGTCTAGCCGAATCGGCCGAGATGTCCACGGTCGGGATTGAAATCGTGCGCGAGGTGCCTGGACTAGGCCCGGCAAAGGTCGGTACGTCCGCCGCATGCAGTAAGAGGCTGGACGAGATTGCGAGAAAGCAGAAAAGGGATCGAAGGGACATCGTTTAATGAAAACGGAATGGGGAAAGCCATTTCACAGCTTGAATGGCGTCATGAAGTGTTATGATAACACCATGCCCACCACCGCACAAACCACACTCAAAGACATCGCCCGCGCCACAGGAGTCTCGATCATGACGGTGTCGCGGGTGCTACGCGGGGCGCCTCGAGTGGTGGCTGCGAAGCGTGAGCTCATTTTGAAGGAAGCGAAGCGGCTCGATTACCAGCCGGACCCGCATTTGATGCGGTTGATGCACGTGGTGCGCGGGAAGAAGGAGAAGCGTCTACGCGCGGTGATCGCTGTGATCCGCGAGCATGTGCCACAGGACGGCCTCCTCAGTCCATCCTATCAATATGTGCCGATTGAGGACATCCGCCGGCGTGCGCATGGGCATGGTTATGCTGTGGAGGAGTTTCATCTGGGAAAGGACGGTCTTACGCCCAAAAAGCTGCAAAAGGTGCTGCATGCACGCGGCATTGAAGGTGTGATCGTCTCACCGCAGAGTGTGGATCTTCCGTGTAGCAGGATGGATTACACCCCCTTTGCTGCGGTCACTTTTGGCAATGCGATGAGCACTCCCGCGCTGCACATGTGTGCTGGAAACATGACACTCGGCATCCAGATGGCTGCCGAGCGGCTTGCGGCGAGAGGTTACAAGCGGATTGGCGTGGCTGTTACGAAGTGGATCGTGAATCGTTCGCAGTTTGGCTACAGCGGCGGCCTATTTCACTGGCAATACGGCCTGCCGGAGGCGGATCGCGTGCCGTTGCTGCTCTTTCCGAGCAACGACATCAGCCAGGGCTTCGACGCCTTCTCGAAATGGATGCGCGAGCACCAACCGGACGCGCTCATCACGTTCGACACGCATGTGCCCGACTGGCTGAAGCGACTCGGCCTGCGCGTGCCGCAGGACATGGGTTTCGTCGTGCACGACTGGACACCGAAGATGACCGAATTCGCCGGTATCTACCAGCAACGCGATCATCTGGCGGCTGCGGCAGTGGATTTGGTCGTCACGCAGCTATCCCAGCATGAGCACGGCGTGCCCGAAGTGCCACGCCAGATCATGATTCCACCCAAGTGGATCGAGGGGCCAAGTGTGACTTGGATTTCTCAGCCAAGCAGCTCGGTTATGACGCGGGCCTGAGGATTCTCCACCAGAATCTGATCGGTACCGTTCCGTTTGTAACTGAGCTTTTTCGGATCAAGCCCGAATAAATGAAGCAGAGTGGCGTGGTAGTCATAGTGGTTCACGACGTCCTTCACAGCATGGTGGGCAAACTCATCGGTTTCACCGTGCGTGTGGCCGCCTTTGAAGCCACCACCAGCCACCCACATGCTGAAGCCATAGGTGTTGTGATCCCGGCCCACCGTTTTGCGGTCCTTGGCACCCGCGCGGTTTTGAATGACAGGCAATCGCCCCATCTCACCGCCCCAATGAACGATGGTGGTGTCAAGCAAGCCACGTTGCTTCAAATCGGTAACGAGCGCCGCCGCACCTTGATCGACATACAAACAGGTAGCAGGCAGGCTGGTCAGGATGCTCGAATGATGGTCCCATGTTTGATTCCCAGTGAAGAGCGATACAAAGCGCACACCACGCTCAACGAGCCGACGGGCGATCAGGCAACGAGTGCCAAACTCAGCCGTGGCCGGATTGTCGATGCCGTAGAGCTTTTGGGTGCCTAGGCTTTCCTTCGAAATATCAAGAGCTTCCTTGGCAGCGGTCTGCATGCGGGCGGCAAGCTCAAAGGACTGGATGCGCGCCTCTAGATCGGCTTCGCCGGGCCGGACCTCTGCATGCTCACGGTTGAGGCGTTGGACGAAATTGAGGTAGCGGGACTGCGCCTCACCTTTGAGGCTCAAAGGCGCGTCAAGGTTCGGGATGCGCGGTTCTTTCGGGCGAATGACTGTTCCTTGGTAGAGGCTGGGGAGCCAGCCGTTGCTCCAATTGTCCACGCCGAGCACCGGCACACCGCGCGGATCGGTCAGCGCAACGTAGGCGGGCAGATCTTGGTTTTCACTGCCGAGGCCGTAGGTGATCCATGAGCCGAGTGTGGGCCGTCCGCCTGTAACTTGGCCATTCATCAGAGCATAGATGCTCTGGCCATGGTTGTTGACGCCGGTGTGCATCGAGCGGATGAGCGTGACGTCATCTACGATACGGGAGAAGTGCGGCAGGAGCTCGCTCACATCCATGCCGCACCGACCATGCTTTTTAAACTTCCACTGAGGGCCCATGACCTCACGGCTAGCGCCGGCAGCATCGTCATACTTCACCTCCCCAGGGAATTCCTTACCATCGAGCTTCATGAGCTCCGGTTTCGGGTCAAAGAGGTCCATATGGCTAGGCCCCCCCTGCATGAACATGGAGATCATGGCCTTCGCCTGGCCAAAAGCATGCGGCTGCTTCGGTTTGAGATCGTAATGTGGTAACGCTGCACGGTCCGAAGTGGCAAGCAAGCCCTGCTCCTGCAGCAGCGTGGCTAGGGCAATGCCACCGATGCCATAGGCGGAACGGTTCAAGATCGAGCGACGGGTGTGAAGCATGCCTATTTTACGATGCTCAACGGCGGCACTTTACGAAGAAGATCCGATGGCTGGCAGCGTTTTGACGGGGCAGCAATTGGCTAATGACAGCTTTTGAACACAGAATAGATAGATCTCAAATGACCCAATCGGAATCTCGCATGACAAGTCAAGCTCCAAGGGCGTATGGCGAAGCCTGCACGGCCGCTGGTCTAAGCGCTTCAACATTCATGCATCGTGTGTCATTCGCGCCCCCTTATTCCCACCCGATTCTATGACCTTCCTCAACATTGCTCTCCTCGCGGGTGGTCTCGCCTTTCTCATTCCACTGCTCATTCATCTGCTGAATAAGCGAAAGGTGGTCACTGTGCGTTGGGGGGCAATGCATCTGCTGCACGAGGTCATTCGTCAAAAGAAGCGCAAAATGAAGATCGAGCAGCTCCTGCTGCTCATCACCCGCGTGGCGATCCCCATCGTGCTGGCGCTTTGCCTCGCGCGGCCAGTGCTGACAGCACTGCGTTCACTCGGCCTAGGCAGTTCATCACTCATCGTAATGCTGGATGACTCCTTCTCGATGCGTGCTCCGGCTGAGAAAACGGCCGTGGCAGGTGCCAGCGTGGCCGACACAGCACGTCACGATCTCCAGCAAATCACCGAAAGCCTCCCCAGCGGCTCCGCGGCGCAAGTCGTGCTCAGCGGCGGCTCACCGCGCCAGCTGCTCGATCAACCAACCACCGCGCTCGATCTGGTGCCAAAGAAGCTCGCCGACGTGACGTCGATGTCTGGCCCCATTTCGGTCAATGACGCGTTTCAGACCGCCACGAGCGCATTGAAGGATGCACCAACCGCTGCACGCGAAATCGTCGTCGTCTCCGATTTCCAGGAAGCCGACTGGAAAGCCATCGCGGATGGCGCGGCATTGCCAGCCCTCGAGAACCTCTCCAAACAAGAGCCAAAGCCGCAAATCACTTTTTATCGCATCGGAAGCGATCTCGCGGAAAACCTCAGCATCGCGTCCGCGGATCTGTCTGCACTCGTCGCGGCCGAAACACAGCCCATCGGCATCCGTGTGCGCCTCAAAAACCACGGCCAACGGCCTTGGCAGGACATTCCGGTGCACTTAGAGGCCGATGGCGCGAGGCTGCGCACCGCGCGTGTCTCCCTTGCACCGGAAGGAGAGGCCGTTTTGAGTTTCACGCACGCTTTTGAAAAGGTAGGTGACCACTCGCTTTCCGTTCGCCTCGAAGGTGACAGCTTCAGCGATGATAATGCCTTTCACAGCGTTGTGCAGGTGCGGAATCAACTCAACGTATTGCTCATCGACGGCAGGCCGGGCACCGGGCCGCTCGAAGGTGCCGCTGATTTTCTCGAACTCGCCCTCACCCCGCACACTGCCGCCGCGAACTCGCTCAAAGACCTCATTCGCACGCGGAAGATCGACCAGCGTAAACTCCGCCGTGAGGACTACAAAGACGCCGAAGTCATCATCCTCACCGATTGCCAGCGCATTCAGGGCAATGAGCTCACGGAACTCGACAAGTTCGTCAAGGCTGGCGGCGGCCTACTCATCTTTGCCGGACCAGACATCGACATCGAGCACTACAACCGCGATCTCTTCCGCAAAGGTGAAGGGCTGCTACCTGCCGCCATCCAAGGCATGGCTCGCGCCGAGATCGCCGACTCGCCCGCCCGCATGCTGATGCAGCGCCTCACCCATCCGAGCGTTCTCTATTTCAATGATGCTAGGGGCGGCCGCCTGCAAGATGCCGAATTTAGGAGTTGGATCGAATTCGCTCCACCACCGAATGAAAACACACAGCGCATCCTTAGCCTCGACCGCAATGCGCCTCTGCTTCTCGAAAAAAAACTCGGCCAAGGTCGTGTGATTGCCTGCGCCACCACCGCAAACGCTGAGTGGACCAATCTGCCATTGCAGCCTTTTTTTGTACCGCTCATGCAGCGGCTCACCACTTACCTCGCAACCGAAGGCAGTGCTCCCGCGTGGCAGCTTGTCGGCACCACGCTACACTTGCCGCTCGAAAAGGCTGAACTGGGTGCCGAATTCACCCTGCAAGACCCCACAGGCCAAATGCAGACTTTGAAGAGCCAGCAGGAAGGCGACAAAGTCTTTGTGCAAAGTCCGCCGATCGCTCAGCCAGGCATTTTCGTCCTTCAACGCGTTGGCAGTGAAAAAACTTCGTATCTCGCCTTCAACACCGACAACAACGAAAGCGACCTCAAAGCCCTGCCGAACGATCAGATCAAAAAAATCGCCGAACGCCACGAGGCCGCCTTCGCCGACTCCTTGCCGAGCTACCAAGCTCTAGATCGCACCCGCCGCCATGGTAGCGAACTCTGGCAACCGCTGCTCATCGCTCTTCTTGCACTGCTTTTCTTCGAAGTCCTACTCCAGCAGCGTATCGCACGTGGCTGATTTGGGGACCCTCGTTGCACCAAGGATCATTCAGGTGGTTTAAGATTGGGACACTGAATGACCGACCCAGCTCAAGCCCGTCATTCTTTGAAGAACCAGCAGCCCACATCGTTTTGATCATTTCATGACGCGTCAAATCATCTCCCTCATCCTTTTCGCCGCGGCAGCATTGATGCTATGGCTCGCCACCAAACCTGCGATAAACACCGATTTGCCGCTAACAGTTTTTTGCGCCGCGGGTCTCAAGAAACCCGTCGAGGAAATTGCTGCTGCTTATCAAAAAGACACGGGTGCGACCGTGCAGCTTCAATTTGGCGGCACCAGCACGCTTCTCACACAGCTCCGCGTGGCAAAACAAGGAGACCTTTTCATCGCGGCAGATGATCGTGCGCTCACTGATGCCAAAAAACAGGATTTAACCCGTGAGGAGCTTCGGCTCGTGAAGCAATCACCGGTTATCGCCGTCGCCAAAGGGAACCCGAAGAAGATCACGAGCATCGACAGCTTGCTATCCACCGATGTGAAAGTCGCTCTCGCCAATCCTGAAGCGGCCAGCATCTCAAAGGTGACCCAAAAGATCCTCGGCGCAAAATGGGAAGCCCTAGCAGCGAAGGCCGCCGTGATGAAACCGACCGTCATGGACGTGGCGGCCGACCTCGCACTTGGAACCGTGGATGCTGCTATTCTCTGGGATAGCACCGTACCGCAGTTCAACGCACTTGAATCAGTCCAAGTTCCTGAGCTCTCCGCTCATCAGGAATATACCACAGTAGCTGTTCTAACCTCCGCCAAGGATTCTGCTGCTTCGCTACGCTTTGCTCGTTACCTCAATGCTCCAGAGAAAGGTGCTGCGATCTTTGCGAAGCATCATTTCCATGCGGTGAAGGGTGATGCGTGGTCTTTGCGTCCCGATTTGATTCTCTACTCTGGTGGAGTGAACCGCCTTGCCATTGAGGGTTTGCTGAAAAGCTTTGCGATCCGCGAAGGCATCAGTGTCACGACCACTTTCAACGGCTGTGGCATTCTTTGCGCCGCGATGAAAACCATGGGAGACACGACCAACCCAAAGTATCCGGACGTCTACTATGCCTGTGATATCTGCTTTGTGCCACCTGTGGCAAAACAGTTCCCTGAGGCTGTGCTGCTGACCGAGGCTGAAATCATCATCGCCGTGCCCAAAGGAAATCCCAAAGGCATCCACACGCTAGCTGATCTCGCTCGCGATGGACTCAAGGTCGGTCTCTGCAATGCAGAGCAGTCCACTCTTGGCTACCTGACACAGGCCATCCTGAAGTCGATGAACCTCCACGAATCAGTTGGTAAAAATGCCTCAGCCCAATCTCCCACCGGCGATCTGCTTGTGAATCAACTGCGCACCGGATCGCTCGACGCCGCCGTGGTGTATCTCAACAACATGGTGCCTCAAAAGGAACACCTCGAAGCCATCAAGCTGCCCGCTGACAAAGCAAAAGCCATCCAACCCTTCGCCGTGCGTCAGGACAGCCCGCATCGCATGCTGGGTCAGCGTCTCTTGGCCTTCTTGCTGAAGAATCGCGAGTCCTTTGAACAGGCTGGATTCACTTGGAGCCCAAATCTAAACCCTATCCAAAGCGAGAAAATCGAACTGCCGGACTGGTTGAAGCAGAAGTGATGAATCAGAGCACAAAAAAGGGCCGGAGGTGATCCGGCCCTTTGGTTTGGACTGAGCGTAATGGCTTACTTCGCAGCGAGGGCTTCTTTGATGGCCTCGATGACTTCAGGGGCATCAGGCTTCACCTTGGGCTCGAAGCGCTTGAGGATCTTGCCGTCCTTGCCGACGAGGAACTTGCCAAAATTCCACTTCACATCGCCCGGGAAGGGTGAGTCAGGGCCGCTGAGCACCTGATAGATCGGGCTCTTCTCTGGGCCTTTGCACACGACCTTGTCGAACATCGGGAAGCTAACCTTGTACTTCGTAGAGCAGAATTCCTTGATCTCTTCATTGGATCCGGGCTCTTGCTTGCCGAAGTCATTGCAAGGAAAACCGAGGACGGCGAGGCCGAGCTTGGAGAACTCCTGATTGAGCTGCTCAAGCTGGGTATACTGCGGCGTGTTACCGCACTTGGAGGCCACATTGACGATCAGCATGACTTTCCCCTGATAGGATTTGAGGGAAGTTTCTTTTCCGTCAATGTCCTTCAGCGGGACTTCATAGACCGACTTGGGAGCATCCGCTGCGTTGAGAGCTGCTGCGACGAGGAGGGTGGTGGCGAGAGTGAAGATTTTCATAGGAACCAAAAAACGCCGTCTGGAACAGAGCCTTGCAGAACAAGCGCTCGTTGACCTTTCCACCTTACAACGGTAAAACACGAATCATGGCGCGGGGAGCTTCTCCACGCGTTTTCTTTATCTTCGCAGATGCAGGGAAGGCCGTGAGAACCGGCCACAGTGGCGCTGCGGTATCGGGTCACAGACCTCCATTTGTGGGCAACCACGGAGCAAAGCCAATCGGGAGCAATCCTTGGTGAAGGCGGAGGCGAGGAAGGCGGCTAAGCCGTCGGAAACCCGGAGTCCGAACATCTCTCTGCGGAGCTTTCATCGAACCAATGAATCCCAAAAACTCATGTACCTCCAAAAATTGCGAGGAAGGGCCTCTGTGCTCTTTTTCACCCTAGGCGCTCTTTCTGCCGCCGAGCCACAAAAAGCCGTCGAACTGTCGGAACGCGTCGTAACTGCCACCAAAACCGAGACCGAACGCTGGCGAACCGCCAGCAGTGTGACGGTCATTGATCGAAAAACCATCGAGCAGGATCAGCTCCGGCTTTTGCCAGAAGCTCTGCGCCGGGTTCCCGGCCTGACGCTTGCGGATCGAGGCACTGCCGGCTCAGTGAACGGCCTTTTCCTACGTGGTACGAACAGCGACCAAACCCTTGTGGTCGTGGATGGACGCCCCATTCCAGCCAATCTCGCCGGCCTCTACAACATCGAAACCATGTCTCTCGACAACGTGGAACGTATCGAGGTGCTGAGAGGCCCTGCCGCCAGCATCTATGGTGGAAAAACCCTGGGAGGAGTGATCAACATCCTCACCCGAAGCGGGCGTGGCCTCAACAAACCGGATAGCACGCTCTCGTGGGAGGGTGGCAGTTTTGGCACGTCACGCGAGACCCTAGGCACACGTGGCTCCATCGGCATCTATGACTGGGGTTTGGAATTCAGCAGGCACGACACACAAGGCTACCGCCTCAACAGCCAGATGCAGCTGAACAATGCTTCAGGCCGGTTCGGGGCGCAGCTTTCCGACACACTACGGTTTGACTTGAACCTCCGTTACTATCATGCGGACGTCGGTGCACCGGGCAGTCTCGCAGCCAATGATCCGAACGATCACGTACTGACCGAGTTCTGGAGCCTCTCACCACGGTTCGAATGGCAAACCACGGAGAGCTGGACACAAACGCTTACCTACCAGTTCGGTAACTTCCGCCAGGCGGCGACGAATTTCACTCCCAACTTTGGATTCAACAACCGCATCACATCCCGCAATCACTTCGTGGAATACGAAAGCGTCATCCAAGCAACGGACTGGTGGACTTTTACAACCGGAGCTTGGCTGCAGGACATGGGATATTCCCGCAGCAGCGACAATGCGTTTCCAGCCACTGGTTACGATGTCGATCAGGCCGAAACCAACTGGGCGGTCTTTCTCCTCTCCCAAGCGGAGGTTCTTCCAGGTTGGAATGTGCTCGGCAGCATACGTCACGATGTGTACTCCGATTTTGACGACGCCACCACCTGGCGCGCCGGCAGCAGTTGGCGCATGCCTTGGACGCAAACGGTGTTACAAGCCAGCTATGGCACGGCCTTTGCCCCGGCGAGTCCGCAAAACCGGGAGGCGGCACTCTTTGGGGATCCTTCCTTTCTGAAACCAGAACAAAGTGAGGGCATGGAAATCGGCCTTGAGCAGCCTTTCGCTGACAACAAAGCCACGCTCGGTCTCACCTACTTCCGGAACAATATCCAAAACTTGATTGTGTTCCTACCACCCTTCGGCCCCTTGCAGCAGATCAACCAAGCACGCACGGAGGGTATGGAAGCCTCACTGGGATGGCAGCCGAGCGATGCATTTGGCATCAACGCCCAATACACATACCTTGATGCTGATGACCTCACAGCGGGCACACGTCTCGTTCGCCGTCCGCGGCATCAGATCTCGGCTGATAGCTGGGTCAGACCCATATCGAAGCTCCGCCTTGGCTTTGGCGCGTTTTATGTCATTGACCGTGAGGACGGATTTGGTGCCGACCAGCGTGATGTGGAGGACTATCTTCGCCTGCGCCTCACAGTGAGCTACGAAATGACGAGGAATCTCGAGCTCTTTGCCCGTGTGGAAAACATGCTTGGTGAACGTTACGCCGAAGTGCTGGGCTTCCCTGCCATGCGCACTGGCGCTTACGCAGGTTTCCGGCTGCACTTTTGAAGCAGCCATGCTAAATCAGAGGCGTGGCTAACCACACGTCACAGCCTGATTCCCCTGCCGCGCTGCGCGATCGGTTCATCCGCCGTGTCAGTGCGGCTTCTCCGTTTTACCAGATGTTCGATCATCTACCGGATCTCGCTTTCTTTGCCAAAGATCGCGAATTCAGGCTCATGTGCGCTTCCCGTCGTTTCATCGAGCGATTCGGTTTTCACCATGAAGCTGAGATGATTGGCAGGAATGACTTTGACCTCTTCCCTGCCCGCCTCGCCGAAAATTTCCGTCGGGATGACGAGGAGGTTCTTACCTCCGGCAAGCCAAAGCTCAACATCGTAGAACTGTTCTTCACCGACCAAGGCATACCAGACTGGTTTGTGACGAACAAGCTCCCGCTCTTTGACGAGAAAGGCCGTGTCATCGGCCTCATGGGCACCGTGCAGAGTTTTGAGGGCAAAAAACAAGTGCTTCAACCCTACTTGCAAATCGACCGCGCACTCGCCTACATCCGCGAGCACTTCCGCAGCGGTGTCTCCATCACCGAATTGGCCCAAATCGTTCATCTTTCACCACGACAACTGCATCGCAAGTTTGTGGAGACTTTTGGGGCCAGCCCACAGGCTTTCATCATGAAACTGCGCATCCAAGCCGCCTGTGAGTTATTACAAAAAGAAGGTTCTCAAATCGCGGAGGTAGGACGGGATCTGGGCTTTTGTGATCAAAGTGCCTTCACACAGCATTTCCACCGGCACATGGGTATGACACCTCTACGCTACCTGCGTCAATTTCGTCTTCGACGGTCCTGATTTTCCGGTTGCCCTCCAGCTCAAGTCCGCCTAATGGCAGCGCACTACGACTTTCGCGCGGTTAGCTCAGCGGTAGAGCACTGCCTTCACACGGCAGGGGTCGCAGGTTCGAACCCTGCACCGCGCACCATCGTTGTTTCTGTTTCTACCCAGGAGAAACCGGAGAGATAAACCGATCCAATGAGGTTGGACGAGATGCGGGAAAATGCACTGAAATGAGCTGTGAGTGCATGGGGCATTGCATAAGAAGCAACACTCAACTCCTCCTTCATCCGTCGGCTGACAAAAGCAAGTTTGCCAAAGGCCAGCGCATCAACTTGCAGAGAGGCGCTCCCGCCAAGCTCAAAGTGAAGTGCTCCATCAGCAAGACGATCACCGACAAACCGAAGCGGAGCGAAGATAGCCAGCCGCAGGCTGCCCGCAGGGCGAGAGCAACGAGGCGAATCAAAAGCCAGACGGATGATCTCGGCAGATAAACTGCTTTAGGCAACCACCCTCCCAATAACCGCAGCCTGCAGCGAGCACCCAAGCCATGCGGCCGCCGAACTTCTCGGGGCTTCCAGAGGGGATGCGTTGCTACCCTCACCCGCCGAAAGAGCCGCCACCAAAAACCCTTGGCACAGCGGAAGGAAAAGCTATTCTCATGAGCGTTGAAAATTCGGCAAAATCTTCGCCTTAGCCATCGCAAGACGGTTCAAAACCGGATTCAAAACCGGGCTGAAACCGAGATTCGCAGTCTTCACTGGTCATTCCACATTCGGAATTCATTATTTCTCCTACCCATCTCCCCCGAAGCTCCCTCATACCGCGTCTCCGCGCCGCGCCGAAGAGCAAGACGAGCCTACCCCTCAGAAGCAATTCCTATCAGGCACATGGTTTCACTGCCTAGTGAAATCGCAGGACGACGCGAGGAACGATGCCAGGCAGCTGCGGTTCGAGGTCACCGACTTCACCTAGTCGGCGAATCACAGTGCATTCGTCGAGGTGTATTCCACCGCGCCGCTTCCACGCTCGGGCATCCCGAAGTTGAACGTGACCTTCGGCTGGCCGCAGCTGAAAGGCCGCAAGCTAAACGCGAAAAACGTCCACGCATAATACCCGAAAAGCCGCCCCGTTCGACGGACTGCGCGTGGGTAAAGGCGGACGGTGGGAGCTACCGCGTAGAAGTTGGCCCGATCTCCAAGCGCAGCGTTGGCACGACCTCGCTGTCGCACCCGCAAAATGATGAGCACATCCGCACGACCTTGGACTGGGCCAGCTTGCGGGCGCTTTGCGCAGGCGGCAGCAAGCTGCTGCAGTCTAAGGCGCGCTGCGCCACTCTCCCCATCATGCGTTCCCTCCTCGCACTCCTCCTCTCCAGCGCTGCGCTACACGCGGCCCTCACGACGACAATCGCTCCCGACCCGTGGCCAAACGTCGCGCCCTTTGCGACGACGCGCAACTTCGACGTGGAGCGCGACATCGCGCGGCGCACGCCGAGCGCGATCCTGAATGTGTATGACATCGAGAACGACACGCTGAGTGTGCAGTCCTTCACGCAACCCGCGCACGGCAGCGCGAGCGCGAATGGCGACGGTACCTTCACCTACACGCCCGCAAGCGGATACACGGGCGCGGATTCGTTCGCGGTGACAGTGAGCGACGGGCACGGCGGCACTTCGATCACGACGATGAGCGCGCGCGTGATCGTGCCAGAGAGCGGCTACGCAACGACGCGCTTCGTGAACATGACCGACTTATCGGCGGGCGGCGCGACGATCGACTTCGGCGCATCCACCTCCACGGTGCCGCGCGTTGTGGATTGGAATCGCGACGGCTTGTCCGACATCATCGTCGGAGCGAGCGGCGCGGTGTGGCTTTATCTCAACACCGGCACAGCGAGTACGCCCGTCTTCGCCGGAGGCACTCGCGTGCAGGCGGCTGGCGTGAACATCAGCGCGGGCACGGGCCTCGTGTGCGTTGCGTGGGCGGACTTCGACGGGGACGGCGTGCGCGACCTCGCGATGACGAACACGAGCAACGGCAAGATCACCTACTACCGCACGACAACGACCACCGGCAGCATCGTGCTCGCCGCGGGGGTGCTGCTGCGCAATGCGGCGAACACCGCGGACTTCGTCGCCACCGACTCGCGCGTGGACGTGGCGGATTGGAATGGCGACGGCAAACCGGATATCATCACCGGCTCGTTCTCCGGCAATGTGCAGGTGGCTTACAACACCTCGACCGGCGCGACGCAGACCTTCGCCGCGCCCGTGACGGCGCTCGACACCACAGGCCTCACGATCAGCGGCTCCTACAATCTCACGCCGCGAGTGATCGACGTATCGCGCGACGGCGTGCTCGATCTGCTCGTCGCCTACAACTGGGGCAACATCGACTTTCGCGCGAACACAGCCTCCGCCGCCGCGCCCGTGCTCGGCTCGTCCGCGCAGCTCAGCGTCACCTTGCCCGATGGCAGCACGCCGGACCTGCACGCGCTCACCGACGGGCCATTCGTCGATCTCGCGGACTTCGATGGCGACGGCACGTTCGACCTGCTCATCGGCGGCAGCATCGGCGGGAAGGTGCGGTTCGCGACTGGCTTCGCTGCTAACACCGACCTCGCGAACCTCTCCGCGACGGTCGCCGCGCATCCGACGGACCTCGGCACGTATCTCGAGGGCAACGCAACAGCGAAGGTGCTCGTGCAGCAGCAACTCGCGAGCATCTACGACTGCATCACCACGACTGCCACACCGTCGCAGGTGGATGCGATGACGAATTCGCTCGAGGCACTCATCACCGGCTACCCGCAGTATTTCAAAGCGCAGACCGTGAACACCACGACGCACCCGCGCATCCCATCGCTCGCGGCGATGTTGCACCTCACGATGCTAAAGGCAAAATACTTCGACCCCGCTCACCGCACGCGCGTGGCGGACGCGGCCGTGATGACCGGTGCGTATCGCAAGCTCTGCACTGACATCGGCCTGCTCTACATGGAAAATTTCCTCAACCCCGACGGCGCGGAGGCGATCTGGCAATGGGTGCGCTTCATACCGCGCGACTTGTATCCGGGCACGGGCATCACGCAGCATGAGTCTCTCGACACGCGCGACTACCTCGTGCGCGGACACCTCAAGAACACCTTCGCCGGCTCTGGCACCAGCGGCGGCGAGTTCGGATTCAACACCGACGCGCGCTCCGTCATCGGTGATCGCGGCTCGGAAAATTTCCTGATGACCGTCGTGCATCACGAGGCCACGCACGATCTCGACGCCTACGTGAACAGCCTGCCTGCCGACTTCCGCCGACGCTGGGGGCAGATCATCGTGCGCGCGTGCGGACGCGATGCGAACGGCGTGAACTTCATCAAGGAAGACCCGAACACGGGTTGGTATAGCCAGACGCTCACGCAGGCCTACTGGCAGACGCAGGGCTGGTGGAATGGCACCGATGTGTGGAGTACGACGCTCACGAATTTTTTCACCACCGGCCTCGGCGCGCAGTGGAACACCTACGGCTTCATGCGCGGGAGCAGCGCGACGTTTTTCCTCACGTCGCCTCAGGAGAGTCTCGCGACGCAGGCAAATCAAAACTGGAACACGACCGAGGGCCGCATCCAAGTCGCGCTCGATCGCTGGCAGCGCGGCTATGACACGAACATCACCGAGGTACTGCACTTCCTCGACGTCCACTCGAAGGGCGCGAACAAGATGAAGTTCTGGGAGAACACGGACACGAACGATCAGCGCATCTCCTTCGCGAAACTCTACCGCAACGCGCAGGGCTACATCGACGGCATCGACGTAAACGGGCGCTCGTATCGCTTCGTGGTGGATAGCACGGGCGTTGTCACCGCCGCGTTGCCACCGAAGGTGAACGTGGCGCAACCCTTGCGGACGCAGTGCAGCATCCCGGCGGGCGCGGGACTGTGGCTCAGCGCGAGCGCGACGCCGCTGAACTTGACGCCTATCGCGAGCATCAACTGGTCGCGCGTGAGTGGGCCAGGCACGGCGACATTCGACAACGCGAACACCGGCATCACGGGCGTCATCTTCTCCGCCCCGGGCGACTACGTGCTGCGCTGCACAGCGAGCGATGGGCAATTTACCGGCACAGCCGACGTAAACGTGCGCGTGGGTGCGCTGCACTCCCCAGGTTGGAGCACGACCGGTGTCGGCGAGCCAGGCGAAGCCGATGGCTACACTCTCGTGAGTGGCACCTACACGATCACGGCGACCGGTGGTGGCGTGAGCACGACGGGCACAGCGGACAAGTTTTTATTCATCAGCCGCGAGTTCGTCGGCAATGCCGACCTCACCGCGCGCATCGTGAGCGTGCAGAATGTCACAGGCTCTTCGACGTGCGCCGGCGTGATGCTGCGCAGCACCACGGCGAGCGATGCGAAACACGCCTTCGCCGAAGTAGGGAGCACCTTGAGCGGTGCATTCATCCGCCGCAGCACGACTGCGGCGGCGAGCACGTCGAGTTCATTCACCGCGTCCGCTTTCCCTTGTTGGGTTCGCGTGAGGCGCATCGGCACGAGCATCTCCGCATGGCGCGCGGCGGACGTGAGCGGCGCGCCCGGCACGTGGACGCAGATTGGCAGCACGCAGACTATCGACCTCGGCAGCGGCGCTATCGAGGCGGGCATCGCAGCGACAAGCGGCAGCACTTACAACCCCGCGACGATCGTCGTGGACAACGTCAACTTCTCCACCGTTGCCGCAAACTACGGCCCGCAGCCCAGTGCGGGCGCGGACCAGACGATCGCGACGCTCACCGCGAATCTCGCGGGCAGCACGAGCGACGACACCTTGCCTGCAGGCACGATCACAGGCTGGCAGACGCTCAGCGGCACCAATGCGATTTTTGGAAACAGCGCCGCGTTGAGCACGGCCGCAACCTTCTCCGACCTCGGCACTTCAACGCTGCGGCTAATCGCGGACGATGGCATGGTGCGCACTTTCGACGACGTCACCGTCACGCGCGTCACGCCAACAAACCTATGGCAACTGAATCACTTCACGAGCGCCGAGTTGACGAACAGCGCAATCAGTGGACCGAAAGCCGACCCGGATCACGACGGCATCGCGAATGCCATCGAATACTTCATCGGCTTTAACCCACGCGCAGCCGCACAGCCTGGTGCAGCGTTGGCGCAGGATTTTGCAACCGTGGGCGTGGATAAATTCCTGCGCATCTCGATTGCGAAGAACCCCGCTGCGAGCGACGCGACGTGCGTAGCGGAAGTGAGCAACGATCTCGCAACGTGGAGCACTGGGCAGGTCGTGCTAGAGGCGAACACGGCCACGCAATTCATCGCGCGCGACACGGTCCCGCTCAGCGGCGGGGCCAAACGCTTCATACGGCTGCGGGTGAATGTGAACTGGTGAAACAAACGAACGACATTCAGCGCTTAATCGCCTAGGAGTG
>Ga0208783_10001106_pt1 | contig 16290 bp, 12 predicted proteins | sample DEB19_08_DNA_2_FD_184529 | JGI IMG/M metagenome (GOLD analysis project Ga0208783, IMG submission 184529) | Aqueous microbial communities from the Delaware River and Bay under freshwater to marine salinity gradient to study organic matter... | ecosystem: Environmental > Aquatic > Marine >... | reverse complement strand
GGAGCCTTCCGGTGAGATCACGACCGACACCGAGCGGCGGCTTCGCGGATGCGGGTGTGTGATCGCAGGTTGGGGCCATGCGGCGGATTATCGGGTCGATCGGCACGCGGCACCATAGACCATGCGACGAAACAGCCGTCAGGACGCCTTGACCACCGTGACGTCCGACCGCGAGAATCGTCGGAGTGTGGGCCTTCCCCACGATGCCGCCCTCTGTCCGGCCCCCTCGGGCAGGACGCGCGGCCCCTGCCCCTCCGCTCACCATTCAGCCCCCGGTTCAACTCCATGGAACAACTCGAACGCCTCTGGGACGCCGTGTCCAATGGCGCCGCCGCAGCCGGCACCCGCCTGGAGCGTTTCCTGACCGGGCTGTTCGGGTCGTCGAATGCCCGATACCTCCGGAGGCTCGAGCCCAAGATCGAGGCGATCAACTCCCTCGAGGCCAAATACCAGGCGATGAGCGACGCGGAGCTTCGCGGCCAGACGGCCGAGTTCCGCCGCCGGCTCGCCGCCGGCGAGACCATCGACGACATTCTCGTCGAGGCCTTCGCCGTCTGCCGCGAGGGGGGGCGGCGGTTTCTCGGCATGCGGCACTACGACGTGCAGCTGATCGGCGGCATGGTGCTCCACTCCGGCGCGATCGCCGAAATGATCACCGGCGAGGGCAAGACGCTCGTGGCCACGCTGCCCGCGTATCTCAACGCCCTCGAGGGCAAGGGCGTGCACGTCGTCACCGTCAACGACTACCTGGCCCGTCGCGACATGGAATGGATGGGGCCGCTCTACATCGGCCTGGGGCTCACCGTCGGCGCGATCCAATCCGGGATGGAGTCCGGCGAGCGGCAGAAGGCCTACGACTGCGACATCACCTACGGCACCAACAACGAGTTCGGCTTCGACTACCTCCGCGACAACATGCGGATGGCCGCCCGGGGCGACGACCGCTTCGCCAAGCACATGCAGCAGTCCCAGGGGCCGCTGAACTTCGCGATCGTGGACGAGGTCGACAACATTCTCGTGGACGAGGCGCGGACGCCGCTGATCATCTCCGGGCCGGCCCATGACGACGTCGCGAAGTATGCCCGGGCCGACCAGATCGCCCGTCAGCTCACTCCCGAGCAGCACTTCGAGGTCAAGGAAAAGGAGCACACGGTCGCCCTGACCGAGGAGGGCGTGCGGGTGGCTGAGAAGCTCGCCGGCGTCGAGAGCTTCTACACCGCCGGCAACATGGAGTGGCCGCATCTCATCGACAACTCGCTCAAGGCCCATCACCTCTACAAGCGCGACGTCAACTACGTCGTCCAGCAGGGCGAGGTGGTGATCGTCGACGAGTTCACCGGCCGCCTGATGCCGGGCCGGCAGTGGTCCGATGGCCTCCATCAGGCCGTCGAGGCCAAGGAGGGGGTGCGGATCAAGGAGGAATCGCAGACCCTCGCGACGGTGACGCTCCAGAACTTCTTCAAGCTCTACAAGAAGGTCGGCGGCATGACGGGCACCGCCATGACCGAGGCGACCGAGTTCTGGAAGATCTACAAGCTCGACGTGATCGCCATCCCGCCCAACCGCGGCATGAAGCGGATCAACCACCCCGACGTGATCTACCGCACCGAGCGGGAGAAGTGGATCGCGGTCGCCGACGAGGTGGAGCGGATCAATCGCTGGGATACCGTCGCGCTCACCGACGGCACCTGGAAGATCGGCCGGGTCACGAAGGACCTCGACGGCGAGATCGAGTTCGAGCCGAAGGGAGAGCGGACGAGCGAGCGGATTCCCGCCGCGAAGGTCAAGGAGATCCAGCGGAAGGGGCTCCCCGTGCTCGTGGGCACGGTGTCGATCGAGAAGAGCGAGCGGCTCTCCGACCTGCTGTCGAAGCGCGGAGTCGAGCATCAGGTGCTCAACGCCAAGCACCACAAGCGCGAGGCCGAGATCGTGGCCCAGGCGGGCCGCAAGCATGCGGTCACGATCGCCACCAACATGGCCGGACGCGGCACCGACATCATCTTGGGCGGCAATCCCGACACGCTCGCCTGGGCGAAGCTCCAGGACACCTATCCCACCAGGCTCGACGTGCCGCGGGCGGAGTGGGATGCGCTCGTCGCCGAAATCTCCGCCCGTGAAAACATGAAGGCCGAGGGGGATCTCGTCCGCTCGATGGGCGGCCTGCAGATCATCGGCACCGAGCGGCACGAGGCCCGCCGCATCGACCTCCAGCTCCGTGGCCGCTGCGGCCGCCAGGGCGATCCGGGCTCGAGCCGGTTCTTCCTCTCGCTCGAAGACGACCTGATGCGGATCTTCGCCGGCGAGTGGGTGAAGAACGTGCTGACGCGACTGGGCATGCAGGATGGCGAGGCGATCGAGAGCCGGATGGTGACCCGCCGGGTGGAAGCGGCCCAGAAGAAGGTCGAGGAGCGAAACTTCGAAGTCCGCAAGAACCTCCTCGAATACGACGAGGTGATGGACGAGCAGCGGAAGCGGGTCTATGGATTTCGCCAGAAGATTCTCGACCACACCGACGGCGACGCCGACTGCCGCGAGATGATCCTCGAGATGGTCGACCGCCAGATCGACCAGAACATCGGCACCTTCCTCGACAAGGACTACGGCTGCCAGACCTACGCCACCTGGGCCGGCGGCCAACTCGGGTGCGAACTCGACGGCAGCGACTTCCGCGGCATGGCGCCGGAGGAGGCCGCGCGGCTCGCGACCGACGAGGCGGTCCGCAACGCCGAGGCGCAGATCTTCGAGGCGGTGGAGGAGAACCTGCCCCCGGGCGAGGACGAGAGCGAGTGGAACTGGTCGGCGCTGGCGTCGTTCGCCAACGCCCGCTGGAAGCTCTCGGTGAACGACCGGGATCTGAAGCGGGTTGGCCGTGACGGCGTGGTCGAGTTCCTGCAGGAGAAATCCCGCGACGCGATCCAGCGGATCGATCTCGCGGAGGGAGCCCGCTTCCTCGCGGCCGACTTCGGCCTGCGGAGCGCCTGCGGCTGGACGGAATGGCGATTTGGCGCCGAGCTTCCCGCCGCCGACCTCGCCGCGCTGGAGGGCGGCGGGCACGATCCCGCCGCGTTCAAGCGGCGGATCGAGCAGCTCGCCCGCGACGTCTACGACCGCCGCGAGATCGAATATCCGGTCCTCGTGGGCCTCGCCCACTTTAGCGGCCGGCAGCCGGACGGCTCTCGGCGGCTCGATCGCGAGGGCCTGCTCGCCTGGGCGCGGGATCGGTTCGACCCGGCGCTTCCCGACGATGCCTTCGCCTCCAACGATCTGGATGCCTTGCGGGCCACGCTCGTCGAGGCCAGCCGGCGGCGACATTCCCGGGTCGACGCTCCCCGCGACGAGATGAAGCGGATGGAGCGGGCCGTGCTCCTCCAAATTCTCGACAACGCCTGGAAGGATCATCTCCTCGCGATGGATCACCTGAGGAGCAGCGTCGGCCTTCGCGGCTACGCGCAGGTCGATCCCAAGGTGGAATACAAGCGCGAGGGCATGCGGACCTTTGACCTGATGTGGAAGGGCATCGACGAGCGGGTGGTCGACATCGTCTACCGCATCGAACAGGTGGAGGAGGATGCCCTGCGGAGCACATGGCACGAGACCGCCGCGATCCACGCCGAAGCCGCTCCGGCCGCGATGGCCACGGCGGAGGGGTCGATGGCGGGCATGCCCCCCGACCATCGCGGCGACACCGGGCCGGCCGAGCCGATCCGGAATCTGGGCCAGAAGGTCGGTCGCAACGATCCCTGCCCGTGCGGCAGCGGTCGGAAGTTCAAGAACTGCTGCGGCAAGTCGAGCGGCGTCGCGGCGGGCTGACGCCTGCACGCCGAGGTAGAATCACCCCATGATGGACGTGCGGCCGAACGTGAACGACGAGTGGGCCGAGTGGTACGCCCTCACGCCGCAGGAGCGACTGGAGGAGTCGTCACGACTCTGGCAGACCTACCTGGCCCTGGGAGGATCGCTTGACCCCGAGCCCGATTCTCAGAGTCCTTTCTTCGATGCGGACGAATGGCGTGCGCTGTCTCTTGATGGGCGGCCAGGCGTGCGTGGTGTACGGCGGAGCGGAGTTTAGCCGCGACACCGACTTGGCCGTGCTGGCGGACGACGAGAATCTTCGCAATCTGCGGGCGGCCCTCGACGAACTCGACGCGAAACCGATCGCCGTGCCGCCGTTCGAGCGGCGCTACCTCGAGTCGGGGCATGCGATCCATTTCCGCTGCCGACTGCCGGAGGCCTTCGGCCTCCGCGTGGACGTCATGTCTCGGATGCGCGGCCTTCCGGGTTTCGAGGAGCTTTGGGCCCGGCGCGGCCGTGGTTGATGTGGCATGGACCGCGCGACGGGCTCACCGGCGTAGGTGATGGGGGCGGCAATTCTCTATCCTTCCGACGTGCTGCTGAACCTCGTCTACCTCCTGGCCGTCATCGTCGCCCTGCCCTGGGTCGCCTGGCGGAGACTCTCCGGCGCGCGGCCGGTGGCAGCGCCCTGGACTCGGCTGACCGGTGGCATCACGGTCGCGGCACGGCCCGCCGGCGCCGCGCGGATCTGGCTGCATGGCGTGAGCGTGGGGGAGGTGCAGCTGCTCGCCGTGCTGGCCGAGGAGCTCCGCCGGCAGGCAGCGACGGCGGGGCAGTCGCTCGACTGCGTGATCTCGAGCTCCACGACCACGGGCCTCGAGGTGGCGGCGCAGCGGTTCGGCCCCGACCGTGTCTTCCCCTGCCCGCTCGACTTCACCTGGGCCGTCGATCGCGTGCTCGACCGCGTGCGGCCCGACCTCCTCGTGCTCGGTGAGCTGGAGCTCTGGCCGAATCTCGTCGCCAGGGTCCGCCGCCGGGACATCCCGATCGTCGTCGCCAACGGCCGGATGAGTGAGCGGAGCGGCGTGGGCTACGGCCGGATCCGGCCGCTCGTGCGGCGGATGCTCGAGTCGGTGTCGCTCGTCGTCGCCCGCTCGCAGGCCGACGCCGGGCGGTTCGCGGCGCTCGGCTGCCCCGAGGTGACCGTGACCGGGTCGATGAAGTTTGACGGTGTGAAGGGAGACCGGCACGATCCCGGCGTCGAACGGCTCCGCCGGCTGGCGGGCTTCGCCGACGACGACATCGTGTTGCTCGCCGGCAGCACACAGGCCCCCGAGGAGCGGCTCGCCGTCGAGGCGTTCCTCGCGCTCCGCGGGAGACATCCGCGGTTACGGCTCGTGATCGTGCCGCGGCACGTCGAGCGCACCGCCGAGATCGCCGCGATTCTCGACGGCGTCGGCATCGCCTGGTCGGCGCGGAGCCGACTGGCCGACGCGGCGACGCTGCCCGCGGGCCACGTGCTTCTGGTCGACACGACCGGCGAACTTGGCTGGTGGTGGGGCACGGCCGCGATCGCCTTCGTCGGCGGCAGCCTCGACGGCAAGCGTGGCGGCCAGAACATGCTCGAGCCCGCGGCCTACGGAGCGGCCGTCTCCTTCGGGCCTCACACGCGGAACTTCCGCGACGAGGTCCAGAGGCTGCTCGCGGCCGACGCGGCCGTGGTGGTCGCAGACGGCCCCGCCCTCACGACCTTCGCGGCGAAATGTCTCGACGACCCCGACTGGGCCGCCGCGCTCGGCGGCAATGCGGCCCGATTCGTCGCCTCCCAGCGGGGGGCCGTCGCCGCCACGGCCCGGATGATCCTCGAGCGGCTGCCGGATGCCGCCAAAGCCCGGCCGGCGGCCGGATGACAGGGCGAGCGGGTTGCCGTTCCTCCTGCCGTCCTCATAATGCGGGTTCAGCCCGGCCGGATCGCCGGCCACACCGTTTTCCACCACCCCATCACGCACGAGGCTCCTGCCGTGGCACAAGGCAAGTATCTGTTCACCAGTGAATCGGTCAGCATGGGTCACCCGGACAAGTTGGCCGACCAGATTTCCGACGGCGTGCTCGACGCCTACCTCGCGCAGGATCCCCGGAGCCGCGTGGCCTGCGAGACGATGGTGACCACCGGCCTGGCCGTGATCGCCGGCGAGATCACCTCCCAGGGCACGATCGACTACCAGCAGGTCGTCCGCAACGTGATTCGCGACGTGGGCTACACCGACGACGAGATGGGCATCGCCGCCGACACCTGCTCCGTGCTCGTCGCCGTCGGCAAACAGTCGGGCGACATCGCCATGGGCGTCAACGAAGACGACGCGAAGGGCAAGGACATCGGCGCCGGCGACCAGGGCCTGATGTTCGGCTACGCCTGCAACGAGACCCCGGAGCTGATGCCGCTCCCGATCGCCCTCTCGCACCGGATTCTCAACCGGCTCACCGAGGCCCGGCAGAAGGGCGAGGTCGACTGGCTCCGCCCCGACTCCAAGAGCCAGGTGACGGTCGAGTACGAGGGCAACAAGCCGATCCGCATCGACACCGTGGTGGTCTCCACGCAGCATGCTCCCCACGTGTCGAACGAGGAGATCCGCGCGTTCATCGTCGAGAAGATCGTCAAGCCGCTGCTGCCGAAGGAGCTCGACACCTCGGACATCACCTACCACATCAACCCCACGGGCCGGTTCGTGGTGGGCGGGCCGCACGGCGACTGCGGCCTCACCGGCCGGAAGATCATCGTCGACACCTATGGCGGCTGGGGTCGCCATGGTGGCGGCGCGTTCTCGGGCAAGGATCCGACGAAGGTCGACCGCAGCGCCGCCTACATGGCCCGACACGTGGCCAAAAACATCGTCGCGGCCGGACTGGCCGACCGCTGCGAGGTGCAGTTGGCCTACGCGATCGGCGTCAGTGAGCCGGTGAGCGTGAACGTCGACACCGAGGGCACCGGCAAGGTCGAGGACGAGCGGCTCTGTGACGTCGTGCGGGAGTTTTTCCCGCTCACGCCCCGGGGCATCATCGACTACCTCGATCTGCGTCGCCCGATCTACCGCAAGACGGCCGCGGGAGGCCACTTCGGCCGCGACGGCTTCTCGTGGGAGAAGACCGACCGCTCGAAGCAGCTCGCCGAGGCCGCCAAGTCCGGCGCTGCCGTGGGCTGATGGCGGCGCCGCCGGCGGCTTCCCGCGGGCACGCCGCCGGCGGGCTGAACGGTGCGAGGCTCCGCCGTGCCGCGGAAATCGGCTCGACGCGTCTGGTCGCTCATCTGCCGGGCATCGCGACCGCGGTCGTCGGCGGCGCGGCGGCGGCAAGTGGGCTCGTGCTCGCGGCGCGGCGGCTGGCCGGCGGCTTCGCCAGCGGCGAGCCGGCAACGGTCTGGCTGGCCGCGGCGGCCGGCATCGCGCTGGTCGCGGCGGCCGACCTCGCCGTTCGTCTGGGAGCCGGGTCGGCGGCATCGATCGCCGCCCGCTGCGGCCTCGCGGTGGGCATGGCGGCCGTCGCGCTGCCACCGCGGGGCGGATGGCTGTCGCTCGCGGCGGTGGCACTCTCCCTGGCGGTCGTCGCATGGCGACCCAAGGATCGCCGAGTCGCTGGACGCGATCGGGGCCGATCGTGGTCGTTCACGGATCGGGCGCCGTCCGTCGACTCACGGTCCGTGACTCGTGACGACCGGCCACGCCGGCGCGGTCGTCGTCGGCCGCCGCGTCATGACCGGGAGCAGGCGACACCACCGCGGTACGAATCCGTGCCCGGCCGGCTCCTGCAGCGGCTCGAACGGTTCGAATCGCCGACGGGCGTCGATTGCCTCCGCGGCAGGCTCAACCTCTCCATCCCTGCCGGAGGCCGCACCACCCACGCCCACGTCGGCTTCTGTCCGGCGTTCGGTCAGACGCCCCTGGTGGACGTCACGACGGAGTATGATGGGGTCGACGCGGTGGTCGCGGCAGCGGAGGTGCTCCCCTGGGGCGTCCGCGTCGAATGCCGGCTCTCCGAGCCGGCGGAAGAACCACTGGAGATTCCGGTGGATGTGTTCGTCAAGGCACCACGGTAACGCACGGCATGGCCCGCTGGCCCCGACACGCCTGGACGACGCTGTTCACGTATGGAGTGATCTTCGCCGGCTTCCCCCTGCTCTGCCTGCTCTTCTGGAGCTGGGTGCGGGGCCGATGAGGCTCGGGCGGTGGCTTGCGGGCCGCCGTTCGCCGACACCAAAGACCCACGAAACACGGGTGCGACCATGCTGCATGCGATCGTGATGGCGGGAGGATCGGGTACGCGATTCTGGCCTGCGAGCCGCGCCGGGCTGCCCAAGCAGCTGCTGCCGCTGGCGGGCGAGAAGACGCTCCTCGAGGACACGGTCGACCGGCTCGAAGGACTCGTTCCTCCGGACCGCACCATGATCGTGACCTCGGCGCGGCTCCTCGACGCGGTCCGACGACAGGCGGCTCGGATTCCCGAAGAGGGCCTCGTCGGTGAGCCCTGCAAGCGGGACACGGCCCCATGCATCGGGCTTGCGGCCCTGCTCGTCTCCCGGCACGACCCTGACGCCGTCATGGTCGTGATGCCTTCCGATCACGTGATTCGTCCGGCTGCGGAATTCCGCCGGGCCATCAGCCAGGCTGTGTCGATGGTCGAGGCCGCCGCCGGGCGGCTTGTCACCTTCGGCGTCCGCCCGACGTATCCCGCCGAGAGCTTCGGCTACGTCCAGCAGGGAGCGGCCTTGGCGGTTGGTCCCGACGACGCGCCGGCCCATGCCGTCGCCCGCTTTCGGGAGAAGCCGCCGGCCAGCGTGGCCGCCGAATACGTCGCCGCCGGCACCTATCTCTGGAACGCCGGCATCTTCGTCTGGAAGGCGGCGACGATCATCGCGGCGCTCGACGACCGCCAACCCGAATGCATGGCCCACCTCCGCCGCATCGCCGCCGCCTGGGACACGCCCGCCCGCGACGCCGTCTTCGCGGCGGAGTTCTCGGCCATCAAGGGCGTCTCGATCGACTATGCGGTGCTCGAACACGCCCGGGATGTCGTCGTGATCGAAGCCCCGTTCGGCTGGGACGACCTGGGCGGCTGGTCGGCCGTGGCCCGGCAGCGATCCGCCGACGCCGCGGGCAACACCGCGGTCGGTCGGCATCTGGGCATCGACTCCACCGGCACCGTCGTCCACACCGACGACGACCACCTGGTCGTCACGCTGGGCCTCGCGGATATCCTTGTGGTGCATACCGCCGACGCCACCCTCGTCGCCCATCGGGCTCACGAGGAGGCCGTACGCAAGGTCGTGGCCGAACTCGAGAAGCGTGGATGGAACGAGTATCTCTGAATCCCGCCTGCCGTGGCATCGCATGGATCCTCATGCTGCTCGTGGCCCGCGTGTGCCACTCCGACGAGTCCGCGGAGGTCGCCCGCCGTGACGCCGACTGGCTCACGAGGCTGCAGCGATCCCGGGAGGCGCTCGAGTGGAGCGACTCGCTGGTGCGGCACGACTGGCGACTGCAGGAGCGGCCCCAGGACGGCCGCTGCCGGATTCTCGATCCCACGGAGCGCGTCATCCGCGAAGGCACGTCGGAGGAGTGTCGCACGGCCTTCGCCCGGCTCGACAGCCAGGGGGCGATCCCGGCGGTGCGCGGCCCGGCCGTGCTCGTGCTCCACGGACTGGGCGAGGGCCGCGCGTCGATGCGTCCGCTCGTCGAGCACCTCCGCCGGACGCTGGATGCCACGGTGCTCTTTTTCGGCTACGCCAGCACCCATGCTGACATCGAGACCCACGGCCGATCGCTCGGTGACGTGATCGCCGGCCTGCCCAAGGCCGCCCGCCTCAGTTTCGTGGGGCACAGTCTCGGCAATCTCGTCGTCCGCCGCTGGATGACGCTCGCCGACGAGGATGACCTCACGCGGATCGACCGCATGGTGATGCTCGGTCCGCCCAACCAGGGATCCGATCTCGCGCGCCGGGTGGCGGGCGTGCAGTTCCTCGCGGGGCTGGCCGAGGGTGCCGCCCGCGACCTCGTGGTCGACTGGCACAAGGTGGCCCCGCAACTGGCCGTGCCACCCTGCCCGTTCGGCATCGTGGCCGGCGGCCGCGGCGATTCCACCGGCTACAGCCCCCTCCTCGAAGGTGACGACGATGCCGTCGTCCGCGTCGACGAGACGCGCCTCGAAGGGGCGGACGACTTTCTGCTCCTGCCGGTGCATCACGCTGCAATGCTCCGCGATCCCGAGGTGCAGCGGGCCACCGAGACGTTTCTCAAGGTGGGTCGCTTCGCCGACGCACCGGGCAAGGGGACCGCCGAATGAGCGGATCCGGTGCGGCCGAGATTCCGTCCGGACGCGTGGCGGGCGTCGACTATGGCCGTCGCCGGATCGGCATCGCCATCTGCGACGCCGAGCGGATCATCTGCAGCCCCCTGGCCGTGCGGCTGACGACCGGTGACCTCGTGGCCGACGCCGCCTTCTTCAAGAAATTGGCCCTGGAGGAGGGCATCGTCGGCTTCGTCGTCGGTCTGCCGATCCATGCCGACGGCACCGACAGCGCGATGTCGGTGGAGGTCGAGCGGTTTGGCGGCTGGCTCGGGCGGATCACGTCGCTGCCGGTCGTCTTCCACGACGAGCGCTACAGCTCCCGGGAGGCTGCCGGCCTGCTCGCGGGAGTGGGGCTCACCCGCGGCCGGAAGAAACAGCGGGCCGATGCGGTGGCGGCCCAGGTCGTGCTGCAGGCGTGGCTCGACTCGCAGACCCGGGGCGAGCGGCCGGAGGCGCTGGATGGCTAGATCGCATCCGCCGGATGGGCATCATCGGCATCGGGAAGGCACTCGTCTCGTCGTGGGCTGCGGCTACCTCGGCGAACGGGTCGCGCGGGGATGGCTGGAGTCGGGGTCGCCCGTGGTCGGAGTCACGCGACGAGCGACGCGAGCCGCCGAACTGAAGGCGATCGGAATCGAGCCGGCGATCGTCGACGTCACCGCCGCCGATCCGGGCTGGTCGGCCCTGCTCGCCGAGATCGGCTGCCCGACGACCGTGTTCTGGGGCGTCGGCTTCGATCGGACCGCCGGAAGGTCGCACCGCGACGTGCATGTCGACGGCCTGCGACGACTGCTCGACGCGCTGACGATGACCGTGGACGAGGAGTCGCCGCCACGGCTGATCTTCTCCAGTTCCACCGGCGTCTGGGGCGACGAAGGGGGCGGGGTCGTGAACGAGGCCACACCGCCGAATCCCGGACGCGAGGCGGGACGGGTGCTCGTCGAAGCCGAGGCGCTGCTGGCGGCCCATCGGCTCGGACCGGGCACCGTCCTGAGATTCGCCGGGCTCTACGGTCCCGATCGGCTGCCGCGGCTCGACGACCTGCGGGCCGGCCTGCCGATCGCCGCCGATCCGGATTCCTGGCTCAACCTGATCCATGTGGATGACGCCGCGGCGATCGTTCGCGGCCTCGCCGCCGCGGCGTCACCACGGCCGCTCTACGTGGTCTCCGACGGCAGGCCGGTCCGACGCCGCGAGTGGTACGGCCGCCTGGCAGACCTCACCGGCAGCCCCGCCCCGACATGGGATCCGGCCGCCCCCCGCACCCGCGGCGCCGACAAGCGAGTCGACCCGTCGCTGCTGTTTCACGATCTCTCGCCGACACTCGCCCACCCGGATTCGCTCGCCGCCCTCGCGGAACTCGTGCCGGCCGGCTGATGCATGCCGCGTCGCACCCGACGAGCCCGCGGCCGGTCGGATTGCACTGCCCGATCCAAGCCCAACGCCGTGAGGCGTGGGGTGAACCCAGCGAGGGGCTGCCCGTGCCCCGGAGCCGGCGTTGCTGGCCGAGCGCAGCCAGGATGGCGAAGCGAGGGCGGCATGGAGCGAGTGAAGGGCAGGATGCCCGAAGCGAGCGTCCGGCTCTCGGGGCATGGGCAGTCCCGAGCCGCGCACCACCACGGCCCGCGGGCTCACGGCCGGTCGGCCTGCTTCCGCACAGGCTTACCGCGTCCCGGGTTCCTGCACCTTCGCCGTATCGGCAAGCCCGCCCGCGGCGGCGAGCGCCCGCAGGTAGTCGATCGTCACGTTCATCGCCTCGTCGAAGTAGAAGTCGCGGCGGACGACGGGCCTCTTCTGCATCTCCATTTCCTCGAGCTTCTTCTCCTCCTCGTCCTCGGCCGCCTTTCCCTCGTTCCACTGCTTCTCAAACTCGCTCTCCACGAGCGAGATCGTCTTCTCGTCCTTCCGCTTCTCGTAGCGGGCGATGTCGTTGGAAAGCTTCACGAACTCCTCGTTGCCGACGACCCGCCGCGCCGACTCTTCGCGGAGCCGGGCCACGATCGCGTCGCTCACCCGGCCGGTCGGCTGAAAGTCGGCCCGCGGCACCTTGTCGAAGGTGATCGCATGGTCGAGATCCGACTCGCCGATCGGCAGGTGCGAGGTGATGCTGGGCAGCTCCACGTCGCTGAGCACGCCCTCGAGCTGCGTGCTGTCGCCCGACGGCCGATAGAACTGCTGGATCGTCACCTTGATGGCACCGAGCGAAGGGGCGTTGTCGAACCTGGGAAACAGCTGCCGGCCGACGTCGAGCAGCGTCTGCACCGTGCCCTTGCCGTGCGTCGACTTGTCGCCGACGATCAGGCCGCGGCGGTAGTCCTGGATCGCGCCGGCGAGGATCTCGCTGGCGCTGGCGCTGAACTTGCTCGTGAGCACGACGAGCGGGCCATCCCAGGCCACCCCGGGATCGACGTCGTCGTAGGGCCGCACCTGCTTGTCGGCGTCTTTGATCTGCACGACGGGCCCCTTGTCGATGAACAGGCCCGTGAGCTTGATCGCCTCCGGCAGCGAGCCGCCGCCGTTGCTCCGCAGGTCGAGTGCCACGCAGTCGACTCCCTTCTGCCGAAACTCGTCGAGCAGCCGCTTGCAGTCGCGGGTGCTGCTCTTGAACTCGGCCTGCCCCTGCTGGGCCCCGGCCATGTCCATGTAGAAGCTCGGAAGATTGATCACGCCGATGCGGTAGGGGGAGCCGTCGGCCTTCGTGCCGTGCTCGATCACCTCGCCGCGGGCCTCGGCATCCTTGAGCTCGATCTTGGCCCGGGTGATGTCGTAGACCTTGGGGGCCGTTTCGCCGACCGGAATCACCTTGAGTCTGACGACGGTGCCCCGCTTGCCGCGAATGAGCTTCACCACTTCGTTAAGATTCATGTCGACCACGTCGACGATCTCACCCGACGCCCCCTGACCCACGCCGACGACGCGATCCTTCGACTTGAGCCTCCCGTCACGATCGGCAGCACCGCCCGGGGTGAGTTCGACGATCGTGGTGTAGCCGTCCTCGCCCTTGAGCTGGGCGCCGATGCCGTCGAGTTGCAGCCGCATCCCGATCTCGAAGTTCTCGAGCGTGCCGGGGGACATATAACTCGTGTGAGGATCGAAGCTGCTCGTGAGCGACGAGAGGTAGGTCTCGAGCAGCTCGTCGGCGGTCATCTGATGCCACCGCTTGGCGAGGCTGCGATAGCGACGGAGGAGCTTTTCCTTGGCTTCGTCCGGGGGCGTCTTTTCCATCTTCTGGACGAGCAGGTCGTACTTGATCCGGCGCCGCCAGAGATCCTCGGCCTCCGCCTCGTTCTTCGCCCAGGTGGTCGCCTCCCGGTCGATGATGATCGCCTCGGGCTTCGTGAAATCATGCGGCTCCTGGATGAGCCGCTCGATCAGCGGCAGCCGCGCGTCGACCCGTTGCAGGAACCGGTCGAGCACCTCATAGGCGAAGGAGACGTCGCCCCGCTTGACGAGGTCGTCGAGGGCCTGCCGCTTGGGGACGAAGGAATCGACGTCGCTCTGCAGGAAGTAGACCTTCATGGGGTCGAGCGACTCCAGGAACGACGAGAACCAGCGGGTCGCGATCTCGTCGTCGATCGGCTTGCGGAGGAAATGCTCGCGTTCCAGTTGCCGGCGGATCGCGACCGCGATGTGCCGGTCGTTGGACCCAGGCTTCATGCCGGCGGGAGGGGCGGCAGGCTGGGCCGAGGCCGCCGGGGCCGGCGCGGCGGCCGGCGGTGATGTCAGCCCCGGCGCGGCGGCCGGCGGTGATGTCAGCCCCGGCGCGGCGGCCGGCGGTGATGTCAGCCCCGGCGCGGCGGCCGGCGGAGCTGCCGGGGCCGAGATCACCGGACGGTCGGGGACCGCTGGGGCGACGATCGCCGGCGGCTGTTCGAAGGCCTGCCCGAACGCCATCGAACCCTGCGTCACGAAGACGGCGACCACCGCGACTCCCCAGCCAATCATCCGTGTCCTGACCTTCACGCGGAATCCTCCGTGCCTCGTGCGACCGAACCGATGACGGCCGCTCCCGATTCCGGGTTCGCCGCCGCAAACCTTCATTGTGACGAGTCGCGTGATCCTTGGCGAGACAGGGTTTTGCCCCGAAATCACGCTTCCAACCCGGCGGCGATGCCCGCCGCCTCCGCGACCCTCACCGCCACCGCCCGGGCCACGAGCGGATCCGCGCCCAGCCTGGACACCTGCACCCACTCGAGATCCGGCCGCGCGATCCGACCGCGCCGCACGGCCTCGCTCACCTGCTCCTCCACGTGACCGCGAAACAGCAGGTGGGGCTGCACGAGGATTCTACGCACCAGCCGATCGTTCGGATCGCATGCCATCCGGAGGGCGTCGTCGAGGCGCGGCTCCGCCGCGGCCACGAAGCCCAACTCGATCCGCCCAGGCCGACCGTGGGCATCCCCCGCCAGCGACTGCTCGACGAACGACCGCAACTGGGAGACGGCACCCGGATCACTCGAGCCGCGACCGATCATCACGAGCACCGTCTCGGCGGCCGCCGTCGGCCTCAGGGACACGACGGCCTCGTGCCGTCGCCTCCGCGACAGCTCGAGGATCTCGCGCTGGCAGCCGAAGGGCTCCGCCTGCACCACCCGCAGGCCGTGCATCGCGGCTCCCGCGGCGATCGCCTCGGGCACGTCGCGCTTGGCGTGGCCGGCGGAAAAGAGCAGCAGGGGCGCGGCGACGATCTCGCGGCAGCCCCGCGCGGCGAGCCGGCCGAGCGCCTCGGCGATCGTGGGGCCGATGACCTCCAAAAACCCGAGTTCCACCGGCACGTCGGGAAGCAGGGTGGCGACGGTGTCGGCCACGGACCGTGTCTCGCCCGCTCCCACGGTGTCGGCCGTGCCATGCCCGATGACCAACGCCCCGACGCCGGTCGGCACTGCCGTGGTCATGGGCCGCTCACCCCCGGCCTGGAGATCCTCGGCAGAATCAGGGTCACGCCCGCGAGCACCGCCACGGCGGCCGCGAACGGCAGCGCGTGCGACGGATGCAGGCCGTAGAGAAACGATCCTGCGAACGGGCCGACGATGCGGCCGAGCGATGCAAACGACTGGTTGACCCCGAGCACCTCCCCCTGCCGAGACGGATCGGCCCGCTTGGAGATCAAGGCGGATACCGACGGATTCACGCACGCGAAGCCGGCCACCGCCACCGCCGCAGCGACGTAGAACAAGCCCTTGAGGGCGGCCGTGCCGCCGGCCGTCGGCTCCCGGTACACCCACCAGGCGACCCCTCCGAGCAGACCGAGGCCGACCAGCATGCCGGCGACGCCGACGGCCAGCATCCGGCTCTCGGGAAATCGCTTGGCGAGCGGCCGATACGCCCCTCCGGCGATGAGCAGCATCAGCCCGATGAAGGCGAACACGAGGAAGTTGTCGTTGTCGGTCATTCCGAAGGCGGCCCGCGTGAGCCGGGCGAGCGTGGCTTCGAAGTTGGCGAAGGCGACGATCGACAGGAAGTAGACGAGCACCAGCAGGCCAACCATCGGCATCCGCAGCACGGAGGCCGTCACCGCAAGCCCCGAGTGCCGTCGCGGCGGCACTCCCCCCGCCGGCCGTGTCTCCTTGAACACGAGGATCGCGATCACGAGCGCGACCAGCGACAGGGCCGACGCGATCGCCCCCACGCCCCACGGCTGCTGCCTGAAGAGCGCCAGGCCGAAATAGGCGATCAGCGGCCCGAGCGTGAATCCGCCCCCGAACGCGATCCCGATCAGGGCCATGCCGCGGGCCCGGTTCTCGGGCGTGGTGCAGTCGGCGATCACGGCTGCGGCCGTGCCGACGCTGGCCCCAGCGATGCCCGCGCCGATCCGCGACAGCAGGATCAGGCCGAGCGCCGTGGCCGCCATCTCCCACGACGGCGGCGGTTCGGCAGGGATGGTCACCGCCCATCCGTAGAGGGCGTAGCAGACGACCGACCCCGCCAGGCTGAGGAGCAACAACGGCCGGCGGCCGACGCGGTCGGAGAGCCGACCCCAGACCGGGCTGAACAGGAACTGCATCAGCGAGAACACCGAGAAGAGCACGCCGATCGCGGCCCCGATCGCGGCGTCTGACAGGCCGAGCGCCCGCAGATAGGGCTCGGTCTGCCGCGGCATCACCGGCAGCACGATGCCGAATCCCAGGAGGTCGATGAAGACCGTGAGGAATACGACCA
>Ga0208783_10001105_pt1 | contig 16292 bp, 27 predicted proteins | sample DEB19_08_DNA_2_FD_184529 | JGI IMG/M metagenome (GOLD analysis project Ga0208783, IMG submission 184529) | Aqueous microbial communities from the Delaware River and Bay under freshwater to marine salinity gradient to study organic matter... | ecosystem: Environmental > Aquatic > Marine >... | reverse complement strand
GCAGCCGCTGTGCCCGTGGGAGGTGCAGCGGTGTGAGGAATGTTTACTCAACGAAAGGCAGACCGTGACTGACGACATCGTCAAGGATCTGGTGGAGGAATTGGGACGGCTTACGGCGGCAACGTGGCTGTCCGTGCGTGGCCGACAGGCGGCGCGGCATTTGGTGCAGGAGTTGACGCGGATTCGTGCGGCCGCGGAACAGGTGGAGCAGTTCGCAAAAAAGAAACGAAAGGACGACCGATGAAAAAGTCAAAGACAGCGACCGAAAAAAAGCCCGTGATGGGCAGACCCCGCAAACATTCGCGGGACGCAATCACGTGCGTGGTCAAACTCCCGCCCGAGGTGGTGGCGTGGATTGATCAGCGATACACGACGCGGCAGGAAGGTCTGGCGGCGATCGTGGTAAATGCGGCGGGGGTGCAGTGATGCCACAAATCCGAATCTACATCGACGGCGACACGGAGCAGCCGACACCGACACCGGAACCGGAACCGGCAACGGATCTGCAGGCGGAGATTGACCGGATCAATCGGACACTGTCCGACGTGATGCGGCGCATCGCGAAAATCGAAAGTGACGTGCGAGGGGTGCGGATGCGACTGATCGAGGACAACGCGGAGGGGCAGGTACCATGACAGTCGTTTTATTTCTGCTGCTGTCATACCCCGCATTGGTCGGCGGCAGATACCTGCTGATTTTTCTGTTGCGAATGATCGGCGTGGTGTTGCTGAGTGCTCTAATGGTTGTGGCTATGTGTGCAGTGGCGTTAGGCGATGAACGTGGACAATATTGGGGGGGAACGAAATGAGTCTAATCCAAACACCCGAGCAACTGGCGGATGCAATCCGCAACGATCCGCAGCGAGTGGCGGAATGCCTGCACCGCATCAACCGATTCGGCGGGCAGGCGGTCGGCTGCAGTGTGCTGCAGCATTCGTTGGGTGTGTATTACAGATCGCTTGCGCAGCCGTTGAGCGTGCAACTGTGGGCACTACTCCACGATTGCCACGAGATCCTGACGGGCGACGTGCAGCGTATGTACGAGAACAGCGCGTTGACGCATCAGCAGAAACGGATCGACGGCATACTTCGTGAGGTGCTGGGAATCACGTTGTCTGGTGACCATGCGTTTGAGGTCCTGCAGGCTGACATAGCCGCGGGCACGTATGAATTCCACAGGGTGATTGCAGACCGGCACGTGTATTCCATGCTCGAACCAGTGGCTGACTGGGTCGACAGCGTGCAGGCGTTGCTGCAGGAGGTCGCCCGATGATGCTTCATCCAGTCATCGAACAACACAACCTTCACCGTTTGGCCGTGGGTTCAGCCGTCCTGCTGAAGATCCCGCGTGAACAGTTCACACCACTGCGGCGAGTCATTGCGTTTTACAACGAGTGCACCATTGACGGGACGGTGTTGAGGACGAAGATCGGGCCGGACGGAATCGAGGACTGCACGCCAGAGACTCACGAGGAACGCTGGCGGGCGGTGTGGGAATGCCTGGGGTGGAATCCTGACACAGCACGAGAGCAGTATATGGAGCGGAGGGCTGCACAATGATCCCATTGGCAATCAGACGGCACAGCCTGCAAGACCTGAAGCTGGGGCAGTCTGTGATGTTGACAGTACCACACTGCGAGGAACGGCAGATCCGCAGGGGCGTGGGCACGCTGAACGCAGAACGCAGCGACGGAATGCGGCTGAAGACTCTGCGGACTCCTGACGGCTTGCGGGTCTGGCTGGTGGAGTGCGTCGAGGTTTCCGACTGTCCTGAGTGGCAGACGGGCAAGTCCCGGCGGTTTCCGGGGCGCGATCCGGACGCGGTTCAAAAGGCGGTGGTCAAACTCAACGAGTGGGCGCGGGTGATGCGCCGCAGCTACAGGTTTCGCGTGGTCGTTCGGGACGGTGTCCCGATCGTGCTTAAGCTGCCCAAAAATAAAACGATCCGGATCAAGCGTGAGGCAGAATTGCTGCGGATCGTGAAGGCGGTGGAACGCCTGCGAGCGGGTCAGGGTACCGTGGTGCGTGATGTTGAGCGGCGTGATATCGTGCGGGCAAAGTGGCGGTGCAAGAAACGGCAGATCCGGTTTGTTGTGCGGTGTATCGGGGAATCAACGTGGGACGTTCAGAGGGTGAGCGAATGAGTGACACCTTCCACGAACAATCGGTGAAAGCCTCGCGCAAGGCCCGCCGGTGCGATTGGTGCGGGGAGCTGATCAACATCGGCCAGTCCTACGAGTCATACAGGTGGCGTGATGGCAGCGATGGTGGAACGGTCGTGATGCATCCGGAGTGTCGGCAGGCAATGGAGCGAACATCACGCGAAGAGGGCGGCTGGATTGACTGGGACCGGGGCGAAAATGTGCGGGGGAAATCGTGGGGGGAAATGGACGTGGCACAGAAAACAGGAGGGTGGCGAGAATGAGTGACGAACTGGCAAAAACGATTGAGCGTCTGGAGCTATGGGTGGAATACTGGGAACCGCACCAAGTGCCCGAATTGATTGCCGACGTGAAGACGCTGATCGGCACGGCAAAGGCTGCGCTACAAGTTGCTGCAACGCTGGAGAACGCAGAGCGGATCATGATAATGCACGAGGACGATGAAATCGAATCATACGCGGTACCATCGCAGGACGTGGATGGTGCAATCGAGACTCTGCGGGCAGGGGGTGACGAATGACCAGCCCCCACATACTCTGCATCATGTCACACTACACTGACCCGGCATTGTCTTTGAGACGTCTGGAGATCAGCCGGGCAACACTGCTGCCGTCATTGGCAGCACAGACGCGCAAGCCTACGCTGCACATCGTGGTGAGTGCAGATGACCCGCACCTGAAAGAGCGGCTGATTGAATACGATGCAACAGGCTGCGAGTGCTTGTTCTTGTACCGTGATTCGTGGCGATTGTACGGCGAAAACTGGAGCATTCCCGAGGGCCATTGCGTAATCGGGCGCGTGGACGATGACGATGTTCTGCGGTCCGATTTCTGCGCGGTCGTGCACGCCTGCGGGATGGTGCACAAAGAGCGGGCGATCATTTGGCCTGTCGGTCTTGTGTATTGGCGCGGGCAGATGTTTCGCCTGGAGCATCGCGGGAACCAGTATCTGACGCTGAGCACGTCCAGAGGAATCGACCCGCACCACAAGGCCCATGCGGTCATTCAGCGGGAATGGAAATCCGTGCGTGCATCGCTGGAGCCGGGCTGGATCTGGGTACGGCACGGGGACGCTGAGACATCGACGCTGTCGAAGTACCGGGCGACTGCTGCAGGTGCGTGGCAGTCAGACAAGTGGCCGGTGGATCTGGCGGCGGTCGATGCAGCGATTGCACCCAGTGGCATTCCGTCTGCCGATTATCGGGAGCACGGGCAGCGAGCGAGGGGTATGCGCGTCAGTCAGTGGCTTTCGGTGTACGGTTCGGACAAGGTCAGCGTGCACAACTACGGCAGTTTCTACGACGATCTTTTCCAGCGGCTGAAGCCGAAGGCATTGCTGGAGATTGGCGTCTATCGTGGGGCGAGTCTGAGGGCATGGAAAGCGGCGGGTGTGGGGCGGGTGGTCGGTATTGACAGAGACCCGACACAGAGCCACTGCGGTGAAGCGGTGTTATATGGCACCATGCCAGAGGATGCGCCAGCATTGGCGAAGCGTGTCGGAATGCTGGATCTGATCATCGACGATGGTTCGCACCTTTACCCGGATTACACAGCGACGGCTGAGGTGATGGGGCGTCGGCTGCGACCCGGTGGCGTGTACGTGATCGAAGACATCCAGACACAGGACAGCGTGGACAAGCTGCGGCGTGACGGCTGGACGATTGAGGACTGGCGTGAGCGAACTGGCAGGTATGATGACGTGATTGCTTGGAGGGTGAAGGAATGACCCCCAGAAAAAAATAAAAAAACAGAGTGAACGGGGTTGACACCGTTTGCCGATAGTGTAATATGTGGACGTCGCACTGAGGGGTGCGAAACACAAACAACAAATCTGGGAGATACGACGATGAGCGGCAAACTCGTTACTGTGACTGTGAAGGCTTTCGGCGGACGCATCGGCACACACACCTGCAGCGTTGACGCTGATGGCACTGTGCGAGTGTGGGACAGTGTGGCACGGTACTACACGACCTGCCACAGCCTGAGTGAACGCACGATGAATCGACTCCGCAAGTTGGCGGCAAAGTCTGGCATTGAAGGCTGACAACACAAACACAGCCCCGCTGCGAGTGCGGCGGGGCCTTTTGCGGGAGGAATGACCAATGATTGAGGATATCGTGGGATGCCTGATTGCGGTGGCGTTTGCGTGGGCGGCTGCAAGTCAGATCGGGGGTGAGGGATGAGCAACGAAGAAAAGTGGTCTCTGCTGTGGAATCATGACGTGCAATTCGGGTTCGTTTGCGGTGCGTTTGCCGGTGTGGCCGGTCTGATCCTGATATTTTTCGCGTTGGACGCATTCGCCCGCATCGTGACGGGTGCAAAGCGGCAGCCACAGCGGCAGCCGATTCGCGGACAGAACGGAGGGCGTGGGCAGTGATGGACAAGCGACTGGAAATCGTGGAGCGACTGAAAGAGCTTGAGGCGTTCCTTTGCACGGGCAAGAAAACCAAACGCGAATGCTGCAATGCACTCGGGTACGCATACGAACGGGCATTTTCGCGGGATCTGGAAGACCTTGAAACGCTGGGGAGCGGCGTTGTCCGGGTGGTCGATCCGGGGAAAAAGAGTCAATACTACTGCCCACGGGCAAAGGCGTTTTTCAGACACACATGAGGCCCTTCGGGCGGCGTAAGCTGTCCGGTCCCTTGGTCCTGCAGTCCGCAGCCACGAGCCTCGTGGCGACTCCCGGTGACTGCAGGGCCGGGGACGAATACACAAACACCAAACCACTGCAGCACAACAGCAGGTCCGCTGGCGGCTGATCCCCGCTGCGAATGATTCGCCGGTGGTTTTTCTGACACACACACAAACAGGAGGGAACATGAGCCTGACGTTTGGCAGCCTGTTTGCCGGGATTGGTGGTTTCGACTTGGGTTTTGAGCGGGCCGGCATGGTCTGCAAATGGCAGGTGGAAATTGACGACTACGCCAACAGGGTGCTTGCCAAACATTGGCCAGCAGTCCACAGAGAACGAGACATCCGGCAGTGTGGGGCGCACAACCTGCAGCCCGTCGATGTCATCTGCGGCGGGTTCCCGTGTCAGGATGTGTCAATCAGCGGAAGCAGAATCGGGGTGTACGGAGAACGATCTGGACTGTTCACAGAGGCAGTCAGAATCATTCGTGAGATTGGACCAAGAGTCGCGGTGCTGGAGAACGTCACAGGGTTGTTTGATGGAGGGATTGGCGAGGTTCTCTGGCATCTGGCCGCGATCGGGTATGATGCGGAATGGGATGTGCTTCCGGCAGCAGCCGTTGGTGCCCACCAGATTCGCGAACGGATTTTTATTCTGGCCTACCCCAAACACCAACGGATGGAGGGGAGACGGGGAGTTAGCGCAACTGAAAAGAAAATGCTGTTCGGTTCAGGAGTTTGTGAATCTAAGTCATCGGGCGGCTATTTCAAAACGGACAAAGCACTTGCCGAGTTCGCGAGGCGTCAAGCCGAATGGGACAGAGAACCCAGTGTGGGTCGAGTGGCTCATGGGGTTCCCAGAAGGGTGGACCGACTGCGAGGACTCGGAAACGCCGTAGTCCCACAGGTGGCGGAATTCATTGGCAGGCAGATTGTGCAACACATGACAGGAGGGAACGACGATGCCGTTACGGTCAAAGAAAATCCGACAACTCGGTGAGCGGGTTGTGGTGGAAATGGACATTCCCGACGACTGGCAGCCCGGACGAATTCACAGGGTACTGGCGGCGGTGCGCAAAGAGGATTACGAGTACATCGTGGAAATGGAATCGGGCGAGTATGTGCAGGTCGGTCCGCATCGCCTGGCGTACCAGATGCCGGAGCGAGAGCCACGCATACCGGAGGATGAATTGCGGCGGCGGTGTCTGGCAGAGCAGGCCAACTGGTCACCAGAGGAGCGGGAAAAACGATGGTGCGGTCCGAAGCGGACTGCGGTTGAAATTCAGGTGGTGCGCAGCAACGGAATGGCGAAGGGGGCACCTGATTATGAGCCATGAAAAACACGGGATTGAGATTCCCGGAACGCCGGTGGCACAGCCAAGACACAGGGTTTCAGCGCGAGGCGGATTTGCGCGAACGTATCTGCCAAAGAAGCATCCGGTGCACGAGTACAAGCGGCGTATTGCAGAGTACACAGAAGATTGGCCGGTGTTTGTTGGTCCGCTGAATGTCTTCATCGAACTGGCGTTTCCAATGCCAGCCAGTTGGAGCTACAAAAAACAGGCGGCGATGCGTGAGGCATGGCACACGCAGAAACCAGATATCGACAACGTCGTCAAGGCGATTCTGGATGCACTGAAAGACCGATGGCGAGACGATACACAGGTTGCGAGATTGACAGTTGATAAGCGGTGGACGGATTGCGAACAGGGTTGGACGTGGTTAGAAATTTTGGAGGCAACATGAAACGCAAAACGGCAGCAGTGGCAGCGGTCCCAATGGAGGCACCGCGACCACTCAAACAGGCGAAGAAATTCAGGACAAACGCGGACGGCAACGGCGGCTTAACGCTGGGGCGAAGGGCGCAGGAGTCTGTTATCATCCGCTGTGGTGATACGACGATTGAGGTTGTGATGGTTGAGATTCGCGGCGACCGGGCACGGCTGTATTTTAGCGCACCGAAACACGTCAAGCTGATTCGATCGGAGCTGGAGGGGAAGCCGGGTTATGATGATTGACAGGCGACTGGTGGCACGGTTGCAGGCAATGAAGCCGGGCGAACGGCTGATTTTACCAGCGAAGTATTCCGCAGAATTGAACGTGCGAAACCTGCTGGCGGCAGCGGGTGCACAGACGTGGGATTTGGTCCAGTTAATCGACGCGCAGAAACGCAGCCGGTGGATGGTCGGGAGGGTGCCATGAGTGGGGATAAGTTCGGGGCGTGGTTTGGGGTGCCGGAAACGATGGCACAGGACCGCGAAGACCGGGAGTTTGGCCGGACTGGTCCGGGCAGCCAGTGGGATCCTGGGGAGATGCCGTGGAATCCACGCCAGAGAATGCACCCGGATCTGGTTCAGCGGCTGCTGCAGGGCGGCGGGAAAGAAACGAATCAGCCCACAGTGGGCTGAGGTCTGATGGTTGTTTTCAGGAGATGCGAGCGGTGAAGATTACAACAGGTAAAAAACAAGTCCCTCGGCGCGTGATGCTGTACGGCACACACGGGATCGGGAAATCGTCGTGGGCAGCGCAGGCCCCCGGTGTTCTCTTTTTGAACGTCGAAGACGGGCTGAACGATATTGACTGCGCACGCACTGATCAGGTGCAGTCCTGGGAACAGGTGAACGCGGTCATCATGTGGCTGGCCAATAATCAGCATCAATACAGGTGGCTGGCGATTGATTCGGTGGATTGGCTGGAGGCCATCATCCACGCGCAGGTGGCAGCAGACGCGGGCAAAAAGTCGATTGCCGATATTGGATACGGGGCGGGCTACAAATCCGCTGTGGTGTATTGGGATAAGCTGCTGACGGGGCTGGACTGGCTGCGGAAGGAGAAGGGAATTGGTATCATTCTGCTGGCACATTGTGCCATCAAAAAACACCAGGACCCGACAGCGGAAAGCTACGACCGATACCAGCCCGCATTGCATGACACAGCCTCAGCACTACTGCAGGAATGGTGTGATGAGGTGCTGTTCGCGTCTTATCGGGTTTTCACCAAAAAGGAGGATCAGGGATTCAACCGGGACCGCGTGATTGCGTCAGGCAACGGCGAGCGGTTTGTGCGGTGTGTTGAGACTCCGACAGCACTGGCCAAAAACAGGCTGGCCATGCCGGAGGAAATTGAGTTCAACTGGGCGGCGTATGCTCAGTATGTTTCGGGTGTGTCGTCAGATGCGAAAGGTTGATTGCAATGGCGAATTTGCGAGGTATTGACATGTCCGGTGTTGAGGCGGAAACCCCACGGGGAGCACTGCCACCCGGCGAGTATCAGGCTGTCATCACAGACAGCGAACTGAAGCCGACGAAAAACGGAAGCGGGCAGTTCCTCGAACTGGTGTTGCAGGTTCAGGATGGGCCGTACAAGGGCCGGAAAATTTGGGACCGGCTGAACCTGTTCAACAACAACGCACAGGCGGTCTCGATTGCAAAGCAGCGGCTGAAGGCCATTCAGGATTCTGTGGGTGTTCCGAATCCCGGCGATTCTGTGCAGTTGCACAACCGACTGCTGACAGTCACGGTTGACGTGCGTGAGTACGAGGGTCGTGAGTCAAACGAGGTCAAAGGCTATGCCGTCAAGCGCAGCAGCGGGCAGCCGATGACACAGACCAGCTATCCAGCCCCCACTGCAGGGCAGATGGCAAATCCGTTCGGCTGATGGTGTGTGTGGGTGGTGTGCAGTCCCGGCAGCGGAAACGCTGCCGGGATTTTTGGCGGGGAGATGCGAGCGATGGAAGCACGGTGGTATCAGTCAGAGGCGAACGCGGCGGCGTGGCAGTACATCAGCAGCGGGCAGGGGAATCCGCTGATCGTCCTGCCGACTGGAGCGGGCAAGTCCATTGTCATTGCACTGCTCATTCGGCAGGCCGTGGAATGGGGGCAACGGGTGCTGGTGTTGGCGCACCGAAAGGAGCTGCTGCAGCAGAACGCGGAGAAGATCGAGCGGCTGACGGGGCTGCACGTGGGGCTGAATTCCGCAGGGCTGAAACAACGTGACATTGACAGCGCGGTCATCTGCTGCGGCATTCAGAGCGTCTATAGGGACGCGGCGGAGTTTGGCAAACGCGGGCTAGTGGTCATTGATGAGGCACATTTAATTTCCGACGATGCGGGCAGCATGTACGGGCAATTTCTGGCGGAGCTGCGGAAGTTGAATTCCCGGATGTTTTGCGTGGGGCTGACCGCGACACCCTACAGAACAAACGAGGGCAGTCTGTGCGGTGATGGTCGGCTGTTCTCGGGGGTCTGCTATGAAGCGAAAACAGGGACGCTGATTGAAGGTGGATATCTCAGCAAGTTGACCAACAACCCGGCAGACTCGCAAGCGGATCTGCAGGGCGTGGCAATACGCGGCGGGGAGTTTGTGGCGGCTGAAATGGAAAAGGCATTCAGCGGGGATGACATTATCCACGCTGCCTGCTGTGAGCTGACGATTGCCTGTGAGGGCCGGAACAGTGTGCTGGTGTTCTGTGCTGGTGTGAGTCACGCGGAACAAGTGGCGGCAGCCCTGCGGGATCTGACAGGGCAGGACGTGGGGCTGGTGACAGGCGAAACAGTTGCAATCGAGCGGCAGCGAGTGCTGACGGACTTCCGCAACGGCACACTCAGATGGTGCGTGAACGTGGACGTGCTGACAACCGGATTTGACGCGCCTGGCATTGACGCGGTGGCCGTCCTGAGGGCCACCATGAGCCCGGGGCTGTTCGCGCAGATTGTCGGGCGTGGCCTTCGGATTGCCGAGGGCAAAACGGATTGTCTCATTTTAGATTTCGGCGGCAATCTGCAAAGGCACGGGGCACTGGACGCGGATGATTACGGGATCAGCAAGCCGCGCAATTCCGACGGCAGTGAGGCCCCCTCAAAGGTCTGTCCGAAGTGCAAAAACGAGGTCCATTTGTCCGCCGTCAAGTGCAGTGAGTGCGGGCATCTGTTCGTTCGGCAGATGGATCAGACACCGAGACACGGTGACGAAATCGACACGACTTCCAGTATCGTGGGAGCACCGGAGCCGCAATGGTACGACGTGCAGGAAGTCCACTGGCATCTGCATCAGAAAAAGACAACACCCGGCAAACCGCCTACGCTGTGCGTGTCGTACTATGTCAGCGACGATACCATGCCTGCGGGAAATCTCGGCTGGATTGTGGTGCGTGAATGGGTGTGCTTCGAACACGAAGGATTCGCGCTATCGAAAGCGTTTGCGTGGTGGGATGCAAGATCTGTTTTTCCGTTTCCCGCGAGCGTGGCGGAAGCAATCACGGCACTCAATCATGGGTCAGCCCGGAAGCCTTCGCGGCTGTTGGTGAAGCGTGAGGGCCAGTGGGATCGGATTGTGCAGGCTGAGTTCAGCGAGGAAAAGCCGACGATGATTCGAGAACTGACGACGGCGGTGAATGAGTTTGGTGAAGATTGTCCGTTTTGATTTTTTTGGAGGGTGAGACGATGAACGAACGAAGGTGTGGGAATTGCCGGTGGTGGAAAGACGGAAAGACGGGCATGGGTAATTGCTGGAGGCGAGCACCGTTTGAAACAACGTGGAAAACATCGTTTTGCGGCGAGTGGGCAGACGCGAGCATTACGCCGGAGCAGGAGGATCGGCAGGAACTGACACGGCGGTTTGCGGTGGCGATTATGAGCGCGGAATACGGTGGCAATTTGGAGCCTGATCGGGTCTGGTCGGCAGCAAAAAGTTTTGCGGCAGCAGAACCACAGATTCAGAGGGAGGAAAAGCAGTGAGCGACGAACAACAAACACAGCAGGCAGACGACCCGAGCGGCGATGGGTGGCGGGACGTGGAGGTGGGCGAAATTCTGCAATCGAGTGACATGCTCTCCGATGGCACGAGATTCGTGCACACCGACGCTGCTGGCTCCCGATGCACATGGCAAGGTGTTTACCGCCGACGCATCGAACAACAGGCAGAGCCAGAGCCACAACCAGAGCCACAACCAGAGCCACAGCTAACCCCAGACGACCCAAGCGGGCCGGGCTGGCGGGATGTTTCGTCAGGTGAGATTCTCCATGTAGACGACATGGTGAAACGAGACAACGGGTGGGGCAGGACGCGAGCTGCCGGTACCCCGGCGGGTTATCAGCGCTACCGCCGACGCATCGAGCAACAGCAGCCGAGCGACAGCGAGCCGGAGACGATGGACGATCTGCGGAAACGACTGGCAGAGTGTGAGGTGTTGCTGGCCGAGTCCAATCGTAAGGTCACACAACTGGAGGACTTGGTGGGCAGCCTGCGGGCAATCAACGAGGCGCAGGAGAAAGCCTTCGAGGCAGCGGGCAAGGAGAACACCGACCTGCAGCACCGACTGAATGTCGTTGCGACCGAATGGGCGGAGCAGGCCGAAACGATCAGACGACTGCAGATCGAACTGGACGCAGCGCAGCAGGTGCCACAGGCCATTGCAGACCGATTTGAGGAGGGATGGAATCAGGGCACAGCCCGAGCCGTTGAGATGGTGCTGGAATGGCTGGAGCCGATCCAGGCGGTTGATAATGAGCACCTGGCCAACGAGACTCTGCAACACCTTCCGCAGATCATGCGGCACCTGACAGGGCTGGCACAAGATTGACGACGGGCACAGGCTGCCCCATAATGTGACGACCGCGCAGCCGAGATGCGAACGGGTGCGCGGTACAAAGACAATGCCCCAATCCAGCCCGATAGGCTGGTCTCGCCCGCACGTTCTGCCGTTTCGCATCCGGCAGGACGTGCGGTTTTTTGTTTGGGTGCAACAATGGATTACAGCAGAGTACCGGCGGAACTGACAGCCCTGCGACGATGGATGCTGTGGGAGGATCGGCGCGGCAACAAAGTCCCGATCCAATGCACGGGCAGCCCGGCGAAAAGCAATGACCCGGACACATGGAACGACTTCGCGGCGGTGGACGGCAGGCCGAAGATCGCCACGGTGGTGGAGGCACCATACACCGGCGTAGATTTGGATAATTGCCTGGACGAATCCGGCAATCTGCGACCATGGGCACTGCCGATCGTCGCCAGGCTCATCGGCTGCAGCTATGCCGAGGTGTCCCCCAGTGGACGCGGCATCAAATTTCTGACACGGGCGCGGAAGCCGGAGGGCAGCACCTGCCAGCACAAATTCGGTGCCGAAAAGGAACAGGTTGAGTGCTACGACCACGGCAGATTCTGGACAATTACGGGCGAGGTGTACGGGGACTGTGAGGCCATCGGAGACGGGCAACAGGCGATTGACTGGCTTTGCTCGGAGTATTTGACGCCAAAACAGCCGGAGGCCGTCAAACGCAGTCCTGTGCGTTCTGGCGTGGTCCCTGATGACGGGTTGTTGAAGCGGGCGACAGCCTACGCAGCCGAGGTGCCGGGAGTGCTGGAGGGTGGCCGACAGGCGGCGGCGTTCTCTCTGTCCGGACATTTGCACGCCATGACGGACCACGACGGGCGGCGACTGACGCCAGACCAGATTGCGGATCTGGTCAGCGAGTGGAACAGCCGCAATCTGCCCCCGCTGGAGCAGGCCGAACTGGAACGGGCGGTGCTGAACGGGGGCAGCAAGGGGACACCACGGGCGGACAAGCTGCCACCCGAGATTCCGCAGGTAGACGTGGACCTGTCATTCCTGGACAAACCCAGACCGGCGACCGTCAAGCCTGCTGCAGGTCCGGACCACAAACTGCCGTCCGAGTTGCTGCAGATTCCGGGGCTGATTGGTGACGTGATGGACTACAACCTGCGGACGGCACACTACCCGCTGCCGGAGCTGGCACTGGCCGGAGCCATTGCCCTGATGAGCGTGTTGACCGGGGGCAAGGTTGTGGACAAAGGCCGGACACGCACAAATCTTTTTGTCCTGGGGCTGGCACCATCGGGAGGGGGCAAGGACCACAGCCGCAAACTCAACAGGCTGATCCTGCGAGCAGCGGGACACGGGGAAACCGTGGGGCCGGAGCGAATTGGCAGCCATGCGGGAATTATCGCCACGATGGCAGAGCAGTGGCTGACGCTTTTTCAGCTTGACGAAATCAGCCATCTGGTGATGGCAATGCAGGACCGGGGCAGCCCGCATTTGGTGCAGATTTCCGCCGTGTTGATGCAACTGTTTTCATCTGCTGATGGTGAGTGGATTGCAGATGCGTATGGGGACCGGAACAAAATCAAACGGCTGCAGTATCCGCACGCGGTGCTGTACGGCACAGCAGTCCCGGAGGGGTTCTGGGAATCCCTGACGGAAGACAATCTGAAAGGGGGATTGATTGGCCGGTGCTTGGTGTTCGAGTCCCCAAGATACGTGGACTACCAGGAGCCGTCAGAAGATGAGATCCCGCAATCCATCATCGACCGGGCGCGATGGTGGCTGGATCTGCAGACCGGAACTGGCAATCTGGCAGACGTGGTGCCAGGGGCACACCCGCGCAAGGTCGATCGGGATGAACAGGCACAGCAACGACTGCATCAGCACACACTGGACATCAGCAAGCGGCGGATGACGGAAGACCCGACACGGTCGGCAATCTGGAGCCGGGCAGCGGAGAAGACGCACAAGCTGGCACTTCTGTTTGCCTGCAGTCGGTGCAATGGGGAGTGCTGGCCGACGATTCGGCTGGAGGATGCAGACCGGGCCATCCGGTTGAACAACTGGCTGACGCGCAGGATGCTCCTGGCGGCTGACAGGCACGTTTCCGGCAGTGAGTTCGGGCGACTGGTCAACCAGATGCGAGCGTTGCTGATTGAGAGGCCTGGGGAGCCGTGGACACTTACGCAGATTTGCAAACGCACCCGCAAGCTGACACCACGGCAGCGGCAGGATATCCTTCAGACTCTGATCCAGTCAGGGGACATCACAACAGAGACCGTAGAGGCAAACAAACGGGCACAGGTGCAGTATCGAAGCAGCGAGCAAACCGACTGAAATTCAGGCGCAAAAGTGCGCAATTGCGGCTGCGTGAACATGCCAGAATTCCCATCGTTTCACCTGAATTTCACGTAGGTGCGCAATTGCCGAAAGTGGTTGGTAGTAAGTAGTTAAGTATATATAAGAGAGTAAAATTCCTCAATTTCATACCCCCCCCCTGATTTTACCCATTTTGAGCCGTTTTGGCCTGTTTTTCTTTTCCCGCGTGAAATGCGCAATTCTGAGGAACGTGAACAAAATGACACGACGGACCATCGACGAAACCGGGCGGGACATCAGCGAGCCACAGCGACAGCCGGAGCCGATCTGGACAGGGTGGTATTGGACGGGAACCCATGTTGTTTGGGTGATCGGGACATCGTGGACACACCAGACCGTGTACTATCAATACAAAGGTGCGCTCGGAGGGGTGCTGGGCTGGGAGTGGTCAAAACACGTGACACATTGGCGGCGAGTGCATGAGGCCGTGCAGGAGTCCGGGCAGGGGTTTGGTTGGAGGCCAGACTCTCGAACCTGTTGACAATCCCAAATCCCGTGGCCACAATGGTCAGCAACGGAGGACGGCAGGACGCCAACACACAACAGGGCCAGGACGGCCGCGCGGCTGCCGTGCCACCTCCGGGCGCACCATACGGCAGCCGCGATTTCTATTCCTGTGGCGGGATTACGGAGGCGGTTGGTATGGGTAAGGCGGCGCAGAAATTTGCGGCATCGGTGACGGGCAAGTGTGGCGGGTTGACCGGCAGCAATGAGGACGGCGACAGGGTCGCGATTGATCCCATTTTGATCACCACACTGATCACGACCATTTTGCCGATGCTGGTACAATGGTTTCAGTCCTGCCGGGATCGGCGAAAACAACAGGACCAGACGCCGCAGCAGCAGATTGCAGCGGCACACGCAGAGCCGAAGGCGCGGGCCAAAAACGTGGCAGCCCTGCAGACGCGCATTCTGCAGGAGTGCAAACGCGGGGCCGTTGCAGAACGCAAACGAGCACGCCAGACCGGTATTCCGGCGGACATCGGGCGATTCGCGATTGACTATGATTCGGCTGGCCGACTTGCGGACAAGATTCACAGTGAGGCAGCGACCATGCCAGCCAAAGACGCGGCTGCGTTGTGCGCTGAGTGTGGCATCACATGAGACTCATCCTGCTGCTGCTGACAATGCTGCAGGACGGCAACGCGATTGAGTTCCCCGAGCCTCCTGCACCTGCGCCGGTTGTGGTCGATGACACGCAGCCACAGCCGAGCGTAGACACGTTTGCCACGGACCAGCTATACCTGATTCAGTCGGACATCGCACTCGTGATTCTGGCATCGCCTGCAGGCGTCTTGCAGGTCACACCAGCCAAACAGGGCAGCGTGATTTTCTCTCGGTTTGCGGGCGGCAAAGGACTTGAGGAACGGCAGGTCACGAGGGCGAACGGTTACGTGGTCAGAGGACTGGCGGCAGGCACAGCGGAGTTGCTGATTTTGCCTGCTGGATCTGCGGACGTGACGGATTTGCGGCGGCGAATCCTGAATGTGACGGCAGCCCAAACGACACCACCAGACCAGCGACCACAGCCACCTGCGGATGACGTTGCCGTCGCATTCCGCGCGTATGAGACCGCATGGCGACAGGCACAATCCGATCTGGCCGACAGGCTGGATTCGGGCGAGATCACGTCTGAGAAATTGGCAGCGGATTGGTTCGCCACGGCGAACATTGAGGCACGCAAGCAGGCATTCCTGCCACTGTTGCGAGCTGAAGCCGTGGCATTTGGCGGCGAGAACTGGACAGCGGAAAAGCACTCGCAATACATCAGGAGGTACAGCCGTGGCAGAACCAGCGGCATTACTCGCACTGCCAACTGATGAGGAGCGTGAGGCGGTCAGCCGATTGAGATCGGTGCGCGTGAAGGCGTCCGATTTCTCGGGCTATTTGGACGTGTTGAGAGATCCGGCGAACAGCCCGCTAAACGTCATGCAGGTGGAGACGCAGCGGCGCAACGATTGTCAGGGCAACGCAGCCGCGAACGGGGCGGAATGCCGGACGTGGTACGTCAGCGGACGGCAGGCCATGCCAGTGCTCAGCGAGATCTACGCCTACAATGCGTCAGAATACGCGATGGCACCATCGAACGTTGGCGGAGATCGTGGCACGAGCATACACAGCGGAGTGCGTGTGCAGGTCGAGGGCCTTCCGCGGTTGGGTGTTGGGCCGGGGATCTGCACTGAAGCTGATTGGCCGTATTCGAGATATTGCCGGCGAGCCAGCGAATTCGAGAGATACGCGAAGGACTTGCAAACAGAGAACTGCAACGTTACCGAAGTGGGCGATATGCCGGATTGGGATGACATGTTGGCAGCGTTAGCAGCAGGAGCCACAGGCCACATCGGAACGAAGTGGGGCGTCGACTGGCAACAGGTGCCGGGTGCGCCGAAAAGGGTTATGGACAGAATGCCCCTCAGCGGGGGCGGACACGCAACCGAAATCATCTGGGCGGTTGAGGTTCGCGGGCAGTGGTATCTGGCGGTGTGGAACAGCCACGGTGACGGCTATTACCTGATGAGCCGGCGATGTTACGACCAGTTGCAGAAGGTCAAGTGGGAGC
>Ga0208783_10001103_pt1 | contig 16309 bp, 16 predicted proteins | sample DEB19_08_DNA_2_FD_184529 | JGI IMG/M metagenome (GOLD analysis project Ga0208783, IMG submission 184529) | Aqueous microbial communities from the Delaware River and Bay under freshwater to marine salinity gradient to study organic matter... | ecosystem: Environmental > Aquatic > Marine >... | reverse complement strand
TCGCCGAGGAGGTGCGTGAGTACCTCGCGGCGCTCGGGTTCCGCAGCCTCGAGGAGGCCATCGGGCACGCCGAGCTCATCGACGTCGACGACGCGCTCGAGCACTGGAAGACGGCAGGGCTCGACCTGTCGCCGATCCTCCACGTGCCCGCGTTCGACGAGTCGGTGCAGGATCGCCGATGCACGAAATCCCAGGACCACGGCCTCGAGCGGGCGCTCGACGTCCGGCTCATCGAGGCCGCAGCTCCGGCGCTCGAGCGGGGAGAGGCCGTCCGGTTCCCGATGGAGGTGCGCAACGTGAACCGCACCGTGGGCACGATGCTCGGTCACGAGCTCACCAAGCGGTACGGGGGCGCGGGGCTCCCCGACGACACGATCAGCATCGACTTCACGGGGTCGGCGGGTCAATCGTTCGGGGCGTTCGTCCCGAAGGGCATCACGCTGCGGCTCGAGGGCGACGCCAACGACTACCTCGGCAAGGGGCTCTCGGGCGGGCGCATCGTGGTGCGCCCCTCGCAGGGCGCGACCTTCGTCGCCGAGGACAACATCATCGCCGGCAACGTGATCCTCTACGGGGCCACCGGCGGGGAGGCGTTCCTGCGCGGGGTCGTGGGCGAGCGGTTCTGCGTGCGCAACTCGGGTGCGACGGCGGTCGTCGAGGGCGTGGGTGACCACGGATGCGAGTACATGACCGGTGGACGGGTCGTCGTGCTCGGCCGGACCGGACGCAACTTCGGCGCCGGCATGTCGGGCGGGATCGCCTTCATCCACGACGTCGACGGCGACTTCTTCACCCGGTTGAACCGCGAGATGGTCGACCTCGACCCGCTCGACGAGGATGACGTGGAGTGGCTGCGCGACACCATCCAGGTGCACCACGACGAGACGGGCTCGGCGGTGGCCGCGCGGATCCTCGAGGACTGGCACAACGAGGTGGAACGGTTCGTGAAGGTGATGCCGCAGGACTACAAGCGGGTGCTGGATGCGGCGCGGACCGCCGAGGAGCGTGGCCTGACGGTCGAGGAGGCCATCATGGCCGCCTCGCGGGTCTGAGGGGGACGAGGACATGGGTGAGGCGACCGGATTCCTGAAGTACGACCGCAGCGGGCCGACGCGCCGCCCGGTCGAGCTGCGGCTCAAGGACTGGCAGGAGGTCTACGAGCCGTTCCCGGTGGAGGCGTTGCGCACGCAGGCGGCCCGCTGCATGGACTGCGGCATCCCGTTCTGCCACAACGGCTGCCCGCTCGGGAACCTCATCCCGGAGTGGAACGATCTCGCCTACCGGGACGACTGGCGGGAGGCGATCGATCGCCTGCACGCGACGAACAACTTCCCGGAATTCACGGGCCGCCTGTGCCCGGCGCCGTGCGAGGCCGCGTGCGTGCTCGGGATCAACGCGGATCCGGTCAGCATCAAGCAGGTCGAGGTCACGATCATCGAGCGGGCCTGGGAGGAGGGCTGGATCGCGCCGGTGGTGCCCAGCGTCCGCACCGGGAAGCGCATCGCCGTCGTCGGGTCCGGACCGTCCGGCCTCGCGGTCGCCCAGCAGCTCACGCGGGCCGGGCACGGCGTCGTGGTGTTCGAGCGGGCCGACCGCATCGGCGGACTCCTCCGCTACGGCATCCCCGAGTTCAAGATGGAGAAGCGGTTCCTCGACCGGCGCCTCGACCAGATGGCGGCCGAGGGCACCGAGTTCCGGGTCAACACCAACGTCGGGGTCGACGTGACGGTCAAGGATCTGCGGACCGAGTTCGACGCGATCGTGCTCGCGGGCGGGGCGACGATCGCGCGGGACCTCCCGATCCCGGGTCGTGAACTCGACGGCATCATGCAGGCGATGGAGTTCCTGCCCCTCGCCAACAAGGTGCAGGAGGGCGACCTCGACGACCACCCGCACTCCGCCCGGGGCAAGCACGTCGTCATCATCGGGGGCGGTGACACCGGAGCCGACTGCCTCGGCACGTCGCACCGGCACGGCGCGGCCTCGGTCCACCAGTTCGAGATCATGCCCCGGCCGCCCGACACCCGGGCCGAGAGCACCCCGTGGCCCCAGTGGCCGCTCATGTTCCGCACCTCCTCCGCGCACGAGGAGGGTGGAGAGCGCGTGTTCTCCGTGAACACGGAGTGCTTCATCGGCGACGACTCCGGGCGCGTCGTGGCCCTGCGCGCGCACGAGGTGGTCCAGGAGGTCGTCGACGGGCGCATGTCCTTCGTGAAGGTCGAAGGCTCAGACTTCGAGCTGCCCTGCGACCTCGTGCTGCTGGCGATGGGCTTCGTCGGTCCGCAGCGGGACGGTCTGCTCGAGGCCCTCGGTGTGGACTACGACCCGCGCGGGAACGTGGCCCGTGACGCGTCGTGGGCGACCAACGTGGACGGCGTGTTCGTCTGCGGCGACATGGGTCGCGGCCAGAGCCTCATCGTGTGGGCCATCGCCGAGGGGCGTTCGTGCGCCGCATCGGTCGACGCCTGGCTCATGGGGGAGACCGCACTGCCGGCCCCGTTGGCGCTCTGAACCCCTGGTCCCTGCGACCCGACGGTCCGATGCCGGTCGAACCGCCGCCGTGCCCGTGGGCGTGGCCGGATCCGGCGGGCGCCGACGAGCACGAGGTGGTCGGCATGGGCGCCGACCTCGAACCGGGGACGCTGCTGTCGGCCTACCGGACGGGCCTGTTCCCGATGCCGGTCGGCCGGCGGCGGATCGCCTGGTTCTCCCCGGATCCCCGCGGCGTGCTGCCGTTGGACGCCGTCCACGAGAGCCGGTCGCTGCGCAGGGCCCGGCGGCGGTTCGAGATCTCGGTGGACCGGGCGTTCCGGGAGGTGGTGCTCGGGTGTGCGACCGGTCGGGAGGACGGGGACTGGATCACCGAACCGATCGTCGAGGCCTACGGCCGACTGCACGACCTCGGGTGGGCCCACTCGGTCGAGGTGTGGGCCGACGGCGAACTCGCCGGCGGCCTGTACGGGGTGTCGGTCGGCGGACTGTTCGCCGGCGAGTCGATGTTCCACCGCGTCACCGACGCGTCGAAGGTCGCACTCGTCGAGGCGGCGGCGCGGGTGGCCGCCGGCGGAGGGACGCTCTTCGACGTGCAGTGGGCGACGCCCCACCTCGCGTCGATGGGCGTGATCGAGATCCCGCGGGAGGACTACCTCGAGCGACTCGCCGAGGCCCGGGAGCGGCCCGACATCGACTGGGGGGACGCCTCGGGCTGAGACGACCCGATCAGGCGCTGGCGGCGGCCCGGTCCTTGGCCAACTCGTCGAGGAGCTCGTACTCCTCGCCCGTGTCGGCCCAGTCCTCGAACTGGATCACGCCGATCTCGGTGAACTTCTCCCGCAGCCAGCCGTCGCCGGCGTCGAGCAGCCCCAACTTCTTGCAGTTCGGGACGATCTTCGAGAACAGCGCGGCCTGGAACGGGTTGGTGCCCTGGCTGCGGACCCGGAACAGCATCTCGGTGTAGGCCCGACGGTCGACGCCCATCGTCTCCCACACGGCGTGCATCATCAGGCGGTCCCGCATCCGGATGGCGGCCTCGAAGGCGAACTCCTGACGCTCCCGGATCTCGGCGGCGTCGAGGCCGGCGTAGAACTCCTGGAGCGACAGCACGCCGAAGGCGACGTGGCGGGCCTCGTCCGACATCACGTACCGGAGGAGGTTCTTGAGCAGCGGCTCCTCGGTGATCTGGTGCATGAACCCGAAGGCGGCGAGGGCCAGACCCTCGATCATGATCTGCATGCCCATGTAGGTCATGTCCCAGCGGCTGTCGCCGAGGATGTCGTCGATGAGCATCTGGAGGTTGGCGTTGACCGGGTACGAGCCGCCGAGCTTGGTGTTGAGGTACTTGGCGAAGACCTCGACGTGGCGGGCCTCGTCCATGACCTGTGCGGCCGCGTAGTACTTGGCGTCGATCCACGGGGTGGTGACCACGATCTTCGAGGTGCAGACCAGTGCCCCCTGCTCGCCGTGGAGGAACTGGCTCATGCGCCAGTTGAACGCCTCGATCTCGAACCGGGTCCACTCCGCCTCGCCCCACTTCCGGACGGGGGAGTCGTCGAGGGACATCATCGTGGTGCGGAACTGCTGCACGGCACCGGCCATCTCCCGGGCGACCTTCTCGACGTCGACGTCGATGGACCAGTCGAGGTCCGTCTCGCCGTTCCACATCGAGTGCTTGGCCTTCTCGTAGAGCTTCGAGAGGCCGGGCCGGCTGCGCTCGTAGTCCCAGGTGAACACGGCGTCGCCGCGGGTCGTGACCGAGTGCGATTCGGTGCCGAAGGACCGCTCGTCGTCCCGCAGGATGGACTCGATGTCGTTGACGTCCTCGCGCCCCAGGTACAGGCGCTCGGGCTGGGTGGTCCCGGTCATGGTGATCTCCGACGTCGGGGGACGGGTGGTGGTCGTGCAGATTACCTACGGAGCCGGGAGCCCCCTCGGCCGACGCTCGTGACGAACGCCACAGGTGGCCCCGGCGCCGACCCGGCTCCGACCGGGGTCGAACCGGTAGGTTGCGGGCCGTGGCGAAGCCGACCGTCCTCCACAACCCGAACTGCGGGACCTCCCGTTCCGTGGTCGCGGCGCTCGAGGAGGCCGGGATCGAGGCCGAGGTGGTGCAGTACCTCAGGACGCCCCTGGACGCGGCGGCACTGCGCTCGCTGCTCGGGCAACTGCAGGACCCGCCCGCCGATCTCGTCCGCAAGGACAAGAGGTTCGGCGAACTCGGGCTCCTCGCCGACGACTACACGACCGTGGACGCCGTGGTGGCGCTGCTGGTCGATCACCCGGAACTCATGCAGCGTCCGGTCGTGCGATCGGGCCGTCGCGCCGTGATCGCTCGGCCCGCGACGCGAGCCCTCGAGTTCCTCGGATCCTGACGGAGGGAGTGGGAGACATGCCGACCATCGACGAGGTGCGCAGCGAGGTCCGGGCCTGGCTGGCCGAGAACTGGAACCCCGACATCACGGTCGGCGAGTGGTGGGAGCGGTTGACGCTGTCGGGCTACGGCGCGCCGAAGTTCCCCGAGCACTGCTACGGGCGCGGGTACAACCAGGCGCTGGCCAACGTGGTGAACGAGGAGATCGCGGCGGCCGGTGCCATCGGGCCGCCCTCGGGTCTCGGCTACCTCCTCACGGCGCCGACGATCGTCATGCACGGCACCGAGGAGCAGCAGCGTGACTGGCTGTTCCGCATCATCAGCGGTCAGGACGCCTGGTGCCAGCTGTTCTCCGAGCCCGGCGCGGGCTCGGACCTCGCCGGCATGCTCTGCAAGGCGACCCGGGACGGCGACGAGTGGATCATCGAGGGCCAGAAGGTGTGGACCTCCACCGCCCAGCTGACCAACCTCGGCATGCTGCTCGCCCGCACCGACCCCGAGGCGCCCAAGCACGCCGGCATCACCTACTTCCGTTTCGAGATGGACCAACCCGGGGTCACCGTCCGCCCGCTGCGGGAGATGACGGGTCGGGCCCTGTTCAACGAGGTGTTCATCGAGGGTGCCCGGGTCCGGGAGTCCGACATCCTCGGCGGGCTCAACAACGGGTGGGCCGCCGCCAACACGACCCTGGCCGCCGAGCGGGCCGGCCTCGGCTCGGGCGGATCGGGCGCCGCCGGCGGTGCGTTCCCGGGCCCGATCGCGGGCAACCTCGATCAGCGCGTCGGCGACTACGTGAACTCGCGTCGTTCGGGGAACACGGGTGCGTCCTCGGCGCCCGGTGGGCTCGCCGGCTCGCTCATCCGTCTGGCCCAGCAGAAGGGGAAGGCCGAGGACCCGATCGTCCGCCAGGGTCTCGCCAAGCTCTGGAGCATGCAGACGATCGGGCGGTACACCTCGCTGCGCATGCGGGGCGGCAACGTGACCGCCGGGCTCCCGAACGTGGCGAAGTTGTCGATGTCGGAGATGCTGCGCCTCCACCGCGACGTGGCCACGAAGATCATGGGTCCGGACATGTTCCTCTACGGTGAGGACGCACCCACCGAGGGCACGATCCAGGAGGCCGTGGTGTTCTCGCCGGGTCCGGCGATCTACGGCGGAACCGATCAGGTGCAGCGCAACATCATCGGCGAGCGTGCGCTCGGTCTGCCGAAGGAGCCCGACCCCTACAAGGGCAAGGCCTTCCGCGAGACCCCCAAGAACGCCTGAACTCGGCGTGGATCTCGGCCTCACGCTGCCCTCGTTCGTCGCGGGCACCGACCGGACGACGACCCTCGAGTGGTGTCGGCGCATCGACGACGGTCCGTTCACGACCGTCGCGGTCGGGGAGCGCACCGCGTTCCACAGCCACGAGATGTTCGCGACGCTCGCCTTCGCCGCGGCGGCGACCGAACGGGTCCGTATCGCAGCGACGGTCGCGGTCGTGCCGACGCACGACACGGTCCGGATCGCCAAGCAGGTCGCCACCATCGACGTGCTCTCCGGCGGCCGGTTCACGCTCGGGGTGGGCGTCGGGGGGCGGGAGCAGGACTACCGAGCGCTGTCGACGCCGTTCCGGAACCGGTTCGCACGCCTCGACGAACAGGTCGAGGAGATGCGACGCATCTGGCGCGGTGAGGCGGTGATCGACGGTGTGCCGCCGATCGGGCCCGTTCCGATCCAGCAGGGCGGCCCGCCGATCTACACCTCGTCGATGGGGCCGAAGTCGTTGGCCCGCAGCGCGCGGTGGGCCGACGGCATCGCCGGGTTCAGCCTGGGGCCCGACCCCGACGAGGTCCGCTCGACCTTCGACGGGGTGCGCGCGGCCTGGGCGGTGGCCGGACGGAGGACCGCGCCGGCGCTCACGACCTCGGCCTGGTACTCGTTGGCCGACGACGGTGCGCAGCGCCTGCACCGGTACGCGTCGGAGTACCTGTCGACGTTCGGCCCGGAGGTCGCCGGGGCGATGGCCGACCTGTGCCGGCTGTCCGATCCGGGGCGCCTGCGCGAGGCCATCGCCGGACTCGAGGAGGCGGGGTGCGAGGAGTTCGTGCTCGTCCCGACGAGCGGTGACCTCGACGAGTTCGACCGGTTGCTGGCCGCGATCGGCTGACCGGTCGTCGTGGACCGCTGGAGCGCGCCGCCTCCCGGGGCCCGTTCGACCGTCCGTGTCCCGCACCTCGGGGATTGCGACCGTACGGGGGCACTCCGGCTCGACGCGCTCGTCGGCCTCATGCAGGACATCGCCGGGGACGACGCCAGGGTCCGGCGCGGCGAGGAGGATCGCATCGCGTGGCTCGTGCGTCGGCTCGACCTCGAGGTGCGGTCCCGGCCCCGGGCGCTGACCCCGCTCACCGTCACCACCTGGGCCAGCGGGCACGGCCCGGCGTGGGCCGAGCGGCGCACCCGGGTGACCGGCGAGGCCGGCGCGGTCGTGGCCGAATCCGTCACCATCTGGGCCGCGGTGTCCCCCGAGTCCTCGACGCCGGTCCGGCTCGACCCCGAGGAGATCGCGACCTGGGGTGAGGCCGCCCAGCGGCGGGTCGACGCGCGCCTGCGGCTGCCCGCGCCCCCGGCGGACGGGTTGCGCGAGCCGTGGCCGTCGCGGGTCACCGACTTCGACGCGTACGGCCACGTGAACAACGCGGTCTACTGGAGCGCGGTCGAGGGCGCACTCGACGGCTGGATCGGCCCGGGCGCGCTCGGACGCGCCACCATCGAGTTCCGGGACGGCGTCGCGTGGGGCGAGGCGGCCGACCTCGTGAGTTCCACCGAGGACGGGCTGCTGCTCTGGTTCCTCGTCGGCCCGAGGGTCGCGGCGACCGCCCGATTCACCCCGGGGCTCTGAGCACGAGCGGCCCGCCGGGGCGCGCCCGGGGTCCCAGCGCCCTCGTGACCCGGCGGTAGGGTCCTGCGCCATGACGAAGTCGATGAAGCTCGGGTTCATGGTGGGGTACTGGGGCGCCGGCATGCCGGTCGGGACCCCGGAGCTGATCCTCGAGGCCGAGCGTCTCGGGTACGAGACGGTCTGGACCGCCGAGGCGTACGGGTCCGACGCCCTCACCCCGCTCGCGTGGTGGGGTTCGCAGACCTCGCGCATCCAGCTCGGCACCTCGATCATCCAGATGTCCGCACGGCAGCCGACCGCCACCGCGATGGCGGCGATCACCATGGACCACCTCTCGAACGGGCGCTTCGTGCTCGGGCTCGGCGCGTCCGGCCCGCAGGTGGTGGAGGGCTGGTACGGACAGAACTACGCGAAGCCGCTCGAGCGCACGCGCGAGTACATCGAGATCATCCGGCGCATCCTCGCCCGCAAGGAGCGGCTCGAGTTCGACGGCAACCAGTACACGCTGCCGTACCCGGGCGGCACCGGGCTCGGGAAGCCGGTGCGCTCCATCACGCACCCGCTGCGTGAGGACCTCCCGATCTACCTCGCGGCCGAGGGTCCGAAGAACGTCGCGCTCTCCGCCGAGATCGCCGACGGATGGATCGCGATCTACCTCTCGCCCCGGGTCGACGGCTTCTACCGCGACGCGCTCGCCGAGGGGTTCGCGCGGCCCGGTGCGCGCCGTACGGCCGACGACTTCGAGGTGGCGGCCACGGTGCCGGTCATTATCCACGACGACGTCGAGGAGGCCGCGTCGTTCCTGCGGCCGGTGCTCGCGCTCTACATCGGCGGCATGGGCGCCAAGGACATGAACTTCCACGCCAACGTGTTCTCGCGCATGGGCTACGAGGCCGAGTCCAAGAAGATCCAGGAGCTCTACCTCGACGGAAAGAAGGACGAGGCCGCGGCCGCCGTCCCGATGTCGCTCATCGAGGAGACCTCCCTCATCGGTCCGAAGGAGAAGATCCGGGACGACCTCGAGGCGTGGCGTGAGACCTGCGTGACCCAGCTCCAGATCTACGGCGACGTGAACACGCTGCGCACGATGGCCGAACTCTGCCTCTGAGTCGGCACGGTCCGTTGGCGGCGGGTTCGCCGGACCGAGTGGTCAGCGCCGGTCGAGGATGACGTCCTCGGCGTCGGTCAGCATCCAGATGAGGTTGTCGCGAGCGAGGAACTTGAGCTCGTCCGGGTGGATGCGGGCCTCGTAGATCGGGTCCATCGCCATCTCGAAGAACCTCGACGCGCTCTCGAAGGTCTGGATCGTCACGCCGTCGATGTCGCAGCCCGGGCGGTCGTAGTCGGACCGCAGTCGGTGGTTCTGCTCGTAGGCCAGGAAGAAGCGGCGGATATCGGCGTCGTCCCGGTTGAGCGGACCGTGCTGATCGAGCCAGTAGGTGTGGAACTCGTCGACGCTCATGCCCGGCTTCCGGCGCACGGCGCACACGAGTCGCGTGTACGGCGCGGCGAGGTCGTCGGGACGGGGGACGATGACGTCCTCCACGTCGGTGAACACCACGAGCATGGCCTGCTGGTCGAAGAGCTCGCGCTCGTCGGCCCCGACGGTGGCCTGGTACTCGGCGTCGGCGACCATGGCGATGAACGAGTCCCAATCGCGGTACCACTGCACGGCGGCGCCGTCGTAGATGCAGTCGTCGTGGTGGTAGTCCTTGAGGGCGCGGTGCGACTGCTCGTAGCGCACGAGGGCGCGCTCGGCCGCAGGGCTCGAGCGGATGAGGTCGGCGTGGCGGCCCCGCCAGCGTTCGTGGAACTCCTCGACGTCGAGCCCGGGGCTGCGCTTCACGAACGCGATGACCTTGAACACCCTCGACCCCCATCGGGAATTGCGAACCGGCCCGTCGGTGGGACACCCTCTCACCTCCGGGCGTGGTGACGCCACGCCGAACCGGTGGCTCGTGGGGGAACGATGGGTCTGCTCGACGGCAAGGTGGCGGTGGTCTCGGGGGTGGGGCCCGGGTTCGGTCGGGCGACGGCGCTGGCGCTGGCCCGCGAGGGGGCGGCGGTCACGCTCGCCGCTCGCAACGCCGATCGGCTCGCCGAGGTGCGGGCCGACATCGAGGCGGCGGGCGGGCGGGCGATCGGCGTGTCCACGAACGTGGTCGACGCCCAGGCCTGCGTCGAGGTGTGCTCCGCCGCGGTCGCGGAGTTCGGCGGGCTCGACGTCGTCGTGAACTCGGCGTTCCGGGGTGACTCGTTCCAGCGGATCGAGGACGCCGACATGGCGACGTGGCACAAGATCTTCGAGGTGAACTTCTTCGGCGCGATGCACCTGAGCCGCGCCGCCATCCCGCACATGCGGGCCCGGGGCGGCGGTTCGATCGTGAACATCGCCTCGATGAGTGCGCGCAAGGTGCGCGAGGCCGAGGCCGGGTACGCGGCGTCGAAGGCCGCGCTGCTGACCGCGACCCAGTCGATGGCCCTCGAGCTCGCGCCGGATCGCATCCGCGTCAACGCCGTGGTGCCCGGTTGGATCTGGGGCCCGAACGTGCAGATGTACGTCGGCTGGCAGAGCCAGTCGCGGGGCATCACCGAGGCGGAGGTCGTCGCCGAGATCACCGAGAACATCCCGCTCGGCGAGGTGCCGCCCCAGGAGGACATCGCCGAGGCCGTCGTCTTCTTCGCCAGCGGCATGGCACGGATGATCACCGGGCAGTCGCTCGACGTGAACGGCGGGGAGTACTTCGGGTGACCGCCGAGTTCGCCACCCGGGCCGGCCTCGTGACCGGGGCCGCCTCCGGGTTGGGCCGGGCGACCGCCGTGGCGTTCGGCGCCGCGCGGGCCCGGGTCGTGGTCGCCGACGTCGACGAGGAGGGCGGGGCCGAGACCGTCCGCATGGTCGAGGCGGTCGGGGGCGAGGCGCTGTTCATCCGCACCGACGTCACCGACGCCGCGCAGGTCGCCGCGATGGTGGGCGGCTGCTTCGCCGCGTACGGGAGCCTCGACTTCGCGGTGAACAACGCGGGCACGACCGGCAAGGGCGGACGGGTCGGCGAGTACGACCTCGACGACTGGCACCGCACCGTGTCGATCAACCTCGACGGCGTGTTCCACTGCCTGCGGGCCGAGCTGCCCCTCATGGAGCAGGCCGGGCGCGGCGCGATCGTCAACGTCGCCTCGGGAGCGGGTCTCGTCGGGTTCACCGGGTTGCCCGCGTACGTGGCGAGCAAGCACGGTGTCGTCGGCCTCACGAAGGCCGCCGCCCTCGAGTACGCCGCGAGCGGTGTGCGCGTGAACGCCGTCTGCCCCGGGGCGACCCGTACCGCCATGCTCGAGGGCTACATGGCCCAGGACCCGCGCATCGAGAAGATGATGACCGCCGGGGTCCCGATGGGTCGGCTCGGGAACGCCGAGGAGGTTGCCGCGGCGATCCTGTGGCTCTGCAGCGACGCGGCGTCCTTCGTCGTCGGCCATGCGATGGCCGTCGACGGCGGGTCGGTGGTGCAGTAGGGGCGATCCGACAGGATCCGGATGGGTGCTGGGCCCGCGGGGGCGCGGGTCCAGCCTGAACGGGAGGAATGCAGGTGACCGCAGTCGAGGTGATCGAGCACGGGGCTGGTGACCCGGTCGTGATGGTGCACGGCGACGTGGGCGGTGCGATGGCGACGTGGGAGGCACAGCTCCCGCTCGCGGACGGCCACCGGCTCCGTCTGGTCAACCGGCGGGGCTGGGGCGCGAGCACTGACACCGAGGGCGAGGACTTCGCGATCGATGCCCGAGACGTCGCCGACATCATCGATGAGCCGGTGCATCTCGTCGGACACTCCTACGGCGGCGTGGTGTCCCTGCTCGCTGCCGCGCTCGTGCCGGACGCGATCCGGTCCCTCACCGTCTTCGAGCCCCCGGCGTTCGGACTCACCATCGACCGGCCCGCGACCCGCGACCTCGTCGACCGGATCTCCGCCGTCGTGGCCTCGGGTCCGACCCCCGAGGAGTTCCTCCCGCAGTTCGTCGCAGCGGTCGGCGGGGATCCGGGTCGCTTGCCCTCACCGTTGCCACCACCCCTCGTGAAGGCCGCCGCCGTCCAACTCCACGGGCGGTGGCCATGGGAGGCGGTCATCCCGCTCGAGGAGCTCGCGGCCGCCCCGTTCCCGAAGTTGGTGGTCTCGGGCGGTCACCACCCGGTCTTCGATGGTGTCTGCGACGTCCTCGAGGCCCGGCTACCGGCGCGCCGCGCCGTGATCGTGGGTGCCGGCCATTCGATCCCGTCGGTCGGGGAGCCGGTGAACGAACTGCTCCGGGAGTTCTGGGCGGCGGCCGAGGGCTAGGCGCGGCCCTCCCAGAGGAGTCGCTCCTCGGCGTCGGGGTCGTGCACGACGCCCGACTCGGTCGCGTCGAACCGCATGACCGGGCGCGTCGCCGGGTCGTACGCGGGCCAGCCCGGGTCGCCGGTGTGGGCGAAGCGCGTCCACGCTGCGACCATCGAGTCGGAGAGCGCACGACGGTCGTCGCCGGTGCCGGTGAGCATCGCGCCGGCGTCGAGCGTGCCGAACACGAAGGGCAGTTCGAGGGCGTGGCAGGACTTCAGGAAGTCCATGACCTGGCTCTCGTAGGTGAACAGATACATGAAGGCGTCACGACCCTGCGCGGCCTGCGTCTCCGCCACGCGGATCACGGGGATCCGGAAGATGTGGTCGGTCATGAAGGCGACGAGGAGGTCGGAGCCCTTGGCGCCGGGCCGGTTCTTCGCGTAGGTGTCGATCAGCGTCTCGGCGTCCTCGCCGAACACGCCGCGGGCCTCCGCCACCACGCGGGCGGCGTCGACGGAGAACAGGTTCATGTCGAGCATCAGGAAGAGGGAGAACTCGTCCCGGGTGGTGCCGATGAGGACCGGCACGTCGCCGTGGCCGTCGCGCAGCGCGGCGAGGGGCTGCTGCGGGAGGTGGGTGCCGTCGACGACGGGCGTGAACGGCATGTCGAGCCGCCCGCCCTGGAGGATCGCGGCCTGCGCGTCGAGGATGGCCTGCACCGGGAGCGCCTGGAGCTCCTCGAGGGTCTCGACGCCGGCGTGCGCCAGGAAGTCCTTGGCGATGACCGACGCGTCGGCGGCCTCACGGCAGAAGTTCGCGCCGCCGCTCTGGGCGATCGCCTTGTGGAACAGGCCCTGGGCCGCAGGGAGGCCGAGCAGGGTGTTCACGCTCATGGCGCCGGCGGACTCGCCGAAGATCGTGACGTTGCCCGGGTCGCCGCCGAACGCCGCGATGTTGTCGCGCACCCACTCGAGGGCTGCGACCTGATCGAGCGTCCCGGCGAGGCCGGAACCGGATGCGGTTGCGCCCGCGATGTCCTCGAGGTGGAGGAAGCCGAACGCCCCGAGGCGGTAGTTGATGGTCACGACCACGACGTCGCCGGTGGACGCGAGGTGCGCACCGTCGTAGAGCGGGAACGAACCGGCGCCGTTGAGGAACGCGCCGCCGTGGATCCACACCATCACCGGCCGGTCGCCATCGAGGCCCGGCGTCCAGACGTTGAGGACGAGCGACTCCGCCTCGTCCTGCACCGGCGGCTCGGCGCCGAGCGCCGCATCGAGCGGTGACGGCAGTTGCGGGACGACCGCCCCGAGGTGCTCGGCGCTGCGCACGCCCGCCCATGCCGCGGGTGGCGCGGGCGGCATGAAGCGCCGAGGGCCGACCGGGGGCGCCGCGTAGGGGATGCCCGCGAAACGGAGGAGTCCGCCGTGGTCCGTGCCCTGCAGGGTCCCGTGGGTGGTCTCGACGGTCGGGTTGCTCATCGGTGCTCCTCGGCACTCGGAGGTCGGTTCCGGGACAAAGGGTACGCCGCCGGCCACGGGCGAGTCCGGAGCGGGACCATCGCCCGTGGTGACGGGCCGGAATCCCCGACGACCATGGCCGGATGGTGGCAACGGGAACGCATCCGGTCGGCGGTCCGGGTCCCGCGTCGGCGCCGCGTCGGGGGGTCCGAAGGGTGCTCGACGGGCTGGTCCGGCACTGCGTGGCGCTGGGCGCCACCGCGCTGGTCTCGTTGCTCGTCCTGATCTACGGCCTGCTCGTGATGGTCGACATCGCGTTCTCGTGCTACTCGCCGACCGAAGCCTGCACGACGGCCGAGGTTCGCTACACGGTCGTGATCATCGTCGCCGCGTCCGTGTCGATGGTCGCGGCGGCACTCGCGATCATCGGGATCGTGCGGGGTCTCGTCCATGGTTGGCCCGGACTGGGGAGCCATCGCATCCGGCTGCTGTGCTCGGCGGTGCTCACGCTGCCCACCGTGCTGGCCGCCGCTGCGCCGGGCGTCGCATGGTTGGTGGACCGCTACCGCCACTAGGTCCGGCTCGGATCGCCGATCCCGCTCGGTGACGGTTCGGGCCGAACGGCACTGTCGGGACCGACCGTGTCCGGTGGACGATCGACCTCGACGTCCCGACAGGAGCGACATGGTGCGATCACGAACGGGCGAACCGCCGCAGGCCTCCGTCGGCCTCGGCCCGGTGGTGGCGCCTGTGGTGCCGAGGTCTGAGCCGCGACCGATCGCGTGGATCGATCGCCACTGCATCGCGCTCGGCGCTGCGTCGATCCTGGGCATCGTCGGCAGCATCGCCGCGTTCTTCGTCCTCTTCGCGCAGCAATGGACATACGACGACAGCGGGGGTGCGGCCGGATGGGAGGCGCCGGAGGCGGCCTACTGGATGATCCTGGTCGTCGGTGCCGGCTCCCTCCTCGCTGCGGTCCTGGGCGCGATCGGTGCGGTCGTTGCGCTCGTCCGTCGGCGTGCTCGCCGCAACCGCCGCGGAATCGCGGGCCCCATCGGCGCGCTGCTGTTGTGCGCGCCGGGGGTCGCGGTGGTCCTCATCGCCGCCGGCGCGTTGCTCGTCCACCTCGCTGGTCGCTGACCCGGTCCCGGTGCAGGTCGTGGGTGCTCAGGCCGATGCACGGAGTGGTTCGGGCCGCTCGACGCCGGCGCGCCGTCCTGCGGATCTCAGCCAGTTCGCGATCCCCGTCGCGGTGGTCACGTTGGCGCTCGTGCTCACGGCGCCCATCTGGTTGATCTACGTGATGATCGCCGGCCTCTTCGCCGTCTGGAGCCTCGATGGTCCCGTCGGTGTGCTGCTCGGGCTGGCCGCCATGGCCATGCCCTTGGTCGTCTCGGTGCTCCTCGCCGTCGCGAACGCCCGGTGTGCGCGGGACGCCGACCGTGCGGCCGGAACGGCTCGGTCGCCGACCGCGTCCTCGGAGGCGCGTCGACGAAGGGTCTGGAGCACGGCCGGCGTGATCGCAGGGGCGGGGGGTGCGGTCGCGTACGGCCTGTTGCTCGTCGTATCGACAGCGGGGTGACCGGCTGGACGCGCGCTTGGTACTCGACGGGGTGCTGACGGCGCGGCCCGGGGCGTCGCGCCACGGCCGGTGCCGGACCCGGGCGAGCCGCTACGGTCCCGGGCCGTGACGGATCGGGGCGCTCGTGCCGCAGCCGCCCTCTCCGGGCGGGCGGCGATCGTGGGGGTGGGGGAGACCGAGTTCCTGCGCGGTTCGGCGCGCCTGCCGGTCGAGCTCATGCTCGAGGCTGCCCGCAGGGCGATCGCGGACGCCGGCCTCACGCCCGCCGACGTCGACGGCATCCTGCCGCCGCCGGGGTACACGACGGTGGAGGAGCTCGCGACGAACCTCGGGGTGCGGGACGTCGCGTTCTCAGCGACGGTGCACATGGGCGGGGCGTCCTCGGTCGCCGCCATCCAGGACGCGGCGATGGCGGTCGCCACCGGGGTGGCCACGACCGTGCTCGTCGTGGTCGGCTGGAACGGGTACTCGGCGTTCCGCCCCCGGGAGGGCGTGCCGACGCCCCGGCGGGGATTCGACGCGAACGCGGTCGGTGACACGGTGCTCGATCTCTACGTTCCCTACGGCGCGCAGTCGGCGACGCAGTTCTACGCGTGGATCGCGATGCGCTACGTGCAGCAGTACGACATCCGTCCGACGGACACCGGTGAGGTGGCGCTGGCGGCCCGGGCCCACGCGGCGACCCACCCGCTCGCCCTCATGCGCGAAGTGCCGCTCACGATGGAGGACTACCTCGCATCCCCGTTCGTCTCCGAGCCGTTCCGGCGGTTCGACTGCTGCCTCGAGACGGACTGCGCGGCGGCGGTGATCGTCACGAGCATCGACCGCGCTCGTGACCTGACGCACCGGCCCGCCGTGGTGCTCGGGGTGGGGGAGGGCCATCCGTACCCGGCCGACGACATCGCGGGTCGTCCGGATCCGTTCCATATCGGCCTCACCGATGCGGCGCCGCGTGCGTTCGGGATGGCGGGGGTCGGGCCACACGACGCCGACGTGCTCGAGGTCTACGACTGCTTCACCCACGTCGTCCTGCTCCAACTCGAGGCGCTCGGACTGTGCGAGCGGGGAGCGGCGGGCGAGTGGGTGCGCGGCGGCCGGATCCGGCTCGGCGGGGAGTTCCCGATGAACACCCACGGCGGGCTCCACTCGCAGGGGCACATGTGGGGCATGAACCATGTGGTCGAGGCGGTGCGCCAACTCCGAGGC
>Ga0208783_10001102_pt1 | contig 16310 bp, 21 predicted proteins | sample DEB19_08_DNA_2_FD_184529 | JGI IMG/M metagenome (GOLD analysis project Ga0208783, IMG submission 184529) | Aqueous microbial communities from the Delaware River and Bay under freshwater to marine salinity gradient to study organic matter... | ecosystem: Environmental > Aquatic > Marine >... | reverse complement strand
GGCAGCGAGGCAGCCGCGCCCCTGGCAGCGAGGCGGCGAGGCAGCGAGGCGGCGAGGCAGCGAGGCAGCGAGGCAGCCGCTCCCCTGGCAGCGAGGCAGCGAGGCAGCGAGGCGGCGAGGCGGCGAGGCAGCCGCTCCCCTGGCAGCGAGGCGGCGAGGCAGCGAGGCGGCGAGGCAGCCGCTCCCCTGGCAGCGAGGCAGCCGCTCCCCTGGCAGCGAGGCAGCGAGGCGGCGAGGCAGCGAGGCGGCGAGGCAGCCGCTCCCCTGGCAGCGAGGCGGCGAGGCAGCGAGACAGCGCGGAACACCCGTACTAGAGTGCATCCGTACTATCGGAGCCGCTTAATCCATAGTACAACACAAACAGCACTGTTTTAGTTAAACTAACAAATAGACCGGGTGATGCGCCCCGCGCCGATCACGCCGGAACTACACCCCGGAGCAACGGTATAAGGCGAGCTGGGGCATGTGTATGTAAGCAGTAAAAAACCCCTTAAGAACCGGCATAGCGCAAGTCCTTAGGGGGTTTTTATGCTTAAAGAACCGCTTAGTCGCAAGTGCTGAGCGGTGCCACTGACTCGTAAAAATCGCCCCAGCTAGTTAGACGCCACTTGCAATGTTCGTGATCTAGCAGTAGCGTTACTGCATAGGTATCGCCTAGGTTGATGTAACTAGCTACGGTGTTCATGTAGTAACTATCTACGTGGCGCCCATCAACGTTGATAGGCTCAACACCGTACCCGCCTAGCAGTTCGTTGAGTGCCTCTAGCTTTATCTCAGGCTTGCGCGGGTAGTGATGACAAGCCCTTAGCCATGATGCAGTACGCGGGAAGCGCTTAGGGTGCTTTGTTACGTCGATCCTGCCGCGTATGATAAGCAGGGCTAGGTTTGCATCGAACAGCGAAACATCAAAGGTTTCAGCAATACGGGAGGCTTTCATAAGTGGTAAGGGATTGGTTGCGGGGTTGCCTGGCGGCTTAGCCCCTTAAGGGCAAATAGAGCAAGACAGGGGAACGACCGCCACACGGCTTATGTTACCTTCGACGCTAAGCAGCACAGCATCTAGCTCGGCGATTGTCTTATCCGTAGCGTCCCCAAACTGGGCGGGAAAGCGGAGGCTAAGCCTGATAAGCTCGGCCCGGTAGTCTACTAAAGCAGTGCGGAGCGTTGTTTGTGAGAGGCTAAGGGGTTGCATCGGTTAATGGGGGTAAGGGGTAAGGGTAAGGAGCTTGGCTGCTTAGGGGCCTGGCAGCCTAGGCTACTTGGCTGCTTAGTCTGCTGAGGCTTGGTTGCTTTGCTGCCAAGCACCTAGCGCAAGCTTGCGAACAGCGGCGCTGTTCAGCGTATCGTTCCACGCGTCCCACAGGTCTTCTGCCTCAGCGTGCCAACGCTCGCTTACGCCTTGTTCGATAAGCGTATAGAGACCGGCGGCAAATACGCCACTAGGCCAATCGCCGTCAGCGCTGCCAAACTGATCAACAAGCGCCGCGATTGCGGCATCGTGGTGGAAGTACGCTAGCTCTTTAAGCTCGCTGGTGTAGATCGGGACCGTGCTGTCGATGATCTCACTTACAGCGCCGCTGTAGTCAAGATCATTGTGCAGACAGGGCAGATCGGAGGTGTCTTCGTGTTCGATGAAGTAGTCTTTAAGCAGCGCGACTACATCATCCCAAGCAGAGTTAATGAGATCGGGCAAGCGGTCGGTAAGTTGTGCGGTGTTGGTCACGGTAAGCGGGAAGGGGTAAGGAGTAAGGGGATGGGCAGCGGGGCTGCTAATGGGCCTGGCAGCCTAGAAGCCTAGGGAGCACTGGGGCGTTTCGGCTAAGCCGAGCATGATGGCACTAGCAGACTGGAGAGCCTGAAACGTAGTGTCGAGCGAACCGGGCAGATCGTAGCACACTTCACGGGTGAGCTGTTGGAGCACGTCTAGGAAGTGTGCGTAAGAATCGCGCTCGGTGGTGTGGTTGGTTGTGTCGAGTACACACCCCCAGAGGGATTCATGGCCTAGCACGATACCGGAGCACGTCACCTGGCAGCACAGGCCAAGGTGCCAGAGGTCGCCGCGATCCTGAGCGGCGAACAGCTCAGGAGAAGAGTTGCGGTCGGTCCAATCGCTCAGAGAGCTGTAATCATCAGATTTGGCATAGAAGCTCAGCGCGAGCGGACCAAGCGTGGCAACGGTCCACGTCTCGCCGGGCTGGTCTGCAGGCAGGAGATCGCGGACCTGCTCCCAAGTGAGCTGAGACGTGGCAAAGGAAAATAACTCGCAGGGATCCAACGTAGACGCGGTGCCAGGCGCAGCGGCAGTGGGCGCGGGGCTAAGGGGTGAAGAGGTCACGAAACAAAGGTGTAAGGGCTCAGCCCGTGGGGGCTTGCGCTGAGACTAGGCGCAAGAGGGCAGCGGGCAATAGGCGCAAGGCACCTAGTTAGCAAATCGTAACAATCGCAATAAGCCTAGGCGCAGCGCCGCTTGTTGAGAATCAGCAGCGCCGCTTATTGCGACTCAACAGGGGGCGGACGGGCCAGGGCTACTGATTCTCAGTAAGGTGGCCTTGTTGCGAGGCAATAGGCGGCGCCTGTTGACAACGCGACAACGCGACAACGCACCATAACGCTGGTGTTATAGCGCCGTAGTGAGCCAGGCACCTAGCCGTGAACGCCGCGCCCGACCACTAGCGCCACACAACCACGTATTAACACCACTAAGAACAGAAAAAGAGTGTGTGAAAAATCCCCTTAAGAACCGACCCCTCCCAGGTCATGTGTACGTTTTTGGATTAGTGTAAAAACCCCTTAAGAACCGTATGTACGCAAGTCCTTAGCTGCTTAGCCCCTTAGTGGCTTAGCCGCCTAGCAACTTAGCCCCATAGTCGCCGACGAATCTCATCCACTCCCAGTGGACCAAGGCCCTTGACGCTTAGCAGCTCGCGGTCGGTCGCTAAGCGGAGTTCGGCGACGGTGGAGTAGCCGAAGCGGCGTAGGGCGTTGTAGACGCGCCGACTTAGCTGCAGCGTGGATAAGGGGACGTTGGTGGCAGCTGAGGCGGTGAAACCTTGAGAGCCTAAGCAGTAGCGTTGCACGGCATTGCCGAAGGCGACTACGTGCTCAGCGGAGCCGTAATGGGCGCCTGGGTTAAGGGTGTCGTGCCATAAGGAGCTGAGTTGCGCGGTGGTAAGTGGGGTGGGCATAAGCTGCGTGGCTGCGTGGCTGCGTGGTGGCGTGGCAGCTTAGTCCACAACAAACAACCCACTTATGTGTTCCCACAACCGCTTAGAGGTGGTGTTGTAGATGGCGGGGGGTGTGGGCTCCTTGGGGTCGCCGAGGGACTGCCAGAGGAGGAGGCTGACATAGCGCTCCAGGCGTTCCAGGGTTTCGGGTTCGCTGAGGATCAGTTGGATGGCCAGCAGAGAGCACGCACTTAGGTCGTCGGGGGTGAGACCCATGGTCTCGGCGAGTTCGAGGGCCGGCGCTGCCACGTCACGGCGCAGCGTGCCATCGGCATCCACCATGCTCTCCACCTCAAGCCCGAACACCCCGCCTACGCGAGTAGCTAAGGCGTAAGTTAGGGCGTGGCTAAGGGGTTGTTGCAAGGACATAAGTGGCGTGGGGTAGGCCGCTTGGCAGCTTGGATGCGTGGTGGCTTAATTGCGTGGCGGCGTAGCCGCTTGGCAGCTTACCCGCCAGCCGTGATCCTGCTTACGCTTCCCCACGTAGCTTATGCGGCCGGATTCGCGGAGGGCCTGGAGGCGGCGGTCGATCAAGCGCCAGGATTCACGGCCGGGGCGGGTGAGTGGGGCAGCGAGCGCGTTGAGGTGGGAGGAGTTGCAGGGGTGGCCGTTGGTGTGGTCGGTGAGCCATAGGCAGATGGCGTCGTCTAGGTGGGTAAGTGCGTCGGTGGTTGGCATAAGGGGAGTGGGTTACTGCGGTTCAGGTGGACACGTATCAGCGGGAGAGGCTTCGTAAGGGTGGGCGTGCTTCCACTTGGGAAGCAGGATCTCGGGCACGTCTTGCCACAGGGCTCCGCAATCACAAAACTCAGGACCGCCAGCGGCGCAGGGGCCGCCGCACTCGGCGATGGTGGAGGGTATGTCGTAGTAGACGCGGCGGCAGCCGGGGGGAGGCGTGCTACTCGGTGGCGTGGTGATGGTGGCGCGGGTCTTGAACTCGCAGATGTTGGTGGAGCGCTGCGTGCGGCGGCGTTGACGATCGTTGTAGGCCATGCGGTCCATCTGGCCTACGAACCAGCCGGCAATAAAGCTGCCGGCACCCCATAGGAGCCAAGTAAGCATGGTGCTTATTCGTCTTCCCGCTTAGGTAGCGCGGGCAGCTGGGTCCACTCAACTTCGCCTGGGACCATCCACCATGCAGTGCCGTCGTCGGCTACGGCGTCGATGGTATGCACGGCGCCATAGACCGTGCGCGTGAGGCTCACGATGCGGCGATGTTGACTGACTGGGGCAGCAGGAGCGGCTGGTTCAAAAGCAACTGGCTCAGGAGTAGGGGCGGTGATGGGGGGAGTGAAGGGGACCCAGAACTGACCTGAGCCGACCTCATCCCAAGGCTCTACAGACCAAAACTCACCGCAAGGGCTCAACGCTACTACGTCTCCGTCGCAATCCCCATCCTCCTCGGTAGGCAGTCGGTCATTGATCCAAGTAAGTGGCGTGGTCATTGGTGGTAAGTGGCGTGGGGGCTTGGTGGCGTGGGGGCTAAGGGGCTACGCAGCTAAGCGACTACGCGGATGAACTTGTGGAGTTCGGTGTCGGGACCGTAGATGGTGGCGAGTTCGGGAAAGGCGGTGAGGAGGCGTTGGCGGTTGAGGGGGTCGGCGGCGAGGCCGGCCTCGGCAAGGCGGCGGAAGAAGCTGCCACCGTACTGGGCGGCGGTGACGAAGGTGTAGTGGCTGTCAGTGTCGGACATAGGGCTGGGTGCCGCTGTGGGTTGGGGTGTGTTGGATGCTGTAGTCGATGCCGATCATTGCACAGGTGGCCGCAACGATGACGAAGCAGATAAGGTCGTTGATGCGGTTGATCACCTTAGATACGCTCCACGTCGATACGGTTTTGCACGCCGTAGAACACGTTGTCTTGGGCGACGTGTTCGCAAACCTCAAAGGCACCTAGGGATACGTTCTCATCACCGCTGAGTGCAATGTCGAAATCGCTACCAAGGGCAATGTTCTTGGCCTCCACTTGCGTAGCGGCTTCGACCTCGACGACGATGTAGCCCGTGAAGGGGACAGATACGGAATAGGTGGGCATTGGCAAGAAAAACAGGGCAGCGCTGGATTGGGTGCGGCTCCGGCGGGCCGCGTAAGTGGCGAGGCCGCGTAAGTGGCGAGGCCGCGAGGCTGCGCAGCTTAGTAGCTGATGCGCACTTGGGCGATGCCATCAAGCGGGACGCCAAGCCGCCAAGCAGCGCCAGCACTCAGGTCGATACTGTTGCAGTCGCAGCGATCGGTGATCGGCACGGTAAGCCGCCGGCCGCGATGGCTAACCGTGACGCGGGTGCCGCATGGCAGGAAGGGGTGAGCCGCGCTCACATCCCAGTGGTGGTAGGTGCCGCCGCAGTAGGCCGGACCACCGTTGAACTCTTGGTGGTAGACCGTGGCGGTTACGGGCCTGCCGTGGCCAGTGCCGTGGTGTGCGAGGACGGGGCTCTGAACAAGGAGTGCAAGGGCAAGAGCAATACGACGCATAGTCACGTACCAGGGAACAAGCGCTTAGGGGACCAGGGGGTGGTGGGACCGACGTGGGACCAGTGGGCGGTGAGCCAGATCATGCGGGGGTCTGTGGTTGGGTGGCTCAGCATCCAAACCTCACCGGTTTCATCGGCATCAGCCGCAGTAGGTGGGCGGTGGTAGACCCACAAGGGGCGTGGTGGCCTAGGTCGTTGGGTCATAAGGGGCGTGGTGGCTTAGCAGCGTGGCGGCTTAGCGGCTTAGCAGCGTTGCAGCTTAGCAACTTAGCCGTAACGCAACTCAGAAGTCAATGCCGGTACTTACGGCGTAATGGTAGGGGCGGTTTGGGTCCAGTTCGGAGGGGGAGGGGGGCAGAACAGCGTGGAGGAAGGCCGTTTGATCTAGGTACTGGGGACGAGAAACTACGCCAATACAGCTTACGCGGAGGCCGGTGTCGGCAGTGAAGGCCTCCAAGATGGTGGCGATGTCTTTGTGCAGCTGCTCCTTGGCGGAGCGCAAAGCAGCAGCAGCCTCTAAGGGGGTAGGCGGCGTAGGCACAGCAGAGGGCGTAAAAGCAACGGAACCAGGCAACTTAGGCGTCATGACAAGTGGTAGTAAGGCACAGGCTTAGCCTAGGCGTAAGTGGTGGTGCTGTCAACAGACAAACGCGAAGCGCACCACCCACGCCGCTTAGGGCTTCAAGCTTATGGCCCAGCGGGGGGCGCGGGAGTCGTTGCCGAGCTGGCGCTGCTGGATCTTGGAGTCGAGTTTGACGACGAGGCCGTCGCAGGGGAAGGGGAGGTGAGGCTGGATGGTGGTGAAGGCGTCGAAGAGGTCGAGGACTTCGGTTGTGGTGGTGGCGGGGAGCGCGTCCAGGAGGGCGAAGCCGGCGCAGCGGAGCCAGGTGAGGGCACCGCGCTGGGTGGTGATGCCGTCGATGCCGTCGAGGTCGAAGGCTAGGAAGGTGAGCTTCAGCGGATCGTCAAACTGCTTACGGCGGAGCGCGGCGGCTACGGCGTTGCGGGTGGGCGGCTTGGGGGCGTTGGGGCCTGGGATGTAGCCGGGCTGGGTTTCGGCGAGTGCGGTGGCTTCACAGCGGATCTCGACGCGACCACGCGGCTTACCGGGAAGCTCCATGGGGATCCGGGAGCGGAGCGCGGCGGGAGTGCAATCGCGTCCGCTGCGGAGGTGGGCGTGGGTGAAGATGCCGTCGATGTAGATCAGAGCGACGCTGACGCCATCGGCTTTGAGCTGGACGGTGTAGGGGCCGGGATTGGCGGCGAGCCAGTCGGTGGGGTCGGGCGGGCAGTTCAGGCTGAGCAGCGAAGCCAGCGGAGGAAGCGCATCAGGAGCCAAGCGGCTAAGGCGGTCGAAGGCGGCGTCGCTCATAAGCGGTATGCCTGCGCGGTAGGCAGCGTCGGCTAAGCGGATAAGGGGTGTAAGCACAAGGGATAGGGGGGTGGACATGCGTAAGCGTAGCACTAAGCTGCTTGGTAAGTCGCCTTGTTACATGCTGTAAGGGGCGTGGCCGCTTAGCCGCTTAGCAGCGTGTCACCTTAGAGCCTTACGAAGCTCCTCGCTTAGGAGCGTGGGGAGGCGGGAGCGAGTCAGGTCGGTGACGATGGCGCCGAAGTTGAACTTGGTGCCCACGGTGGGCACGGTGTCTAGGAGGAGGAAGAGGCGGTTGGCGGTTCGGGCGGAGCGTTGGTAGATGCCGGGGCTTAGGCGGCCACGGGCGGATTCGATGATGAAGTAGGTGGGATCGTCGCGGAGGAGGCCGGCCAAGGTGGCGGCGTACTGAGAGGGGCGCATACCGGATTGGCCCAGGCGGACGGCGCGACCTCCTCGGGCCGGCACCGCGAACATGGAGGTAAGACCTTTGCTGCGCAGCTTCTGGTTGAAGCGGGTGGGGAACACCGGCTTACGGCCAGCGGCGTCGTCGGAGCTGACGGGGTAGAGGTATTCGCTGGGTGAGTTGCCTTTGGTGACGCTGTTGATGAACATGCGCGTCTCCAGGCCGGAGGCGGTGTAGCGCGGCGAGCTGAGGGTGAAGGCAACCGGATCCTCGAAGTTCGTAGCCATCCACTGGCTTACGTGCTGCTTGGCCTCAAAGCCGAGGCGCTTCATGGCCTGGCTGCCGGCGTACTTGATCTGCGTACCCTCCATCACGCTGAGGCGGCGGAAGATGCGCTCTACGTCAAACTCGACTACCCGCGCCATAGGTTGCGTGGCCCCTGGGGTGGTGTAAGTGGTCGCGTGCCTACAGCCTAGGACTTAGGTGCCACAAGCCTAGCGTTGCAGGGGCCAGAGTCGTTGTTGAGCGATGGGGCGTGGATCGCGCCAGTATGCCGGTCAATCCAGCGTAAGCAGCTATGCCGTTCTGGGCAGGCTGCCGCGTGACAACGAGGTACGCAGTAAGCGAGTGTGGGATAAGGCATAGGGTACTTGGTAACTTAGCAGCTTGGTTACGTGGCAACTTGGCCACTTAGCTGCTTATGGAGTGTGTCGTAGTAGGTGTGGCAGCGTTCGAGGTAGCGGCACTCAGCGCCACGCAGCTCCAAAGCACTTAGTTCGCGGATGTTGGGTGGGCCTACGCGGCGGGCTACGACGACGATACCGCCACGGGCTTGGATGCCAGTGAGGTGGCGGAGGCCGAGGCTGTAGGCGCCCAGCTGATCCATGTAATCCTCAAGCAGCTCCTCAGAGCGCTTGTTGAACGAAGTCTTCCAGTCGCAAATAAGCGGCCCCTTACCGCGAACGTCGAGGAGCGCGTCACAGGTACCGGCGAAGCCTGCGGGGTGATGGACACTGAACTCGATGCCGTGAATGGCGGTGACGTTCTCGGCGATCCACCCCCTTAGGCCGCGCCAGTAGCCAGCGGCAGATAGGCCTGGCTTGGGGGCGCTAGGTAGGACCTGCTTGATGGCCCAGGCGGTAAGGGGTGCGGGGGCGCGGCTGAGTCCGTCAGGTTTGGTGTACCAACTACCACGCTTCTTAGCGGTGGCCTCGGCCATACGCTTAGCGGTGCGTAGCACGTACTCGGCGGAGTTGTGGGTCAGTGTGCCACGTTCAGCGGCGGTGGTGCGCTCGACTGCTGCACGCTCTTCGCCTAGGCGGGCTACCCAGGCCTCCAAGGCGGCTTTGCTGTTGCTGGTCTCCTTGAGGATGCGGGTGACGCTGTGGTAAATCTCGCCGTGCGTGTCGCGGTAAATGCGCCCGCCTGGATCGCTTTCGTCGTCGCGCTCCAGCTTCCACTTCGCCAAACCGGCGAGCAGCTCGTTGGAATCGGCTGCGAGCTGCTCAGACATAGGTGCTTAGGGGCGTGGAGGTGCGGTATTTGGACAGCCTAGGTAGGCAAGAAAAAGGGCAAGCTATGTGCTTGCCCCATGGCCTAGGCGCGTGGCTGCTTGGCTGCCTAGCGGCTTGGCTGCTTAGTGGCGTGGCCCCAAGCTCACTTAGCAGGCTTGAACGGATCTTCGCCGCTGAGCAGGCGACTCAGGTCGAAGCCGGCGGCGCGGGATTCTTCCCAGGCTTCGGTGATGGCCTTGTCGGCGCCCTTCTTGCGGGGGACGGGGGTGAGCTTGTACTCGGTGCTAAGGCCGCTGCCGGTCTTGCCGAGCTGGAAGTCAATGGCGAGGATGTCGGAGTAGTCCTCCATTTGGCTCACCGCGTCGAGTTCGCGGATGAGGGACTTCTGGCTGAGCTGCAGGATCTGGACCTGGCTGGCGTCGAAGTTGTAGACGGGGAGGGCCAGGGCGAACTTAACAGCTTCGGGGCCGGTGCCTTCGCGGTTCATGCGGCGGGTGAAGTCGCCGAAGGCCAGTGCCATGTCGTCGGGGCTGGGCTCGAAGTCGAAGCGAAAGGGCTTGGCTTTGCCGTCAGCGGGGTTCTCGGCCCAGACCTCGTAGAACTCCAGCGGTTCGTCAGAGAGCAGGCAGAAGCGGACGGTGGAGCCGGAGGCAATCTTGCTGGGGTTCAGGTAGGCGCCACCGCCAGCGACGGCGGCTTGGGCCTTGTCAGAGAGGAGTCCCATAGGTGGGTGGTTAGTTGACAGCGGTTGAGGGGTGGCGTGATGCAGTGCGGGAAGCGGAAGGCGGCGGAGGCTTGGCCTGGGCGCTTGGTGGCAGAGCAGTGTGACCACGCACAGCCTAGTACAGACAAGGGGCGAGGGCAAATACGGCGGATGAGGGGGGAGGGGGCTAACCCGTGAAAGCGTGAGCAACCCGTGAACCCCCTACTCACGGGTTTGCGAGGCACACAAACCTAGTCAGGAGAGGGGGTTAGAGAGAAAAGAGAGTAAACCCGTGAACCCGTGAACCATTTTTCCCATACGGCAGATTCTCCTGCCTCTGCCGTCTCGGCTGTCTCAAGATCACCCCCCCGCGATTTTTTCTTCCTAGGCGCTCACGGGTCACGGGTTCACGGGTTGTACCAAATCCAGTGCAGCGCAGTCGATCTGGGGCTCACGGGTTGGAGGCGTAACCCGTGACTTTTCACGGGTTGGTGGCGTGTAGGTGGGCAGGGGGCAGCAAAAACAGTACATAGTGATACACACCATACCCTCGTCGCAGCTGGTACAGGCGAGACAGCTTTGATGGTGTTCACGGGTCGCGCCTGTCAGCGGTTAGTGGCGCCGCTACTTGGCACAACAAAGCCCCCGAACCACTAAGGCTCAGGGGCTAAGTGGCCAAGCGGCCTAGTGGCCTAGTGGCCAAGCGGCCAAGCGGCCTAGCGGCCTAGCTGCCAGTGCGTTTGGTCCTTCCGCACAGCGCGGATCAGCTTGCCCACGCCGTAGTCGTTCACAAGGCGCTCAAGCATCTGCCGAGCTTCGCCGCCGTTGGCTGCCCACTTCTTGAGTACGAGGTCGCGGTGGGTCACGATGCCGGTGTCGGTGGACTGGGCGTAGTTGACGATCTTGACGACCCAGTGAGGGAGGTCTCCTCCTCCGACCTGGGGCGCGAGTACGTCGAACTGGCAGATGAAGTAGCGGCAGAGGATGACGGCGCGTTCCATGACGGCACGGGTGATAACTTCGCCCATGGCCTGCCCTGGCGGCTCGGCGGCGTAGTCGAGGGCGTGGAGCAGGCCGGCGCAGCGGGCTAGGTAGCCTCGCATCTTGCCCAGGAAAGCGGCGCGACTGGCGTAGGTGCGGTCTGCCTCAGCGCTCCACTCGTCGCACACCTCGGCGAATAGGCCCCAAGCATCGGAATCGAGTTTCACGACCTTGCGCTTGCCGATGGAGGTGTCGAGTTCGTAGATCATGGCCTCTAGCTCGCGTGTGATCTCGACCTCGTTGAGGTTTTGCTTAGGGAAGACGTACTCGGGTACGATCCAGAGGAAGCGCGCCCAGAAGCCATCGCCGGACTTGGCCGTGGCGTCGTCGCCGTGCAGGAGTTCGGTGAGCTTGTCTTGCTGGATGGCGCCGAAGACGTTGACGGCGGTGCGGTCTACCATCACCGGGTCACAGCCCTTGCGCACGATGTTGACGGACCCCCCGCTCCACATAGACAGCCAGTGGGCGCGGTCGCTGTTGTTGCTGCGATACTTGTCCATGTCACCGATGAACGCGGCCAGCTCGTCATGGAAGCTCACGACACCGTGGACGTTCTCGCGTTCTAGGAGGGTGCATAGACCCTCCAGGGTGGCGTCCATCACAACCCGTTGACGAGGTAGTTCTGGGGCCTCGCCTCGGTCATCCTTAGGTAGGGCCTTGTAGCGCATAAGTTCCCGCTTGTAGGTCCGCTGATCGTTTGCATCCAGGGTGAGCAGCGGGCCTAGGAACTGGTTGGCCACGGGGGTCTTCAGCGAGGAGGCGGGGGCTACGGTGCCCATCCAGAAGACCAAGGGTTCGCGCCAGCCTTCCTTGATCTGCACGCGGAAACGCTTTCCGATCACAGCGCTCATCGTTGTGATGAACGGCGCGATCAGAGCGGTGTGGGCTACAGGGAAGGCGTCGGCGCGGCCACCCAGCAGATCAGCAATGCGAGGATGGAAGACTGATGACAACTTCAGGTGAGCGGCGGCCGACTTAGACCACTGCTTAAAGCTGGCCTGTCGCAATTCTCGCAAGAGATCATCGTCTTCGTTGGAGCGTTGCTCCTTACGGATTTCACGTAGTACCGGCCACGGCCTAGGCCAGCCGTTGAACTCCGCCGTATCGAAGACGTGGTAGATCCGCTTATGGGGAACGCCCTCGCGGTCGCGACTGCTTCGTGCAATGGCCTCGGCCTGCTCCTCCAAGTCCCAATGCTCGGTAGACCACGCCGCTTGCAGCGCAATGCTCACTGCCTGCTTAGCGCCGAACTCATTGACGATCGCGGCGTACAAGGCAAACGCTGCACCGTAAGTATTACTGCCTGGCTCCAAGCGTTGCGGGCAGTAGGCCAACGCAGCTACGACTGTATCTACCTTCTCTTGGTGGGTAAGAGCGCTGTAATGTAAGCCGTTTGGTTTGTACTCTACGTCGTATGCTTCTTGGGTGCTTACAAATTGTGCGTACTGCTTATGGTCGATTTCGCGATCGGGCAGAGCGCGGGGCTGGGTTGGGGTGCTGGTTGTGGGCAGTGCCTTACCGATGACTTCGCGTGCTTGGCTGCTGAGGAGCCCGCGCTGTCTGGGGGTGCTGCTGGTGAGAGGCGAAGGTGCGGTGTCGTGCGGCGGCTCTAACAGGGCGAGCAGGCGGTCGAGGTCGAAGCGCTCCCCAGTTGCGCTGAGGACGCGGCTGATCTGGCCGGTCTCTGGGTGTACGCCCCCAGCCAAGCGCATCACACGGGCGGGATTGCAGAGCTTCTCGTCGATGTCGGCGCCGCTTACGGTGCGCTTGATGTGCTTGAACAGGAGCTTCTGTGCGGCACGAAACTGAGTGCCGGTACAGGGTTCATCCAAGATCCAGTAGTTGTGTACGCTCTTGTTGCCTGTCCAGACCTGCAGAGACGGGTGCGGAAGACCCGCTGTTTCCCATTGCCGCTTCTTTTCTTCGCACCCGCTTAAGGGGTTGTCGTCCTCGTAGAACAGGGCGCGGCAGTATGTGATCTCGCTGTCTTTGGTGCCTCCCCAGTTGGGGATGTACCCAAAGCTGTAACCAGGGCGTTGCTGCAGCGCCGCCTCTACCTGCGGCTGGTACTGCTCTGCGGTGACGCGGATGTGATGACACCCCTTACTGCGGTCCGTCTTGGGCGGGAACAGGGCGATCACGAAGCCCTCGGCAGCCGTGAGGTTGAGGTGGCGTAGCTGCGTCTCGGCTTCGGTCCAGTCCACCATGGCGGCGCTGAGGGGCATGGGCACCATACAGGGAGTTGCTGCCACTCGCAACTGGTGCTACGCTGCCCAGCAGTACACCGTCGCACCGTGCCCTCAAACAAGCGGACCCGTATCCAGGCGTACCTCGACCCTGAGCTGGCCGAGCTTGTCCGTCAACGGGCGGAGGAGGAGGAGCGGCCCGAGAGTCGAGAAGTCACGCGCTTGGTGCGTCTCGGCTTAGAGGCGGACGCGAAGCAGTATGTGCTTGGAGGCAAGGTGTTCCGCACCAAAGCCGACGTGCAGGCGCATGTCCGACACGTCCGTGACATCACGCCCTTAGGTGATCCTGTGCGTGATGAGGCTGTTCTTGCGCTCCTCAAGCTGCACCCTGAATGGGAGGTCAAAACGGCGGGCGGAGGCTGGGTAGGGACGGCGTGGATCCGCCACCCATCTAAGGCACGCCCAACAAAAGAGCTGAGTATCTGTTTCTCGGATTCAGATAAGGTTGTAGACATAAGCTGGACTAAGCTAATTCCGCTGTTGCAGCGGGGAATTGAACCTGCTGCTGTAGAGCGTGACGATACGTTAGATGAACTTAGAGCAGCCGCTAGGGGTGAAATCGAGCAACAGATAGCCCCCTTGCGCAAGCCTGGTTACGAAGTGCATCATGACCTGAGCTGCAGATTTGACCAGCTTTTTTATGGTAGCTTTGACCAGATTTTGTACGACTGGTTAGTGAGCGTACGTCTTCGTCCTGCTGATGTTGTAATTGTGTGGGAAGAGGGTGCGCACACAGGTAGACGGTTTGGGGATCTGAAGCAGGCCGCCTCTTGGCGGGCCTTCCACGCAGACAGAGCCCAGCTGCGTGTTGTGACAAAGCAAGAACACGCAGCGATGCCGCGTGCTCCTCGGCCGCCTTGGGACAGTCTACTGTGCTAGGCTGATAAAGTCCCCACTTAGGCCACCCATGCCTGCTACCACACCACTTACCACCCCACTTACGGCACCGGCTGCGAACCAGTCGGTGCTTTTCGGCGTTGAGCACCTTGCCTTGCTCCGCACTGCGCCTGTCGTTGCCTTTGACAGTGAGACCACGGGACTGCAGCCTGTTGAGGGTGGGCTGCGTCTGTTGCAGGTCGGTGCTCGTGGGCTGCCGATCGTTGTCATCGACTGTTGGGAGCTTGACGAGGCGGGCTGGCAGTCAGTGCGCGGCTTCTTCGCTGTGCCGCGCACGTACCTAGCACACAATGCTGTGTTCGACCTGGGGTGGCTTCAGGAGCACGGGATCCACGTAGGCGCCGACCCCGAGGCTTTCTGTGCCGCTACGGATGCCACCCTCAGCGAGGTCAAGCGCGGCACGGTCTACTGCACAATGCTGGCCTCCAAGCTGCTTAGTAACGGCATCCCTAACCTCAAGCACGGCCTCGGCTACGTGGTGGAGCGCTACTTAGGGCGCACGCTTAGCAAGGAGCTGCAGGCCAGCGACTGGAGCGCCCCCGAGCTGAGCAAGGAGCAGCTGGCCTACGCGGCAGCGGACGTGCAGGCGCTGCTTGATCTCGATTTGGTGCTGCAGGAGCGCCTGGCCGTGGCACGCCTCACGGACGCCTATGAGCTGGAGTGCCGAGCCCTGCCGGCCATTGCGCAGATGCAGCGCACCGGCCTCCCCTTCGACCGCGACAAGCTTGTTGAGGTGCAGGAGAGCTTGGAGCGCGACATCGCCACCTATGGGCAGCGGTTCGTCGAGGAGCTGGATGCGGCGCTGCCCGAGGAACACAAGCTGCCCCGTGACGAGGACGGCAGCTTCAACCTGCGCGCCAAGGCGGAGGGGTCTGTGCGTCTTGGTACCAAGCGTGAGGCGGGCTTCAACCTCAACTCACCGAAGCAGTTGGTGGCGAAGCTTACGGTGCTGCTGGGTACGGTTCCGGTGGGTAAGGATGGCAAGCCGAGTGCGTCGAGGCAGGCGCTGCGCACCTACGCAGCGGATCACGCAGTTATCCAGACCTACCTGCAGTGGAAGCGGGCCGAGAAGCGCAGGCAGATGGTGGTGTCGATGCTTGAGCACTTGCAGTCTGACGGCTTCATTCGTGCCAGCTACATGCAGCTGGGCGCTGATACCGGCCGCATGAGTTGCCTTAAGCCCAACCTGCAGCAGGTGCCACGCGACAAAGCCTTCAGAGCAGCCGCTGAAGCGCCGGCTAAGTGGGCCTTCGTTTGCGCTGATTTCGGGCAGATGGAGCTGCGCTTGGCGGCAGCGATTGCGGAAGATGCCACGATGACTGGCGCCTTCCTCGATGGCGTGGATCTGCACACGCTTACGGCGTCGGCTATCTACGGCCCGGAAAGCGAGGACGACGCCGAGAACAAGCGGCGCCGCCAGGTGGCCAAGTCCGCGAACTTCGGCTTGCTGTACGGCAGTGGTGCCCAAGGGCTCAGGGACTATGCCGGTGCTATGGGGATCACCATGACGCTGGAGGAGGCCCAGGAGATTCGCAACACGTTCCACGACACGTATGTCGGCGTCGATGCGTGGCAACGGGCCAACGCTCGCCTGTCCGACATGACCAAGGGCGATAAGTGGGCAGAGGTGCGTATCCCTATTAGTGGGATGCGTAGGTTCTTGCCTGGTGATATGAATAGGGTTACGGTGCGCTGTAACACGCCTGTGCAAGGTAGTGGTGCAGCTGTGCTTAAGTGTGCTCTTGGTAAGTTGTGGCCTTACCTGCTTAAGGCGGGTGAGGACTACGCCAAGCTGGCGGCTGTGGTGCATGACGAAATCCTGCTGCTGGTCCGCGATGATGAAACCACGTACTGGAAGCAGACACTGCAGAAGGTGATGGAAGACGCTGAGAGCCTGTGGTTGGGGGTCATTCCGCCCCTGGCTGAGGCCAACGACGGGCCCAGCTGGGCGACCGCTAAGTAGTGCTGGGCTTGGTGCTTGGTGCTTGGTGCTTGGTACCAAGCGCTTAGCACCTATGCTTGCGTAACCCCCTACCGCTTATGCCACGCCACTTATGGCGCGTACCGGACGTGAAGTTATGGTGGCGTGGTTGCGTGAGGAGATGCGCGTGGCGACGGTTGCGGATCTGCAGAGGGCCGCTGCGTTTCTGGAGTTTGCGCGGCTTACGCGGCAAGGATGTGCGGTACAGCGTAGGGGTGCGCGTAAGCAACAAAACAGCGCTTGGCGCAGGTACGTTGACACGGACCTGCGTTGGTAGGTTGGTGTTCAGGTACTTGTGTTGTTAGGGTGGACGTAGTACATTGCTACGTCTCCTGTCCACTTATGACCAAGATCCACGGCAACAAGATTCATTACCAGATCCTGTTGGATCCGCACCGGGCTGCGTTGCTGGAGAAGCTGGCAGCGGATAAGGGGGTGCGTACAACGGCGTTGGTT
>Ga0208783_10001101_pt1 | contig 16312 bp, 15 predicted proteins | sample DEB19_08_DNA_2_FD_184529 | JGI IMG/M metagenome (GOLD analysis project Ga0208783, IMG submission 184529) | Aqueous microbial communities from the Delaware River and Bay under freshwater to marine salinity gradient to study organic matter... | ecosystem: Environmental > Aquatic > Marine >... | reverse complement strand
AGGATGGCCTTCTTCCCGCGGATGTCGAATCGCGCGGGGCTGGGCACGGCCGACCCCCGCGGGTAGGCCGCGAGCAGCGGCCTACGCAGCTCGGACGCCGCCACGCGAAGCCCCTCGGGCGTGAAGCGCATCGCCCGGGCGACGTCCTCGGGTGGAAGGGTGGCCTGCACGTCATCCACCACCACCGTGGTGCCGCGCCGGATGACCTCCTCGGCCTGCGCCACCTGCTGGCGCGCGGCGTCGGTGGAGAGGGCGGGACGCGTGGCCGTGAGCGGCAGTGCGATGGCCGCGGGCAGCGCGGAGAGGTCACCCGTGATCGTGGCCTGGAGGGCCTTGCGGTCGAGCGCCCTGCCGTCCTCGGCCGGTGAGACCGTGAAGGTGGTGCCGCGCACGAGCACCGCGGCGTCGCGCTCGGGGCGGTCGACGTTGTCGCTCACGTCGGCCACCCAGCCGGCCAGCGCGCCCTTGCGGAAGGTGGCCTCGAGGGGCACCGCGTTGGCCGACTGGCCGGTGACGGCCTTGATGCCGCGGATGAGGCGGTTCGGCGAGGCCTCCTGCGCCCGCCGGATGGCGGCGTCGACGTCGACGGTGGCACCGACGTCGCCCAGGCGCACCGTGGCCACGGTGCCGCCGCCCGCCTGCAGTTCCACGCGGCGGCGCAGCAGGTCGTTCGCCCTGCGCGTGAGGCCGGCCTTCACCTGCGCCGGGTCTCCTCCCATGTCCACGCCGGCCACGGTGGTGCCGGGCGCCGTGCCCCCGCCCCCGCCGGCGACGAGGAGGATCACCACCACCAGCAGCACCGCGGCCGCGCCCACGACGATGGCGCGCATGCGCCGGCCCGCGGGCGGGCGCGGCGGCCGCGACCTCTCGCGCCGCTCGGTAGGGTCGGGGCGTGCGGAGGCGCGTTCACTGGATCGCGAGCCTGCCCGTTCCCGTCGATCCCGATCGGGCCTGGGCTCTCTTCTCGGTCGTCGGGGATTGGTCACGCTGGGACCATCTCGGCATGGCCGACGCCGCATGGGTCGGCGGCGCGGAATGGGCGCCCCGCAGCATCCTGCGCACCGGCCACCGGCCGTTCACCTTCGACTGCGAGATCGTGCGCGTGGACCCACCCCACGAGGTCGCGTGGCGAGGGGGCGGCCTGGGCACCACGGGCACGCACGTCTACCGGTTCCTCCCGCACGCGGATGGTTGCCTGGTGCAGTCGGATGAGGTGTTCGAAGGCCTGTTGGTGCCGGTCATGCGTCCACTCGTGCGCTGGTACTGGGGCGTGCACCTCAGGGCCTTCCGGGACTGGTGCGCCGCGCGCGGGTGATTCGCCGTGCGATCACCCAGGCGGGGAGCACCACCGCGATTCCCCCGGCGATGTCCGCGATGAAGTGCTGGCCCGTCGCCACGACGGTCGCGGCGACGGCGGGAGGATATGCCACGGCCGCGGCGCGCACGGCCGGGTTGGTCGACGACGACCACACCGCCCACGCCACCACGGGCGTCATCCCCACGTGCAGTGACGGCATCGCGGCGTAGGGGTTGTAGAAGGCCCGCACGAGGGCGCTGTCCATGGGGATGAATCCCTCGGACACCGTGTCGGACACCCCGGAGTCCGGCAGCATCCGCGGCGGGGCCACGGGCTGCAGCCAGTACCAGGCCACGCCGGCCGCCCACGACATGAGCGCCATGGTGCGAAGGGCGGGGTATGCCGTATACCCGCGGTGGAATGCCGTGCGAAGGGCCAGCGGCACGCCCACCACCTGGCTGGCCACGTAGGCGGCGCCCAGCAGCCGGCGCGACATGGGCCCGCGCACCAGCAGGCGCTGCACGGCGGGTTCCACCATGAGGCCCGCGCGCCGCTCGGCGTCGGCGACCCGGCGGGCGTTGGCCAGCGCGACGTCGCGGTCGGCCAGGTGCCGTGCCCGCACGAGGTGGTAGGCCGCCAGCCCGCCGATGGCGAAGGCCACCTCCACGCCCCTTCCGTGGCGCGTGGACAGGAACCGCCGTGCCGAGCGGAGCACCCGCATCACGCCGCCTGCCCGGCCACCTGGGTCGCGATCTCATCGACGGCGGTGATGCCGCTGCGCACCGCACCCTCCATGGTCGCCGGCCAGCCGGTGGCGGTCCAGTTGCCGGCGAGCACCACCCCCTCGAGCGGCGTGCGGGCCGCGGGCCGCCGGGCGGCCTGCCCCGGCGCCGGGGCGAAGGTGGCGCGGGCATCCTTGGTGACGGCCCACCCGGTGAGGACGGCCTCGCGGGCGGCGGGCAGCAGCGCACGCACCTCGCGATCCATGGCGTGGGCCAGGTCGCCGCGGGGCACCCCCATCTCGGCGCGGGCGGCCGACAGCGAGAGCGCGATGTGCTGGCCCGGCGCCCCCTCGCCCGTGATGGCCGTGCGGTTGAACATCCACTGCACCGGGCTGTCGACGACCGCCAGGATCGTGCGATCGAGCACCGGGCGGTCGTACCAGAGGTGCACGTTGACGATCGGCGACTCGCCGAGGCCGGGGTCGGTGGGGAGCGCGGCGGGGCACGCCTGGCGCGTGCGCCCGGGGGGCAGCGCCAGCACCACGGCGTCGGCCTCGATTCGCGTGCCGTCGTCGAGGTCGAGGCCGCGGGAATCGGCCGCCGACACGGCGCGCCCGGTGATGACCCGGCCGCCCATGTGGGCCAGCAGCCGCCGCGCGGGTGCGTCCACCAGGTGGGAGAGCCCCGTGAGGGCCCATCCGATGGATGCGCCGCCTGCGGTGCGCATGAGCCCCTCGGTGATCACGAACGACGCGAGGGCCGCCGACACGCGATCGGAGCGGTCGTTGCAGGTGGGCAGGATCACCACGTCCCAGAATCGCTCGATCGCCGCGTCACGCTGGCCGTGCGCGCGCAGCCACTCGCCGAACGCCACGTCGTCGAGCGCGTCGCGCCCCCGGGGCCCCAGCGCGGCGATTGCCGTGAGCGCCCGCAGCGCGCGCAGTCGTTCGGCCCGGGTGAGAAGCGCGTAGCGGCTGAAGGCGGGGCCCATGTGCAGCGGCGCCGGCAGCCGGCGCGCGGTGAGCACCCCGTGGGTGCCCGCGCGATCGCGCACGTCCACGTGCAGCACGGGCTGCATGGCGGTGAGCCCCAGCGATCCGAGCCGCCCGAGCAGGGCCGTGTAGGCCGTGCAGCAGCCAAGGTGCACGTGCTGGCCGTTGTCGATCTCCACGCCGCTGCGCGGCTCGGTGAACGAGAAGGCCTTGCCGCCGAGGAAGGGCCGGCGCTCCACCAGGGTGACGCGCGCGCCGCGTGAGGCGGCCTCCACTGCGGCGGCGATGCCGGCGAGGCCGCCCCCGGCCACCGCCACGCGCGCGCCGCGCAGGGTCACCGGCGCCTCGTCACGATGGCCCGGCCGATCGACCCGGCCATGAGCGACGCCTTGCGCGATCCGGGCAGCGACACCCGACCCCGGGTGTAGTCGTAGCCCCGCGCCCCGAGGCGGGCGAGGATGTCCCCGTAGAGGGCGGCGAGCATCTGCACGCACATGCGCGCGCGCAGGTCGAGCATGGGCAGCAGCATGCGCCCGCTCGCGAAGTAGTCGTCGGCCCGGCGCGCCTGGGCCTCCATGAGCGACCGCATGGCGGGGGTCATGCGGTCGGCGAGGATGTCCGCGTCGGTCACCCCGTGCGCCGCCATCTCGTCGGCGGGCAGGTAGATGCGGTCGCGCAGGGCGTCCTCCTGCACATCGCGCATGATGTTCACCACCTGCATGGCCACCCCGAGGTCCTCCGCGTGGCGCACGGCGGCGGGGTCACGGAAGCCGAACACGTGCAGCGACAGCACGCCGACGGCACCGGCCACGCGGTCGCAGTAGAGCTTGAGCGCGGGCCAGTCGGCATAGCGATTGGTGTCGAGGTCCATCTCCACGCCGTCCACCAGGGCGTCCATCGGCGCGCGGGGGATCCCGAACCGCCGGATGACATCGGCCAGCGCCACGAGCACCGGGTCGTCGTGGGGCACCGATCCCGCGTAGGCGGCCTCCACGTCGCGGCGCCGGGCGGCCACGGCGGCGGCCTTCTCGTCGCGTCCCTCCGCGCCGTCCACGGAGTCGTCGCAGAGGCGGCTGAAGGCGTAGAGGGCATGGATTCCGCGGCGCCTCTCGCGGGGCAGGAGGATGAACCCGAAGTAGAAGTTGCGCGCCTCGGCCCGGGTGATCTGCGTGCAGCGCTCGTAGGCCTCGTCCACGGTCATGCGCGGCCCCCGAGGAGCATGCGCCACACCACGCCCGCGGCCATTCCCGCGCGCCCGCGCGCGCCCGGCGCGGGGCGCGCGGCGATGGTGTCGTGGTCCTGCGACGCGATGCGATCGCACACCCACAGCCCCCCGGCGGTGAACATGGCGATGTCGTGGCGCACGCGCCGCGGCACCATGCCGCGCAGGGGGGCGCCCTCCACCAGGCGCGCCCGGGCGCGGCCGGTCTCCATGCGCACCAGTTCGCGCAGGGCTGGTGATGCCGCGGGCGCCCGCAGGTCGTCCACCGCCACCCCGAACAGGTCCATGTCCTCGCGCGGCAGGTACACGCGATCGCGCTCCTCGAGGTCGCGCCGGATGTCCTGCCAGAAGTTCACGAGCTGCAGCCCCTCGCACGTGGCGTCCGAGAGCGCCACCCGCCGGGGGTCGTCGATGCCGAGCACCCCGAGCACCATGCGCCCCACGGGCGTGGCCGAGTGCGCGCAGTACCAGAGCAGATCCTCGTGGGTGTCCCAGCGGCTCACGCGCTGGTCGATGCGATTGGCCTCCACGAGCCTCTCGAACTGGTCCACCGGCAGGCGCCGCCGCCTGATGACGTCGGCCGCCGCGATGAGCACGGGGTCGTCGCCCCGGCCGTCGACGGCCGCGTGCAGGCCGGCCTCCCAGGCGTCGAGGGCCGCGAGGCGCTCGTCACGGGTGGCCACGCCGGCATCGCCGATGTCGTCGGTCACCCGGCAGTAGGCGTACACGGCCCGCATGTCGGCGCGCACGTCGCGCGGCGCGAGCGCGAACGCCACGGGGAAGTTCTCGTCGTGATCCCGGGTGATCTCGGCGGCCCGGGCACGGGCCTCGCCGGTGCTCACGCCGCGTACCGCCCCAGGGCCATCACGGGGAAGTAGAGGCGGTAGTAGTGGTACTTGATCATGAAGTCGAGGGGGAACCCGGTGCCCGTGAAGGCGTCCTCGTCCCAGCCCCCATCGGTGCCCTGCTCGCGCACGAGCCATGCGATTCCGCCGTCGATCGCCGGGTTGCCCGGGTCGGCGGCCATCAGGCCGATCAGTGCCCAGGCGGTCTGCGACGCGGTCGACGCGCCGATGCCGGCGAGCGCCGCGTCGCGGTAGCTCTCGATGTCCTCGCCCCAGCCGCCGTCGTCGTTCTGGCATGCCACGAGCCACTCGACGCCCCGCCGCACCCACGGCTCAGACATGTCCACGCCGCATGCGGCCAGCGCCGGCAGCACCGCCCCGGTTCCGTACACGTGGTTCACGCCCCAGCGACCCCACCATGAGCCGTCGTCGCGCTGGGTGTCCCGCAGGTACCGCAGGCCCGACCTCACGGCCGGGTGCCCGGGCGGCACGCCGCAGTGCACGAGGGCCTCGAGCACATGGGCGGTGACGTCCTCGGTGGGCGGGTCGATGACCTCCCCGAAGTCGCACACGGGGAACTGGCCCACCAGCGTGCTGGTGTTGTCGACGTCGAAGGCGCCCCAGCCGCCGCCCTTGCTCTGCATCGCGAGCAGCCACTCCACCGCGCGCTGCACCACGCCGTCGCTCGCGGGCACGCCGGCCTTGAGCAGGGCGAGCAGCACCTCGGCGGTGTCGTCGGTGTCGGGGTACCACTCGTTGTGGAACTCGAACGCCCAGCCGCCGGCCTCCCCGCGCCGGGGGATGCGCCGCCAGTCGCCCTCGCGCGTGATCTCGCGGGCCATCAGCCATTCGCGCGCGCGGTCGACGGCGTCGTCGTCCGCGGCGGTGCCCGAGTCGTGGATCGCGATGGCCGCGAGGCAGGTGTCCCATACGGGCGAGATGCACGACTGGATGCGCAGCCGCCCGTCGCGGCGCAGGGCGAACGTCGAGAACCCATCGAGGGCCCGCTCGATCACCGGGTGGTCGAGCGGCATGCCCAGCGCGTGCAGGGCGATGATCGAGTACACCCACGGCGGCTGGATTCCGGCCCACGATCCGTCGACCTCCTGGCGGTCGAGGATCCATCGGCGGATGCGCCGCTCCGACGCCCGGCGCACCGATGCGATGGGCCGCCGGTTGTACGCGCGCGCCAGCGGCATGAGGCGGCCCATGGTCGTCGTGAGCGGGCCCGGGGAGCGGGGAGGGGGCCCGTCGACGCTGCCGGGGGCCTCGGCGAAGATCTCCTCCACCGAGGGCTGCTGAGTGAAGGTGGGGTTGCGCGAGAGCACCACGAGCATCGGCACGAACGTGCCGCGCGCCCACGACGCGAACCGGTACACCGAGAGCGGTGCGCGCGGGGGCAGCAGCATGAGCTCGGGCGCCGCCGCCGGGAGCGACTCCCACGGGTACTTGCCGAGCACCGCCAGCCACAGGCGGGTGAAGAAGCGCGCCTTGTTCGCGCCGCCGAGGGCGAGGATGCGGTCGCGCGCGCGGCGCATGGGCTCGGCCTCGGCGGGCACCCCGGCCAGGCGGAGCGCGTACCAGGCCTCCACGGTCACGCTCAGGTCGCCGGCGGCGCCGTGCCACACCGGCCACCCGCCGTCCTCCACCTGGGTGGCCAGCAGCTCGGCGGCGATCTCGCGGCGGTCGTCGTCGGTGGCGCGGCCGAGCGCCTCGAGCAGGAACAACTGCTCGGCCGTGATCGAGGCGTTCGACTCGAGCTCGCCCCACCAGAAGCCGGAGGGGTCCTGCAGGTCGCGCAGGTGCTGGGCGCCGCGATCGGCCGCGATGCGCGCGGCCGCGCGGAGCTCGCCGCGGGTGAGGCTGCTCGTCATGCCGCGATCATCCTCCGTGCCTCGGCGCGCATGCGGAACCACTCCGCGGCGTCGCACACGGCATCGCCGACATCCGACTGCGGAAGCCCGAGCTCGGTGATCGCCCGCTGGGGCGAGAAGAACATGCGCTTGCGCGCCAGCAGCGCGCCGTCGAGCGGGGCCCGGGGCTCACGACGCATCAGGCGGCCCTCCACGAGCTCGTCGGCGGCCGCCGCGGCGATCGCCACCGCGTGGGGGATCCTCCTCGTGGGCGGCGGCGGCCCGCCGGCCCGGTGCACCAGCGTGAGGATCTCGCGCAGGGTCATGTTGCCCCAGGCATTCCCGAGGATGTACCGGCGACCCGGGGCGCCCCGCTCGAGCGCCAGCAGGTGGCCCGCCGCCACGTCGCGCACATCCACGACGTTGAGGCCCGTGTCCACGTACGCCGGGATGCGCCCGGCCAGGGCGTCGACGATGAGCTGGCCGGTGGGCGTGGGGCGGTGGTCGCCCGGCCCGACGGGGGCCGACGGGTTCACGATGTAGCCCTCGAGCCCGGCGGCCACCGCACGGCGCACCAGTGACTCGGCCTCCACCTTCGAGCGCTTGTACGCGCCGATCACCTGCGAGATGGGCTGGGGGGTCTCCTCGTCGCCGTGCGTGCCGTCGCCCGGGATGCCCACGGTGGCCACCGACGAGGTGTGCACCATCGGCACGCCGGCGCGCAGGGCGGTGTCGATCACCACCTGCGTGCCCCCGACGTTGACGGCGCGCACCTCGTGGGCACGGCGCCGGCTCAGCGAGTAGATGGCCGCCACGTGGAAGATGGCGTCCACGCCCACGGCCGCCCGCCGCATGGCGTCGGCATCGCGCAGGTCGCTCGGCACGGCCTCCACGCCGTCGGGCAGCGTTGTGGCGGGGGCGCCCCCGGGGTGCACGAGGCCGCGCACCTCGAAGCCGGCGTCGCGCAGGTGCCGCGCCACGTGCGAGCCGATGAAGCCCGTGGCCCCGGTGACGAGCGCGCGCCTCATGCGGCGCCCCGCAGCGCGGCTTCGACGGCGGGCACGAGGCCGCGGCGCGCGGCCCGCGCCCCGCGCGCCAGGCGTGCCCACGCCGCGATGTCGGATGGCCGTGCGATGAGGCGCCCGACCACCCGCAGGGGGTGCACGTCGCCGTGCTCGTCCACCACGCCGCGGATGTCGGGGAGGCGGTCATCCGCCCGGTCGGTGATGGCACGGATGGCCGCGAAGGGGATTCCCGCGCGCGCACAGGCCCGCGCCGTCCCCGCGCTCTCCATGTCCACCGCCAGCCCGCCCAGTCCGCGGCGCTCGTGCGGCGCCGACACCACGCGGTCGGAGGTGACCAGCGTGCCCCGCCGCGCCCCCGCGCCACGGGCGAGGTCGGCGTCGCACTCCCAGGCATCCCCGGTGATGGCATCGCGCACGCTCTCGGGCACCACGACGTCCCCGCGCTCGAGCGATGGGTCGAGCGCGCCGCAGAAGCCCACCGAGATCGCGGCCGTCACGCCATCGGCGATGGCCTCGCGGGCACGCTGCTCGGCGGGCCCCGCACCCATTCCCGTGACGATCACGCGCACGCCGGGGCCGGCGAAGCGGCGCAGCATGCGCTCCTCGGCCGGCACGGCGCACATGAGCGCGACCACGCCGCGACCCATCGCCGCCACCGCCCCCGGCTCACCCGCGCGCGAGCGCGAGCAGGTCCCTGGGGCTCGACATGGCGTCGAGGATCGTGGTGGCCTCATAGCCGCAGTGCATGAGGCAGTTCGCGCAGCGCGGGTCGCGGTCGGTGCCGTACTTGTCCCAGTCGGTGTCCTCGAACAGCTCGCGGATGCTGCCCACGTGCTTGTCGGCCAGCAGGTAGCAGGGCGACCGCCAGCCCTCCACCGTGTAGGTGGGCATGCTCCAGGCCGAGCAGCGGTACTGGCGCTTGCCCTGCAGGAACTCGTGGAACAGCGGGTTGTTGTAGAACGGGATGTCCAGCCCCTCGCAGCGCGCGTGCACCTCGGCGTAGAGCGCCTGGGCCTCGGTGCGGGCCAGGAACTGCTCGCGGTCGTGGGTGACCGACTCGTAGTCGTAGCCCGGCGACGTGATGCACCCCTCCACGCCCATGTCCTTGAGGTACGTGAACAGCTCCACGTACTCCTCGGCCGGCGTGCCGCGGAAGATCGTGGTGTTCGTGCACACGCGGTAGCCGCGCGCGATGGCCTCGCGCATGTGCGCGGTGGCCTTCTTGAACACGCCCTGCCGGTCGACCGCGTGGTCGTGCACCGACTCCATGCCGTCGATGTGCACCACGAAGGCGAACCGCTTGGTCGGCTCGATGCGGTCGAACGCCTTGTTCATGAGGATGCCGTTGGTGCAGAGGTAGACGAAGCGGCCCTGGTCGATGATGCCGTGCACGATCTCGTCGATCTGCTTGTGGATGAGCGGCTCGCCGCCCGGGATGTTCACGATGGGCGCGCCGCACTCGTCGGCCACGCGCAGGCACTCCTCCACCGTCAGCCGCTTGTGGAAGACGTCCTTGTACTCCTGGATGCGACCGCACCCCGTGCAGGCAAGGTTGCACAGCTCGAGTGGCTCGAGCATGAGCGTGAAGGGAAAGCGCTCCTTGCGCTGGAGCAGCTTCTTCTTCGCGAGGTACGTGGCCATGCCGAGCTCAAGGGCAATCGGTCGTCGCGGCACGCTGGGCTCCTGGGATAAGTGCGGAACGGACGCCCGAACGCTAACCCACGCACCGGCGCAGCGCCGTGCGCGGGTTGCGCGGCGTGCGCCCGGGGCGTGCCCGGGCTAGCTCTGCCGCGCGAAGGCCGTGTCGGCGATGGCCACGAGGTCATCCACCGGCCCGGGCAGCTGGTGCAGCAGGGCCATGGCCCGGGCGTGCGACTCGGCGGCGAGTTCGCGCGCCCGCTCCATGCCGTGCAGGCTCGTGTAGGTGACCTTGCCCATGCGCTCGTCGGCGCCCACGGCCTTGCCCAGCTCGGCCTCCGATCCGGTGACGTCGAGGATGTCGTCCACGATCTGGAAGAGCAGCCCGAGCTCGCGCGCGAACGCGCGGTAGGTTGCGTCCTGCTCCGGCGGCGGGGGTGCCAGCACCAGCGCGATGTGCACCGACACCGCCATGAGGCGCCCGGTCTTGAGGGCATGCATGGCGGCGAGGGCCTCGGGCCCGCCCGCGCCCGCGCCCTTGAGGTCGAGGTACTGGCCACCCACCATGCCCGCCACGCCCGTGGCGCGGCTGAGCTCGCGCAGTATCCCCACCTGCACCGCGGGGCCGCCGCCCTGCTCCTCGCACACGAGCCGCACCGCCTCGGCGAACAGGGCGTCGCCCGCGAGGATCGCCACGTCGTCGCCGTAGATCACGTGGCAGGTGGGCATGCCGCGCCGGAGGTCGTCGTCGTCCATCGCGGGCAGGTCGTCGTGGATGAGCGAGTAGGTGTGGATGAGCTCGATTGCGGCGGCCGATGGCATGAGTTCGGAGGGGTCGCGCCCGAGGGCCTCGGCGGTCGCCAGCGCGAGCACCGGCCGTATTCGCTTGCCGCCGGCCAGCAGCGAGTAGCGCATGGCCTCGGCGAGGCCCTCCGTGCCGCGGGCCTCGGTGGCCTCGGGCTCGCCCGGCACGTTGAACCACAGGCTGCCGAGGAACTCATCCACCTGCTGCCGCAGGTGCTCGGGGTACCGCGCGTGCACCGTGCTCGTTGCGGGGTCGGACATCGGGGCGCAGGCTACCCGGCTGGTACCGTCGGCCGCCATGCGCGCCCTCGTGCTGCACGGCCCTGACGACCTGCGCCTCGAGGAGGTGCCCGTTCCCGTGCCCGCGCCCGGCGAGGTGGTGCTGCGTGTCACGGGAGCGCTCACGTGCGCCACGGACGCCAAGATGATGCGCCAAGGCGGCCACCCGGCGCTGCCGCCGCCCCCCGCCCCCTTCGGACACGAGGCGTGCGGAGTGGTGACGGCGGTGGGGGAGGGCGTCACCGGCGTGGCCGAGGGCGATGAGGTCGTGGTGGCCAACTCGGCGCCGTGCGGCGAGTGCCCGCCGTGCCTGGCAGGCCGACCGTCACTGTGTGAATCGATCGTCTACCTGTCGGGCGCGTTCGCCGAGTACCTGCGCGTGCCCGCACGCATCGTCGCGCGCAACATGCTGCCGTTGCCGGCCGGCCTTCCCCCGCGCCGAGCGGCCATGGTGGAGCCCCTGGCGTGTGCCGTGCGCGGGGTCGAGCGCGTGGAGGCCGGCGCCGGCGACGAGGTGGTGGTGCTGGGTGGGGGAGTGCAGGGCACGCTCATCGCCGGGCTGCTCGCCGCGCGCGGATGCCTGGTCACGCTGTGCGACCCCCACGGGTCGCGTCGCGATCGCGCCCTGCGCTTCGGTGCGCAGCGCGCCATGGACGCCCCGCGGGATGCATCGGCGATCGAGGCCGTGAAGCAGGGTCACGGTGGCGGCCGCGGGCCCGCCGCCGTGGTGGAGGCCGTCGGGCGTCCCGACGCCTGGGAGGCCGCGGTGGCCATCGCGCGCCCGGGCGGCGAGGTGCTGCTCTACGGCGGTTGCGCACCCGGCAGCACGGTGACGCTGCCCACCTTCCCGCTGCACTACGGCGAGCTGGCGATCCGCGGCAGCTACCACCACACCCCGGAGGCGGTGCGCCGGGCGCTGGCGTTGCTCGCCGCGAACGCGTCCCCGTACGACGACCTCATCGGCGGCGAGATCGACCTCGAGGATGTCGCGGACGTGCTTCGCGCCGGGTCCGGAGAGAAGCGCCCGGTCCGCACGGGCACCTAGGCCCCGGTCGGCACGGACCCCCGGCAGGACCTACGGGTTCCTCGCGATCAGCTTCTTGAGCTGGTCGAACTGCTCGGCCCGCTCGCGCAGGGCAGAGATCTCCGACTCCTGGCGGCGCACGAGCCTCGCGAGGTCCTTCACGGCCTCGTCGAGCTTCCCGAGCACGGCCTCGACGTCAGCAGACGCACGCGCCGAGTTCCGTGGGCGACCGCGACCCGAGTTGGGCGCCGCCCCTCCTCCGCGCTTGCGGGCGATGCGGTAGTAGTTGGCCGCGACGGTGCCGGCACGGCGCCCGGTGCGCGTGGAGATGGCCTCGAAGGCGTCGCTCTTCGACATCGCGCCACCCGCGGTCATCTGCTGCACCTCGGCGAAGATCGCCTCGGCGATGCCGCCCTTCGCAGGGGCGTCCGCCCCGCTGGGTGCGCCCGTGGACGCGGCGTCCGCCGTGGTTCCCGGCGTGTCACTCATCACATGTCTCCTGATCCTCGATGCCGGGATCAATGCACATGTGAATTACATGTGTCAAATGCGCGATATAAAATATGCAATATGCCGATATTCACCGCGAGGTGAATACGGCAAGCGTGGCGGTGAAGCCGTGCATGTGGGCGCGACCACCCACCGGCCCGATCTCGCCGTTGCAGAACAGGCCCGCCAGGGGGATCGGCCCGAGCACGTCGGCGATCACGCCGGCATCGTGGTGGGGCACCGGGAACATGCGCGTGCCGCGCCCGTTGCACGTGAAGAGCAGCGCCCCGCCCGCCGCGTGGTGGGCCACCTCGGCAACGGCCCTGCGCATGTCGTCGTCGGCGGATTCATGATCGCGCACCTGCAGGCGCATCACCTGCCCCACGCGCACGTGTTCCCCCACCGCGATGGCCCCCGACGCCGGATCGGCCCCGAGGATGCCCCTGATGAGGAAGTCCCCCTGCTCGAGTTGGGGCTTGTTGCCGTCCACCACCAGGCCGGCGAGCACGCCCTGCTCCACCAGCGCGCGGTCGTCGTCGGGGAGGGCGTCGATCACCGTGCGCACGCGCTCGAGCGCCGGTCGTCCCGCGAGCCCGGTGATCACGCCGTCCTCGCACGCGGTGATGGTCATCTCGGGGCCCACCGGCCGGCACCCCTGCGACACCACGGTGAGCAGGCCGGGCACCACCACCCCCACCGCGCCGGCCGCCAGCACGTGCTCGCCGAACAGCAGGCGGTGCTCCCCGGGTGCGGTGCCACCCGATGCCATGCCGCCCACGATCGCCCGGGCGGCGGGGCGGCCCCGGGCATCGCGCAGGGCATCGGGGGGGAAGGTGAAGGGGTCGGCGAGCAGGATGATGGCGTCGTCGCCCGCCAGGCCCTCGGGCGCCGCGGGATCTGCATGGGGCGGCCAGCCCGACATCACCGTGGCGCCGTCGGGCGCCACTCCGGGATCGAGCGCGAATGGCTCCACGGGCGTGCCGGGCAGCGACGCCGCCCACAGCGACAGCCCCGGGGGCGACTCCACCTCGCGGCCGGTGCCCACGACGGCCTCGGCCGTGCAGCCGATCAGGGCACCGGGCGCGAGCTCTGCCGCCACGATGGCGCTGATTCCCGCGGCGTTGGCCATGAGGTCGGGCGTGGCGAACAGCACGACCAGGTCCGGGGTGGCGCCGCGCAGCCCCTGGCGCACTGCGGCGCAGGCCTCCCGTGCGGCCTCTGCGGGCGAGTGGTGCGTGCTCACGGCCGAGGCGAAGGAGTTCATGCGCCCAGTGTCCCGCACCGACGGGCACCGATGCCGGGCCTACGGAAACCCCCCGGTCCTGCATCGGACGCTTGACACCCGGGCGGCGGACTGGTCAGGTTCACCGGGATGCGCCACCATCCCGCCGCCCGAAAGCCCCTCCTGTGAACCGGCGACCGTCGATGGCACGGCGCGTGCTGGCAATCGTGGCCGCATTCATCGCGGCGCTCGCCTGGCTGGCGGCGGTGTTCGTATGGACGTCCACGTCGAGGGTGGTCGATCCGGGCGGATTCGCGTCGGTGGCCACCGAGACGATCCAGAGCCCGGCGGGCACCACGGCCGTCACCGACGCGCTCATCGGCCAGGTGGATGCCTTTGCCACGACCCAGGGCTTCGACCTCACGGCGTCCGCGCGCACGCAGATCGAGACGCAGCTCTCGGGCGTGCTCGACAGCAGCCAGTTGCCTGAACTCATGGCGCCGGCCATCGAGACCGCGCTCGAGGCCTACGCCGCGGCCCCCGACGGACCGATCACCATCGACTTCTCGAGCCTGCGCCCGCTCGCCGTGGAGAAGGTGCAGCAGGTGAACCCCGCGCTGGTGTCGCGAATCCCTCCCGACAAGGACCTGGTGATCACCGTCAAGAAGCAGGACGTGCCGTCCGTCCTCGCCACGATCGAGAGCGCGAGCGGCACCTTCCGCTGGCTCCCGGTGTGGCTGCTGCTCGGCACGGTCGCCTTCGGTGCCCTGGCGATCTGGGCCTCGGCCACCCGCCCGCGCATGCTCATGGGCTTCGGCATCGCCGCCCTGGTGATCGCTCTGGTGCCGTTGGCGATGCGCCTTGCCGTGCCGGGCATCGTGGCGTCGTTCGTGGATGCCGGCAACCCGGCCGACGTGGTGTCGTCGGCGACCGTGGCGGTGCTCTCGCGCTGGTGGGTCGCCCTGCTGGTGTCCGCGCTCATCGGCGTGGCGCTCATCGGGTGGTCGCTCTACGCGGGGCGCCGCCCCGCTCCGCGCAGCGGCCCGGTGGTGCTCGGCCGCTAGTCCCGGCGGCGCGCATCCGGCCCCGCGTCCATGGGGTCGATCAGCGCATGGGCCTCGATGGCCCGGTCGCCCGGCACCATGATGTCCCGCGGGCCGCCCGCCAGGTAGTCGGGCACGTCGAACCCCGCCATGCGGCGCACGTACGCGGGGATGCCGGCGTCGGTGAGGATGCCCTGGATCATCTCGGCCTCGGGTTGGTTGTGCGCGATCGCCACGCGCACCCACGCGACCTCCGGGCGCGCCGGGGCCGCGGCATCGGGGGCGGCGACGTCGGGGCGTCCCGCGGCCACGGGGATCGCCAGCAGGGCGCCCAGGGCGAATCCCACCACGTGCACCCAGTGGGCCGTGCCCGCCTGCGCGCCGGAGATCGCGGCCACGGTCTCCCAGGCCACCCAGAGGGCGATGAGTATCCAGGCGGGCAGCCCCGCGCCACGTCGGGCGTCGGTCCACGCGAGGTGCAGGCGTGCGCGCGGGAAGAGCACCAGGTAGGCGCCGAGCACGCCGGCAACGATTCCCGACCCGCCGATCACCGGCTGCGCCGAGGAGGCGTCGACGACGGCCTCGGCGAGGAACGCCACGTAGCCCACGCCGATGACGAACGGCAGGAACCGCGCCCGGCCAAGGCGCTCCTCCACCGCCGGCGCGAAGATCCAGATGAGCACCAGGTTGCCGAGCAGGTGCCACCACGATGCGTGAAGGAACTGCGCGGTGAGGGTCTCCACCCACGGCGAGTGCTCGGTGGACAGCACCACGCATGGGTCCCCGGCCACGGCGCCGCCCTGCCCGGTGAGGTGCGCGGGCACCATGCCCCAGCGGCAGGCGAGGGCCTGCGAGGAGTCGTCGATGTTGCCGTCGTCGGGCCGGATCGACTGGATGATCCAGAGCACCGTCCACGCCGCCATGAGCGCGTAGGTGAGCACGGGCACGCGCGGGCGCGGCAGGTCGTCCGAAAGGATCCGCGCCATCGCGCCGGTGGCTAGCCGAGGATGTGCAGGAGGAGGGCCGCCTGGACATGCAGGCGGTTCTCGGCCTCGTCCCACACGGCCGAGCGGGGCCCGTGGTACACGGCCCGGGTGATCTCGAGCCCGTCGTGGGCGGGCAGCGGGTGCATGGCCACGGCGTCGGGCGCCGCGGCGTGCATGAGCGCCTCGTCCACCCGGTAGGGCGAGAACACGCGCAGGCGCTCGGCCTCCTCGTCCTCGTCGCCCATCGACACCCAGACATCGGTGTACACCGCGCGCGCGTCGTGTACCGCCTCGCGCGGGTCGGTGACCACCCACACGCGGCCACCGCGCTCGCGGGCGATGGCGTCCGCGCGCGCCACCACGTCGGGGTCGGGCAGGTAGCCGTCGGGGCAGCCGGCCACCACCTCCATGCCCATGAGCGCCCCGGCCACCATGAGCGAGTGGCAGCAGTTGTTGCCGTCGCCCACGTAGGCCGCCCGCACGCCGGCGAGGTCGCCGAATCGCTCGCGGATGGTCATGACGTCGGCCAGCCCCTGGCAGGGGTGGTGATCGTGCGTGAGGGCGTTGATCACCGGCACGTCGGCGTGCTCGGCCAGCGCCACCACCTTGGCGTGGTCGACGGTGCGGATGACGATGGCATCGACGAAGCGCGAGAGCACCTTCGCGGTGTCCTCGATGGTCTCGCCGCGTCCGAGTTGCATGTCGCGCCCTGCGAGCACCACGGGGTGGCCGCCCAACCGCGCGATTCCGACCTCGAACGACACCCGCGTTCGCGTGGAGGGCTGCTCGAAGATGAGCGCCACGCTGCGGCCGGCAAGGGCCTGCGGCCATTCCGCATCGGCCTTCAGCCGGTCGGCCAGGTCGAGCACCT
>Ga0208783_10001100_pt1 | contig 16312 bp, 18 predicted proteins | sample DEB19_08_DNA_2_FD_184529 | JGI IMG/M metagenome (GOLD analysis project Ga0208783, IMG submission 184529) | Aqueous microbial communities from the Delaware River and Bay under freshwater to marine salinity gradient to study organic matter... | ecosystem: Environmental > Aquatic > Marine >... | reverse complement strand
CGTGCTCGCGGAGTGGTTCGACGAGGCGAAGCTCATCGAGTCGCTCGTCCCCCCGCGCGTGCGCGTGCTCGAGTCGCTGCCGCACCAGTGGTTCTGGGATGGCACCGAGCACGTCGACCCGGCGAAGGAGGCATCCGCGCAAGCGACGCGCCTCGCCAACCACACCACGACGCTCGCAAGCGAGTTCGCCCGGCAGGGCAAGGACTGGGAGGCCGAGCTGCGCCAGCGCGCGAGAGAGCTTGCGCTCATGGAGGAGCTCGGCATCACCGTGGCCCCGTCGGTACCTGCAGGAGACACCGCCCCCACGCGGAACGATCAGCCTGTCGATGGCCCCTCCGACGAGGACACGAATGACGACCAAGACGCCTGAAGCCCCGCACCCCTCGCGCCCCGTCGCGCTCGCGATGTCCGCGACGGTCGAGATGCTCGCCGCGGATTCCGCGCCCGACGCCACCGCCGAACCTTCGGCTCCCACGCTTCGCCGGTTCGCGATGAGCGCCTACACCGGCGGCGCGATGACGCTCCGGGGCTGGCGTCACCCGACCGTGCTCGACCTCTCGGGCATCGCCTGGAGCTCCAAGCCACGGCCGATCCTGAAGGATCACAACCCGTCGCTCATCGTCGGCCACACCGACAGCGTGTCGGTCGTCGACGGCGTGCTCCGGGTCGCGGGAATCGTGAGCGGAGCCGGACCGGTCGCCCGCGAGATCGTCGAGGCGGGCATGAATGGATTCCCATGGCAGGCATCTGTCGGCGCCTACGCCACCGAGACGGAGCAGGTCCCGAAGGGGCGCACGGCGATCGCGAACGGCCGGACCTTCGAAGGTCCGGTCTCGATCGTGCGTCGGTCGGTACTGGGTGAGGTCAGCTTCGTCGCGCTTGGCGCCGACGACGACACGGAAGCACGCATCGCGGCCGCGGCCGCAGGAAACGCAGAGGAACACACGATGTCCGAAGTTGAGAACGTCGCACAGGCCGCGGCTCCCGCCGCCGAAACCAACTCGATCGCGGCGCAGATGCGCGCCGAAGCAGCGGCCGAAAGCGCCCGCATCGGCGCGATTCGCAAGGCTTGCGCCGGGCGGCACGCCGAGATCGAGGCCACGGCGATCGCCGAGGGCTGGGACGCGACGCGGACCGAGCTCGAGGTGCTGCGGGCTTCTCGCCCGCTCGCCGGTGCACCCGCCGCGCATGTGCGTGCGAACGACGCAGGCCCAGAGGTCGTCGAGGCCGCGCTCTGCAAGGCTGGCCGACTCTCGGGCCTCGAGCGGCACTTCGACGAGAAGACGCTCGACGCAGCCGACCGCCGCTTCGGTCGCGGGATCGGCCTCCAGGAGATCCTGCTCGAGGCCGCATGGGCCAACGGCCACACGGGACGCTCGATCAAGGGCGATACGCGAGGCGTGCTCCAGGCGGCGTTCTCGAACCTGACCCTCCCGGGCATCTTCTCGAACGTGGCCAACAAGTTCCTCCTCGCGGGCTTCACCGCGGTCGAAGGCACCTGGCGCGAGATCAGCTCGAGCCGCTCCGTGAGCGACTTCAAGCAGATCACTTCCTACCGCCTCAACGGCGCGTTCGCCTATGACGAGATCGGTCCGGCGGGCGAGCTCAAGGCAGGCGACGTCAGCGAGGAGAGCTTCACCAACCAGGTGAAGACCTACGGCAAGATGTTCTCCGTCACGCGGCAGGACATCATCAACGATGACCTCGGCGCGCTGACCGCGCTCCCGACCCGCATCGGCCGCGGCGCCGCGCTCAAGCTGAACCAGGTCTTCTGGGGCGCGTTCCTCGCAAACAGCACGTTCTTCACGAGCCCTCGCAAGAACTTCGCGTCCGGCGCGACGACCGCCTTCAGCATCGACTCGCTCACGGCGGCCGAGCAGCTCTTCCTCGACCAGGTCGACGCGGACGGCCAGCCGCTCGCCGTCTCGCCTGCGGTCCTTCTCGTTCCGACCGCGCTCAACGCGCGCGCGGCGCAGCTGATGAACTCGACCGAGATCCGCGACACGGCCGCGAGCACGAAGTATCCGACCGCGAACCCGCATGCGGGCAAGTTCCGCACGCTCTACTCGGCGTACCTCTCGAACGCGACCCTGACCGGCAACAGCTCGACCGCGTGGTACCTCCTCGCGAATCCCGCCGATGTGCCGCTCATCGAGGTCGCGTTCCTCAACGGGCGCGACGTTCCGACGGTCGAGACGGCGGAGGCCGACTTCTCCGTGCTCGGCGTCCAGATGCGCGGCTACTTCGACTTCGGCGTGGCGCTCCAGGACTGGCGCGGCGGCGTGAAGATGGCGGGCGCCTGAGCGCCCGTCTAGGTCCACCAACGGCACAGCATTCAGGAGAATCAGCTCATGGCGACTTTCGTGCAGGATGGACGGTACGTGGACTACACCCCCGCTTCGGCGGTGGCTGCAGGCGCGGTGGTGGTGCAGTTGGACCTCGTGGGTGTCGCCGTGCGCGACATCCCTGCGAACACGCTCGGCGTGCTCGCGGTCGAGGGTGTGTTCACCTTCCCCAAGGCGACGGGAGCGAGCACCGGCATTGCCGTCGGCACGACCGTCTACTGGGCGAGCGGCACGCAGCTTGCGACCGCGACAGCGACGAGCAACAAGCTCATCGGCAAGGTCGTCAAGACCGCGGCTGACGCCGACGCGACCGTGCTCGTGAAGCTCTTCCAGTGAGACCCGCATGCCCGACCTGATGGCACGGGCGGCGGAGTTCATCGCCGGGAAGCTCGCGGCGGAGTTGTCGCGTCCGGTGACCTACTCGCGTGGCGGCGACTCGGTCGCCATCACGGCGAGCGTCGGGCGAAGCTCGTTCGACGTCGATGACGGGCACGGCATGCTCCGCTTCGAGACGCGGGACTACATCGTGCGCATGGATGCGCTCGTCCTAGGTGGCATCGCGACTCTTCCGCGTCGGGGCGACCGGATCACCGAGGCGAGCACGGCTGGCGACGTGGCCTACGAGGTCGTGTCGGTGGCGGGAAGCCCTGAGTGGCGTCCGTGCGACTCGTCGCGCGTCCTGATCCGCATCCACACGAAGCTCGCGGGATCGTCACCACAAGGCAACGCATGACCACCGAATCAAACAGCCTCCGCTCATTCGGCAACATCCTCGGCATCGCGCAGCTTGCGGCGATCCTGCTCCAGTTCGCGGGGCTGCTCTGGATGGGAGGCCGATGGAGCGCGGAGATGTCCGCCGTCGGCGAGCGGGTCACAGAGCTTCGGCAGATCGTCGGCGAGCTCGCGAAGAGCCAGGCACAGGGCGCGATCATTGACGCCTCGCAGGGCGCGCGCCTGGAGACGCTCGCGAAGCGCCTCGACGAGATCGTCGCGCGACTCGACAGGTTCGATGTCGACCGCCGCGGCGAGAGGACCCCGTAGTGGGAATCGCTGCGACCGCCGACAGCATTGTCGCTGCGCTCGACGCCGCCGACCTCGGCGAGTCGAAGACCGTCGTGCGCGCCTTCCTGCCGTACCGTGAGCGCGAACAGCTCTCGTCGCTCACCCTGACCGTCATGCCGCGCGGCATCGAGCGCACGCTTTCGACACGAGGCGGCGTCGGCCAAGTCGACCATCTCATCGAGGTCGCCGTCCAGAAGAAGGTCGAGGGAGCAGACGAGACCGCTTTCACCGCGGGCGTTGCCGCCGTCGAGGCAGTCGCTGACCTGCTCGCTGGCGTGCGTCTCGCCGGGCCGCCCCCGTGGTGCTGCGTCGAGACGCGAATCGACCCGCTCATGAGCGAGGACCACGCGGCCAATCTTCGCGTCTACACCGGCGTCGTCCAGGCGAGGCTTCGGAGCCACGCCTGACCGGGCCACTCTGTCGGTACGGGAGAAGGGACACCAACCATGGCCTACAAGCTCGGAATGGACGCCGTCCTCAAGTACGGCACCGCGGGAACCACCGCGAACACGGCGCTCGCGAGCGTCCGCAACGTCACGCTCAACCTCGAGAAGGGCGAGGCGGACGTCACCACCCGCGGCAACGGCGGCTGGAAGGCGACCGTCGCCACGCTCAAGGACGCAAGCGTCGAGTTCGAGATGGTCTGGGACACGGCCGACGCCGGGTTCACCGCCATCAAGAACAGCTACTTCAACAACACCGCGATCTCGCTCCTGATCCTCGACGCCGCGACTGGCGGACAGGGACTCGACGCCGACTTCATGGTGACGAAGTTCACCCGCGAGGAGCCGCTCGACGAGGCGATCGTCGTGAAGGTGACCGCGAAGCCCACGCTCTCCACCCGCTCGCCGACCTGGCACGCCGGGAGCTCCGTGACCACCGTCGAGAGCTGACGCAACCACCCGCAACTCGCGAGAAGGAAGCCATGCAGAAATTCCGTGACAACGCAGGACGCACGTGGGAGGTCGCGATCGATATCGCGGGCATCAAGCGCGTGCGGTCGCTGCTTGGCATCGACATCCTCAGCGGCCTCGACGGCAAGGGCCTCGATCCCATCACGCGGGACCCGGTCGTCTTCGTCGACATCCTCTACGTCCTCTGCAAGCCGGAAGCCGACCGTGCCGGTCTCACCGACGAGGAGTTCGGCCGTGGTCTTGGCGGCGACGCGCTACACGCGGCGTCCGAGGCGTTCACGGAGGCCTTCATTTCTTTTTGCCCGAACCCGCGCGATCGGAAGAGGCTGAGACGGGCCGTCGACCAGATGTCGGCCATGCTGGAGAAAGCGCGGGACAGCATGGACAGCACTCTCGAGTCGAGGGTCGCGCAGGCGGTGAACTCCCGTCTCGTGGCGCATGGCGATTCATCTGGCATCTCGCCGGAGCAGTCGGTGTCGATCCTCACGGACTCACCCTCCGCGAGCTCTGCCTGATGGCGGAAGGACGCGCGCGTGACCAGTGGGACCACACGGCGGCGCTGCTCGCCATGCTCGCAAACGCGCATCGCGACCACCGCCAGAGAAGCGAGCCATTTGGCATCGCCGACTTCCATCCGTTTCGCGCGCCGCGCCGGAGCGAGCCACTCAAGGTCGACATCACCGTCCTCCGGGACGTCTTCGTGAAGGAGAAGAACTCATGAACCTCGACAGCCTTAAGAACGCCATCAAGTCCAACCCGGCACTCGCCGCCTCGCTCGCGGCGCTCCTGCTCGCATGCCTCGCGCTCGCTTTCGCGCAGGGCTGTGACATGCGGCGCATGGTCAAGGTCGACGCACCCAAGGACCTGCTGAGCGCCGTCGACGTGCCCGACCCCGGCGAAGGCATCACTCTTGCCGAGGCCGATGCCGTGTGGGCCGATTGGGCTGCATGGGTGAACGAGCGATCCACGCGCTTCCGCCGCGCGGTTGACGACGCAGAGGGCCGCTACGCGACGCTCGAATCTCTGGTCAACCTCGGCCTCGACGCCGCGAACACTGCAGCACCGGCCCTCCCTGGCGGCGCATTTCTTGTCGGCGGACTGTCTCTCCTGACCGGCCTGATGCTCAAGCGCCCTGGCGAGGACAAGCGCGTCTTCGCCGAGAAGAAGGACTCCTACAACGCTGGCATTGAGGAGGGTAAGCGGATCGTGCTGGAGGCGCTACGACCACCAGTGCACCACGACGAGCCCGACAATCGAGGGAAAGCTGGATCTTGATTCCCATGCATAGTCGCGCGTCGCGAGATCGCATGCCATCGCGGACGAGTCCGTGTGGAAGCCGCATTGACTGGCCACGAAAGCCTTGTAGGAGCTCTCTCGTTGGGGAGCGAAGCGAAGTAGTCTGGCTCCTGCAGACCTATCGCACCCCGCACTCGGGGCACGCAGTTTCGCGCGCGATCCCACTTCGCGGATAGCCACAGTTGGGACACTTGTTGCCAAAGCTGCGCATTCGTCGTGCCACCCAACCAAGCGCGCGTGTCGAACCAGTCGCAATTAGGACAACCGGCGCGCCAAGGATCAGCGAGTTCGCAAGAAACGGCGGCCACAGTGGCTTCCAAGGAAGGCCGGTCGCAGGTGGTTGTTCCGCGTCGAAGCTCCAATTGGAATGATGCTTGAAGTCGATGAGCGCGCTCGTCTGATGATCGTCCTGCGACACGAGGACACGATAGTTATGGTGTGGGTCGGGCTCCGTCCATCGCTGAATACGAACACCGTGCACGATCATGCAGCGCAGCGGCCACCCGTAGAGCCTTGTCTCCACGACTCTTCGCGAAAAGTGCGGTGATCCAGTCATTCTACTAATCTGACTTCCAGGTTCGAGCTCCTGGATGTTGGCGGGAGGCGCTCGACGCCACGTCACATCAAACTGCGGAGGACTCTCGATCCAGAGCGCCGCGTTGCCCACACTTCTCATACGAGTGCCAACCGCATGAGCACCGAGCCAAGCTGGGTACGGATGACCTAGTTCGAACGTTGCGGGCTCGTCTACCTCGTATTCAAGCTCATCGCGCAGCCAGTCATGCCCGCCGACCGCGGCATCGGAATCGGGCTCAATGCTCGTGGGCTCAGAAAATCCAAACGTTGTTCGAATGACGCGATCGTAGAAGCCTTCGCCGACTTCAAAGCGCACGAGTAGGTTGTCGGTGATGAAGTAGCCCATCGGCGCCGCGGGCAACTCGCCACCGCGGCTCGACTCAGTCCAATCCGAAGCTCCACCCTCACTCGACTCGAGCGCCACGAGACGCTCGTCGTCATATGCCCACTGCGCAGCCGCCCAGGGCGGAATGATGCGACGGTACCAGCCGAGCACCGAGGGCTCCTGGAAGAACTCCCCTCGCCCGATGATTCCGCCAAGTCGTTCGGCGGGAATCGAGAGATCCCACGCCGCGAACCAGCAGAGCGCGACCGTGACAGCCGCTCCCGACACGAAGGTTATGCCCATGAGGATCGTCAATCGCCGCAGAGAGTGAAGGGGCTGACTAAGCATTGAACGGTTCTGTATCAAGGCAAACACTCGGTTCGCTATCGAGCCGGCGGACTACACGGAGGCGGCCAATCTGTAGCTGGAAGGGGCGGGAGTGTCGGGGGCAGATCGAGCGGAAAATAGTCGCCGATGTGGCAATTGCTTAGTGGACCTGACGGGACGCCTGGGGGAGGCGGGCAGTGATTGTCTTCTAGACTGACATAATCTCGGCAGCACGCCGCGAGTTTCGCGCAGAATCGGTTGCGTTGCCGCACGGACTGGTGCCACGGATCTTGTTCCCCATACCAGCCACTCAGGTTCCAAGGCCCAAGCTCGCGCAACTCATCCAAATCGGTGGAACGGCAGTGTTGCGCAGCGTCATTCTCCGCGCGAATACTTGCGAGGGCAGCTGAAGCTGTGGCAAATGGCCCGTAGACCGTCCCCGAGCGCGGCTCGATCCACCAATAGCGCCCCTCTGGATCAATGAGCACCGGCACGGCATGGCCATTCGACGTTCCATCCGAGCATCGCCAGAGAATTACACCAATCTTGCCATTCCAGCCCTCAAGATGGCGGAGCAAGTATCGAAGCATCGCATCCGCAAAGTCATCGCAGTCAAAGTCCGGCGCTGGCCATTTCTTGTCACGCTCGTACAAGGCGTTGTACATGCACTTCAGTCGCGACCACTCGGCCAACCAACGCAGCCTGCATCTGGTTTCCTCCGCCGCCGGTGTTGACTGATCGGGTACCGGGCTGGTGCCTGTCTCTGCATCTGTAGCGACGTTGACGCTCATACCCTGGCTCTCAATGAGCCCTCCGACCGCATGAACGCTGACAACCGTGGCGCGCTCTTGCACGGTAATCGCGTCGATCGACAAAGCGTAGTGGGCGAGATGGGCCTCAGAATCAACTTCCGGTCGCGGAGCGAGCTTGCCCGTCAGCACAAACGATCGGAACTCCGTACGGACCTCGGCGTCGTCAGCGATAAGATTCGTGACGAGATAGCGCTCACCCGCGTCGAAATCGAGCTGAAGGCGGTGAGCGTAGAGCTCCGTGAACACCTCAAATTCTGGAATGAGCATTGAGAGCATGAGACCGGGTGGAGTATTAGTAAACTCGAAATCCGGCGCAGGGAGCCCCGCGTCCTCCGCGGCCCAGAGGCCCGCGAAGAACTCGCGCGATTCCGCATGATTCACGGGGTCGGAGAGGTCCCAGCTCACGGTCTCGACGGCGTCGCCGCCATCTGCGGGAGGCGAGTCCTGCGCGGTTGCCGCGAAGGTGACTGCACCGATTGCGAACACAACCGATAGCAGGCATTCGGTAACCCAGCGATTCGCCCTCACGACCGCAGGTTGCAAGGATTGGCAGGGACACCCAGCCGTAGCCATCAACATGCTCGATCCGATTTTCATGATTTGATTCCCCAGTTTTTTCAGCGTTTTCCGGCCTCTCGCGCTGGGATTGCCGACCCCTCAAAGCGCAAGACGTGTTGCCCGATCGCTGACCGCCAGCACGGTGACCAGTCGCGTCGGGACTGTCAAGGTCATCTCGGTGCTGATTTGACAAATTGAACAGTTCCCATCGTCGGGCTGGTTCACCAGGTCTCCCTGTCGGTACCTCACGGAGGCCCCCATGCCCGTGATGGTCGACAGCGAGGGCACGGCGATCTACGCTTCGGTGAAACGCATTTTCATCACGCAAACCTCCGTGCTGCCTAGAGGCCGAGGTGTCCCAGACGACGCGCATGCAACATGGAGCAGGAAAAGTGGGAAGCCCACGACGCTCAACGTGGCGCACGCGCCGACCGAGCGAACAGCCGACGAAGCGTCAGCCAACTTACGCTACAGAAGAGGAAGACAAGACCTAGAAAGGCCCCAATTCCTGCGGGATTCAACCAGTCCGATCCTTTCAGCGACTCGCCCAACACGGCGAGCACTAGTCGATCTGGGGTGTAGAACGTGAAGATGCCGATGAGCAATAGTGTGAACAGAAATGTCAGAATCAGGGAACAGAACGCGGCGCCGTCGCGATAGTCGACGCACGCTGGACCTTCGGGATAATCGTCAGTTGACGGTCGCGGGTTCAAGTCCTGCTCCCTTCTGAAGCTTCTGTGCGTCGAGTATCTCGACGATTGCCCCCTGCCCACCGCCAGGCTTCAAAGCACATCCCAGTTCGAGGAACTTGTCTTGGTAGTGCCAATTCACTTCTCGCAGGCACTCTCGCTCGATGCCTCGAGCATAGTTCCAGCAGGCCCACGCGGCACCTACGAGCCCGCCACCCCCGACGAAAGTCAGACATCCTGCCATGCAGGACATCCGGAGTTGTGGCGGAATCGGAGGCATCCACTTGCACTTCGACACGATACATCCAACTGTCGCAACCAGAACTGAGCCTGCGGCGAGCGTAAAACAGTACCAAAAGTCATTCCAAAACTTGCGTTCACATTCGGCCAAATCATCATCCCACAGTTTCTTCCACTCGCAGCACTGCACGCCGTTGTGTCCGACCCAGTCAGGGTTGATGCACTGGATGCCTGAGCCGCCGCTGGAATCGTCCGAGCCACCCGTTTCGATCGCCGACTTTGCCCGATCGAGAGCGGCGAGCGCAAGGTCCGTGGTGGCAAACGAGAACATGGGCAGGAAGACAGCCACGCCAGCGGCCTCGCTCGGCTCGCCTGAACCCAAAGTCGATGCCTCAATCGTCAACGACATGCCGAGGAAGTACCCTGGTGCGCGGTCGACAGCCATGCTGCTCCCGACTACGAGTCGTGGGGTCATTGCGATCGTTGCAAACTCACCTGTAGCGAACGTCGGCTCGGGGCCGCTGTCAGTTACCGTGTGTGCATCCAGCTCGACAAAGCCGAGAGGCAGCCAATCCACAGTTGAGTTCTCAACCTCTAGGTAGGCGTCTTCCGTGGCCGCGAAAATGCTGAGTCGAACTGGTAGATCGGGGCTGCCCTGCGTGAACAGGATCAGTTCGGACGCTGGGTTGTAGGCTCTTCCGGTTGCACTCTCCCACGCTTGCGCGATCTCCGTACCGAGCCACATCTCCAACGCGCTCGAGTCATCGGTTGAATGGCTTGCCTCGGCTGGTCTCGTTGCAAGGAGCAACCCGCTCGGAGGAATCACCCATGTCCCCGCCGCCAGAAACGCGCACCAGAGTCCAAAGGCCGTCGCACAGAATCAATCTTCGTCATGTGATTCCCCAGTTGGTTTCAGCGTTTTCCGGCCTCTCGCGCTGGGATTGCCGACCCCTCGAAACGCAAGACGTGTTGCCCGATCGCTGACCGCCAGCACGGTGACCAGTCGCGTCGGGACTGTCAAGGCCACCTCGGTGCTGATTTGACAAATTGAACAGTTCCCATCGTCGGGCTGGTTCACCAGGTCTCCCTGTCGGTACCTCACGGAGGCCCCCATGCCCGTGATGGTCGACAGCGAGGGCAAGTATGTGTCGTTCACGCCGACGGTCCCAGTCGCCGCGGGCGCGATCATCGCGCTCGGCGAACTCGTTGGGATTGCGCCGGTTGCGATCGCCTCGGGCAGCATCGGCCAGATCGCCGTCCGTGGGATCGTGCGTGTTCCGAAGCCGGTCAGCGGCGGTGTCGCTGCAGGCACCAAGCTCTGGTGGGACATCCTCGCCGAAACTTTCGAACGCTTCATTGACACTCGCTTCGATCGCGACGCCATGCGGTGCGCGGTGAACGTGTTTCAATCTCGCCTATGAACAGAGATAACGACGAGCCCACGTCTATCCACCTTCGCGACTTCATCGCGCGCAGATCGCAGCCGCTCCGCGTAAGTGCTACGCATTCACCGTATCGCGATGCGTTTACTCCGTGCGGCCCTCGGCCCCGAATGCGCCACATTCCGGGCACGCTGCGTTGTGGTCAATTGCGGCACGCGAGTCGCTCGCGGCACGAGCTTCGGCCATCGGCGCGACTAGGGGATAGCCGCAGCGCCAACAACGCATGTCGCGGACTCGACGCACCTGAATCTCTTTCCGCAGCCAGAGCCACAGCGTGACAGCAAAGACGCTTACCGCGCTCGTAACAACCACATTGCCAACCGCGCCGAGGGATAGCAGCGTAAAGCCGGAGCGAAGCTCCTCTCCGCTTGCGCCACACGCTGTCCACCACGCTCCGACGCGCATCGGCCAGCCGACGATCAACATGCGCACACTCATGCATGCACCGCCCGCCGTCGCATCATCGACTGCGGTGATGAGGCTCTGATCGCGATGTGGAAACCGAAGCGCAGCGTCCCAGCGCGGGTGAATGGACTCGGTCGGGTAGCAGACCGTGATTCGCTCGAAGAGGATCGACTGGCCGTTCTTGGCGACGACCGGAAGTCCGGATTCGTCAAGATCAGCGACGTAAGTGGCACCTGGAGGAGGCTGCGACCTCCCGATGACCAGCCCGGCTACCGTAACCGCCGCTACCACCGCCAGCACGGTCATCGCGATGGGCAGCCAGAGCAGCGAGACGCGGCAGGCGTTGAAAGGGGTCATACGGACTTTCGAACAGAGTAGCTCACGCGCCATCGGTCTTCAGGATTACTCACAGATGCCTCCTCATTCGGACACGGCATCTCATGGCGCCACCGGATTAGTGAGCCCGCACTCTTGGTCGCTCGGCGGGATTTCCGGTGGCCGCGCAGATTCTGCGCAGTCCTCAGGTCGAGCCGCCAGGCTCCATCCGACCTGCGTAAAGGTGGCTTCAACACCATACTCAGGGTGTGCCCAGACGGAGCAGTCCGCGTGGCGCTTGACAACCCAGCGTTTCGTTCGGGCGACGCATGTTCGAGTCCAGAGACACACATAAGTTCGAAACGTGAGCCCCACGCTAACTCGAATTCGGATTGTGGTTCCCCTTGGCAGTGGTTGTGGAATCCAGAACTGAGCCTCGCCGCCAGCTTCAACGGTTCCGGTGAACTCGCCGAGTGGACTGGGGCCAATGGTGGTGCAGTTGCACGGTTCTTCGGCAGGAAACCACTCGCCAGTCAATATCGTTGCTGGGGAACATCCGACTGCCGAGTAAAAAAGCAGTCTCGCCCCGCACCACATTGCGTGAATCGGGGCGGTGATGGGATTCCCCTCTACGTGAAAGAGGGGGTCGAAGAGAACCGGATCAAGCTGGATCGGGTCGTCGCCTTCGAAGTTTGGTGACCCTTCTTGGGCAAGCGCAATCAGAAGCGGATTCCCCTCGGTTCCCACTATTGACGCGATGTAGCACGCGGCCGAATCCAGGAAGGCGCGTTGGGATTCTGCGTCGAGTGAAGCAATCGAGATATCTGCGACCATATGGCCCGATTGCTTGAGGCCCTGGAGCACCATCTCTCGCCCTGCTTCCGGCAGTGCTGCGACCACCTCGCGGAGCGGATCGGTCGATACGAAGCCGTCCTCGAACTCGACAACGGCTGGCACCTGCGAAGTCGCCTGCGCAACTGGAGAGGAGATCAGGCCTTCCCACAACCAGTCTTGGTCATCGGGTATCCCGAAGCGCGTCTTGAGATGCTCAGCAACCGCCTCAGGGGACGCCCCCGGCCAGGTTGTGGCAGTCCAGCCTTGTGCTGCGTTTGCAACGCGCTCAAAGAAGACGCTTGTAAGGTTTGAACCGACCGCGCTTCCGCTCGTATCGATCGCGAGAAAGCCAAGCACGGACACCTTTCCGAGGTCGGATCTGCAGATCGGCTTGAGCTTCCAATCCTGCAGGTGAACCGCACTCCCGGCCACGAACACCGACGAATTCCCGTTGTAGAGGGCAACGGCTTCGGAGATCGAGGGGAGAACGGGCTCGACGACGCCGTCACCGCTCGTAGGCGGGTCAGCCTGCGCGCTTGCGGCGGACGCAAACGCTCCGAGTGCTAGGACCGCCGAAAGCGCGCGTTGGCGGAGGCCGCGGAAACCGGTCGAGATTGACATACGCGGGGCCGGAGTTGTTTTCACAGGCCTGCCACCCGGTAGACGTGATCCGATCTTCATAATGTGATTCCCCAGTTTGTTTCAGCGTTTTCCGGCCTCTCGCGCTGGGATTGCCGACCCCTCGAAACGCAAGACGTGTTGCCCGATCGCTGACCGCCAGCACGGTGACCAGTCGCGTCGGGGCTGTCAAGGCCATCTCGTTGCTGATTTGACAAATTGAACAGTTCCCATCGTCGGGCTGGTTCACCAGGTCTCCCCGTCGGTACCTCACGGAGGCCCCCATGCCCGTGATGGTCGACAGCGAGGGCAAGTATGTGTCGTTCACGCCGACGGTCCCAGTCGCCGCGGGCGCGATCATCGCGCTCGGCGAACTCGTTGGGATCGCGCCGATTGCGATCGCCGCGGGCAGCATCGGCCAGATCGCCGTCCGTGGGATCGTGCGTGTTCCGAAGCCGGTCAGCGGCGGTATCGCTGCAGGCACCAAGCTCTGGTGGGACATCCTCGCTGGAACCGTCGTCCTCGTCCGGTCCACCGACGAGTTCGGACTCGTCCTCACCCCGTACCTCGGCAAGGCCATCGAGGGCGCCGCCAAGAGCGCGACCACGGTCCGGGCGAGGCTTTCCCAGTAGCGAGGCGCGCGTGATCACTCTCACCGTCGACCGATTCAAGGACACATTCTTTGACCGCGACAGCGTCCAGCGCGCCGTCGATCAGGCGCAGTTCGCATCGCTCAGAAAGGGTGGCGCGTCGATCCGCCTCATCGCACGCCGCTCGATCCGCAGGCGGAAGAAGCCCTCCGCTCCTGGCCAACCGCCATCGTCCCGGAAAGGTCAGCTGAAGGAGCTCCTCTTCTTCGGCTACGACGAGCGCGCCCGCTCGGTCGTCGTCGGACCAGCGCGGCTCGACCGCCCGACGGGTGCCCCCAACATCCTCGAGTTCAGTGGAAGCGCGAAGGCCATCGACCGGAGGCGCGTGCGGCGGATCGGCGACGGCGGCGAGATGCGTGTGTCGGATGCCATGATGCCAGGTGCGACCGTGCGGCGGGCCAACCGAGGCACTGGCCCCTACGTTGCCTACGCAAAGGTGCGCACCGCACGCCAGGCAGCGCATGCGACACGGCTCAACGACCAGCTCTACCGCCCCAATCCCGCGACCGTGCGCATCGCGGCGCGCCCGTACATGCGTCCTGCTCTCGACGCATCGCTCTCACAGCTCCCACGGCACTGGGCGCGCTCGGTGAACGGAGGCTGACGTGGCATCGAACAACGCATCCGGAATCCGCGCAGGCCGCGCCTACGTCGAGCTCGGGGCGAACGACCGCCTCTCGGCGGCGCTCGACAACGCGAAGAAGAAGATCCGCGAGTTCGGCGACGCGGCAAGCGCCGTCGGTGGCGGCATCCAAACGGCAGGCCTTGCGATCATGGCGGCGGGCACGGCGATCGTCGGCTCGCTCGCGGCGGCCGGGCTCTCGTTCGCGAAGGTCGGCAGCGAGCTCAACGACCTCTCGCAGCGGACAGGCGTCTCGGTAGAGGCGCTGAGCGAGCTGCAGTTCGTCTTCGGACAGGCTGGCGTCGAGGCGTCCGATCTCGAAACCGCGGTCAAGAAGATGCAGAAAGCCGTCGTCGAGGCCGCGAACGGATCGAAGGGTGCGAACGAGCTCATCGCACGCCTTGGGCTCTCAGTGGCGGACCTCGCAGCGATGACGCCGGAGGAGATGCTCTCGGCGTTCGCCGATGGGCTTGCGACCGTGTCGAACCCCTCCGAGCGCGCGGCACTTGCGATGGAGCTCTTCGGCAAGTCGGGTACCAAGCTTCTCCCGGTTCTGTCGCAAGGAGCCGAGGGGCTGGCCCGCATGCGCGAATACGCGCGCGACCTCGGACTCACCGTGTCGACCGACGCCGCGCAAGCGGCAGACGTCCTCGATGACGCGATCGGCGAACTCACCGCGACCGTCCGCATGCTCGTCTTCGAGGTGGGCTCGGCGCTTGCGCCCGTCTTCCTCGATGCGGTCACGGTGCTCCGGGGTGTCGCGAGTGCGACGATCGAGTGGGTCCGCAACAACCGCGACGCCGTCGTGACGGCGCTCGCCGTCGGTGCGGCGCTCGTCGGGATCGGCGCGGTCCTCGCCGTCATTGGCGGCGGACTAGTCGCTCTCGGGGCGGTGATCACCGGCACGGCGACCGTGCTCGGCTTCCTCTCGGCCGCATGGGCCGTCGTGAGCGCCACCGCGACCGCAGCCTGGACCGCGATGACGGGGCCGGTCGGGCTCGCCGTCGCCGGTGTGCTCGCGGTCGGCACTGCGCTCCTCTACGTGACCGGGGTCCTCGGCCAAGTGGCCGACTACTTCGGAGAGGTCTTCTCGGCGCTTGCGAGCGACCTGACGGCCACATGGGGAGGCGTGCGCGACGCGCTTGCCGCCGGTGACCTGGCTCTCGCGGGCGAGATCGCCCTGCAAGGCCTGAAGGTCGTCTGGATCCGCATCCTGAACGAGATCAAGGGATTCTGGAACACCTGGGTCTACGACCTCGCTGGCGCATTCACCGTCATCGAGATCACGGCCCGCGAGATCTTTGCGGCGATCGTCGACTCGGTCGTCGGCGGCGTCCTCTCGATCGTGCAGGCGCTCGCCGAGGTGACCGGGATCGGCGACGAGGCCGCGCGTCGCCTCAAGCAGGACTACGACCGCCAGGCGGCGGCCGACAACGCCGCGCGCGAGCAGGAGCTGATGGACCGGATCGCAGCCCTCGAGCGCGAGCGCTCGGCCGTCAACGGCGCGAACCAGGCGGAACTCGACGCGGCGCGTGCCGAGCTCGACCGACTCCGAAAGCAGGCATCCGACGCCCGCAAGGAGCTGGATGTCCAGCGCGCGAACCCGCCCTCGTTCGAGATGCCCGAGTTCGAGCCCATCGAGCTGAAGGTCGACGAACCCAAGGTCGAGGCGATCAAGGCCGCAGGCGCGCAGGTCGAGCGCGTGGAGCGGTCGTTCCGCACCGCAGGGACGTTCAACTTCTCGGCGGCGGCCGGGCTCGTGGGTCCGTCGGAACAGGTGCAGCAGAAGATCGCGAATGCCACGCAGGCGACCGCGAGCAACACCCGCAGCATCCTCGACGCCATCAAGGGCGGCGGACTCGTCTGGAGCTGAAGCATGCCGACCACCGTCCACCAGCTCATCGAGGGAACCGAGGTCACGACGGGCGCAAGTCCGTCCGTCACGCTCAAGTACTTCGTCGACGGGGCCGAGAGCGAGAACGCCGCGCTCGATGCCGTGCTCTCGACCTGCCCCTCGACCTACAACGGCATGCCGAGGCAGTCGCGCTCGGCAGAGCCAATCAGTGACACGAAGTACCTCGTCACCGCCCGCTACTCGCCGCAGGAGTCGAACGACCAAGGGTCCTCCGGCGGCGCGCCTCCGGAGAGCTCCTACGAGTTCTCGACGGGTGGAGGGAGCGAGACGATGTTCGTGTCGCTCTCGACCAAGCAGCGCGTCGCGCTCCCGGGCGGACCGCAGGCCCCCGACTTCCACAGCGGCGTCAACGTGACGAACGACGGTC
>Ga0208783_10001099_pt1 | contig 16316 bp, 24 predicted proteins | sample DEB19_08_DNA_2_FD_184529 | JGI IMG/M metagenome (GOLD analysis project Ga0208783, IMG submission 184529) | Aqueous microbial communities from the Delaware River and Bay under freshwater to marine salinity gradient to study organic matter... | ecosystem: Environmental > Aquatic > Marine >... | reverse complement strand
GACTTGCTTATCATAACCTTTTTCAAGATAGTCTACCCGAACTTTAATAGTGACCGCATAGGCTGCTATTGCTACAATCGCTGCTCCTAAGTACCATAATTTTCCTAGGAGTTCGATTGTTTCCATAATTTTATTACATACCTTCGTACCATCCACCTGCCCAGCCACGGACAGGATTGTTAGGGATAACAACGTACTGTCTCAAAGACTCAGGTAGCTCCGAGTAATGTAATCGTACGTTGACATGATGCCCTGCGATAGCTGCCATTTCCTGCGTCTGCATATCACCCTGCTGGATGACATTACCTGTGGGCTTGTAGATGGTTCCAATGACATCAAAGTCTTTGCCATTCGTATCTAACCACTTACGCTTTACAACGGGTTCTGCTGGCTCTTGACCCATTTCCACGGTCTGTGGTTCGTATTCATACTTAACCCATCCACAAGCATCAGCAGCAGCCCACCACGCATCTTCGTCAGGTAGTTGTAGTCTGTAGTCGTTCATGTTTACCTCAAACCGTTAATGCTTGGAGTTGGGCGTTAGTGGCTTTAATAGGGTAGTAAGCAAGTTTGCGAATACGGTTATTTGCAATCTGCGAAGTACCATCAACATCAGCACCAATAATCATTTGATTCAATCCAAGAGGTACTGTTCCGCTTGTATCTGTTGACGCTGTTGTGTTATCACTTGAAAAACCAAAGTCATTAACTTTGACTCCTAAACACAGTTTGTAAAAGTTTCCTGCGGTTTGTGTTCCTTGTGTAAAGGAGGCTTGTGCCGTACCGCTTGTATAAGAAAGCGCAGCTTTTGCGGTAGACGATCCTTCAAAACGAAGTTTGTAGTAATTGTCGTAACCTGTTGAACTATTGACAACCGTTACTATGTGAAAGTTTGTTCCAGAGATTGCACCCTGTGCGCGTTGCATTTCGCCATACAACGTCCCCTCACCATTGTTAAACCAACTACTAAAGTTCGTCCCCGTCATGCTGGCAGCATCTGCATTGCGGGTTACAGATGAGGCTACTGTGGGTATGTAGGAAGTGGCGAAGGAGCCTGCTTCTAGCTGTGCGCCCCAGAGGAATAGACCACTAAAACCGTTGCCTGTGTAATTAGAAAGCGATCCTAGCGTTTGAGAAGGAATGCTAAGTTGACAAGGAGTGGTTGTGGATGCGTTAGCAGTAGCAGTACAAGAACATCTATACCAACCGTTGCCAACCGATGTAATTGATGCTGTTACACCTGTTTGAACTTGAGTGGTCTGATTGGCAATGTCAAACCAAGCAATTCTGCTGTTGGTAGGAAATGCGGCAGCGTTAAAATAGATAAAGAAAATAGATCTTCCATTAGCTTTAACATAAAAAGTTGATGTATATGAGTTTCCTGAAACAACATTTATGGAATTTGACTGTATATATCTACCATTGGCTGTCGTATCTTCAACAAGTTGTTGCGCTGTCAAAGTACCGTCTGGGGCAACGTTAGCAGTACTTGTAATGGAACAAGCACTTTTTGTCCATGCAACATTACTAAATTGAGAAGAATAAGTTACCGAATTCGTCCTCGCCTCCTCTATCAACAACCCCAGAGACTCACCCGTGGTGGGGTTGTGGTCAAACCTAGCCTGCCCTGCTGATGCTGTCTGTAATACAGGGATGTAGTTGGTAATGGCTTGTGTGGTAGTGGCTGTGTAGGCAGTGGCAGAGGAGCGTTGTTCTAGTTGTGCGCCCCATAGATATACGCCAGAAGTGCCGTTTCCAGCATAAGTTCGTGCTGCGTTATACAGTTCTATGGCTAGAGTTGCAGTACTTGTTGAAGGGGCTGTTGCTGTCAACGTAACTCTATAAAAACCGTTTGCACTAGCTGTAATTGTCGTCGATGCGCTAGAAAAACTACCAGAGGTTGTTGCTGCGACAGTTATGCTGCCAGTGCTAACGTTATACGTTGCGTATGCTGTATCTGAACCGGACAGCATAACTAAAGTTATTTCGTTCCTTCCGTTAGGTTTTGCAAAACATGAAAATGTATAGGAAGTTGCGGCAAGAGAGATGTTTATTTGGTATATTGAATGGTAGTTTGTAGTAGCAGTCTCGGTCAGAGTATCAGCAGTTGAGGTTCCATCCGGCGCAGTGGTTGAATTTGCTGTAACGGTAGAGGCTGTCGTTGACCACGCCTCATTATCAAACGCTTGCGAATACGTTAGCAGATTCTCCTCAGCCTTCGCCGTGGTCACACTATCGTAGTAGGTGGCTGTCGTCGTGCGGGTGAAGGTAATGCGGGGGTCTAATACCTTGCTATTTGCAAAATCCAAAAGCAGTGATGGGTTGATGCTTGGGTATAGGGATGCAATGCTCATGTCTTAAACTCCAAAGATCTCAACAAGGAAACGCCCTGCTGTGTATGCCGTTGTGGTTGTTCCACCGCTTACCATGTAGATGTATGAACTTGCCGCTGGATCACCAGCAAAAAAACCAACCGTCCCTAGTGCCTGCGTTCCCGTTGCAATAAGCAGTGTTTCCGTTAAGCCTGTAACCGCATCATCTTGCACACCCGTTCCTTCTGTTGCCGAGTAAATGCCAACGCTTGTACTTCCTCCTGCTGGCAGCTCCAAGCATGTCATTCTGCCTCCCATAGCCGTAAACCCTGCTGGCAACTGAGCGACATATGCTGGTTGTTTTGCGCTGTTCACTGAGGTTGAATCACTGCCAATAATATCGCCTGCCGTACCGCCACCCTTTAGACCTGTTAAGTCCATCACAATCACTACAGACTTAACACCATCATTGTTTTCGTAGGTTCCTTGGCAGATTGCGCCTGTGCCTAATGTGATACCCGCCCCAGGTTCTAGTGCTACCGTTGTCGTGTCGATGAAAGCCATAGCCCCCAGATACTGATTTAGTGGTATTTCGTTAGGGGCAGTTCCGATGTCGGTCTGTGTAACAACTTTGTAGCCGGCTTCCACAAAAGACGTAGCCGCATATACAGACCTGTAAGCTAGTGCTGAGGTTCCTAAGTCACGGGCATTATCCGTAGATGGCACTAAGTCACTTGCTAGTCTTGCCGTGGCTGTAATGGTGTCTGAGGTTGCATCGCCAAGGGTTGTGTTGCCCGTGGCAGAGAGCGTGGTAAAAGTACCAGCAGCAGCAGCAGTTCCACCAATAGCTGGAGGTGAAGCCAAGTATGTAGAAAATCCTGTTCCTGAGACAGTCGAAGATGCGGATAATGTTGTAAATGAACCCGCAGCAGCAGCCGTACCTCCAATAGCAGGAGGGGAAGCTAGGTATGTAGAAAAACCTGCGCCAGAAACCGTAGACGAGGCAGATAGGGTAGTAAATGCTCCTGTGTTCGCTGTAGTGGCCCCAACAGGGCCGTTAAATGATCCTGCGACCGTCAAAACATCCGTTGCCTTGTCGTAAGTAAGACCAGCATCACCGCCAAAAGAGCCACCGTCATTGAACTGTACTTGAGTGTTAGATCCACCAGGGGTTCCACCACCACCCCCGCCAGATACCGTATCCCAACCTAGTGCAGTTCCATTCCACTTTAGGTATGAGTTAGTAACAGTTGGTGCAGCAACAAATGTTGTTGTTCCTGATGCAGACTGATAAGGGACTCTGTTAGCAGCACCACCTGCAAGGTTTGTGGCTGTAGTTGCAGACGTTGCAGATGTTGCAGTTGCAGCATTGCCGGATATGTCGATCCCCCAAGTACCAGAAGCACCTGATCCCGTGGTAGATGGGACACTAAGGTTTGTACGCGCATCAGCCGCTGTAGAGGCTCCAGTGCCACCGTCAGCAACAGCAAGATCAGTGATACCTGATATAGTTCCACCTGTGATAGCTACCGAGCTTGCCGACTGTGTAGCAATAGATCCTAAGCCTAGATTGGTTCTAGCGTCTGCTGCTGTAGAAGCCCCTGTACCGCCATCAGCAATAGCAATATCAGTGACTCCTGTAATTGATCCTCCGGTAATAGAAACACTGGATGATGCTTGAGTTGCTATAGACCCTAAGCCTAAATTAGTTCTTGCTGTTGATGCAGATGCTAAGTCTGAAAGATTATTAGACCTAAAAGCATAAGTTGTATCTGCTCCAGTTGCAGTAATACCAAGATTGGTTCTAGCATCAGCGGCTGTAGAGGCTCCAGTACCTCCATCAGCTACCGCTAAATCTGTAATACCAGCGATACTACCACCAGTAATAGCAACAGCACTGGCTTCTTGGTTACCAAGCGAACCAACAATTTTCCGTACCGCAGCACCGTCACCAACATAAAGTTTTTTATCCGTGACATTAACTGCTAATTCTCTTTCAGCAAGCGTTAAAGGCTCTGCTGCCGCTGTGCTAGATCCTTTTATCTTGATCGTAGGCATTATTAATCCTCTTTGGTATTCTTAGTAACCTTTTTGGATTCTACTTTTTTATCTTCTTGTTTAACTTCTTCGTATTCTTGATGCTTACGCATCTGTTCAATGTCGTATTCCCACTCAAAGCCTACTACTGTTCCTGATACTTTACATTTAAAATAAACCATAGTAACCTCAATATATAATTAGAGGGGCTGTGTAGCCCCTCTATAGCCTATTTAGGCAGGTACTGCAATGGGGAACATCGAAGTTGGAACACTTGATAGATCACCCTTACGAAGGAGAGCAACACCGTAGAGCATGTCAGCAGTGTATAGCGTAGATAGATACTCTTGCTTATACTGAGTCTGCGAACGAATGCCCATTTGCTCTGCAAGCACTGCTGCATCTTTGTGGAAGATCAAAGCAATACGTGCAGCACCGGTAGCGGTATCACACTGAGGTGTAACAAACACTTTGATGCCATAGACATCACCGATCTGACCGTTACGGATGGTGTTACCACCAGCAGTTTCACCGACAAAAGCTTGCTCAGTAAAGCGAGCAATACCCATCAATGTGTTACGGCTGGAAGGAGGAACAACGAGAACACGATTATCCATAGGAACATCGTTGTCATCCAAACGCTGGATCATACGACGAATACCGCTATCAGTTAGTGCTGATGCGTTAGGAGATGCGCTGTTGTAAGCAGTGCTACCATCACCACCAATGTATGCGTTAGCATAAGCAGCTGTACCAGCACCGTTGTTTGACGAACGACCAAGCTGGATAAGATCGGTATCAACCTGACGAGCAAGTGCATAACCTGCGTCTTCAGTGTAGAAACGACGAAGTGAAGACAAAGCTTGTACTTCAACGATATCTTCAATGAAGCGGCTATATTCGAAGTGCTTGTTCAAAAGAACTTGAACTTCAGTCTCAACATCAGCCTGGATGGTAACAGCAGTATTAGCAGCTTTAGCAGCAGCAACACCACGGGTTGGAACGGGAATATGAAGTGTATCGCCTTTCTTACCTTTCATGCTCATCTTGTTGACGAGATTCGCCATAACAAGAGCTTTCTTGTAAGAAGCAACAATTTCATCTGACCAAATTTCAGGGATGAATTTATCCGCATTGGTCTTGTTAACGATGGAGGAACTACCTCCAGGATAAGTAACTGCAGCCATTTTAAACTTCCTTTAAAAATTAAGTTATCTAACACGTCCTTCAGCATATGCCTTCATAATATCTGGTTGAAGGTACATATAGCGATCAGGATCAGTCATTTGGAGCCGAATAAGATCTGCTCGACGATATATTTTATTGCTCGTTTCACCGGTACTACCACTAACTGCCATTGTAGCTGCTTTCAAAGTTTGTTCATTCTGCTGTTTAAGTTGCGTTGCTGCATTGTCTACAGCTTCTTTCTTAGCATTCTTAATAACTTTAAAAGTACTAAGCAACTCATTAGCAGAATCAAAATCAAATTGTTTATCTGCTGCTATCAACAAACGTTGGCGTACTGGTGACTCGTTAACCCAACCAGCAAACTCAGGATCTTTTGCAATATCTAAGTAGTCTGGGTGAGCTTGAGCTAACCTGTTTGCAGTTTGCATTCTAGCCACTTCTGACGCAGCCATTTGAGCTTGACGTACAGCAGGGTGTGAGGAAACTGCTTTATTTACTGCCTTCACAGGATCGGCAAAAAAATCAACATCATCTTCGACGGCTGCAGGTGTTGTAGCCTGTTGTGGAGTGATTTGCCTTTTGATTAAAGAATCAGCCAGTTTACGAACTTCACCAACTTCTTGTGCTTGACGACCAATAAGCTTTTCAGCTTCTTGATGCATCCGTATAATATCGTCTAACGATTTACCCTTGTACTTCTCAGGGATCGCAGGTTCTTCCTGAGTTGGTGCTTCTTCAGTTTTAGCTTCTTCAGCTTGAAATTCGTCTTGTACTTCTTCGTTATCAATAGAATCTACAAATTCAGCCATCTGCTTCTCCTAGTCGGGTTTAACCCAATTGTTAGGAATGTTAAAATGTCTAAGGTTACCCTTCATAATAGGACTTAGACTCCGCTACTTTGGTAGCTTCTATGTGGTTTTTAGTCCAACGATCTGCTGCTGTTGGGAAACTACCGCTATATCCCTCTAGTTTGATCCTTGGTGCTGTTAACCTCTTATACGCTACCTCATTACAGTGAGGGCAATCTACTGCACCCACCAATAAATCTACAAAGTGTTCACTCATGTGTCCTTGTGAGCACTCATAATCATTCATTACTTTCATGTTGGAGATCCTCGTAGACTTTTTCTGACATTGCTTTTAACGTCAGGAGCCAATCTAGGATGTCTAGTTGACCTTGTTTAAAGTAAAGATCTTCAGTTGTTTTGATGGAAGACACTTTATCAATGCTTTCTCTGATGTTCTGAGCATCTTCTAGTAGGTCAAACCATCCTTGTGATGCAAACATACTGAATCTATCTTCATAGTATCTTTGTAATTTTTCATCCATGTTGTAATTTTACCACATTTTTTTATTTTTGTCAAGTTTTTAGTTCATAGCATCTTGACGAGTTTGTTCTCTGACAATATTTACTTTAGAGTCTATGTCTTTCTCTTTCAACATCAACTCAGCAATTTTAACCCTACGTTCAAATTCTCTATTAGGATCATCAATGTTGGTTGACGCAGCTTGAACAATGTCAACACGTAGCTTTTCAGGCATCAATTGAGCCTCTACAGAGGCTTTTTGAGCTTCTGCTGTAGCTTTCTGTGCTCTGGCTTGTTTTTCCTGCACATCAGCCTGCTGAGTGGCTAATTGAAGCTGTGCTGATTGCTGTTGAAGCTGTTGTGCTGCAGGATCAGGCTGTGACATCTGAGTAAGTTGAGCTAACAATGATTCTCTGTTTGGTAAAGATGAAGATTCAATGATTCCTTGCAGCAATACTGGTGTAATAGGACTGTTTGGTCCTAGTGTTGACATTAAAGCCATCATTTGAGCCTGTTCAAACTCTCTAGCAACCATACCCATAGTAGCAGTAGCAACAAAATCAAAGTCTTTTACTGGGTAACGGTTAGGAGCAAACTGCATATAACGCCATGCTGCCTTTTGAACGAACGGAATAAGGAAATCTTCTTGGAAATTAATCAAAGCTCTACGATTTTTCTTTAACAAAGACCCTATAGCCATTGCTAAACCAGCTGTTGCTGCCTCTCCACCAGATACTTGAGCAGGTAAATTAGCTGAATCAAGTGTACCTGTAGCCTGAAGCATCATTCTTTCAAAGATTTGTGCTGTTTCGATGTTTGATTTGTCAGTAACACCAAACTTTAAAGGCTGTAGAATCTCACTAGGAGAGCCATTTGTTAGAATACTCTTTCCTGGTTTGATCTCAAACTTAAAGCCTCTAGGCATTCTTGTAGCATCCATACCCATCATAGGTGCTGATGTATAGCCTAAGCTATCTACGTGACTACGAATCTGTGCATCAACAGCTTTTTGCATATTGTATGCTTTTTCCGCAGTTCCTCTACCCCAGAAACGACCAGGAACACTATCAGCCTGTGCTGCAATAACGGCTCTGTCTTGCATCATAAAAGGATTAGGCTCTGCTTTTAGTAAAGTAGAACCATTAGCAATAACAACTAAAGCCTCTACAAGATCTGTATAAGAGTCTTCTTCACTTAATGTAAACTTTTCAGGATCTTCTAACAGTGCTTTAGGTACTAATCCATAGTATCTGAGCAATAACACCCTATCTTGTTGTGGGTATGTTAGTTCTTGTGTTTCCTCTAAATCAGTATCAACAGGTGCATCACCAACATAAACATCTTTGTAAACACCATTAGCTTGTGCCTGAGTTACTACATGCCTACCAACAAACTGTTCAATAGCACATCCCATTGCTTCTTCAATAGTTTGTGCATCAGGATCAATCAAGAAGTTCTTTGGATTAACAGGTTGTAATGCTACTGATATCCTATTGTTCTCAGTAACACCAATCATATTTAGTCCAGGCCTTGCTGAAGGCTGTGTACTAGGTGATAAGTTCTTTACTTGTTTAACAACAACCTCACCAATCAAAGTACCGTACAACTCACCATAGGTAATGATCTGGCTGATACTTTTACGTACCTTATCTTTCTTAAAATCTTCAATAAGATTACGTCTTAACACCTCTATATCAGCTTTGTCTTGATCTGCGATGTCATCACTGATATCAAAGAACTCTGATTTACCGAACACAGCTTCTTCAAGTTCTGCTTGTTTGTTGTCTACTGCTTGCTGCAGCGCAGGACTGATAAGCTTTGATCGCTCTGATGATCGTGTCTTATCTTCATCAGCATAAACACCACGCCATAAACGCTCATACTCTTGCCAACGAGGTAAGTAGTTCTCATCTCGATGATCTCGCCAGCGATCACATTTATCCATCACAAACGCTACTAAAGCATTTTGTGGTGTGGTTTCTGATTCAAAATTCATAGTCAATATCCTGATATTGGGTCTAGGACTTCAAACTCTTCTTCATCAATCTCTTGATGCCAGTTAGCGGTTTGAATTTGGTCAATATAGCTTAAAGCATCAATCAGATCATCATGAGTTTTTGAGTCAGGGAATAACATAAGCTGATCGATGAACTCTCTATTCCATTCACCTTCATTTAGTACAATCCTACCGTGTTCAAAACGTCCTTGTAATGACCAAACAATCCTATCTACTTTCTTCTTATTACCATGTGTTAGTTCTTCAATCCTGGGAAAGAAACCATTCCTTCTCATCAAATCATGTAGATAAGGCATCACTGCATTCTTTAGTGCTCCTTTCTCAATACCAACACAAGTAGCACCGTAATCTCTAGCAGCTTTGAGTATCTTTACTGCTGTTTCTCGGACATCCCAACGACCATACTGTATATCAGCAACCCACCAACCTTTAATATTAACTTTAGCAATGGCTATCGCTGTTTGATCAAGTTTCTTATTCTTTGTTTGATTCGTCTGAGATGAATCCGTAAAACCACATAGATCCACCGCAATGAAGTAGCTACCTTCTTCAGGTTCTTCGTCACTAATCTTGATCCATTCATCTTTGAAGATCTCCGATTGCGCTGCCTCAAACGATGCCATGAACTCTTGTCTAAAAGCAAAGCTAGACATTGATCCTCTAGCTGCTTCAATCTCTTCTGGATCTAACAATGGATTATCAAAGCTAGTAAAGTGCCATGCTTTGTAATGCTCATCTTTTCCACTATCACCTAACTTGTACAACTCATAGAAGTGATTTCTACCCATAGGTGTTCCTATGAACATTGCTCTACCCTTCTGATCCGCTAAAGCAGGTCTAAGGATTTGTTCGAACACCTGTGGCTTCATGTCTGCGTACTCATCCATCACCAAGTACTTTAAACTAACACCACGCATTGTCTCTGGTCTGTCAGCACCCTTCAGTGATATCATTGCTCCATTCACTAAAGTAATCTGCATGTTATTCACATGACTACCTTTAATGACTGTGTGGCCTAGCTCTAACAACGTAGTCCACATGATATCTCTAGCTTGACCCTGCGTAGGTGCTACATACCAGACATGACCCTTCTCAGTCTGTAGAGCCTCTATAATCAATGTCCAAGCTGCTAACCTAGATTTACCTGTACGTCTACCAGCAGCAATAATCTTAAACCTTGTAGGATCTTTGAAGACTTCTTGTTGCCAGGGAAGAAGTCTAACCTGTAAATCCATCTTCTTCTTCCTCTTCAGCTGTTTCTTCTACTTCTTCATAATCAATCAATGTTGTCTCAACATCTACTGGTTCGTGTTCAATCATCTCTACTGGATTCTCATTCACTCCAGTAATATTAATGGTAATGGCTCTGGAGCCTCCAGCAATGCCTTTATCCTCAAAATAAGATACTGGTAACATCCTATCAACACACAACTTTAGTGCTGCCATCTGATCCTTATCATCATCATTCAATGCCTTATGCACTATCTTTCTGATGATAGCCTGTGAGTGTGTCAGCAACAACGAAGCTGTTAGCTCTTTAATCCTTGCTGCTTCACCAGGAGGTCTACCTCTTTTAGCTCTTTTAATGTACTTCTTTACTTCTTCTTTCTTAGGTCTTCCTCTTTTTCTTTTTTTGACAGGCACTTTCTTTTCTTCATTGACTGCCAAAACATCCTGGCTGACCAATGAAGGTAGCGGACAAGGCTCAGTTTTTAATTCGGACATCGCTACCTCTATATAGTTTCTCTGCCGGAAGGCAGGACTGTAGGGTGTATATAATTTTATGTATCTACAATGTAGTGTATGACGATTAGTTATAAGTCTATTACTGAATGGTTCTTATACAATGTTTTGTTCATAGCCTACATAGAAGAGTATATTATAGCATATTTTTTTAAGTTTGTCAAGTTACTTCTTTTTATCCAGTGCAGATCAGTGCTGTAATCAGTGCAGATTACATGCAAGAATCATGCCAACATAGGCTATGGCGGGACTCCATTAACATGGTATCTTAGGCTCCGCAGAGGCTTCATAGTTAACCTATTGATTTTAAAGAGATTTCTTAATAGTAATGCATTATCATTATCATTGTCTATTTTGCTCTTTTTTGTGGCTATAGTGGTGCTACTACGCTAGAACAACATTGTTACCCCCTCCCCCTATGCCGTTTGTCAGCGTAAAACTACCGTTTATCAGCTCAATATCTATAGCGATGTCACTGATGAATGGCATAGTCTAGCCGATGAATGGCATAGTCTACCTGACAAGTGGTACTTGACAAATGGGGAAGACTATGGTGGACCCTATAGAGCCTACCTAGCGACTTGCAATCCTTAGCCGTTCAGGCATAATGTGCACATGGACGAAGCAATCGCAACGTCAAACAAACTAAGGGGAAATGAAATGCTAAACTTCATCAAATCACTGATCCTGGTAAACAAGGTCAAGAAAGCCACATCAACTCGCTTCGTGACAGCGTACAGCGTACACGGCAGAATCAACGGCATCATCATGAAACGTGGCATAGTCAAAAGCGTAATCAGGGTCCCATATCGTGGGGACGTAACAGTATATAACACCAATATCGGATTCATCAGGCATGACAAGGTTACAAGCTTTAAGTAAAGTATACAGTGTATAGTACCTTCGACGAGGGTACTATGCAAAGTAAACTTTATAACGGAGGTTATAATGCGACTACGTGCGGATCATACTGCATTGTCTCAAGCCATTACGATACATAAGAAAACTGTACGTATGGTATCCGATTATGAGCATAGGTTATTAAAACCAGTATCCTATAATGACAAGCTTGGCAATGGCAGCAAAACCATTACTAAGGGTGCATGGAAGGGTTTTCCAGTGTATTCTCTTACACTCGAGGAAAGGTCCACATGTTCACGCACTTGCCAACAATGGGCTAACTGTTTTGGTAATAACATGGCATTTGCACATCGTATCAAACCAGATGATCCTGAGCTGTTAATGCTTAGATTGTCCGATGAGCTTTCGCACTTATCCAGTGTACACCCTGAAGGCTTTGTTGTACGCTTGCACATTCTAGGGGATTTCTTTAGTGCATCATACGCTCAATATTGGGTTGACGCATTGCTAGAGTACCCTGCACTTAGAATATTCGGTTACACCCATAGGTCCGAACAGGACATCATGGATGTTATCCGTTCAGGGTTACAGAATAGCAGAGCATGGATTAGATTCAGTGACAAGGGAGGTGTTATGTCTGCCAATGTTAACGGCGATGGTATCCAATGTCCGGAACAAACTGGTAAGACTCAATCTTGTATGACATGTGCACTTTGCTGGTCCACTACCAAACCGATCGCATTCAAGGAACATTAACATGGAAAACTTTAAGATTGTCGGCTATCTAGTCACGTACAAACTATTCTATGATGGGTTAACCCATATGGATAGATTCAATACACTATTCGATGCTGAAGAATGGACAGACCGTAGTGAGCTTGCAGAGTACGTTATCAATCCCATTGTTGACCTATCAGGGGAATAGACTATGAAAGTTTTTGTATACTTTAACTTGCATCGAAAGCTATTTTCTGTTAAGGCCTTAGAAGGTCCTAACAAAGGTAAGGTTATCTCTCACACTACCTACCTATGGCTCAAGGATGTTACCTTCAAGGTTTCCGAAGCCGGTAGACAACGTGTTTTACGTGAGAAACGTAAGAATGTCCATGCTGGTGTTGTTGGTACGCTTGACTGTGATTTGTCCAACCAGGACTATCGCAACTTTGGTTTTAGCTTACTGAAGCACAACAGCACACAGGTTACTTACAACCCTTATCGTTTCTCGTCGTTCGTTAACAAGGAAACCAGCGAACCAGTGAAACATGCACAATATTGCTTACTCAATGCAGTGAACGGTAGGACAGGCATTTCAGCATGTGGTGTCACAGTATGAAAGATGCCTTGATAGCTGTATCAATCATTGCCGTAAACGTTTTTGTGCTATGCCTACTTATAAAGCTTTCATCATGAATAAATCTAGTGACCTTGTGCTGTATCTTGGTGGTGGTGTTTTTGGTGTATTGTTTGCCTTCATGCTCTTTATAGGACTAACTTTATGATTAAGACTTATTTTAATGGTAAACCATGCGAAGTGTTGAAGCATGGTGTTGATGGTGAGGTTTTGATACGTCATGCATCACCTGATCCGCTATGGCCGTTTCCGTCCTACACATGGGTTCAATCTAAACTTGTTACTAAGACTAAAGTATCAAAGCGATTAGAGGCTTTACAAGGCGTTGAAGATGCACTCATGTAGGTAGGTTCCACCTCAGCCTAGATCATCGCTTCTAGGCCTGTTTTAATCGATTCTAGAGGGTATTATGAGAGTCTTAGTTGCTTGTGAATACTCTGGCACTGTCAGGGATGCTTTTATCGCTAAAGGTCACGATGCTATGTCCTGTGACTTACTACCTACTGATAAACCAGGACCGCACTATCAGGGTGATGTATTTGATGTCATCAATGACGGATGGGATTTGATGATCGCTCACCCACCATGTACTCATTTAGCTGTTAGTGGTGCTCGGTGGTTTAAGGATAAGGTTACAGAGCAGGCAGAAGCTTTAGACTTCGTTCGAAGGCTCATGAATGCTCACATTGACCGTATCTGTATCGAAAACCCTGTATCCATTATCAGTAGCAGGATAAGGAAACCAGATCAAACAATTCAACCTTGGCAGTTTGGGCATGGTGAGACTAAACGAACATGCTTATGGCTTAAGGGCTTGCCTAAACTGGTTCCTACTGATATCGTTGATGGAAGGGATCAAAGGATATGGAAGCTTCCACCTAGTCCTGATCGATGGAAGATCCGTAGTGCTACCTTTCAAGGCATCGCTGATGCTATGGCTAACCAATGGGGGTGATAATGACTAAAGAGCTATTAGATGAGTTACTGTACTTAATTGAGCTTCAAATCAAGGCTAACATTGCCATTGCATTAGGTCATGCTGATGCTGCGGACAAAGAAGCAGAGAAAGAACATGTTCAGTATTACAGACTTGTTTCGTTGATTGATTCTACTAAGGACGATCTAAAGTGAAAAAAACTGCCTTTGATCGATGGAAAGCTAAAGTAGATATGAAAGGTCCGGATGATTGTTGGGAGTGGTTAGCTGCTAAAGATAGTCGGGGCTATGGTCAAATTAAAATCAACAAAAAACATACACGTGCACACAGGTACGCTTACGAACACTACAAAAACAATGGACACCCTGTACCAAGTAACCTTCACGTGTGTCATCATTGCGATAATCGTGCTTGTGTTAACCCTAATCACTTGTTTTTAGGCACTCATATAGACAATATGCAAGACATGATAAGGAAAGGAAGACATCGTTTTCCACAAAAACCTAAGAAACACACTGATAATGAGGCAATTAAGATACGTTTAGATTATGCTTCGGGACTATCACTAAGGAAAGTAGCAAAGTTAAATAACTCAAATAAACAAACCGTGTGGAAAATAATCCACCGCAAACTACCCTATGAGAGGTAATCAAGATGAGATGTTTATCATGCAATGAAGCCTTAAGTGACTACGAAGCCTCCAGGCGTAGTGTTCGAACACACCAGTACATTGACTTATGCAATGATTGTTTTCGTTATGTCCGAGATGATATCGCTGCAGTAGGCAATGTACGATTGATCAATGAAGGAGATGATGAAATTGTAAGCAAACGTAACAGCACTGATGAATGACTTGACAACTTTGTTTTTTTCTGATACCCTAAATCTATATAGGCTATGTAGGCTACTTAGGCTATGTACTAAGTATATACTATGTATAATATTTAATATATACTTAGTACTTAGACTATTTAGCCTATGTACAGTAGGGCTTAATGAAAGGATTGTTCGAAATGTACCCTGATGATGATTTTCTACCTAATGAAGCCTTTGATTTTACTAAAGGTGAGTATGAAGATATGCAGGAAGATCACAACATTGCTGATGTACTGAATCGTTTTGTTCGCTTATGTCAAGAGTATGGTTTTTACTTTATGATGAGACAATTGACTAAGGCTTTGAATGCTAAAGGGTTCAACGTATGAAGATATCTCTTGTGTATGATCCACCACCAATTCCAGTTAGATGTTTCGACTATAGGGCTTACCCAGAATCTTATGAGCCTGGGATGCCTTATGGTAGAGGATCAACTGAGGAAGACGCTATATACGATCTCTTAGACTATTTAGATTTAGATTATTGTACACCTATAGAGGTGACCTATGATTAAGCCACGAAAGCGCAAGGTTAACCCTTACTTAGCCTACCTAGAGAATCATGGCCGCCATGCTACCTTAGAAGACCTCCTAGAGGCATTCCCAAACAAGACCTCTAAGCAGATCAGAGATTCGATGTCTAAGTTAGTTGATAACCATACTGTTGATAGAGATATCAGGAAGGATGATCACCAATATTTGATATCATATTCACTAGGTGGATACAACACCAGAGACAACACTGGTATCTGTTGGCATAACCCTTTTAATCTGAGGTAAGTATGGCAGAGAACAAGAATGCAAAGACACCAACGGATGATGGACAGCCTTTGTTTACAGCACCACCAAAGAAACAATGGGTGGGGCTGACGGATGAGGAAGTGTCAGATGTTATTGATGGTGTATTGGAAGGCGGTGGTTGGCTAGATGTTGCTAGGGCACTAGAAGCTGCGATTAAAGATAAGAACAAGTGGTAAATATCGTAACAGGACTACGACTGAAAGAATCAAGTTAAAGGAGAAGAATCAGTGAACTACTTAGCCACTCATGTTGGCTGTGATGATTGTGGATCTAGTGATGCGTTGTCCGTATCTGTTAATGACAAAGGAGAAACTTGGTCACACTGTTTTGCTTGTGGTACGAATACGAAAATAGATGTTGATAACTTCAGACAAAAGCATACAAAGTCTGCTAAGGTGATTCCAATGTTAAATGGCAAGTATCAGTCCATACCGCTAAGAAACCTATCCAGAGATGCATTAAAAGCCTTTGGTGTGATGATCACTGATGAGGGTGGTGTAGCTTTCCCCTACTGTGATGCTGATGGTAAGGTCACTGCATACAAGGTAAGACATGATGCAATGAAGACTGATTGCACTATCAAAGGTGATTGGTCTAAGGCAGGTTTATTTGGAGCGCAGTTATTCGCTAAAGGTGGTAATAGCATCACTATCACTGAAGGTGAGTTTGATGCTGTTGCTGTCTATCAAATGAATGGTATGCGGTATCCAGTTGTAAGTATACGCAATGGCGCACAATCAGCACTAAAGGACTGCAAGGACAACTATGAATATCTTGACTCTTTTGAAACCATTGTTATCAGCTTTGATGCTGATGAGGTTGGTAAGCAAGCTGCTACGAAGGTAGCTGATCTATTCGGTGCTAAGGCTAAGATAGTAAAGCACAG
>Ga0208783_10001092_pt1 | contig 16408 bp, 18 predicted proteins | sample DEB19_08_DNA_2_FD_184529 | JGI IMG/M metagenome (GOLD analysis project Ga0208783, IMG submission 184529) | Aqueous microbial communities from the Delaware River and Bay under freshwater to marine salinity gradient to study organic matter... | ecosystem: Environmental > Aquatic > Marine >... | reverse complement strand
ACCTCGGCCGGAACCCAGGACTTCAAGTCGGTGGACGAGGCGAAGGTCCTGCTGCTGATCGGCGCCAACCCGACGGACGCCCACCCGGTTTTCGGCTCGCGCATGAAGAAGGCGATCCGCAACGGCTCCAGGCTCATCGTCGTCGACCCGCGCCGCATCGACCTCGTCGAGTCGGTGCATGTGAAGGCCTCGCATCACCTGCAACTCCGCCCCGGCACCAACGTGGCGGTGATCAACGCGCTCGCCCACGTCATCCTCACCGAGGGCCTGGAGAAGCGCGACTACATCACCGAGCGCTGCGACCCGGTCGAGTTCGCCCGCTGGGAAGCCTTCATCCGCGAGGAGCGCAATTCTCCGGAAGCGCTGGAACCGGTCACCGGCGTTCCCGCCGCGGAAGTCCGCGCCGCGGCCCGGCTCTATGCCACCGGCGGCAATGGCGCCATCTACTATGGCCTCGGCGTCACCGAGCACAGCCAGGGCTCCACCATGGTCATGGGCATGGCGAACCTTGCCATGCTCACGGGCAACGTGGGTCGCAATGGTGTGGGTGTCAATCCGCTCCGCGGGCAGAACAACGTGCAGGGCTCCTGCGACATGGGCTCCTTCCCGCACGAATTCCCTGGTTACCGCCATGTCGGCGACGACACGGTGCGCCAGATGTTCGAGACCGTGTGGCAGACCGCCCTCGACAGTGAGCCGGGCCTGCGCATCCCCAACATGTTCGACGCCGCCGTCGAAGGCACCTACAAGGGCATCTTCGTGCAGGGCGAGGACATCGCCCAGTCGGACCCCAACACCAAGCACGTGAACCACGCGCTGGAGGCGATGGAATGCGTCGTCGTTCAGGACCTGTTCCTGAACGAGACCGCCGCCTTCGCCCACGTCTTCCTGCCTGGCACCTCCTTCCTCGAGAAGGACGGCACCTTCACCAATGCCGAGCGCCGCATCAATCGCGTGCGCATGGTCAAGGCGCCGCTGCAGGGCAAGCAGGAGTGGCAGGCGGTGGCCGAGCTCGCCACCGCCATGGGCTATCCGATGCACTACAATGATGCCTCCGAGATCATGGACGAGATCGCGCGCCTCACGCCGACCTTCGCCGGGGTCTCCTTCGCCAGGCTCGACACGCTGGGCTCAATCCAGTGGCCGTGCAATGACAAGGCGCCGGAGGGAACACCCCTCATGCATGTCGGCGGCTTCGTGCGCGGCAAGGGCCGCTTCGTGGTCACCGAGTTCGTGCCGACGACGGAGCGCACCAACCGCTCGTTCCCGCTCATCCTCACAACTGGCCGCATCCTGTCGCAGTACAATGTCGGCGCCCAGACGCGGCGCACCGGCAACGTCGCATGGCACACGGAGGACGTACTCGACATCCACCCGCATGACGCCGACGTGCGCGGAATCAAGGACGGCACCATGGTGTCGATCTCGAGCCGCATCGGCGCAACCACGCTGAAGGCCCGGATTTCGGAGCGCATGCCGCAGGGCGTGGTCTACACCACCTTCCACCACCCGGTGTCGGGCGCCAACGTGATCACCACCGAGAATTCGGACTGGGCCACCAACTGCCCAGAATACAAGGTGACGGCCGTTCAGGTGAGCCTCTCCAACCAGCCCTCGGACTGGCAGAAGGAGTGGGAGGAGCGCGAGGAAGAGAACAAGCGCGTCGCCCCGATGGTTGCCGCCGAATGAGCGACCGGCGTGCCATGAAGCGCCAGCGCCCCCCGGTCCATCCGGGGGACGTGGAGGCCTTGCGCACGTCGGTTCCCGCCCACGGCATCCTCCATACCCTGGCGGGTGACGAGGAAACGGTCTGGCAGGTGCCGGAGGAAGTGCCGCTGGCGGTGCAGTTCAATTCGCAGAACTACGCGGTGATGATGGGCACGCCCGCCGATTTCGAGGATTTCGCGGTGGGCTTTGCCATTGCCGAGGGAATCATCGCCAGCGCAGCGGACGTCACCGCCGTCCTGTTGCTGCCCACCGAGCAGGGCTACGCCATCGACCTTTCGGTGCCGGAGGAGAAGATCAACCGCGACCGCATGGCCAGGCGCAGCCTCGAGGGGCGCACCGGCTGCGGACTGTGCGGCATCGAGGACATGAAGGATGCGATCCGCATGCCGTCGGCCAAGCTGCCGCCGGTGGAACTTCGCCCGCAGGCGGTCGCACGCGCCTACGAGCAGCTGCCCGCCCACCAGCCGATGAGCCGCGTGAACCGCACGGTGCACGCCGCCGCCTGGTGCTCCGTGGACGGAGAAATCCTGCTCAGCCGCGAGGACGTGGGCCGCCACAATGCGCTCGACAAGCTGATCGGCGCACTGACCCGCGAAGGGGCCAGCCTCGCGGACGGCTTCGTGCTGATGTCCAGCCGCTGCAGCTTTGAACTGGTGCAGAAATGCGCCATCGCGGGGATCGGCGCGCTCGCCACCGTCTCCGCGCCCACTGCGCTCGCCCTTTCGCTGGCGAGGCGCTCTCACCTCAAGCTTGCGGCGCTTGCCGGCCGCGGCGTCATGATTTTCGACAGGGACTAACCATGCAGCAACAGGACATGCTCCGGATGGCGAACCAGATCGCCTCCTTCTTCAACGGCTCCGGCCCCGAAGCCGCGGTGAAGGACGCCGCCGAGCACATCAGCAAGTTCTGGGACCCCCGCATGCGCACCATGCTGCTCGACCACATCGAAAAGGGCGGCGAGGGACTCGACGCGACCATCGTGAAGGCCGGGAGCCTGATCAAGAAGCCGAAGGTGGCGGCGTAGGAAGGCCTTCGCCACGCTTCCTTCACCCGTTGCGAAGCAAGGCGGGAAGCGAAGCTACCGCACCACCTTGCGCCGCGCCTTCGGCAGGCGCCACAGGTGGTCGACCAGTTCCTCCACCGTGATCCCCTCCTCGGAATAGGCTTCGCCCGCCACCGTGATACCGGCTTGCGTCACCGTGTCCTGCGTGCCGGACACCAGCGGGTGCCACCAGGGCAGTTTCCCGCCCTCGTCGAGCAGGCGATAAGCGCAGGTGGCGGGAAGCCAGCCGAGGCTGCCCACGTTCTCGGGCGTCAGCTGCACGCAATCCGGCACCTTGGTCTGGCGGTTCGGGTAGTCGGTGCAGCGGCAGGTATCGAGATCGAGCAGCTTGCACGCGGCCCGCGTGTACAGGAACTGGCCGGTGTCCTCGTCCTCGAGTTTGTTCAGGCAGCAGCGGCCGCAGCCGTCGCACAGGCTTTCCCATTCCTCCCGACTCATTTCGGCGAGGGATTTGGTCTTCCAGAAGGGGGTGCTGCCGGACATGCCGCCCTTGGACTGGAACCGGCACCGAAAGTCAACCTTGTGCTGGCATGATGCGGGTCCAGTTGGTAGCTTTCCTCCCGGTCCGGCTGGGGCGGCGCGTTTTCGTCACATTCGCACTCTAATCGGCACCAAGCTCGAGGTCGGTCTGAAGCGTGTCGAAACTTCCATCGCGTGAATCCCTGTCCGGCAGGCTCTGGCGGGCCGACGGTGCCGTCAGCACCGCCGTGTTCGAGACCTGGGATTTCCTCAAGCGCTTCCACTCGGCCTATGCGAGCTTTCTCGAGCGCTTCCGCATCAGGGGCCTGAAACGCGTCGTCATCGACCTGCTCGACGACGGGCTCACCTTCGGGGTGATGTTCTGCTTCCTGCTGCTGGCCTACGCCCTGCCGCCGTTCTCGGGCACCGGCGACGTCTGGAACCGCGGCCGCGAATATGCCGTCACCTTCACCACGGCCGATGGCGAGATCATCGGGCGGCGCGGCATCCGCCAGGATGACGCGATCCCGCTGACCGACATTCCGCCGCAGATGATCAAGGCGGTGCTGGCCACCGAGGATGCACGCTTCTTCGACCATTTCGGTGTCGACGTGATCGGCACCTTCCGCGCCATCATCCAGAATGCGCGGGCCAACAACGTGGTGCAGGGCGGCTCGTCGCTCACCCAGCAGGTGGCGAAGAACCTGTTCCTGTCGCCGGAGCGCACCATCCGGCGCAAGGTGCACGAGGCCTTCCTGTCACTGTGGCTCGAGGCGCGGCTGTCCAAGCAGGAGATCCTCAAGCTCTATCTCGACCGCTCCTATCTCGGCGGCGGCAACTACGGCATCGAGGCGGCCTCGCAGTTCTATTTCGGCAAGTCGGTGCGTGACATCACGCTGCCGGAGAGCGCCATGCTGGCCGGCCTGTTCAAGGCACCCACCAAATATGCACCACACCAGAACCTCGACCTGGCAAGGGCCCGCGCCAACACCGTTCTCTACCGCATGCTGGATGCGGGGTTCATCACGCAGGGCGAACTGCTGCAGGCGCGGCGCGAGCCTGCGACGCCCATCGAGCAGCGCATCTCCGACAGCCCGAACTGGTTCCTCGACCAGGCCTATCGCGATACCATGACGCTGATCGACCGGAACGGCCTGACCGGCGATTTCGTGCTCGAGGTGAAGACCACCATCAACCTGCCCCTGCAAACCGCAGCGCAGAGCATCATCAACGAAGAGGTCGCCGTCAACCGCGACACGTATCACATTACCCAGGGCGCCGCCGTGGTGATGGCGCCTGACGGCGCGGTGCGCGCCATCGTGGGCGGCGTGGATTACGAAGCGAGCCAGTTCAGCCGCGCCACCGATGCGATGCGGCAGCCAGGCTCGTCATTCAAGCCCTTCGTCTACATGGCGGCCCTGCTCAAGGGCTATAAGCCGGACGACACCGTGGTCGACGGGCCGGTGGCCGTGGGCAACTGGGCGCCGCGCAACTATACGAACAAATATGCCGGGCGCACCACGCTGCTGAGCGCCATCGCGCATTCCTACAATTCCATTCCGGTGAAGCTGATGCTCGACATTGGCCGGCCCTCCATCATCGAGACGGCGCATCTCGCCGGCATCAAGGGCACGCTGGAAACCTGGGCGCCCATGGTGCTCGGCACCAGCGCGCTGTCCTTGCTCGATCTCACCACGGGCTACATCTCCTTTGCCTCGGGTGGGCTTGCGGCGCAGCCCTACACCGTGCTGGAAATCCGCCGATCCAACGGCGACGTGCTCTATCAGCGCAGCGAGGATCCGGGCGCCGGGCCCAAGCGCGTCTTCCCGGAAGAAACAGTGGCGGACCTCAACACCATGCTCAACGCCGTGGTGAAGCAGGGTACCGGCAAGCGCGCCGATCTCGCCTTCGAGCCCACCGCCGGCAAGACCGGCACCAACCAGGGCTATCGCGACGCATGGTTCATCGGCTTCACCGGCAACAACGTAGCCGGTGTCTGGCTTGGTAACGACGACTTCACGCCGATGAAAGAGGTGACGGGCGGCCTGCTGCCGGCGCCGATCTGGAAGCGCATCGTGATGGAGGCCGAACGCGGCCTGACGCCCGTGGGCTTCGCCGGCGTGCCCTATGATGAATCCTACGCGCTCGCGGCTGCCCAGGTGCCGCAGCCCGTAGCGCCCGAAAGTGTCACCGACGAAACGGACCAGGCGCGCGGCGCCGACACCGACAGCCAGCAGGCCGATGCCGGAACGGGCGACGTGAACGGCGTGCTGAACGGCATGTTCGACTTGTTCGAGACCACGCCGCCTTCGGCGGCTGCCGCGGCAGCAGCGGCCGCAGCGGCGGCGGCCGCCGCCGCAAAGCCCTCCGCGCCTCAGCAGGAGGCACTCGTGCTGCCCAAGGCCAACGTCGACCAGCAGGCCTCGCCGCGCAAGAAGCAGGGCTTCATCCCGGACATCTTCGGTGGGGCCGAGGACCCCACCCAGGCCGATGAGCCGAAGAAGAAAAAGAAGAAGAAGAAGAAAAAGACCCTCATCGACAGTATCTTCTGACCCATGCGGCGATTCATCTGGGCCACACTCTATGTCACGGTTGGCGTCGCCGCCGGATGCATCAGTGCCTTCGCACTGATCCAGCAGGCCGGCGTCAAGTCGGTTGCGACGGACGAACCGTGGCAGAGCCGCGCGGCCGCCATGGCGGGGCCGGATGCCTTCTACGTGCGTTCGCACTATCTGCTCGAAGGCCGCCTGCCACCCGCTCCCAGCCAGCTCGGCGAGGCGACCGCCGACACCGACAGCGACGGGAACCCGCTCAGCGGCGGTTGCAGCTATCTCATCACCTCGATGGGCCCGCTGCCGCGATGGTGGAGCCTCGGCATCATCGGAAGCGGGGAGGCGAGGGCCGCGCTCCAGTCCACCGCCGACAGCGACACCGCGGTGCGCGAGGCTGACGGCAGCGTGACGATTACTGCGGCCACCACGCCGCAGCCCGGCAACTGGCTGAAGGTGCCCGCCCAGCGCCGCCTCACGCTGATCTATTCCGCGCTCGCATCCAGCCAGCGTAGCGTGGAGCCGCCCTTCACCATCAAGCGCGGGATCTGCTCATGAAGAAGCACCTGTTCTGGCTCATCGTGGCGGTGGTGGCCGGCATCCTGGCGCACGCGGTCTTCGCGCTCTTCGTGCCGGGCTGGTGGTTCTCGCGCGAAGTGCGGCAACTGGCGCGCGCGCACGGCCAGAACAGCTTCTTCATCCTGTCACCCGAAGAGCAGGCGAAGCTGCTGCCCGGCCTGCCGCGCTTCGGTGTCACGGGGATCTGCGTCTTCGACGTGAGCAAGGGCGACGTGACCTTCGCCGCCGACCTGCCGGACGGATTCTGGATCACCACCATCTACACTGACAAGGCGGAGGCCATCTATTCGGTCAACAATCGCCAGTCCGGCGCCAACAGCTTCACTGTCAGCCTGTCGCGCGCGCCCGGCCTCATCGAGCAGATCCTGAAATCCACCGAAAAGGAAGCGATCGACGAAATCGATTCGGGCTGGACCGTCACCTCGCCGCAGCCACGCGGACTTGCAGTCGTCTGGTATCCCACACCCGAGATCGGGCTGCGCAGCCTTGCCGCCGAACATGTGGCGCGGACGCGCTGCACGGCGGGGCATGCCGGCGAAGGATAGTTCGTAGACGGAGGATTTCGGGCGTTCTGCGCGCCTTGGCCTCAGCTCACCAGAAGTCCACGTCCATCCGCGCGTTGGAAACGTAACCGGTGCGCGCCGGCGGCAGGCGCTCGGCGAGGTCATACATGCGCTCGACGCGCACGCCGGTGAAGATCAGCACCTCGCCTTCTTCGGCGCGTGTTCCGGCGCGCGGCGGGCGCACCCGGTCCAGCGGGAATGCGATGACGGTGCTTGTCACTCGGGCTTGCATGGAACGGCCTTGAGAATGTGTTTCACTGCATGCGTCCAAGACTGGACGCAACGTGGTTAACAAGCTCTTAAGCAGTCGCCTTCAGTCCCGCCACCCCATTCCGGTCCTCGACCTCGACGATCCACAGGTCGGGGTCGAAGCGCAGCCGCCGCTCCAGCAGTGCCATGGCGTCGGCGGGCGTCCCGGGCGGCGAGACTTCGGCGACCCAGCGCCGCTCTCCCATGCCGTCATGGGCTTCGCCGGGTGCCGGGCCAAAGAGATGGCAGGTGCCGTCGAGGTGATTGACGATCACATGCACGGCGCCGGCTTCCTCGGCGCCCTTCCTCACAACCGCGCCGAAGAGTCCCTCAACCATGCAGCGGCGGAGAAAGGCGGATACCCAGATCGCGGACTTGAGGCGCACCGCGCTACTGCGTGGCGGTGCCGGTGGCGGCCTCGGCCTGGCCGCTCACCTTGGCGAGTTCGGCCACAAGTTCGTCGCTCACCTCGCCGGTCTCCGGCATCTTGTGATCGCGCTGGAACGCGATGATTGCGTCACGTGTCTCGCGCGACAGTTCGCCAGTGATGGCGCCGGGGCTGTAGGCGAGGTCGGCAAGGCCGGTCTGCACGCGGCGGATCACGGCGCGCTGCTCGGCATCGGGCGCTGCCGCCACGGTGCCGGTAAACAGCGACGCCTCCGACACTTCGCGGGTGAAGCGGATGTGCTCGGCGAGGTCGCCCGTGGGCTGGCCGTCAGCCTCGAGGCCCATGGCCTTCTGGTAGGCGGCGATGGCCTGTCGTGTCTTGCGCCCGTTCACGCCGTCGACAGGGCCTTTGTAATAGCCGGCCGACATCAGCTCGCGCTGCACGGCCTCGACGATCGGATCGAACCTGAGCTGGATGGTGCGGGCGCCCGGCGCCGCGAGGCCGTCCTGCGGTTCTGCGGCCGGGTCGATGGCGGCCTGGGCCATGCGCCCCGGCGCGGTCTGCCAGAACAGCGCATTGCCGGCGATGGCGGCGGACATGATGGCCGTGAGGCTCCATGCGGCGAGGGGCACGAACCTGACCCTGCGGCCCTCCTTCTCCACCTTCTCACGCATGACGCCGACCCGACTTCACTTTCATTCGCTGTTCCCGCGAACCCGGAACTTGCACCCATCGAGGTTAACGCGGCCTTTCCGGCGCTCGCGTGGCGGAACACTCCTTAACGCAAAATAAGCCCAATCTTTTCAACCCCGGTCAACACTCGGGTGGTAAGCCATCGGAAAGACTGGGAAACAGGGCCGGGGATGCGTCTCTTCCGAACGATCATGGTGCTTTCGGGTGCGGGGCTGCTGCTGCCCTCGCCGCCGGAGGAGCTTGCCCGGGGGCCCGATCCCGGGTCGCCGTCGACGATCGACATGCTCAGCTCCGCCGGGTCCGCCGCATCGGATGCCTGGTCGTTCTGCAGCCGCCAGCCGGATGTCTGCGGCGTGGCGGGCTATCTGGGCGGCAAGCTCGAGGGCAAGGTGCTCTATTCAGCCTCGCTGCTGTGGGGCTGGGCCTGGGACGGCAAGGCGGACAAGCCGAAGCTCCATGGCCCCTATGCCGAGGTCACGGTCGAGGGCGACCGTCCGCCGCCCGCGGGTGACGAAACCGGGGGCCGGTCGACACTGGGGCTCGACGACCTCGTACCGCCATGGCGGGGGCCCGCGAAAGAAGGTTGAGCTTGGGCGGGGCGCGGCCTATCTCAGCCCTTCGCAACCGTGAAAGCTGACAGCCTTGACCACCATCGACGACCTTCTCGCTGACTTCGATGTTCTCGACGACTGGGAGGACCGCTACCGCCACGTCATCGAACTGGGTCGCGAGCTTGCGCCGCTGCCGGAGTCCGCGCACACGGCGGAGAACAAGGTGAAGGGCTGTGCCAGCCAGGTGTGGATCACCTCCACGGTGAGCGGCCCGCAGGACGATCCGATTCTCAGCTTCACTGGCGACAGCGACGCGCTGATCGTCAAGGGTCTCATCGCCATCGCCTTCATGATCTATTCCGGCAAGCCCGCGCGGCAAATCCTGGCCACCGATGCAGGCGCGGTCCTCGGCAAGCTCGGCCTTGCGGGGCACCTCACCCAGCAACGTTCCAACGGTTTCGCCTCGATGATCCAGCGCATCAAGGCCGACGCGCAGTCCGCCCTTCACGGCTAGCATCCCGCCCCGCCGAAGGAGAGCCGGGAACCGGCCGGGCCCCGGGCAGTGAAGCCGTCCTGGCGCAATGCAGCCACAAGCCCGTAGTGGCGCGCCAGCGCGGTAAGTGCCAGGCCCAGCACGGCGCGGCCGCTGCGCGCGGGAAGTTCCAGCACGCGCTCCGCCTGCTCGATTCCGGCCGAGAGGCAGCAGACCTGCGCCAGGATGGAGGCAAGTTCCGGCCCCACGCTGTCGAGCGCCGCGTGATAGCGCTGGCGGGCCGCAATCGCTCCGTCGCTGAGGTCGGCGGCAACGTTTCCGCCACGGCTGCCGGTGCCGGCGAGGTCCCAGTTGAGCGTGGTGCGGCGGGCCAGCATCGCCCGCTCGAAATCCTGGCGCAGCCGCTCGCCTGCCAGGTATTGCACTTCGGAGATGAGCGGCTTGCCATCCCTGCCGCGCCGCGCGCGCAGCCAGGTGAGCGGGCTTTCAGCCTCGTTGAACAGCGGCGCGGCGCCAGAGGTGGCGATGGCGGGGTTGCGGGCGGCGGGCTTTGTGGCGGGCTTGGCGATGGTCTCACGCATGGGGCTCTCCTCCTAACAGAGGTTGTAATATGGATGAGAACAAAACAGGAATCAATACCCCTCTTTGATTTATTTCCTTCAGCAGGAACGGGGCAGTCCGGGCGCAGGGGCAGCACCCGTCCGCGAGACTGCGTGAAACAGGGAATCAGCCCGCGCTGGCCTGGCGCTGTTCGTCCTCGAGGCCGGACAGGAAATAGTCGAGGCCGAGGATCATGCGGATGCGCGAACCGTCTTCCGCGGCGAGCGGAAGGCGGATCCAGTATTGCACCAGGTGTTCCTTGTTCACCCTTGGGCCGCGCACGATGCCCTGGGTGGGCTTGCCGTCCACCGCCGTGTGGCGGTAGGCAGCCAGCCAGTAGTCGCGTTTCGAGCCGAGATCGAGGTCGTCGATGCTGAGGCCGGTGATCTCGCGGTCGAACACGTCGCGCAGCCTGGTTCCCGCCAGCCGCACGCGGGACACCTCCAGCCTGTCGCTCACGTCGATGAGGCTGATGAAAGGCAGCAGCCGCGGAATGTCGGCGGGATTGATGCCGGCCCGGGTGGGCAGCGCGCCCTGCTCCGTCCGTGACAGCCAGTAGTCATACAGCTGCCTCTGCTCGGGCACCACGAGCTGTGCCCTGAACGCTATGTTGACTGATCCCATAGCCAACGCCGCCCCTTGCGAATCGATGCCTTGCCCAACGACTCGTTTATGAATCGTGAACGGCTGATCCGCAAGAGTCAGGCGGATCAAAATCTTTGCGACAGGGTCAGCCGCGCGGCTTGCGCTGCCCGAGGCCCATGTTCTTGGCCAGCTTGGAGCGCGAATTGGCATAGTTCGGCGCCACCATCGGATAGTCGGGCGGCAGGCTCCACTTCTCGCGGTATTGCTCGGGCGTGAGGTTGAAGTGGGTGCGCAGGTGGCGCTTCAGCGACTTGAACTTCTTTCCGTCCTCGAGGCAGACGAGATAGTCCGGCGTGATCGACTTCTTGACGCTCACCGGAGGCTTCGGCTCATGGCTTTCCTCCTTCACCTCCGGCGAGGCAACCTGCTCCAGTGCCTTGTGCACCTCGGTGATGAGCTTCGGCAGGTCGGCCTGCTCGACGGCATTTCGCCCCACATAGGCGGCCACGATCTGGCTCGCCAGTTCGATGAGCGTGGGCTTGTTCTCCATGTGCAATGGACTTTCCTGAAGCTTCGAGAACTCTGTTTATGCGAGCGGCGCGGCTTCAACAAGGCCCGGCTCGGCCGGCTCGGCATAAGGGCCGGCGCGGCGCGTGAACCAGTCCCAGTAGATCAGCAGCACGCGCGCCTTGGTGAAGGACAGCGCATCGAACACCGCCTTGAGTTCCTCCTGCGGGCGGTTCTCCTTCACCAGCCCGGTGGCGGCGCGGATACGGTCAAGCGCGTCGTCGAACCGCGAACGGCTCAGGCCAAGCGCCTTCAGCAGCACCACCAGCGCCTCGCCCTCCTCGTCGGAGAAGATGCGCGCCACGGTGCCCTCTGCAAGACCCGAAAGGGCAGCGATGCGGCTGATGGTTGTGTCCCCCCGCCCCGCCAGCAGCGGTTCGAGCGCGTCATCGATCACGGACGCCGGATGTGGCCCGCCAACCAGGACCGGCGTTTCTCCTGCCCACTGGCCGATCGCAAGGATACGGGTCAGGGTCAGGGAGTCGGACAGGAAGCGCGCGATGATGACGCGGCGCAGTTCGGCCGGCAGCCGCCACAGCAAGTCCAGCGCCACGGCCAGCGGAAGGTCTGTGCGCAGGGCCAGGGGCGCCTGCAGTCCGGGGTGCTCTCCGGCCATTTGCGACAGTCGCAAGAAGGACTGGAAGGACAGCTGCGCGCCGTGGTTTCGAAGCAGCAGAAGAAGGCCCAGAAGATCCCCCGCCGCGACGATGCGGTCGCTGAGCGCAGGCGGCACCACGCGGCGGCGGGCCAGCAGCCGGATGCGCTCCGGGTCGCCATCGCGGCAGGCCGCGATCATGTCGGCCTCGTCGAGTTGCGCGCTCCGCTCCAGCAGCAGCGCGCCGATCCCGGGCTGTGCGTCGCGCACCAGGCGCGAGACCAGCAGTGCTGGCGGCTGGTCCATGGCCGCCACGCGCTCGGCCAGCATCGCCACGTCCCTTGCGGCAAGGCGGGGCAGCAGAAGCAGCATCGTGTCACCCGCGATGCTGCGCTCCTGCGGCGGCAGGTCGACTGCCCCCCAGATGATGTCGAGCAAGGCAGCGGCCGCCTCGCCGGGGTCCGGCCGCGGCGCGGGTTGGGGGGCCGGGGGAGACTCCTCCGCCGGATGCAGCACCTCGGACGCTGGCGGCGCCGGCCGTTTCAGCCTGGCGGTGAGCAGCCGGAAGGAGCCCGGCGTGCCGCGTGGCGGCGCGGGGTCTCCGGCTGGCATGGCGGCTTCTGGCGGCATCGGGCTCCTTTGCCGGCCATTCATCCACCGGCAGTTTGAGGAATTTATTAAAACTGGAGATTTTGCATTGATGCGGGCGGATTTCGGAGCCGCCATGCTTAACCGAAGGTTTCACGATTTCGGGAAGTGGCGGGCAGCGCTTCACTTTTCGCCGCCAATCCCCCACATTGGGGCTCGAAAGAGAGCCCCAGATGACCAAGATCGAAAAGACCGACGCCGAATGGCGTGAAACCCTGTCACCCGAGGCCTACCGCGTGCTGCGCGAGCACGGCACCGAACGGGCCGGCACCAGCCCCCTCAACATGGAGAAGCGCAAGGGCACGTTCACCTGCGCCGGCTGCGGCAAGGACCTTTTCGCATCCGCTACGAAATTCGAATCCGGCACCGGCTGGCCCAGCTTCTTCGCGCCCCTGTCGGCCGATGCGGTGGGCACCACCGAAGACCGCTCATGGTTCATGCGCCGCACCGAAGTGCACTGCGCCGATTGCGGCGGCCACCTCGGCCATGTCTTCCCCGATGGACCCAGGCCCACCGGGCTGCGCTACTGCATGAACGGCGTGGCGATGAGCTTCAAGCCGGACGAGAAGGCCTGAGCATGAACACCCCTGTCGTGAAGCCGCCGCGGGCGGAAAAGCGTCCGCGCGTCGAAACCTGGCATGGCCACGAGAAGCGCGACGACTATCACTGGCTGAAAGCCGAGAACTGGCAGGAGGTGATGCACGACCCCTCCGTTCTCCCGGCCGAGATCCGCGCTGTGCTCGAGGGCGAGAATGCCCATCACGAGGCCGTCATGGCCGGCACCAGGGCGCTGCAGGACCAGCTCTTCGCGGAACTGAAGGGCCGCATCAAGGAGGACGACTCATCGGTTCCGGCACCCGACGGCGCGTGGGATTACTATTCGAGCTACGTCGCCGGCGGCCAGCACCCGCGCTACTGCAGGAAGCCCCGCGGCAAGGACGGGCCGGAGCAGATGCTGCTCGACGGCAACCTGCTCGCCAGGGGCCGCGAATATTTCCGCTTCGGCGGCATCGATCTCTCGCCCGGCCAGAACCTGATCGCGTGGTCCTTCGACGGCAACGGCTCGGAGTTCTACGAGCTTCATGTGCGTGACGCCGCGACGGGCACGGAGCACAAGGACGTTCTGGAGAACACCGCTGGCGAAGCCACCTGGACCACCGACGGCAAGAGCTTCTTCTATACGCTGCAGGACGACAACCACCGCCCGCTCAAGACCTTCCGCCATGTTCTGGGTACGGAGCAATCGGCCGACACGCTGGTCTACGAGGAGAAAGACACCGGCAAGTTCACCGGCGTGGGCAAGACCAATTCGGAAATGTGGATCACCATCGACATCCATGACCACGACACGTCCGAGATCTGGCTGATCGACGCCGCAAGGCCTGACGAACCGCCCCGGCTCGTGGCGCCCCGCGTCGAGGGCATCGAATATGACATCGAGCACCGGGCGGACCAGTTCATCATCCGCACCAATGAGGGAAATGCCGAAGACTACAAGCTCGTCACCGCGCCCGTCTTGAACCCGGGCAAGGAAAATTGGACGGATCTGATCCCGCACCGGCCCGGCGTCTTCATCGTCTCCTACATCGTGCTCAAGCACTGGCTGATCCGCATGGAGCGCGAGAACGCGCTGCCGCGCATCGTGGTGCGCCACATGGAGACAGGCGAGGAGCACGCCATCGCCTTCGACGAGGAAGCCTATTCCCTGGGCTTCGGCGAGATGCGCGAGTTCGAAACGGACACGCTGCGCTTCACCTACTCATCCCCCACGACGCCCGCACAGGTCTTTGACTACGACATGAAGACCCGCACCCGCGTGCTGCGCAAGACCCAGGAGGTGCCGAGCGGGCACGACCCGTCGCACTACGTCACGCGCCGCCTCATGGCGCCCGCCCATGACGGAGAGATGATCCCGGTGACGCTGCTCTACCGCAAGGACGCGAAGCTCGATGGCTCGGAACCCCTCTGGCTCTACGGCTACGGCTCCTACGGCATCTCCCTGCCGGCGGGCTTCAACACCAATATCCTCTCGCTGGTGAACCGCGGCTTCATCTATGCCACGGCGCACATCCGCGGCGGCCAGGAGAAGGGCCGCCGCTGGTACAAGACCGGCAAGATGGAGCACAAGCAGAACACCTTCCGCGACTTCATCTCCTGCGCGGAGTTCGTGGTGCGTGAAGGCTTCACCAGCAAGGGCAACATCGTGGCGCAGGGCGGATCAGCCGGCGGCATGCTGATGGGGGCGGTTGCCAACATGGCGCCCGAACTGTTCCGCGGTATCGTGGCGGAGGTGCCCTTCGTCGACGTTCTCACCACCATGCTCGATGATACGCTGCCGCTCACCCCGCCCGAATGGCCTGAGTGGGGCAACCCCATCGAGAGCAAGCAGGCCTATGAGAACATCATGGCCTATTCGCCCTATGACCGGGTAGAGGCCAAGGCCTATCCCAACATCCTTGCTGTGGGCGGCCTCACCGACCCGCGCGTCACCTATTGGGAACCCGCCAAATGGGTGGCGAAACTCCGTGAACTGAAGACCGACGACAACCTTCTCCTGCTCAAGACCAACATGGGTGCCGGCCATGGCGGTGCCTCTGGCCGCTTCGACCGGCTGAAGGAAGTAGCCTTCGTCTATGCCTTCGGGCTGAAGGTGGCAGGGCTGGCCGATGCTGGTTGACGCCGCCAAGTCCACCCTCCTCCTCGTCGACATGCAGGAACGGCTGCTGCCTGCCATGACGGGCGGGGCGGAAGCGGAGGCGCGCTGTGCGATCCTGCTCGCGGCGGCGCAGGCGCTCGGCGTGCCCGTCACCATCTCCGAGCAATACCCCAAGGGGTTGGGCCGCACCGTGCCGGGGCTGGCAGCGGCGGCCGGCAACGCACCGGTATTCGAGAAGACCGCCTTCTCCTGCTGGAAGGACGAGGGCCTGAAGGATCACCTGATCGTCCACCACGAGGCAGGCAGGCCGCTGGTCGTCCTCGCCGGGATCGAAGCCCATGTCTGCGTCATGCAGACCGCGGCGGACCTCTCTGCCGCAGGTTTCGGCGTGCTGGCGGTGGCGGATGCCATGGCATCGCGCAGCCCCTCGTCACATGCCCTGGCGCTGGAGCGCATGCGCCAGCATGGGGTGCAGGTGGTAAACGCCGAAATGGTGGTTTTCGAGCTGCTGGGCAAGGCTGGCACTGCGGAATTCAAGGCGCTTTCGGCACTTGTGCGCTGAGCGCAAAGCGATCCGTCACTTCGCAGAATTGACAATTCCGCCCGGCGTTGCTCATTAGTTTCCAATCCAAAGGAGTTTCACATGGCCGCTGCCGAATTCAACTGGGAAGACCCACTCGATCTCGAATCCCAGCTCACCGACGAAGAGCGCATGATCCGCGACGCAGCCCGCGCCTTCGCGCAGGACAAGCTGATGCCGCGCGTCAAGTCCGCCTTCCGCGACGAGCGCTTCGACCGCGAGATCATGAACGAGATGGGCGAAATGGGCTTCCTCGGCGTGATGACCTCGACCGAGTTCGGCGGCTCCGGCCTCGGCTATGTCGCCTATGGCCTCGTGGCACGCGAAGTGGAGCGCGTCGACTCCGGCTACCGCTCCGCCATGAGCGTGCAGAATTCGCTCGTCATGCACCCGATCGAGGCCTATGGCACCGACGCGCAGAAGAAGAAGTACCTCCCCAAGCTCGCCACCGGCGAATGGGTGGGCTGCTTCGGCCTGACCGAGCCCGATGCGGGGTCCGATCCCGGCGGTATGAAGACCCGCGCCAGGAAGGTGGACGGCGGTTATGTTCTGAACGGCGCCAAGATGTGGATCTCGAACTCACCCATCGCCGACGTGGCCGTGGTGTGGGGCAAGACCGAGGACGGCGTGATCCGAGGCTTCATCGTGGAACGCGGCATGAAGGGCTTCTCGACGCCTGTCATCGACGGCAAGATTTCGCTGCGCGCCTCGATCACGGGCGAGATCGTGCTCGATAATGTGGAAGTGCCGGACGCCAACCTGCTGCCCAACGCCAAGGGCCTCGGCGGTCCCTTCGGCTGCCTCAACAAGGCGCGCTACGGCATCGCCTGGGGTGTCATGGGTGCGGCGGAGGACTGCTGGC
>Ga0208783_10001090_pt1 | contig 16414 bp, 20 predicted proteins | sample DEB19_08_DNA_2_FD_184529 | JGI IMG/M metagenome (GOLD analysis project Ga0208783, IMG submission 184529) | Aqueous microbial communities from the Delaware River and Bay under freshwater to marine salinity gradient to study organic matter... | ecosystem: Environmental > Aquatic > Marine >... | reverse complement strand
CCATGCGGCGGGAGCCCATGAGTTCCATGACGACCAGCCGGCGAAGATCGGGCTCGTTGATGCCGAGAAGCAGGATCTCGTTCAGTTTATTCCACCCGGTGAGGTAACCCTTCAGGCGCTGGGCGTCCTTCGGGTCGATCTCGATCGGATCGTCGAAGACTTGATACTTTTGCGTGATTTTCATTTCGAGTAAAAGGGTGCGATCTTGGCCTCGACCTTGAGCGGCAGGCCCTTGGCCCACGGCGGCACGTCGGCCAGCGCCGCGGCGAACTCCTCGGCGGTGCGACCGTTCGACCGGATCGCGAGCCCTTGGTCGTGGATGAGGGCGAACGGACGCATGCCCCGGGCCTCGGCCGTGCGGGCGCCGTGCGACATGATGTCGGCCGCGACGGCCTGACTTGCGTTTTCCGCAAGTTTCCCGCCGTACAGCTTGATGCGGCCGAACTGGACCAGCATCGGCAACTGGCCGAGGTAGGTGAGTTGCTCGCCGAACTGCGGGTCGTGCTCCAGCTTCGGCTCGGGGTAGGCCAACGTGCGGCCCGACGGGAGGCGGAAGAACAGGTACATGCGCCCGGCCGTTTCCTCGACCAGAAACTCGTTGCAGCGCGTGCCGGGCTGACGGACCGCGGTCATCGCGTTCGCGTTCAACCGGCGCCAGTAGGCGGTGATCGCCGGGTGCGCCTCGCGGTACATGCTGACCGCACGCTCCGCGAGCGCGACGTCGCACGGCACGTTGAACAACTGGCAGGTCGACAGGAACTTCGCCGCACCCATGCCGTACCCGCAGCCGAGAATGGTGCGCTTGCCCATGTCACGCTGGTCGGCGTTCACCGCACTGGGTGCCACGTTGTAGATCATGCCGGCCATGCGCCGGTACTGGTCGGTCCCCTTGGACCACATCTCCAAGGCGTCCTTCTGCCCCGCGAGCCAGCAGATGACGCGGGCCTCGATCGCGTTGTAATCGGCGTCCAGCATCTCGGCCCCGGGCTGCTGGATGAAGTGACGCACGCACGAGGCCAGCACCTCGATCGGCTCGCCATAGACGGCGCTCAAGCCGGCCGCGCTCCCCCCGGACGCGACGTAGTGGTAAGCCTTCTTCGTGATCGGCCGCATCTCGGGCGTCGCCTTCTTCGCGTTCTGAATCTGCGGACCGCCTGCACTCCAGCGCCCGGTGCCGGCGCCGTAATACTTCATCACGCCGCGCATGCGGCCGTCGGGCATCGCCCAGTCCAGCATGGTGGCGATCTTCTTCGTCGCGGCGTAGGACAACTGGATGTAGAGCGTCACCGCCCGGGCGACGAGCGGGTTCAACTTGGCGAGGTCGAGCTTCTGCAACGTGTCGGCCTGCATGTTCTCCAGCTTGGCCCCGTTGCCCTGCATCCAAGCCAGAACGCGGGCACGCTGGGTGATCGCGACGCCAGTGATGGACAGGAACTCGGCCGCGGCCGTGGACGTGACCTGATCCACGATTGCCTGCGCGTTCCGCAGGGCATCCACGTTCACGGGAACGCCCTCGGCGTTCATCCGGAGCGTGAAGAGCCACGTCGCCAAGTGATCCCCCCGCAGATCGAACTTGGGCCGCAACAACCGATGAATCTCCTTCTCCGCCCGCACGTCCTGCCGGCAATACTCGCAGAACTCGGCCCACTGGGCCTGATGGTCCCGCGGCGCGTTGAATTGACCAAGCTCGTTGGGGATCGAGAACAGGCGGATGAGCGCCTTGCCCTTATAGTCCTTCTTGGCGTCGATCCCCAGCGCGTGCCCGCACTTCTCCAGCGAGTCGGGCATGCCGGCGATCCGGGCCATCGCCTGCGTGCAGCGCCAGTTCTCCAGCGGCACGGCCGGCTGGAACTTCACCCCGTCCAGAACGGCCAACTCGAAGCCCGCGTTGAAGGCCCGGACCTCGGTCGCTTGACCGAGAAGTTCCAGTGCCTCGGGGTCGCTCTTGACCCCGGCATCACGGAACAACGGGTTTATCCAAAGATACACTGGCGCGTCGGCGCGCTCCTCGGACACGCCGGCCATGAAGACCTGCGTGGAAGAGTCGCAGCCGTAACGATACGCGCCGGTGTCCGGCAGATCGGCCCGCGAGCGGGTCTCGATGTCGAGGTGGACCTTCACAAAATTGGTGGGCCACCACTAACGCAGGTTGCCCAGTCTCGATGACACACAACGAACACAACGACACACTTACTCACTGCCCGTCATCATCGGGGATGACGGGAATGCTATAGGCTTGTAGAACTTCCTCCTCCGACAATCGCAGGACTTCCAGCAACTGGCGGACGGGAAGGTGCTCCTTGATCTGCCCGGCCATCACCGGGTCGGCAAGGAGGACGTCGGCATAGGCTTTCGCCATATGCATGACGTGCGGGCGGTCAGACCGGGGACTCATCGTCGTCGGCGAACGCCGCGAACTCGTTGACCGGGTCGACGTAGTTGCCGAACCGCTCGCCGCGTTTGGCGAACATGACCCCGCGCAGCTTGGCGTTGATGCGTTTGCCATACGCGTTGTCCTGCGCCCAGATGTCGATCGTCGCGTTGACGAAGTCGCCGGCGAGCGGCGCCTCCTCGGTCTGCGTGAGCAGGCGGATGCGCTGGGCGGTCACGACCATCGGCGCCTGATCGCTGCGGGCGGAGACGAACATGATGTCGGGGCCGTAGCCCGTGACGTCCTGCTTCTCGCTGCCGTCGCGCAGGCAGATGCGCTGCGCTCCCGGGTGCTTGCCCTTGAACTTCTCGCGAACGATGTCGTCGATCGCCTTCTTGATCTCGGCGATCTCCTTCGCGTTGTTCTTCTTGTCGAGGATGAAGGTGGCCGAGTACGACCCCTTGGCGTCAGTCGGCGAGAACTTCCGCGCCTCGAAGAGGTTTGGATAGGACAGGCGGACGTTGTGCAAACGAACTAGCGTGCTGTTATTCATGGGACTCTCCTGATTTGCCGAACATCATGTCGGCGGTGGTTAGGGCAGGCCGCTTGTCGTCCTCGGGCACCAGAGTGGGCTTCCCCTCGGGCCTCGTGATGAGGCCCTTGAACTTGTTCTGGAACTTCGTGGACAACTCGCGACCCTTGAGCGCCTTTTCTGCTTGAGCGGGCGAGATGAGGTCGGCGCGGGGCCTCAACTCGTCGATGGTCAGGTGATTGTTCAGCAGCTTGAGGGCCGCGTCGGCATCCACCCACGTTCTGTTGGCCTTCCCCTCGACCAGCTTGAAGCCCATCGGCTCCGCGCCGGCCATGAGGTCGGAGACTTCCTGCACCATCACGGCATCCATCCAGTCGCGCAGGACATTCTTGGCCTTGAGGACCTGAATGCGCTGCTCGCGGGACAGGGCGCCGGGATCGGGAAGATTGATGATGCGGGCCTGCTCCGGCAGGGCGACCAGCCCCTCCGTCGCGTAGGCCGCGCAAAGCCCCTTGGCGGGGCAGAATTTGCACGCCTCGGGTGAGGGCGCGAACTCGCCCTCGCCGCGGATCGCCTGAAGCGCCTTGGCGCCCAGCGCGGTCGTGAAGGCGGACAACTCGCGCCGGGTCAGATTCCACGTCCGCACCGCCACCGGATTGTTCCGGTCGCGGGGCTGGATGATGGAGAGGTGCACCGGGAAATCCGCGCCAAAGTCGGTGATCAATTCCCACTGGCGGATGATCGACTCGGCGTAGATCGCGAGTTGCTCGTTGCCCTCGGCCTCGACGCTCACCCCGACGCCATACTTGAGGTCATCTATATACAGGGCGTCAGGTGATTGCGTCGCGGCGTCGACGATGCCGTTGCGCGAGTTGAGGTAGAAGAGCGGGATCCGCTTCTCGATCGACAGGCGCGAGCCGGGCTTCTGGTGGGAGCGGACGTGGTCGACGTACACCATGACGTTGCGGAGCATCTCTTCCGATGTCCCGGGCTGGACGCCCTTGCCATCGAGGAGAACGGCCGCGACTTCATGGGCCTGCGTGCCCTCGTCGGCGTAGACCGTCGAGTCCTCGGGCAACTCGGCGGCGTGGTCGACGATGAACTTCGGGCTCGCGGTGCAACGCGACCAGCGGTGGGCGCTGGACGCGCCGACGTCGATCTGGTCGCGCTTACCCATTTAGGAGCGCCTCCAGCTTGCCGATGATCTCGCCGTACAGTTCCGGCGGGACCTCGCTGATGCGCTTGACCCCGTAGTGCTTGTTCAGGTTCACCACGTCGTCGAGCTTGCCATTGTCGAGCGCCTTCTGGGCCGCGTCGCGCAGGTCGGCCAAGGTGTGCTCGCGGGCGGCGGGCGCGGGCTCCTCGGCCTTGACCGGCTCGGGCGCCGGAGCCGGCTCCTCGACCTTCGGGGCCTTGACCTTCTTCGGCTTCGGGGCCGGGGCCGGCTCCTCGACCGCGGGCTGCACGTCAACCGCGGCGGGCTTATGCCGCAGCGTTTCAAGAAGCGCCTCGGCGGTTACAGTGAGCTGCTCGATCGCAGCGGTCAGTTTTTGGATGTCGGTTTCGATCATAGGAAGAAGAGGATGGACATGATGGTGATGCCGATCGCGAAGCCGATCGCGACGCCGGCGAGGATGGTGCAAGCGTTGCGCTCGATCCACGAACGCTCCCGGGGGAAGCGGTAGGTGCCGTAGTTTTTATGGCTCATCGGGAATCGCTCGGTTTTTCGTCCCGCGGATCCACAAACGGTGATCGACAGCCACGGTCTCTTTCGCGTTCGATCATCATGGAATCGGCATGTGCGTAAGCGACCGAACAAATGTAGTCGGTAACTACCTCATCGTCGATGTGGTCGTGATCAGGGTGCGCCATGAGACCGGTCAACGCCGCGGCGGCGAAATAATCGCGCAACGTCATTTCAGTGCTCTTGATCGCGTTTCGTTCTTCACGGTATTTTTTCAACCGGATGGATTCCGAGTTTAGTGCTTTTTTCATTGGGTTTGGGGACAAATACTTTTTTCGTTTCTTGTCAAGACGTCAGAGAATCTCGGAGCGCATGAGCGCCTTCTCCTTCGCGTCCGGGATGATCTCGGTCGACCAAAGCTCGTGCATGCTGCCGGCGATCTGATGCCGGCCGACGCACTGGTAACCCTCCTCGCGGAGGATCGACGCGAGCCCTTGGTCGCTGAAGGGCGGCAAGCCCTCGCGCGGCAGAAGGGCGCGCAGCGCCTGCACTGACACGAGGTCGCGGCGGACGAGCGCGTGCGGCTGGTCGTTGATCGTGTCCTGCACAGCCCGGTGCAGCGGTGAGGCGGTGAGCCGCGCCATCTCCAGCATGTAGGGCGTCTGCGGCGCCCGGCCCTCGGCGTTGAAGTCGGGCGAGATCTTCCAGTTCTCAAAGAAGGCGCGCAGACCGCCGGCCAGCCGGTTGGACGCCGGCCAAATGTGGTCGAAGTACGCCTTGCCGAGTGTATCCTGAATCTGCTGACGCGTCTGGAGCGGCGAGGAAAGGCAGCAGTAGCGGCGCTCCCCGGGCTGGATCGCGAGCGCGTCGTGCCAGTTGGAGAAGAGCATGAAGTTCATCACATTCGGGACGGTCTGCACGGGTTCGTACAGGTTGCGGATCGAGACCCAGTCGTCGGAGATGTGCGGCTTCAGGCGGTCGCCCATCGCGTAGCGGCGGGGGCCGAACATCCGAATCTCGTCCATGATGGTCAGCAGGAAGCCGGTCGCCCAAGAGTTGTGCGCGCCTTCGAGCGTGTGCTCGGCGGCGAGGCGCTGGACGTTGGTGCGACCGAGGACGATCTGGCAGACGTGCGCGACGAAGCCCTTGCCCGCGCCCATGCCGGACTGGATGAAGAGCGCCCACCGGATTTTCCGGCCGGGGTTCTGCGCCATGTAGGCGATGAAATCGACGAGGTAGCGGTACTCCCTCGGCCGCAGAAGCTGCTGGGCGTGCTTCAGGAACATGTCCTGCGCCTCCTGCATCTGCGACTTGTCGGCCTTGATATAGCTGGGCCTATACGAGTTTATATACGGCACGCCGTCGTAGTTGAATATACGCTTCTTCTGCGCCGGGTCGTAGCGGACGTTCTCGACCACGGGCACGCCGATGTCGTGGATCAGGTAGTGGCAGGTCGGCGTGTCGGGCGTCGGCGCCTGATGAATCAGGTCCATCACCTCACGCTTGATTTTACGGTTGTCGAGCGGGCGGTAGAACATGTTGGGCCCGGTCAGGAACACGATGTTGGAAGCCCACGGCGGGACCGACGCGGCGGCGCGGGTCGCGGCGGCGGTCAGGCGACGGACCTCCTTCTCCACGTCCTGCGCGGTGGGGCCGCGGAGCCCGCGGGCGCGGATCGTCGTGTGCAGGTCGGCGACCAGAATCTTCTGCTCGATCGGGCCGATCACGTTCGCGATCTTCGCGATCCGCTTGGTCCCTTGGTCGAGCAGTTCCTGCGACGAGCGGGCCTCGGCGCGAATCCAGTCGCGGGCCTGATCGAAAATCCGCTGCACCATCGGCCGGTTGTTCCAACCGTTCTCGACCGCGATCTTGACCACGCTGCGGATCGTGACCGGCACCCGGTCGAGCGGGTTCTGCTGCATCGACTTCCATCTGGAAACCAGTTTCTCGGTGCCGTCGTACTTGCCCGGCGCGGTCGAGGACCAGTCGTCCCAGATCGCGAAGCCGGCCTCGCCGAACTGGTGCTTCAGGCCCATGCCCACCTGAATCCACTCGTCCATCGAGCAGGACGCGGGAATCTTGGACAGGGCGTCGACGATCTCGTCGCGACTCAGGTTCTCCAGCGGTGAGCGGAGGTACGCGAGATCGCCCAAGTCGGCCTCGGACAGGATGTCGATCCCGACGTTGGTCAGTTCCGCCAGACCCTCGATCCCGGAAGGGTCAAAAGGCACCCCGTCCGTCTTCGTGTAGACGATCGGGGAGAAGTCGGACTCCTTGTACTCGACCGGCAGGTACATGGGCTGCACGGCGACGCGGGACTCCTTGTTCAGGCTGTTCATCCCCAGCAGGCCGGCGATCGCCGTGGTCACGGCCCCGTAGCGTGCGACCGGGAACGGCAACGTGGAGACAACCACGCGGATGCGCGGCTTGTCCTGCGTCGAGCGGGCGGTGTGCCAGACGATCGCGTTCAGGTCGCCCAGCGTCTTGTCAAAACCAGCATTCAGGATGCGGCGGGCCTCGGTCGAATCGTCGACGTCGATGCACGAGAGGTGCGCGTCGGTCGCCTTGCCCGTCTGGCGGGGGCTGGGGTTGTCCTTGAAGGCGCAGGGGACGATGTAGCGCGTGCGCTTGATCTCGTTCTGCTTCTCCTCCGGGAGGGCCATCAGCTCATCGCGGGTCATCGCGATCGGCACCGGCTTGGACAAGAACGTGTCCACCAGTTCCTCGAAAGAGGTGACCGGCAGACGTGAGACGCGGCCCATGTTCTCGGGCTCGCCGTAAAAGTATTGAGGGGTGCTCATCGTTTCGATTTCCTCTTCCGGTGGTACGCCTTCGCCGCCTTGATCAGGCGTTGCGTGCGACGCTTCAGTTCTTCCGGGCTGTACTTTTTCGGTTTCCCCCGGGCCATGCGGCCGAGGCGTGAGGCAATCTGGGACGGAGTCATCGGAATGCCCACAACCGCTTGTGGATTTCGTTTCGTCAAATAGAAAAGCGCCGGCGACCTCGAAAAGTCGCCGGCGCTCGTGCGGTCAGTCGGTCTTGCGCGTGCCGTCGCGGTACTGGCTGGGCAGCATCCCCTCCGCGTGCAGGAACCGCACCAGCCGGCCCAGCTTGGCCAGCTTCTCCGCGTCGGTCAGGGCGTGGTCGAACACGAACATGTCGGGGACGTAGTACTTCCGCGACACGCCGTGGACCGACAGCGTGCCGGTCTCGTCGCGGTGGAACGTGACGCCCACCAGCCGGCGGACTTCCGCGGGGTTGACGTCGTCGCCGGTGCAGGCGCGCACGAGGTCGTCGATCGTGCGCTCCTCGCAACGGACCCGGGCGTTCTCCTCGTCCTCCTCGCGCTTCGCGTCGGCGATCGCGAGGGTCGCGGCTTGGAACCACGCGTGCACCTTGCGCTGCCAGCGCGGACGATTGGCGTGGACCAGCGTGCGCTTCACGCGTCTCTGGTATCGATCCGACGCGGAGAGGACGAACACGTCGAGGCGCGTGGCCGCGTCGCCGCGTTGGGCGCGATCGACCCGCAATTCGGGCACGGTCTTGTTCTCGTTGCAGACGGAGGCGGTGTCGGGCCGGATGGCGGGTAGGGATTCGTGTCCGGTGTATTTCCAGCCGAGGGTTTCGAGGAACTGGGCGATTTCGATTTTGGTGTTCATGTGTGTGCGGGGACGATGAGTGAGGTTGAGGTGACGGTGGCCGTGCGGCCGGTGACGCGGAGGCGAAGGCGCAGAAGGGCGGCACCGCCGCACTTGGCCTGAAGGTTGATCGCGGCGAGCGAGTCCCGGGTGAGGACCAGCCGCGCCGTGACGACGTGACGTTTGGTTTTCATGTGTTGAAGGTCTCGTGCCGGTAGCGCAGGCGCTCCACCTCCTGAAGGGTCAGGAGGTACTCGCGCATCAGCGGCTCCGGCGGGAGAAGCCCGGCGTCCTGCATGTCCATCAGTCGGGCGTACAGGATCGTGGCCATGTCGACCGCGACGCGGCCGTCGTCGGCGATCGCGGAGAGTGAACCCGTGCGGCGGTGGTACATGGTCAGAAGGTTGGCTCGGTGGCGGTGGCACGGTCGTTCACGCGGACCACGCCGTGGTGCGGCGTGAACCGGTAGAAGGCGCGGCCGTCGAGGGATTCGAGCGCGTACTCGTCGGGCCGGTAGTTGCCGGGGGTGGCAATCGCGGCGATCACGCGCAGGCGGAGGAAGCCCACGCGCACGGTGGAGCCGGGGCTCCAGTTCTGGCGGGTGTTGTGTATCATGGCGGGCAAAAGTTCAGGCGAGGGAGGAAAGGGACCGACGCAAAGCGGGGTCGTTCAGGAGGGTCACGACGTCGTGGCATCCGGCGTTCAGAATCCAGCGGTCGGGGTCGAATCCAAGGTGGTAGCGGTTGAGCACGATCGGGTGCAGCCCAGCCGCGACGAACACGATGACGTTGGTCGACCCATCGCGCTGCATCGCCTCGGCGAGGCGCGGCAAATCAAAACCGGTCACGCCAAGGTTCCGGCGAAAGTCGAAGAGGAGGAAGGATACCTCGACCGGCGCGGGAAGCGCGGGGGCGACCGGCGGCGGAGGCGGCACGATCGATCGCGGCTTGCGTGCAGGCTTCGCGGTCTTGCGCCCAAACAGCGCGTCGATTTCCGCCATCGTGGGCATGGGCGGCGGCGGACCCCAGCGCGAGTGATGAACGATGCCGTCGCACATGGTGCGTCCGGAACTGGGGCGTGGAGATGACCAGACGCGCAAGTGCGGCACCTCAATGCGGCGGTGCAGCAGGTAGTCGCGGGCCTCGGCGAAAGCGCGCTGCGACTTGGGGATGGTCGGGTTGCGACGGGCCACGACAACGCGTCGCGCCAGCGTCTCGACGTAAGGCGGCAGGTCGATCGCGATGCAGTTGGAATATATCGAGGGCATGATGTTTCAGGGGCAAAGGGTGAGTGGAGCCCCCCGGCACTTTCGCGAAGTGCTGGGGGGCTGGGGCTCACGCTTCGTCGATCCGGACGGTGGAACCAAACGGGCCGGTGATGTCGGTCGTGGCGACCCAGAGGGCCGGCACGTCGACGTCCTGCGGGGCCGGGAACCGGCCGCACATGTCGGTCAGGTAGACCACGCCGGCGATCCGCTCGCCGGTCAGGGCGAGGTCGGCGACGCGGGCGAAGGCGGGACGGAAGTCCGTACCACCGCCGCCCTCGGCCCGGTCAGGCAACTCGTCACCGGGCCCGACGCGGTACTCGGCCTGCACGCGGGCGTCGGCGTCGAGGATGACCGCGTTGCAGCCGGTGTCGGCGAGGATGTTGGCGACGTGCGCGTTGAACTGGGAAACCAGTTGTGACGTGACGCTGCCGGACGTGTCGCGGACGAAGACGACCGTGCCGACGTCGTCGCGGCGGCGCTGCGGGTACAGCACCGGCGCGAGGGCGTGGCGACGGGCCTGACGTGACCAGTCGGGGCGCTCGCTCAACTGGTCGCGGACGAACGCGGCCGTCTCGGCGCGCCAGTCGGGGCGGGCCCGGGCGGTCACGCGGTCGAGCGTGCGGCGGGCGTCGGCCGGCAGGTCGCCGCGATTCAGCGTCTTCGCGATCTGCGCGGCTTGCGCGACGGCGCGGTCCCAGTGGTCGCGGAGCGTGCCGGCGTCGGAGACGACGAAGTCGCCGGTCTCGCCGGGCTTGGCGGCGTCGCCGGGCTTGGCCTCGTCGGCCGGGGCCTCGAAACCGCCGCACCCGCCCTTGTCGGCGGGCCGTTTGCCGGCCGTTCCGTTCGATTTGCCGGGCTTGGAGCCGCCGGGGGTGGTCTCACCCTTGCCGGGCTTGTCGTCGCCGTCCTGCGGCTTGCCGTTGGCGTCGGGCTTGCCGTCCTGCGGCTTGCCGTTGGCGGGCTGGCGGGCCTGCTGGGCGTCGGGGCCCTGCTGGCGCTGCTGGCCCTGCTGGCCGTCGCCGGGCTGCGGCTGGCCGGGCTGCTGCGGCTGCTGGCCCTGCTGGCCCTTGCACTCGTCGCGGAGGCGCTTGTACACCTCCTCCTCGGCGAGGCCGGCGTACTTGCGGTCGAGCAGTCCGCCCTTGGGCATCTCCAACCCGGGCAGGTCGACCAGCGTCTGGTTGATGACGTAGTCGGCGGCGACGTTGGCGGTCTCGTCGGCCGGCAGGCGCCAGAGGTGGCCGTGCGCGCAGTGCTGGACCTCGTGGATGAGGACGAACAGCACCTCGGCGTCGGTCAGGCCGTCGACGAAGGTCGGGTTCCAGCGGATGCGTTTGCCGTCGGTGCAGGCGGTGTCGACCGAGGCGTCGAGGACGTCGGTCAGTTCGCACGCCAGCGTGCCGTAGAAGAGCAGGCTGGGTGTCGTGAGGGCCCAGTAACGGGCGCGGGCGATGCGGTCGGTGGTGGTCATGGTGATCAGGAGGTCAGGTTGAACATCGAGGAGATTTCCGCCGCGGTGGCGGCGACGTCGGCCCGGGCGATCGGATCGTCGCGGAGCGTCTCGGCGTCGTGGGCAAGCAGGTCCTTCGCCTTGTCGGCGATGGCCGCGATCTTGGGGTCGTCGCGCAGGTTGAGGTCGGGCACCAGCGCCAGCAGTTCCGCGAGGTTGCTCGTGAGCGAGTCGCGGAAGATGGCGTCCGGCTTGGCCAGACGCTCCGCGACGTGCAGCACGGCGTCGCGCAGGCGCTCAGTCAGGTCCTCCTGCGCGGCCTCGGCGGCTTCCGCCATCCACTCACCCCACTGGCCGGCGTCGGGCACCGGGAGCGTGCGGATCGTGAAGGCGAACTTGGCCAGCACCTCGTCGACCGTCGCGGGCCACTGGGCCTCGACGTACAACCCGTTGAGGCGTGCCGGAGCCGCGGCGCGCTCGGCCGGGTAGGCGGCGGCGAACTCGCGCAGCAGGGCGTCCAGCCGCGACTGGAAGTCGCCCATGATGCGGGCGTGCTCCATCTGCCGGGCGACCGGCAGGAGCCGCATGCCCTTGTCGCCGACGGGCAGCGTCAGGCGGTAGTGCTCCGTCCGGGCCTCGGTATGCAGCCGGTAGATTTCGACCAGCGCGGGGTGGTCGCAGATGTTGACCGAGACCTTGGCCTTGTTCTTGACGCCGTGCTTGGCGTTCACGGCCTTGGTCTCGTCGGTGTTCAGCTTGGTCACGCGCCACGCGCTGATGTTGAGCGTGCTGATGACGGCCTTGGAGGAAAGGCGCGCGCCGGTGGGCGCCGCCTGATTGGTGATGTTGGTTGTGTTCATGGGCAAAGGCATAAAAGAGCCCTCGGCGTACCGAGGGCTCGATATGGCTTCGACAGGGTCAGCGGAACAGTTCCGCGTTGGCGGCGAACCAGCCGTTCCACTCAGGCACCTTGGCCAGCTTGGCGCCCAGCCGGCGGTGGATGTCGCGGACGGCGAAGGCGGTCAGGTGCCGCGGCAGGCGCTCGACGTAGCGGATGAACGACCACGCGCTCTTCTCGTTCGCGACGCTGGCCAGCACGCTGCTGACGAAGAACTGCGCGCTCATGCTCTCCGGCACCTTGGCGCCGAGCGGGTCGGCCCAGACCTGCTGCGGCGTGGGCAACTGGTCGGCCAAGGCGAGGAACGCCGTGAACTTGACCGCAGGTCCGCGGCCGATCACGGCGGCGACGGAGTCGACGTCGGTGATGCCGGCACGCACCAGCCGGTTGACGGTGTCCCATGCCCGGTAGTCGGCCATGCGGACCGCAGGGTCGTTCGACGGCTTCCAAGTGTACAGGTCGGCGCCTCCGGTACTGCGGTGCCACGCCACGACGGCCGGGGCGAACCCGGCGTCGGCGGCGAAGTCGCACCAGCCGTTCACCTCGCCGGCCCAGTCGGTCAGGTACACGGCGCCGGTCGATGCCTTGGCGTCGACGACGTCGGGCGTGGCGATCGAGAAGGCGACGTCGAACCGGCTGCGGAGTTGCTCCGAGAGGCTGGTGACGCCGGCTTTGTCCTGCGGGCGGTTCGTCGCGGCGACGACGACCACGGGCGAACCAGCCGCCCGGAGCCGGTCGATCGTGGAGCAGAGGGCACCCTGCACGTCGACCGGGGCGCGGCCGATCTCGTCGACGAACCAGACGGCCGGCACGTCGCAGTCGAGGATGTCCTTCAGCGCCTGCAACGGCAGGCTGCGGGCCACGCCGGCGGCGGTGTCGGGCACCACGGCGCCAGCGGCGTCGAGGCGGTCCATCAGGTCGGCGGTGCGGCCGTCGATGCCGTAGAAGAAGCGCCAGCCGAGACTGGCGGCGGCGGCGCGGATGCGGGCGGTCTTCGCCGTGCCCGGGGGCCCGACGAGGATGACGCGGAACTGGTTCTTGATGAGCGAGGCGAGGCGATCGGTTGTGTTCATTGCAGTGATGACTGACTGACTGGGTTGTGGTTGTGTGTGATTCAGCCGGAGGCTGACTGCTGCCCTCCAGCACGCTGGAGGGCAGGATGTCAGAGCCCGTCGCTCTTCAGGACGTGACCGAGGGTGAATACGCCCACCTCGACGCGGACCGCGTGAGGCCGCAGCTTGCCGCCCCATCGCAGCGCGCCGTACTCGTCGACCTCGGCGTGCTCGTCGTGCGCCACGATGTCGAGGCGGACCCGGGCGCCCTTGCGGACGCCGCGGGCATGCAGCAGGCGAGCGGCCTTGATGAAGGACTCGTCGTTCACGGCCCAGTAGCCGCCGAGGCCGCAGGTGCGGATGATGTATGTCTTCAGGTTTTTTGTGATCATGGTGGTGGAGGTCAGGAGTTGAGGCGGACCCAGCGGGCAGCGGTGGTCCATGTGACGCCGTCGAGGGTGAGCCCGGTGGGCTGCTCCCAGACGACCTCGACGTTTTCCCAGAAGTGCCGGGCGAAGGCCGCGGCGTCGGCGTTGACGGCCCGGGCCACGATCATGTTGGGGGCGTTGAAGGCCGTGCCGTCGTAGTACAGGCCGGTGATGCTGTTGCGGAGGTATGTGTTCATGTGTGTTGTGTTGTGTGAGGCGTGAGTGCCTCCGTAAGTCACCCCGGTGGGGTGGCTGACGGAGGGACTCACTTGAGTGAGTCTCCGGCCCGATTGTCCTCTCGCAGGTCTCACCACGCGGTTTCGTCGGGCATGTGCACCAGCGGCGGGGGGGGAGGGTGACTCGCGGTGTCTCCACTGGCGCTGGTTACGGGCCTTGGTGGAGCAGCTATTGACCAGTGAGCCGGTCGGCGGGGGCCTTGAGCAGTCGGGGGGTATTTAAACCGCACCCAGTCGCCCAGTGCCTTTGCGCTTGGCCCACCATCGCCCACCAGTCGAGTCCCGGAGGATCGTGACTGGCTTTCGGAGCCGCTCGGTCAGGGGAGGAGGGGGAGACCAGTGGTGCTCTGCACCGCTCGTCTGCTACCGACTCTGCCGCTGACGAACAACTGGTTTACAGGTGATGCGGTTTTTTTTCCCGCCTAAGAAAAAGAAGATGAGTGCATGTAAAAGGCGAATTGCCATAAAGGCACGTCACGGAAAATCTGATACGCTTGCGCGCTTTGCCCTTGCGGGGCGCGGCCGCTCCTACACGTTGGTCGATCATGCCCCATGAAGTGTTGAAGATAGGAGGATACGTCGACGTGAGGCCGGATGACTTGACCGGGCGCCCGGACATGGACCGCCATCAGCGCAAGCGGATCAGGCGGTACTTCCGCGGCGTCTGCCGCAGTTGCAACCAGCCGCCACTGCCCGGGACCCAGTTGTGCCAGCGTCATACCGAGATGGCCCGGGAGGCATCGCGGAAGAGCTACCAGAAGAGCAAGGAGAAGCATCTGCGTCTGTATGGTATGAGCCGCCACCGGCTGAAGTGGCTGCGCGCCCGGCGTGTCGACGTGCAGGCCCGGCTGCTGGTAGGCTGATGGTCTTGTTGAGATTTGACCCACTTCTGTAAGTCGTTCGATGACCGACGTTTACGAAAATAAATGAGAATGCCCGGAAACGGCCCTAGAATCGGTTTTACGGCGATTTGGCCTCCGGCCTATAGCAGGGTAGCGGGTCACCGACCCTTAATTCCGTAAGTGCATGATCATCAACGATTTAACCCCGAAAATCGACACCACCCGTTTTTGAAAAAATCGGTTACACAAGTGCCGCAACATCCGCAACTTACGGAACTTTTCATAGGAGAATGGCCTTAAAATCGATTTAAACCGCGTGTCAGTTTGTCACAACGTGTTTTCGGGTGATTTCACCCAATTTCGAGCCTACTTAACATAATGCAGACCCAGAAAATCCCCGCGAACCTTGACGGCCGTGGCCGCATGAACCGAGTGCAGTCAGCCGACTGGGTCGCGATCCGTCAGGCATTCATCGAGCGCCCGGAGCGCCCGACCATCGCCGCGCTCGCGGTCGAGTTTGGCGTGAGCGAGAATCGGATCGGCCGCGCAGCCGTCGACGGCGGCTGGGCTGCGCTGCGCGCCGCCCGCATGGACGAGGCGCTGCGTTCGTCGGATGCGATGAAGGCGCTGCTGGACGCGGCGCGCACCGAGGGCACGATCCAGCGGGCGGTCAACGCTCTCGCGCTGGAACTGATATCCCAATTGCATGACGTCGCCGCGGAGGCTGGCCGCGCCAAGGGCAAGGCGGAGAACACGAGAGCGAACACCCTGAACACCGTGACGTTCGCCCTGCGGAACCTGACCGGTGCCCTGAAGGAGATCGGCGTGGTGGGCATGGCCAAGGCGCTGAAGAGTGCCCCCGGCATGAGCGATGAGCAAGGGCGCTGGAACCCGGCGATGCTCCAGTCGCTCAACGTGACCGTCCAGAACATCATGGCCACGGCGCCCGCAACCGCCCCTGCGCCGCCGCCGGATGCGATTCCAGAGGCTCCGGCCGCGGCCGAGGGTGGAGAGCAGGCCCCGGCGCTCCCGGAGGCTTCCGGCGCGACGCTGGAAGTGCCGGCCGTCGAGGCGGAGCGCGTGCCGGCGGAGAGCGTGATCTGACGCGTTCGATGACGACCGTCAGCGAACCGCGAGCCGCGACCGGGGGTCAACGTACCACAACCGGTTGACAGGTCCGTACCCGCTGATCCGATACGCCCGGCCGGCGCGTTGTGCGTGTATTCGTCTGGTAGATACGTCCCGCCGACCGACCCGCGTGCCTAGCCGCCGCCGCGCCGCTCCCACCACCCCCCTCCCCCACCCCTGCAAAAGCATATGGGGCGCTCAGATTCCGCTACCAATTTTCCCTATTCACGAAAAAACAAAAACCGTTTAAGACCCTAGCAAATCCTCGATTTGCCCTCTGATCTTCGGCGTCACTCCTGCACGGCTCCAAAAGTAATGCACCGGATCGACAATCGACATCCGGCGCCCAAACCCATCGAGGTAAAAATCGACCTCCCGCACTGGTACACCCTTCGCGTCCCGGGCAATCGGCTCCACGCCTTGGCTCCCCCACCATTCGCACGGCGTTCGGACCCTCGTGACCGTCTCGTACCTCTCGCCCTCAAACGCCAAAGCGTAACCACCTATGGTAGGAAATTCCGCGAACGACTGGGGAAACTCGTTTCGTTGAAGTAGGACGTACTGGGTGAAAGGGTAGTGATGCCTCCGCTCCACATGAGCGCGAAGCCGCGGGTACATGTCTCGCCAGAACACTCCGGGATGGCGTACCATTGTTTCCCATTCCATCTCCACACCGAGGGCGTACTCGACGCATTGCCTCCATGAGTATCGGGCTGCATAGTGTTTAAAGTCGTCAAACCGCTCACGCATCAGAATCGGTTTACCGTCTCGCATGAACGTCTCTGGTGAAAACGGTTCCTTGAAGACGCAGTCCGCGTCGATGTGGAAGATCAAATCCGTGTCCCGCGGGCACCACAAGTCCGCCTCGCACTTGCAGACTTGGTGATG
>Ga0208783_10001088_pt1 | contig 16418 bp, 21 predicted proteins | sample DEB19_08_DNA_2_FD_184529 | JGI IMG/M metagenome (GOLD analysis project Ga0208783, IMG submission 184529) | Aqueous microbial communities from the Delaware River and Bay under freshwater to marine salinity gradient to study organic matter... | ecosystem: Environmental > Aquatic > Marine >... | reverse complement strand
ACGGCTGATGGCAGTCCCCACGTCCAGCGCATTTCTCCTCCGCTTCCCCGAGTTCGGCGAGCAATCGCTCTCGGTGATCGAAGGCGCGCTGAGCGAGGCTGGGCGCTCCGCATCGGCCACAACGTGGGGAACTGTTCACACCGATGCAGTCAGCTACCTGGCAGCTCATCTGCTCGCCACACGGACGATGCAGATCGGGCTGCAGGTAGGCACTGCGTCTGGCACTCCTACAGGGTCAGGGTTCGACTCCACCCTCTACGGCCAGGAATACCGGAGGTTGCTCGACAGCCTCCCTCTCAGCGGCTTCGCCTTGTAACCCATGGCCATCTCGGCGAGCACGATCTCCGCCTACGCACCCTGGGGTAACGCCCAGTTGGCGTTTCGGGTTGGGACGGGCATGCCTTCCACGGATGCTGCCACCGGCAACACCGTTCAAGGCACCGAGGTGATTGAGTACCTCGCCGCTCTGAGCCTCCAGGCCCCTAACTGGAAACCCGAGAGCGGTGTGGACGGCACCACTTACATGTGCAAAGGCCGGTTGCTAAGCCCGACGATCCTCGACGCACGGATCACAAACGGCTCACAAGCCGACGCAGTGATCAATGGCTACCGAGGTCGTTTTGAGCTGGTTTTCGACCTTGCCATGGATGCGGTGCACCGCACTGACCTCCGCCAGTCAATCGAGGGTGTGTTCCGTCTGATTGGGTACGGAGGCACATGAGACTGCGCAAGTACACGCTCGACCAAGACCTAGAGCGCGCCACGATCAGCGCCATGCGCGAGCTCGCGACATGGCTGGACGCTCGCTTTACCCAGGAGATTTCCGCGGTGAAGTGGGAGTACCCGACTCCTCCGCAAGTCCGCGACATCGTGGATACCGGAAGGCTCCGCGCCAGCCAGACACGAGTGGTCAACCCCGATGGGAGTATCCGGTTTACCTGGCCAGTCGAGTACGGCAATCAGGTGCACGAGGGTGGCGTGAGCCCAACCGGACTCCGCTTTCCTGGCCGCCCCTGGACCAAAGCCCCGATGGCTGAGGCCCCAGCAAAGTTTGGCTCGTTCCTCCGAGCCCGTCTGCAAGGAGGGTCATGAGCGCAGTCGTGGCCTACCCCACAGTGCTCGACGTCCGTAGGACGATCGAACTGCACATCCTGCAGCTGTATGAAGCCGACGGCACAACGCTGAAGGCAAACACAACTTGGCCGGGGTACTACACCCTGCCAACCAATGCCCGCGTTCCCGCCGTCTACGTCGTGGGACAGACCATGGTTCCTTCCAACTGGAAGGTGACCGGCATTGAAACCACGATCGAAGATGTCCCCGAGATCGTGGTTCCTGACGCCAGCGCCAGCGGCCTCGTCTCCTACGAACGCTGGAATGTGCGCTTCACAAACTACGGGGCGGCACAGGGCACAACAATGCCCATCACCCTGTTGGACATTCGGCGGCGACTAGCCCGCGCATTCCCGCGGGATCAGGTCACCTATATGCCCCGAACTGAAGCCTCATTCGAGGCGATCACGGCCCAGGTCACTGGAGCCGTTCTCACACCCCCTCTTCCGTAAGGAGACCCTCCCATGGCTGATTACGCCATTGGCCTGTCAATGCACAAGGCCCACCGCACAATTGTGCGGGCTGTCACGCTGACTGCGCCGAACCGTTACTTCGCGACCCGCGGCAACGATGGCTTCGTCACCCTGCCGACGCTGGGTACAGGCGATAGCTACGTAGAGCTGCAAGGCATTTCGCAGACCAGCTTCCAGATCAACGACAACGAGACCGAGTTCCGTCTGCTCGGTGACGACGGCTGGGCTGACTCGGTGATCACCGGCGCCCGGGTGCAGGCCAGCTGCACGACGTACTTCATGAAGGACGCCGAGATCCTGGCCGGCCAGACCACCCCGACCTTCCGCGGCAACTACGAGGAAGGCTTTGCTCTGATCGAGCGCTGCCGCTACGACAAGGACTTCGAGATCTACGTCGAGTTCCTCAAGGAGCTGGGCCAAGCTGACGGCAGCAGCGGCAACTACATCTATGACTTCACCGGCTTCAACTGCGTTCTGATGAACTTCCAGGAGAGCCGTAATGCCGAAGGTCTGACCGAGGTCTCCTTCGACATGATGTCCCGTGGCCGCGCTGTCTTCGGTCGTTACAACGCTGGCGGCAGCCCGATCAGCTTCGGTGGCGTTCAGTCGACCCTGCTGGGTCTGGTGAACGGCACCCGTCAGGCGGCTGTGGTTCCTGCAGACAACGCGTCTGCGGTGAACGTGGCCAACGATCTGACCGTGACGTACACCACCAACGGCACCGTGGCGATGACCCAGCTCGCCCTGGGTCAAACCGATGGCTCCGGCTTCCGCCTGGAAGTGGCCTCAAGCGGTGTGAAAGTCCCTGCTGCGGTCAGCCTGGCTAGCAACGTGGTGACGATTAACCCCGACGCGAGCCTGTCTGGCGGTACCATCTACCGCCTGCGTGTCTCAGATGGTGCCCTGACTCAAGCAGTCGATGGCACCGGTGCACCTTCTGCCTCTGGCGTTAAGCGTCCGATCCAAGGCTTCACCACCACCTTCCGCACCGCTTGATAGCGGTAACAATCAACCCAATGCCCCGCCAAAAGCGGGGCTTTTTTGTAGGAACATGACCCATCCACTTCTGACGGACCCAGCCTCAACAGTATTTGCAGTCAACTGCAGCACCCTTGACAACGGAGACCTGCTTTGCGGCGCCATATACGTGATGCCGAACAACCCATTTGCGGTTATACGCTTAGCGGATAGCGGCGCTAGATTCGATGTGGAGCTCCCACCCGAGCTCGTGAACAGCTCTCAGGCGATAACCGCTTGGGACATCACCTTGTCACTTGCTACTGAACAGCATGGCTGATACGCGCTACTCTTCACTTCTGTTCAGAACACAGGAATATCACCGCATCGGTCCTTTTAGGTTCGCCATCTACAAAGACCTGCTGCCTGGCGAGATGCGCAAGCTGGAGCAGATTAACCGCGAGCACGCTAAAGCGACCTATCAGAGCCTGAAGCTCGCAAAAGCCATCGCCAAGAAGCGCGGCATTCGCCCCAGCGAAGCAGCAAAACTGCTGAGCGATCTCGGTGGTGAGGATCAGGATCTGATCTTCGAGTTCGCCGATGAGCTGGAGGAGAATCAGCGCAACGGATTCAGCGTCGTTGAGCAGCAGGCTGCAAGCGTCACAGCGTTCATGCAGCTGCGCGGCGAAGCTGCCTTCCCGGCGAAGCCAGACGAGTGGATCAAGACCTCGGACTGGGCCCAGTCAGACACGGACATGATGCCCACGCAGATGATGCAAGAGATCTTCACCTTCATCATGTGGGAACGGGAGGGCTGGCCTGAGGAGGGAAAAGAGCAGACGAAAGAAGTGAAGAAGACGTAGAGCCGAAGAGCCCGGACGAGCAGTTCGAGGCTTACTACAACAACGTGTATGCGTACGTGGAGTCCCCCGAGACCGACTGGGACTCCTTGTATGTGCGCTTAAAACTGAGCCCGCTCGGCTCTGACATGACGCCCGAGTCGTTCCTAGCCACACCGGTCCGCGTGATCGGTTGGCTGCTCATGAAGCTGAACGAGCACGAGCAATACCAACAGAACATCTTGGCCCACGGCACTGCGATCCTGAACAATCAGGTGATGTGGGCCATGTACGGGATGGGCGGAGGCAAGGGGCCGAAGCCTACGACGACGTATCGAGACTTCTTACCGTTCCCTGAAGTCGCAAATACGCAAGAGCAAGCGCGCAAGAGCTCAAGGATGAAGCAGACCAGAAAGGTGCTAACAGAGCTGCTTCAGTCAGGGGAGTTACCCTACAACATTGTATTAGCACTGTGGCACGGACCTGGCAAGAATCAGCCGTAATATACGGTTAGCGTGTACGCCCGAGCGGAAGAGCTGTGGCCGACTATCGCATCCTCATCGAAGCGGATACGGCCGAGGCTGAAAAGGGTCTCGAGCGGGTTGACACGGTAGCGGACGCCGCCGCCCGAGATCGAAAGCTGAAGTTTGAAATTCCCAACTTAAACGACATAAACAATGGAGTTGAGCGGCTGAAGACAGGAATCGAAGGAGCGGCTAACAATATCAAGTTGTTTTATGGTGTTAGCAAGGGCCTGCCGGTTATTGGCGAAAAAATCCTCAATGCAGAAGAAGCATTTATTGCCACGAGATCCGCGATTGATGCTGCCAACGAATCCATCAATCGCGGTGTCGGTGCTGGTGACCTGCTAAGCCGCACATTCGAGAAGCTCTCTTCAGGCGCTGACTTCCTTGTCACAAACCTCGCAAAGATCGGCTTCGCTCTCTTCGGCCTTCAGAAGGTGGTCGAAGTTCTGCAAGGAGCCTTCGGCAAGCTGTTCGCGGAAACGATCGGCCGCGAAATCCAGCTGCGCGAGACCCTGCTGAAGACACAAACGACTGTGGCCTCGATGTCCGACGTCTTTGTCGGCGGTAATAAAGTCACCGATCCCCTGGAGAAGATCAAGGCCCTGACCGGCTCAGTCGAGAAAAACATCGACTCGATCCGAGAGCGGTCCCTCGAACTTGCAGGCGTCACCTCCAGCGAAGTCGTCGAAGTCTTCGGCATCGTGGCCGGACAGATCGGCCAGGTGGGCGGGGGCCTGAAGGACGCAGAAGACCTGGCGATCAGCTTCGCCGCTGCGCTGGGCACCTTTGGCATCCCCTTGCAGCAAGCCCGGCAGGAAATCACCTCGATGCTGCAGGGCAACATCGGTGCTGACTCCTACCTGGCTCGCGCCCTCGGGATCACTAATGCTGACATCGCTAAGGCCCGAACCCAGACCGGCGGCGTCATTAAGTACATCCAGGACAAGCTGGCCACAGCCGTCGCTGGGCAGAAGCTCGCTGCTCAAAGCTTCAGTGGCGTGATGTCCAACATCCGCGAGCTCGGGGAATTGATCGGTCAGAAATTTGGCCGCGGTCTGCTGGACCCGCTGCTCGCCGGCATCACGTTCATCTACAACAAGCTCGGTCTCGTCAAAGACGCGCTTTACGACATCGCCGAGCGCGCAGGAGCCGCCCTCGGGGCAATCGCGCGGATCGCCGCGACGAAGATCTCCTTGAAGTTATTTGGCGGCTCGGACACAGACGACGCGATCAAACGTGCTGGCGAGACCGCAAAGGCGGTAGCTAACACAGTCTTTGCCGAGCTGCAGCGCATTGCAACGACAACGATTGCAGCCATTATTCAGATTATTGACGCGCTAAAACCCGCATTCTTGACCGTCGCTGACACGGTTGCGCGCCTCGCCAAGACGTTCCTCGAGATCCAGGTTGGTCAGTTCCAGGCTGTACTCACAGCCCTGGCAAACATTGTGTCCATCATCGGGCCAGCTGTGAGCGCCATTGCCGGTCTAGTTAACGCCTGGTCCCGCTTCCTCGACTTGCCGATTCTGCAGTACGTCTCCGAGGTCGCTGCAGTACTGGGCCTGCTGAAGCGAATGGGCTTGGACACGGCAATGATGATTGTCAGCATGGCCGGCTTCATGCTGAACGTTGGTGTGCCCGCCATCGTGAAGATCGGCATCGCCGTTGGCGGCTTCATTGTCACCTTGGGACTACTTGTCGCCGCCCTGGCCAACGTCGGACTAGCCATTGCCGGTATGGCTGGTGCGTTCCTTGCTCCCGCTGCTGCGATTCCCGCGTTGCAGGCAGGTCTGATGCAATTCATCGTTTCCATGAAACAGGCAAGTGCGCAAGCTGCTCAAACGGGCGCGAGCTTGGGCGCGCTCGGGGCAGGCATGCAAGGCGTAGGCGCTGCGAGCAAATCGATGGCGATGACTTTGGTTGCGAGCCTGGGTAAGTTTGCGTTATTACAGATCGCGATCGGAGTCGCCATTGATCTATTCGGAAGATTCCAACGAGCGCAACAAGACGCGGGCGCCAAACGAGAAGCAGCGGACGCAATAAAAGCAGTTGAGACTAACGCAAATAGCGCAAAAGGTGCCGTAGGCGGATTAACAGCAGCAATAAACGATTATAATCGGGCATTACTTGAGACAAGAAAGACCGATCTAGTGAAGCAGTTAGTTGAAACAAAGCGAGCTCTTGATGAGCAGCAAAAAGCAGTAAGCGAAGGCATAAAGGCCGGCGTCCCTAGCCAATGGACGCGACCAGCTATTGAACGACTCAACGAACTCAAGAATAAATATAGCGAGATAGAAAGAGAGATAAACAAGATTATTGCAGCGCAAAACAAGGCTAATGAGCCCACCGCAGAAGCGCGTGCGCTGCAGAACAAGAAAGATATGCTCGACAAACTTCAAAAAGAATTCAAAGTCAAACAAGACATCGCCAGCATCGACGCACAAAACGCAATCAACGCGGCTAAGGCCGCTGGATTCGGCAACGCTGAACTATCAGCCCGACTGGTGATGTATGCGCAGCTTTCCCAGGTCATGGGAGAGATTAAAGCCAAGCAAGAGCTTATGGCAAAGATCAAGTTAATTGACCCCAGCAACGTGGAGGACATAAACAAGCTGAAAGCCGAGATCGCGCAGCTCGAGGGCAAGGAGATTGATATTCAGCTTGCAATACAGAAAGAGCAGTTCCAAAGGGATCTGGAAGAAATCCAGGCGAGGGCACAAGCAATGATTGGGAGTATTGACGTAGAAATAGCCGTTACCGCGAATATGCAAAAGATTGCGCAGGCACAAGCAGAGGCAGAGAAATCGCGCCTAAACTACATACTGCAGGTGCTAGAAGCAGAAAAGTCTAACGCAAAGAGTGCGAGCGCACAGTATGCGATAGCCAAACAGATCTACCAAGTAAAGGTTGCGCAAGCCCTAATAGACTATCGCGTTGCGCAAATGAATGAGCAGACAGCAATACGCCTGGCCAAGCTCGAAGCTATGAAAGCTAATATCAAAGTGTATGAAGCCGAGGCTGTTGCTGCCGCGGCTGCAGCTGCAGGTCAACTAACTAAAGCGCATGAAATGGCTGTTCAAGCCGCGCGGGATACGGCAGAGGTTGCGTGGGAGAACTACGAAGCCACGAAAGAAGTAGCAGCTTATCAACGCGAAGCGGCTTACTGGCAGTTACAGTCCGCTCAACAAGCCGCAGCGGTAGAGCTCTCACAAGCGCGAACAGCGGCATCTACTCAGACTGCAGCCGATGCAGCAGGTACATTTGCCTCGAATATGGGTCAAGCAGCAGGTGCGATTCAGGAGGTATCACGAGGGCTGGCGGGTCTCCCACAGGACTTAGCACCGAATTCAAATCAGAGAGAGAACGGTGATCAGGTGTGGGATAGCAACAGCCAGCGCTGGGTTCAGAAAGCCCCCGATGTCGTGTTCGAGAAGAACAGGGTTATGAAAGCGAAGATGCTCGGCCCCGGCCCTTCTTACGTGTACCAGCAACAGAAGGCTCAAGAGATTATCGACAAGTACAACGCCCCGTACGTAGGACTACCCGGCTACGTGCCTTATGACCCATATGGAAAACAAAAAGAGTCCACAGTTCCGGAGCCTGTAAACCTAGTTAGTCCCAACAACAACTCCCAATCACCCTTTAGCTCTAACAACGAAAGCCCCAATGTTGATATCAACGTAAACACCGGTCCAGTCATGGAGTTCGACGGTACCAAGTACGTAACCCTTTCTGACCTTGAGTCCGCAATGCGTACTACAGCTAGCGGTGTGATCAGCACGCTGCGTACGCCCTCTTCCCGTACTGCCCTCGGTATCGGCTGATGCGTGCCCAATCTCAGTACCTCCGCATCTACGACACCGGCGGCACCACCTACAACCGTTGGCAGTCCTACTACGCCAACGACAGCGTGACTTGGGCCGGCGCCAAGTGGTTATACGTCCCGTTCATCGCTGACGGAATCACAGCTGGCATCACCGGCGACGAATCCAACGTCACCGTGACGACCGCTGCCACAAGCATGGTGCTGACCGCCTTCGAGAACGCAATGCGTGAAGGCTTCTTGGTCGATCTGAGCATCTACCAGTTTGACGTGCTGGAAGGAAACAACGCGCCCCAAGCCGGCCAAGAACTCGTTGCCGCTTACACCGGACAAGTCGTAGGCGGACGCAGTACGCTGACCAGCCTTACCCTACAGCTAGGGTCTGCACTATCACCTGTTGGGGCACAAGTCCCGCCCCGCAAGTTCACCACAGCCATCATGGGTCAGGGCATACGTTCATGAGCTGGATCTCCGCTACCGATCCCCTGGTACTGCTCGGCATCCAAGCCGGCCAAATCAACACACCTACCTCCAAAGATTCTGTCCGCGTTTACAGCACCAACGAACTCGAAAACAACCAACGATTTATTGAGCTTGGCGAAGCAGTACCTATCGTTTTCGCCCGTTTCCGTAACAGCGCGGGCGGAATCTTAATTAGTCCCGGAGCAAGTGAAGCACAATTTGTTAATTTTTCAGACAACGAAGTAAGATCAAGTTACATTTTGCCTATTAGCGAAGGAGTTATAGAAGACATACCCGTAAAGGACGTATTTCAAGGTTCGTGTCGTACAGGCTTTCACAGCCAGTGGTTCAACGGACGTGCTGGAACGTGGCCTCCAGGGAATTACATAGCGCAGGCATACGACAGGACTGATTTCTTTAACCCTATCCCTTATCCACTCCCGGAGGCCCCCTATTTTTGCGGAACTGTAGGACTGTACCCAAATATAACTACCGTAAGTTTTATAAGTCGTTTATTCGAAAATGGTTCTGACAGATATAAACGTCAAGTTAACGTTTATATTCGTGGCGGAATGCACGTCACCCGGCTGTACGACAACGTGTACGGCCCCAGCGACAACTTCGCCGATCTCGTCAAGTGGCTGCTGAGCAACACCGCTCGTATCCCGAGCGCAATGATCGACAACGCCGCGCTAGTTAAAGCCGCCCAGTTTCTTGAGTACAACAGCTTTACCTGCAACTGCGAGCTAAAAAACAGCACTAACTTTGCAGACTTCGTTTCCAAGTGGGCACCATATTTTCTCCTCGGCGAAAGCAACAACGGAGGCAAGAAAGGTCTACGCCCGCTGCTGCCCACTACCCCTGCTGGAGCAATCGACACCAGTCCCATAACCCCTGTCTACACATTTACGGAAGATCTGATCCTGCCTAACACGCTTGAGATCGACTACACATCCCTCTCTGACCGACTGCCGTTTGTAGCTCAAATGCTCTGGCGCCAGCAGCTGGAAAGCGAGATCGGCATCAAACGCACAATCGAAGTCCAGTACACCGGCACTCCAGCAGAAGGCCCCTACGAGTTGCACGATCTCAGCGAGTTTTGCACAAACGAAAACCACGCCGTAAAAGTTGGCGCGTACATTATTGCGCGTCGCACATACCCGACGCACGTAATTCGTTTTGCTGCCCGCCCGCAGGCACACAACACAACAGTCACAGTAGGTGACATTATTTACGTGTACCTGCAGAGACAGGCAACAAATTACGTTGCATCTGCTCACGCATACATGTATCAAGTGGAGCGCATCGGCAAAACACTAGCCGGTGATATCACCTATGAAGCCGTACATTTTCCCGTTGACGATCAAAACCGCAGCCTGATCGCTCTTGACGTGGCCGCCGCCACTGGAACTGGGTTGCTGTTTCCTTCAGTCCGCACTGGTGTGGAATGCGACGAAAACGCAAGCAACAACAACACCATTCCCCCGAAAACCTCTATCAGCCCCGGTGACGTGAACGACCCTGCGATTGGTGGTACCGACTCCGCCACTGCGGCCAGCATCAAAGTTGTATCTAATGGCGGTACCGGTGGCGGTGGTGGTGGAAGCGGCGGGCCGGGTGGCAACCCTGATGACGGTAAGGATTCCGATTTCCAGCCATATAACGGTCTCGACCCCAACGGAAAGGGCTTGGTTGGTATGCCTATATCCTTATACTATCCCGAAGGATGCTCCGTGCAGTGGGTGTCGAACGGTGAGCCAATTTCAGGCGCAACTGGCCTTAGCTATACACCAACAGGCACAGACCTTGGGCCGCAAACTCTATGGGCGCAAATAGATTGTGGCAATGGGCAGATAACACTGCCACCTCTAGACGTCTATCAAGTTATGCCTGAATACGATGAGAATATCACGGCAACAGTTACCGTAAAGTTTACGCATATCGAGAGAGGTTTTGTATGTAATACAGGGGTACCTTCTTTTGTGCTTATATCAACCCCGACTACCAAGATGTATGAAAATATGACTTTCAGGAAGGTTGCTGTTCACACGCTCAACACTGGCGTAACCCCGGCGACTAAGTTGGCGCCAACTATGAAGTATCAAGTAGCGTGCAACGATCTGACATCAACATTCAGGCGAAACGGCGCCACTATATTTACCAACGGTGGCGTTGAAACAGTAGATAGTTGGGTGTCAGCGGCTGGCAACATTCTTTCTAATGATGTAAAAACTTTATATCACAGCTCAGAGATATTAAGCATCGCAGTAAATGGCCAGAATGTCCTTAATCTGGGACTGCTTAATGCAGTAGCAAGCGGGGCCAGCTACTGGACAACAAACGGAGAGGTTGGCGTACTGTAATGACCACTTTTCCCACCATTACACCAAGCGGACGCACCTTCACCCCTGGTGAATACCCGCACACGCCGTTCACCACCATCAGTGGCTGGCAGACCCGAGTGCGGCATAGCAATGTGATGCTCGCCAGCCAAGTACGGTTGACTTTTACAGAGATCACAGAAGCCTCGATGCTGAGCATTCTGTCCCATTACCAAGGGCAGCTCGGTACTTTCGACAGCTTTGATCTGCCCTCTACGGTCTGGGCCGGAGCGACACCAAGCCACTACCAGCTCACCAACTATCTCTGGCGCTACATAGATCCTCCAACAGTCGCAGACTCCTATTACAACCGCTACAACGTCGAATTAACACTTGAAACCGTACCGCCTGATGGCGCCATCGTCGATGGCATGTATCGCATTGTGGTTATAAATCTCACCGAAGGCGAGGCGCTAACCAGCAGCGGCCTGAGTAAGACAGTCACCGTCAGCTTTAGTGCTGTCGGCTTCCGAGTTCCCGGAGTCGATGCCACAATCAGCGCGTCCTTTAGCGCTGGCACCGCCGCCGCATCCAACGGCATCACAGCAGCAATCGCAGCCACTCTTGCTGCGGGCACCGTTGCCATAGCCAACGGCATCGATGCCACAGTCGCGGTTAATTTTGCCCCTGGCGATGGCACCGTACCGAATCCCGGCGCCGATCTTTCTATCACAGTATCGTTTACACCGGGTACGGCATCAGAAGCGGTCGATTCCGATTACTGGTCCGATATGTCTGTCCAGTTGTATGGTTGGGAATCCCTGGCCTACATAGAATGGTGGGGGAATTGACGACACATGGCCGCTCCTAACCTTAAAACCCCGACCACGATCACGGGCAAGACGGCGGTCTATGCCTGCACGGCGTCGTTGGCCTCGGCGCTTTCCAACGGGGCGTCTAGCGGCAAGGTTTTTAAGATCAACGGCATCAGGGCTGCCAATGTCGCGACAGCCGCCGGCACTATTGAAGTCACCGTCTTTCGATCCAGTACGCATTACGAGCTGATCAAGACAGCGCAAGTACCCGTCAACAGCGCCTTTGTTGTGCTGAACCGAGAGGAATACTTGTATCTAGAAGAGGGCGACGCGATCTATGCCAAGGCCAATGCCACCAGCACGATTGACCTGATCCTTACCTACGAGGAGATTGCCTGACCATGACTGTCGTACCACAGACATACACGGCAACTGCAACTTGGACAGCGGTCCAGCTAGCGGATACATTTAAGACGGCATTTATCGATGCCGACCTGATGACGGACTGGTTCGATAGCTTCTTAAGTGGCACGGTCGAAAACCGCATTCTCCGCGTTATTAACAATGGCAGCAAGACCTATGGCACGGTCTACTACTGGTTTATGTTCACTACCACAGGGGCATTTGTAGCTACTACAAATACCTGGAATGCAACAACACATGTGCCAACAGGCACGCAATACATTGATTATTTCTCAACAACTACTAACGCAACAACTAACCACGCAACCCTGTTGGCACTGACTAACACTACAACTTGCACGGTGACCCGTTACACCAGCGGCGTCAATAGCGCGGTGTCGCTTTTTCTTGTTCGCAACGGTGCTTCAGATACATGTTTCATGCTGTCGCATCCGAGCTTTAACGCATCATCATTCGTCGATCAAGATAAAGTTCAATTTAACACTCTAATAACATTTGGAGGAAGCACTGGTGGGCAGTACGCGATTCTATCTACAAGGCAGGCGTATAGTACAAGAGCCAGTTACCTTGGTGCTATGCGCCTCAGGGGTAACACCACGGTAAGTAACTATACGCAACTGCTTAATTTGTTTCAATATGTCGGATTTGGCAATCTCAACAATAATAGTGGCAACTGGACTACAACAGGCATTTACCTTCCTGTTGCAGCGAGTAATACAAATACTGCACTAGGCGCAGACCACACTCCAATGTACACGGCGCCACCGATTAGCCCGTATATGTCCGCATTGCCAAGCGATTTTGGAATAACATCTTATTACGCAAGCTCAACTATGGTGGCACAAGATACATTTGTCGTAAGTTCGGGCACAGAAGAATGGGAGATTTTGGCATACGCGATAAACTCGGCTACGAGTTCCGCAAGAGTATTATTCTGCGCCAGGACCGTTTGACATGGCCAGCTTTAACCAGTCCCCATTAGGGCAGACATCACTGGCACTGCAAGCGTTTTCGCTGACGCTCGGTACAGATGTTGCCGCCGCATCTGTAATCCCTGCCGCAGACAAGCGCACGGCTTACTACGTCAAGCCAGATTGGCGGCGTAAGCCGAGCCTGTTGCGCTAGGCCCTTTTAGACTTCCTGTAACGCATCACCACCATGGCCAGCCTCATCTACAACTCCGCGATCGATGACATGGCTCGCGGTGCCATCGACTTTGATACCGATACCTTCAAAGTGCTACTGGTCACCAGCAGCTACACAGCCAACAAAGACACGCACGACAAACGCGACGACATTACCAACGAAGTCTCTGGCACTGGCTACACAGCTGGCGGCGTGACCAGCGCTTGCACCGTCACCAAAGACACGGCTAACGACAAGGTGACGCTGAGCCTGGCTGCTGTCAGCTGGCCCACCTCCACGATCACCGCACGCGGCGCTGTCTACTACAAGTCTCGCGGCGGTGCCAGCAGCGCCGATGAGCTGGTGGCCTACGTCGATTTCGGCGGCGACGTGACCAGCACTGGTGCAACCTTCAGCCTCGGCGCTAGCACCATCACGCTGCAAAACTAATGGCCACGTTCCCCGCGCTGAAACCGGCAACACGCCGCTACAGCATGGGCGTGTTTCCCGTCACCGAAGAACGCGGTTTCGGTGGGGGCTCAATTCGCTTCCGCCACGGCAGCACTGCCTACGGCCACACCTTGGAACTGGGCTTCGTCGCTCTGACACAAGCCCAGGCCAAGCTCATACGCGATCACTACCGCGAACAGCAGGGCGGTTATCGCTCATTCCGGCTCAGCAGCCAAGCATGGGCCGGTCATACGAACTTCTACGATCTTGTACCTAGTACAACGGACTGGCGATATGACGAAGCCCCGACAGAAGTACATCTAAACAACCAGTATGTGGATATGTCCGTGAGACTGCTGAGTGTACCAGACATAACCAGTAGCGGTGCAGCTGGATTAACCCGTATTCTTACATTGAGTTTAAATGCAGGTAGCGCAACAGTGACCTAAACCAGCTAGGCCACTCCCCCGAGAGCGTCATACCGATAATCTGGGCTTATCCTTCCCGTCCAGTGTGGTAGAAGTCCTCGCCGCCGTCACCGGCGCCGCCATCACTGTGGGCGCTATGGGCGTTGGCGCCATGGGCCGCCGCGCAAGCGAGGGCCGAGACGCCGTCGTGCGGTTGACCCTCGCCGTCGAGAACGTCGCCACTCGCTTAGAGGAACTTCACGTCGACATCAAAGCTGACAGAAAGGAGACTTACCACCGGCTCAACGGCCTAGAGCAGCGCGTAGCGAAACTCGAAGCAGGCCACCCATGAGCAATCCAGCAGTCGTCGCCCTCGTTCTCAAGTTGCTCGTCGGCTGCTACTCCTACATGCTCGTGATGGCCAGCGCCAACGTGCTGAGCTGCGAAATCCGCCGCCCCGGTCAGTGCGGAAACCAGTGGACTAGCGCCTTTCAGGTAGCGGGTGGTGCAGCCTCCACATTGTGGGCATACATCACCGATTCCCCTGTCCAAGCTGCCCCCCGAGGACGGCAACGCCCCCCACGCCAGGACCCATGAAATCCTTCCTGATCGACCTCGCCAAGGTGCTGCTCCGCGCCGCCCTCACCGAGACTGTCCGCCGGGGCCTTCCCGAGATTTACAAGCGACTCGACGCCGAGGTCCCTGTGCTGCTGTACAACAACGCGCCGGCATCCTCAGTAGCTGGTGTTGTAGCAAGTGCGATTGCCGATGTATCTGGCAAACGTGCTACCGCAAATCAGATCGCTGCTGTAGTTGGCTTGTACGACCCGATCCGCGCTGCAGTCCGGGGCCTCCGCTAATTCCAGCCTCGATACACTGCCTCAGGAGGGCACGAGCATGCTGAAACCTGGGGTCTACGACATTAAGCTGCAGCGTCGTGCTGATTACAGTGTTCTTCTAACGCTGAAAGATAGCACCGGATCTCCCATCAACTTAACCGGCTGGTCTGCTGCGGCTCAAGCCTGGGATTACACCCGTACAACAAAGCATGCCGACTTTACTATTACATACACAGATCGACCAGCCGGTCAGATAACGCTATCACTAACAGCAACTCAAACGACTTCATTCCCAAAAGAAGCCCAATATGATCTACTACTTACAAACCCTTCAGGAATTAAAGAATACTATCTCGAAGGAACTATTGTCACCTCAGAGGGATACACAGCGCCATGACTTCAGTCTCAATCGACGAGACTTTTAATACAGTCGTCATAGAAGACGACACCAAGGTCGTCGTCGTAGAAGAAGAAACCGGCATTGTCATCCAACTGACAACAGGAGGCCCTCAAGGGGCTGCCGGCGTCGGCGTCCCTTCCGGCGGCACCGAGGGCGACTTATTAGTCCGTACTGGTGGACCGCCTTACTCAACCGCCTGGACCGACGCCCCAACTGTTGACAAGATCGGCCTTGACCTAAGCGCCGCCGAAACCGTCAGCCCCGGCCAACTTGCCTGGAACGCCACCGAGGGCACCCTCGACGTTGGCACGCCCGGCGTCACCTATCAAGTCGGCCAAGAACTGGCATTCCGCTGCAAGAACGTTTCCGCCGACCCGATTGTGGACGGCGAAGCCGTCATGTTCATGGGCGCGGATAGTGCAACCGGCCACCTAGAGATCGCCCACATGATCTCGGATGGCACTGTGCCCGGCTACGTGTTCTTTGGCGTCGCCACCGAGCCCATCGCCGTCGGCGCCCTTGGCTACGTCACCACGCTTGGCAAAGTCCGAGGCATCGACACCAGCGCCTTCCCGGATGATTCGCTGCTCTGGCTGGATCCCACCACGCCCGGCGGCTTTGTCCTTGCCGAGCCCGCAGCCCCCAACCTCAAGATTGCCGCTGCTGCAGTAATCAAGAGCCACCCAACAGACGGCATTCTTTTCGTTCGTGCCGAGACCGGGCGCAACATCGCCCAGTGCCACGACGTTGAAATCGGCCTCGGAGCCCAAGATCGCGAATACCTCGGGTGGGACGAGGCCATGCAGCATTGGATGCCGTTACCTATTCCCAATGCAGCACCACGCAGCATCACGATCGCAGGCCCACAAGCCAATGACAATTTCACAATTTTTAGAACAGACAAAGAAACAGTTATTACAAGTGTTACGGCTCTTGTTCGCGGGACAAGTGCCCCTGCAGTTACTTATGAACTGAGATACGCTTCTGACAGAAGCACAAACGGGACAGCAGCTACAGCGCTGAACACAGCGTCAAATTCCACAATAGGGACTTCTGCTACTCCTATTAACCAGCCTATACCTGAAAACCACTATGTATGGTTACGCATTACCAACGTCATAGGCAGCGTGGACGAGTTCAATCTCTCCATAGGCTTTTAGACTGAGCTCACCGCTTCTCCGTCCAGATGGCCACCTTCAACAAGTTCAACTCGTTCGTGGAGGCGCTGGCCGAGAAGGTCCATAACCTCGGCAGCGACACGCTTACGGTGGCGCTGACCAACAGCGCTCCGCTGGCGACCAACACGCAGCTGACCAACATCACCCAGATCAGCTACACCAACATCCAGAACGGCACGACCACCGGCCGCAACCTAGCCGGCGTAACTTCCGCTCAGACCAGCGGCACCTACAAGCTGGACGCCAACGATCTGGTGCTGACTGCC
>Ga0208783_10001087_pt1 | contig 16426 bp, 26 predicted proteins | sample DEB19_08_DNA_2_FD_184529 | JGI IMG/M metagenome (GOLD analysis project Ga0208783, IMG submission 184529) | Aqueous microbial communities from the Delaware River and Bay under freshwater to marine salinity gradient to study organic matter... | ecosystem: Environmental > Aquatic > Marine >... | reverse complement strand
CCGCGACGCCAACTTTTGGCCGACGTTGACGGCAGAACCAGCGGATGCAGGAGACATCGCTGCCGATTCCTGCGGTTTCGTTTCGTCTGTCATGCGATGCTCCTGATCCTGCGTGTTCTCAATACACCGTTTCGCGGCCTTCTGGTGAACCGTTTCGCAGATCGCCTTCTTCTGGCCGCAATCCAAGATCGCCACTTGTTTCCCATTCCGGCCGCAGCCTGACGAGCAGCGACCGAAGGATGCCGTAGTCCTGCTTGCTCGCAATACGGCCCTCAACAACAACGTATTCCAGAGCGTCGATCTCCGCATCCGAAACCGCAAACAACGGAAACATCTTTCCGTCATCGGCCGACCGAATCTGGTGATTGCTTAACCAGAACTCAAGATGATCCTCTGCTTCCTGTCGCGTCAGGCGCAGCCTTTTTTCTTTGCCGGGCAGCAGTACGGCCCAAGCGTCCGGCCCGTGAGAACCAGCGGATGCAGGAGACGGCTCGGCGTCCCGGTTGGTGTTGTCATCGCTCATCGTTCGCCGCTCCTGATCCTGCGTGTTCTGTAGTCAACCAAGCCGCTCCAGCAGGCCGCGCAGCGTCCTAAACACAGGCCCTTCGCAGCGGTGCATCGCCACCGCCACCGCCTCACGTTCCGCGTCTGTGAGACGCAGCCTGTCGATCTCAGCCGCTGCCTCGTCCATCAGCTCGCTGGCCGAGACGGCGTCCACGGCATGCGTCCAGCGGCGTAGCCGCTCCGTTATGTCGCTCATCGCTTACCCCCGAACACCGTGGCCTCCGAATAGGTCGGAGGGTTCCAGCACTTGACCTTCCTACCAACCAGCCGAAGGGTCTGAATCCTTTTCCTGACCCATGGCGAACTTCTTAGAGATGCCGCTGACAGCACCTCGTCGAGACGAGTCGGCGCATCGTGACGCGCATTTCGCTTCCCCAAGATTCGGCTCCTTCCGACGCAGGGCGGCTCCAACAAGAATCCCAAGCGCGAACGTCACCGCTTCGACAATCAACCCGACGCACACGCAGCACAGTTGTTCGATGGTCATAGGTGCAGCACCACTCCGTTCCCGTCAGTGTCGACAACCTCGACGGCTCCAAGCCCGGTCAACGTTCGTGCTAGGCGATACGCAAGGTCGGTCGTGTTGTCGTCCTCGTCGGCAAGCGTCGAGACGCACAGGGCAATCTCGTCAGCACGCTCCTCGCACTCGCCGCACGGCAGGTTTTCGGACGTCCTGATCCACAGGCGAATCGTGATCCCTCCAACCGAGACTCGCCGCATGATCTCGCAGACGTTCACAGGCTTCCTCCTTGCTGGTGACGACATGGCATGGCGTGCCGCCGGATGACTCCAGTTCGCTCATGCGTCGCTGCTGAATCATCGTCGGGCGGTTCCCCGGCTGCTTCACTTCAAGCCACACCGCGTGGCCGTTCCTGAGACAGAGAAGGTCTGGCAAGCCGGCCAGTTGGTACGGCCCGCCGTGTATCTTGATCGGCTTCCATCCGAGCGATTCGGCCGCACGGACGATCGACGCAACGATCGACGACTCACGAGGCAACGCCCACCTCCGGTTGTTTAGAAGGCCAAACAATAGGAGCAGCATCGGAAGTCTGTCAAGACCAAAAAACTGCCCTGCCGCGCGAGGATCACGGCAGGGCAGCGGCTCGTGGATACGACGCCTCTCACGGCTTGGCGGCCACTGCAGCCACTGGATTTTGCTGCTACGCCGATGACGCGGCTTGTTCCAAATACGCTGCAATCTTTTCACGCAGGCTCTCGTTGCTATCACGGATGACCTCCAGATACCGTCGCCCGTTTTTCTCCGCGTCAACCTCCTCCAACGACAACCCCTTGAACCGCCCCGACTGAAACCGGAAGTCTTGCCACGGGCCGACATGCCTCGGCCTGTGTTGCCGCTGGGCCTTGACGCACGTCTGTAAGCCGCAGAACACACACACGATGTGATCCTCCTTTTCCCCGAGGTCGAGCGCGTCCCACGCCGTTGCGTGGCATCGGTGACAAGGCTCGCTGTGCGGGTGCGGCTCCATCACACCACCTCCATGCACGGGACGTGCCTGCCACGGCGGTTCTCGTTCATCACGTAGAGGTTCTTCTTCGCCCTCGTCACGCCGACGTAGGCCAGCCGGTGCTCCTCGTCGTGGGTGTCGCGATCCTCCATGCTCTTCTCGACGCGTTGCGTGATTGTTGTCAGCAGGGCGACGTTGTCGGCCTCCATGCCTTTTGCCGAGTGAATCGTGCCAACCCGGATGCCAGACTTCGATGCGAGGTCGTCGCCCCACGTTTCGGCGTGCCGCCGCCACTGCTCACCGCCGTTGATGAGGCCGCACCACGCTCCGCTCGCAATACGTTTCACAAGCTCCGGGGTCGCCCCGACGCTCTCTAGGTCGTCGCCGAATATGACGTCGTGTTCGTCAACGTGTGCCTTCGCCCACCCCGTCTTGGTGCCGCGAGTCAGCATCGGCTCCTTCGCCTTTGCGACGGTTGGGATCAACTCAATCGCCCTGGCCCACTCATGCCCCGACACGTGCTTGCCCTTCTCCAACGCGTACAACGCCTTGAGGCCGGTGGCACGAGCCGTGGTGTCGTCGGTCTGCTTGACCCACCTCGCCGGTTTTCCAGCAGCCCCCAGCGACGCGATGAGCCTTACCGCGTCGTGGTTCGTGCGAGCAAGGAACAGCCATTCTTCGTCCGGCCTCGCCTGCGAGATAGCGGCGTCAATGCCGCACTCGTTGATCGTGCCGCTGTGGTCTGCTGGCTCAACCTTGCGGTCGAAGTATCCGTTGTGCATCCGTCGCAAGCACCGCTCGCCCAACTCAAGAATCGGTCTCGGGCATCGGTACGACTTCGACATGATCCGCTCTTTGCTGGCGGGCCAACCAAGGAAGCACGACGACGATGAGCCCGCGAAGCCAAAGATGCAGTTTCCGGTGACGATGCCATTCGTCGTGACGTACGTGTGGTGCCTCTCAACCTCAAGGCTGTAGACCCGAACAACTTCCCCACGTGGGAGGCGGCGGATGGATTCAACGCCAACCCACTCAACCTCTTTGCCTATGGTTCTGCTGCCTCTCGGATTTCCGCCGCCTCGCTTGCGTCGCTGCAAAAAGCCGTCGCGAAGTTTCGGAACGACGTGAATGCCCGGCAGTAGATTCGGCACTTGAATAAACCGGCACGCCTTGCCTCCGTTCTTCGACCTGTCGGCCTTCGTCGTGAACGGAAACGAAACTTCAAGATTGTGATCGGCAAGGCACCGCAACCCATTCGTGGTCAGGTCACCGAGGTCGTTGAACACAAAATCGATGAACGCCTTGTCTAGGTTATTCGCGCAACCAGACGGTGGACGAAACGTTACCTGCGGAATCCCGAAGCGGCACGACACAACCTGCTCGTACATTCGAGCCTCTCGGTCGGTGCCGCACACTCGCAGAATCCAGATAGAGTCTGCGTCCTCTTGATTCATCCGCATTTTCAAGCGGAAGTCACCGTTTTTTGCCGATACCTCTGGCCTGTGCGTTGCAAACATCTGCACCGTGCCGACACGCCATCGGCTCCCTTTTCGCATGAGGTACGTCGCATACGCCTCGCGGCGGTTCGTGCGAACGAGCCAACGGTGATTTGACGTACAGACGCTTTTCGTGCCGTCGGTGAACGTCACCTCAAACAGTTCGCCTGAGTCAACGTCGCGCCACGCCTTCTGAAACCGCACGCCGCCACCCGTGCCGTAAAACCGCCCGTCCGTGCGATTGAACGCAACAAGCCAATCGGACTCCTGGTTGAGTTCTTCAATCGGCTTGTACCCGGCTGCCGTTAGCACAGGCGTCCCCGCTGGCTGGCACTGAAACGGATCGCCAGCCGCGTACACCCACTTGACAGAATCGGCAGACACGAGCCGCTTGCAAGCGGCATCGAGCAGGGGGGACGCGTCCTGCTGCTCGTCAAAAATCCACGCGGCGACAGAGGGGAGGTCGCCCTGCGGTGTCACTTTCTGCACGCCGTCGGTTGTGTGCAGACGGTATCCGGTAAACCTCAAAAGGAGGTCGGTGAAGTCCACCCGGTCGTCGAGCAGTTTGTGGTGCTCGTATTGTTCGGCAACCCTAACAACTGCGGCGTAGTCTGGCAAGTCGTCGTCGACCAGCCGCATCTTCTTGACGAGAAGCTCTAGCGGCTGCAGCGTGTTGCGGGCCAACTGCCAGCAGGTGAGGGCCGCACCCTCGACGCCACCGACAAACCGCTGGTGCCCGGTGTCGTCGTCGATGGTAGTCGAAATCCTCGCCCCGACGGCGGCACTGATCCACTCGATGTCCTTTTTCGATGTGGCCAGCAGTTGCCCCTTCTCGATGCCGAGGCACCGCTTGGCCGTCGAGTGAACGGTGCGGAACCACCCCTCGCCGTCGAGCAGGGAGGCCGGGACGTTCCACGCCGCTGACGCCCGCGACACCGCCTCCGACCTCGCGGCACGCGTCAGGCTTGCGAAGCCGAGAGCCAGAGGACTGCCGCCGATCTTCGGCAACGCCGCCTCCATGATCCGAAGCAGTTCTGTCGTCTTTCCGCTGCCCGCGGAGCCGATCAACCGCGCAACTTGCATGCAACTAGTCCTTTCCGAGAAAAAAATATCGGCAAAAACTGTTTTCCCGCTCGTTTTCGCGGCACGTTTTGCCCTTGTTTTTCAGGGGTAAAACGCACTTTGCCGACAAAACGGCGCGCCGCGAAGCCTTTTCGGACACTATTTTTTTTCCCATATAGATAGGGCGATCATTCCGGCGGCACCGGCTGCTCCTGCGAGGTCGCCCTCGGCTGCTGCAGCGTGGTTGCCATCTCCTCCAGCACGGCAAACTCCCTCCTAGACCACACCACGTACGATTTCCGGGCACCGCCGATGTGGCGGTATTCCGTATGGGTGAAGTCCTCCTCGCCCCCTATAGCGGCAAGCAGACGCCTCCTCATGGCAAGGCGTTCGCCGTTCTCGACGCGGTGCTGCCGCTCGATGTCCTCCCAGACCTTCGACCAGCCGAACCACAGGGTGCCGTCCTGCCGCCACGCCGCCCTTCCGGACGGGTCGGGTACATCGTCCTCGGTCGGCTGCGACGCCTGCGACAGCCGATCGTAGAGCCATGTGGCTAGGAGCACGTACCGCAGGCTCGATGCTCCCGGCCACTCCTCACTGGGGTTGTCGAGCAGTTTGGCCTTCAGCCCGCGAGCGGTGCGGGTCTTTGGCTTGTCGCTCGATATGTTGTCCCGAACCTTGTAGCCGCCATCCCAAATCTGCCGCCAACGCTTGGGGTCGTCGTCGAGCATCACCTTGCCCGTCGCGGCCAGCACCTGCGCCGCGACCTTCGCCGACGAGCGGTACTGCTCAACCGTCAGCGTGATCGAGCCGGTGCCGTCTTGCGTGAGGTGCTTCCAGTGGGGTACGTGCAGCCGGTACTCCTTCGGGTCGGAATGCACGAGCGTCAACTGCCACTCGCCCGGCCCCCACTCCGGGTCGGATTCGACCAGCGGGTCAGCCGGGGCGAACGACAGGCCGATCTCGGTGAACACCCGCTGCCACGAGGCAACAGCGAGGCCGGTTGCCTTGGCTCCGGCCGGTGGGCCAGCGAGCGTCGCAGACTCGATCGCGGCCTCGACCGACATTCCAGCGGCACGCGTCTTGCGGACGTACCCGATCGCCGACCGATAGATCGCGACGCACTCGGCGTCTTCCAGCGGCGGCTTGCACTGGATCGAGTTGACCGCACGAATCTTGAGCAGGAGGTCTTGCTGCTCCCGCTCGTCGTCGATGTTTGGCCCGCAACGGAACGCCTCGGCAACGGCGAACCGATGAATCTCGTTGTTTCGCTTGCCGCTGTTCACGGGACGATGCAACACCTCGCGCGTAGGCGAGCGGGCAATCGACCGCGTCTGCCCGCTGCCATCGTCATTCCATAGCAGATTGAGCAACCGCTCAGGCAGCGGCTGAAGCTCGACGTCATCCGGCGACATCCCAGGAATCCACTCGTACCGCACGCCGGTGTGGTGCGTGCTCGGTGGGACAACCGACTGAGCAGCGCGCCCGCCGTTGCCGATTCGTATCTCGATGCCGAGAACCTTCCTCACCGCGACCGCTGGCAAGTCCTCCCGCCAGCGGAACAGGCGGTGCGGGCCTCGACCGGCACGGTAGGTCGGCGTCCAGATTTCTCCGAGGCCGAGTTCGTTCCACGCCCTTTGTGCGTCCTCGCCGTCCAGTTCGACGTCGATCACGCCAGACTTCGGCCCAAGCAGCAGGCCGACGTTCGCCGTCCTGCCGTCTTCAAACCACGACAGCACCTCGTCCTCGTCGTTGGTGGCAGAGAGTTGCCACGCGTCGCCGCCGCTCGGGTGCTTGCCCGGCGTCGCGCAGTCCTTGCCCTTCCAGCAAGTGCAGACCTCCGGTTCCACGACGCCAAAAAGCGGAACCAGATGCCATCCATATCGGCAGTACGATGCTGCCATGCTTCCAACGCCTTGCATATCTCCTCCGTGTGTGTGTGAGCGTTGAGAGGCGACGACCCCACGCCGAGCGATCCCGGTCGTGGGGCCGTCGCAAAAATCAGCCGTCCTGCTGGACGTCCAGTTGCGTCGAGACGCGAGACAGCGGCTCGGTGTAAAGCCGCCGCACGATCTCGCCTTCCTCCTTGCTGATCGCGCCGAGGTACTTCGGCACGATCTGGGAGTAGGGCTGACCGCCCGCGTTCTCCACGCGGTCGAGCGTCAGGCTCACGATCGCACGGTAGTGCGGCACGGCCAGACGCTTGACGAACGGCGTCACGGTCTTGAGCGACCCGACGCCAGCCGACACCAGCAGCGGCCACGCTTCGTCGGCACGCAGGATCGCCATGAGACGGCTCTCCTTGCACCGCTTGCCGCGACCGTTGCTCGCGCTGCCGTACTGGTTGTACGGCAGTCGCGACCAGTCATAGGTGCGATCGCCGGTGCGGCACGACTCCAGAATCTCGGCGTCAAGGTCGCCGATCTCGTCGTTCACCCGCACCGCCGTCATCAGATCGTAGGACACCAGCACCGGGCTGGCCTTGCCCTGCGGCTCCTCGCTTCCCCACAGCGTGCCACGCACGCCGTAGTAGACGAGGATGCCGTCGATCGACTTCGCCGACTGCTCGTTGTTTCCCGAGTCAGTCCACGACCACACCTTCCCGCCACCGGCAGGCGTCGGGACGCGAGGCAGGTCGGACGCCAGCAGCGTCTCCCCCGGCCCCATGTTCGCCATCAACGCCTCTCGCACATCACTGTCTGGCCGCAGCGCGAGGAACTTGCTCTCGGCCGCACCCGTAATCAACTCTCCCGTCGGGGTCATAGGACTCCTCCTTGTTGTGAAACCAAAACAATCAACCGAGCGTTCGGTGCGACAGCCGCACCGTTCTCCACTCCTCGACCAACCCGGCGAACGGCGTGCCGTCGGCGAGATGCTCGCCTCCCTCCTGCCGTCGCTCCTTCAACCAACTCTTGAGCGACGAGGTGTTGACGCCGATGTACTCGGGGCAAACCCTCCTCGCGATCTCAAGCACGGCGTCCTTGTTTGCAGCGGGCACCGTGACTGAGAACCACTCTTGCGTGAACCACGACTTCCCGGCGGCACGAACGCCGTCAAGACCAGAGGCACGCAACTCCTCGACGGCCAACTGCTCCGCTGCTTCCAGAGCCTTGTTGACCTTTTTCGCTTCGGCCGCGATGCGATCCTTCTCGGCTTGCAACTCGGCCACACGCTCCAGCAACCTCGACAGCCGCTGGCTGTCTCCAACTTCCGCGATGCTCATACGCTCACTCCGTTCCTCCGTGACAGCCTCGCAAGCACCGCCTCGACAACGTGCCGACGCTCCCTCAATGCCGCGTAGACCTGTTCGTCAACCGTGCCCGTACACACGAGGTGGTAGTACCTCACGCAACGGGTTTGCCCAGGTCGTCGCAACCGGGCAAGACTTTGTTCGTAGTCCCCGAGCGAGTAGCCGAGGCTGTAGTAGACGGCGTAGGCCGCTCGCGAGCAGTCGATGCCGGTGCCGCCCGACTGCATCTGGACGCCCAAAATCACCGCGTCGCCGTCCTGCCACCGCTTCAAGTCCTTTCGCTCGCCGCTGACCTCCGCGTACTCCCTGCCGAGCGACGCGGCAACTGCCGCGACGTCGTCGAGGTCGCTTCGGAAACGGCAAAACACGACCACTGGCTCGGTCGCTGGGAGGTCGCTCAGGCGATCCTCCAACGCCGCTCGCTTGTCGGGCGTGCCGTCGATCGGCACCACGCCGCCGCTGCCGTCCACGCGGCAGTATCCGCCGGTTGCCTGCTGCATCCTGACAAGTTTGGTCAAGGCGTTCGCCGCCGTGACGGTGCCAGCGGCGATCTCGGCGGTCATCTCGCGCTCAAGCGTGGTGTAGAACCGCTTGGTCGCGGGCGACAACTCGACCGGAATCGTCTCGTGGATCGCGTCGGGAAGGTCAAGCACCTCGTCGGCGGTGACTCTCCACGAGTGTGCGTCGAGCCTCGCCGCGAGGTCGTCTTGGTTTCGCCAAGACTTGACCATCGAGGGGAATCGTGGATGGCACACCGCGTACCGCGCACGCATCGAGGTGTAGGAAGGGCCGAACACCTCCGGCGACAGAAAGCGAAACTGGCCGAACAGGTCGAGCGGCGAGTGCGGCATCGGCGTGCCGGTGAGGCACAGCCGCCGCGCGTGCGGGTTTTTGGCGGCGAGCTTCGCCAGATACCGGCTCGCCGTGCCTCGCGGCGACTTGGCACGATGGCTTTCGTCCAACACGATCGCCGCCCAACGCGTCGACTCGATCGTCGGCGTGAGTTTTGATCGCCACACCGCGTCGTAGTTGACCGTCACGACGAGCGTTTTGCCGGTCGCGGTTGCCAACGCCGCCTGCAGCCGCTCCGCTCGTGCCGCCGAGGAGCCAAACGACAGGTCAACGTGATGCAGCGTGCGATGCGACGCCGCGTTGACGAGTCCTAACAGTGCGGCGAACGTCTTGCCCGTGCCCATGTCCGCGCTCAGGAGTGCGAAGTGCCGGTCGGCAAGCCACTCGACAAAGTCCGTCTGATGCCGGTACGGCTCCAGTTCGCCGCGAGCCGCCATGCCGACGACCTTGCCCCACGCTGGGGCAACGGCCTGCGGGCAGACGACGAGCAGATGAGGTCGCTGTTTCATGCGATCCCACGAGTCATGCCACGCCATGTTCGTCCATCCTGTCCAGTTCCGTGATTCGATCTTCTTGCCGCCGTATTGCCGCCTCGTCCTCCGGTGTGTTTCGCAGGGGGCCGACATCGACCACCCATGGAGACGGCCACGGCTTCTCCTCGTCGCTCATGCTGGCACCTCGCTGGTGAGGTGCTCGTGCATGATCTCGTCGCCGAGTTCGTCGGCCTTGGCCTGCAAGCCGCCGATGTAGCGAACCATCAGCCTGCGAAGTTCGGCCTTCGCCTCTGCTTTGCTCTCGTGCCACGCTGGGCCAATCGGCTCCATCGTGCCGAACTCTCGACGCACGTACCGCTGGCCGTCGAGCACGATGTCCGTCACAACACCGCTGCTGATTGACGACCCGGCGAACGGGTCGTCGCTAAACACCGAGAGACGATAGATGGTCTGTCCTGCCGTCATGTTTCCACTCCGTTGGTTGTCCGTTCGTTTGAGAGAAACCGGGAGTGGAGGGAGAACGGGAAAACCTCCACCCCCGGCGAGCACGCCTTGCGGCGGCTCATGGCGGGGGACTAGACCGCCAACTCGACCGCGTTGGCCCACGCACGCTCCTTGAAAACGTGAGCGGAGCCGAACAACACAGACTTGAACTTCCTCTCGGCACGCACATCGCCGCGACCCGTCACGCGGAGTTCGTGGTCGGCCCACTCACTCGCGGCGTTGTAGGCCGTCCAGACGTTCGCACCGTGACCGCCCTCGTTCGTGGGCATCGCGAAACGATCCCACAGCGATGTCAAAACCTTGCCGCGGCTCCGCTCGCTGCGGCCGTCGACCAGCGTGCCGAAGTAGTCGCTGACCTGCTGAGTCGAGAGCGTCTTAGCCATCATCTGCCGCGCCGCGAGGCCGAACCCCTCGTGAGCGTTGTTGATGACGCCGAGGCACTCGCGGGCCTTCTCGACTCGCCGCGACAAACCGCCCGCCGTGTGAAAGAGCTTGAGGCCGAGCGGCAGACCGTCGGCGTTCTTCGCACGGTCGGCCATGCCGATCGCGAGGCGAAGCGTGTTGGCACAGACCACTCGCACACTCGTGGGGAACAGCCGCACGGCTCCGGTGCCGTCGTGGCTGTTCGTGATGAGGACGTACTTGTCCAGCACATCGCGGTCGGTGACCTCGACATGACCGGGCATCTTCGCCAGCATCCAAACCTTCCGACCCTGCCGCAGCGAGCCGCAGGTGTGCCACATCGCGAGCGGCTCGTTGCCGCCGACGACCTCATCCATCCACGCGAACGCTTCGCGGTTCTGGAGCGGCTGGTACCGCAGCCCCACCGCACCGAGAGCGCGGCCCGTGTCGGCACGCATCGTCGCCCGGTGCGTCTCGATCGGCTGGTGCGAGCCGTCGGGCATGATCGCCGCGAGGTCGGTCAGCCGAACGTCCCAGTCCAATCCGGCGATCCGCAAGGCGTCAGCGGTGGTCTGAGCCTCGCTGACCACCGTTCCGAAACCGTGCCATGCGGGCTTGTAGGCGAACATCGCCGAGCCTTGGGCCTGCGTCGTGAAGTCAATCTCGTGAGCCATGATCCCGTCTCCTCGTTTGTTGTGAAACCTAAACAATCAGTCCAGCGGAGCGGCCAACGCGGCAGCACCGCAGAGTCATCAAGCCACCTCGCCGCGGCGAGCGTCCACCTTGCCAGCAGTGTCGAGCCAGCACTCGGCCATGTCCTCAATCTCGGAGTCGTTGGCTCGCGTCAGCCGCTCGCCAATCTCGTCCTCAAGAAACGATGCCATGTCCTGCACCGCCATCAACAACTCCGAGATGTCTTGGGCCGTCGTGCCCTCGTCGAGCATCCCGGATTCGCCGCCCGCCAGCATCTCAAGATTGGTCTGGGCTTCTTCTAGCATCTTCCTCAGCCGCTGGAACTCGTTCATCGTCGCGTCCTCCGTTTCGTGTCCTTGCCGCGGTGTCCGCCGCGTCATGCCTGTATTTTACCCTATCGGCTTGCCGTGTCAATAGGGGGGAAGAAAAATATTTTCACCCCTGTTTTCCCGGCGTTTTTCATCGAATCACCCCTAGCCCCGCGTCGGCCAGATCGAGGACGGCCCGCCCGACGGCCCGCAGCCGCCCCGGCTGGGGAGCCGTGGCTGGCTGCGTGGGTGCAGTCGGCAGGCCCGCCATGGGCATCACCGCCTGACGCTGCGCCGCGTCGATGGCCGCGAGTTGCAGCCGCGTCTCAATCAGGAGCGAGCAGGCCACCGCCATGACGGTGATCATGCACGCGGTGCGAGTGAGGTCGCGGATCATCGTCAGCCCCTCCTCGCGAACGCGTGGTCAATCGCCTCTACCGCCGCCGCCACGGCGTCCTCCGCATAGAGGCACGCCGCGACCGATAACTCCGAATCGCTGCCAGCGTGGTCGGCGAGCGTGGTTTCAAGCTCGTCGAGTGAGCCAAGCAGATCACAGTCAACGCATCCTTGATCGGCCAGCCGTAGGGCGGTGACCACCGCCTGCGAGAGCGCGTCGTCGAGCGTCGCGTAGTTGCAGTTGCGAATGGTGGAGTAGGTGGTGCTCATGCTTGATCCCTTCCTCCGTTGATGTTCCTGCCGTTCGCGTCCAGCACGTACCACTCGTCGCCGTGAAAGTACGTCTCGGCGTAGGCGTTCGCGGCGTCGTTGTTGAGAGCCATAAAACGATCCACGATGTCCCACTCGCCGTTGCCTGCGGCGTAGGCCACGCGGTACTCGCGGCCATCGATCAGTGTCAGGTTCGTCATCGTCTCGTCCTCCGTTGGTTGTGGTATCCGAACAATCAGCCGTTCGCCAGACGCCGTGCGACGATTCGCCGTGCGTCTCTGATGTGCCGCTGCGGCACTGGCAGCAGCGAGCCATGAGCGATCCACACGCCGTCACGGCGTGAGAACGTCACCGACACCCTGTTTCGTTTCCCGAACAGAATCACTCGTGTGTTTTCGTTGCCGATCATCGTCCCGTCCTCCGTTGTTGCCCGCAACGCCGCCCGGCAACGCACCGGGCGGCGAGTCCGGGAGTCCGAACAATCACCACACGCGAACCGATTCAGCAGGCCGCTTGGCCTCGGCATCCGGGTCGCGGCTGATCGCCTCCAGCGTGGTCGCCAGCGTGTCGAGGATGTCGTTGAGCCGAGGCAGCACGTCCGTCTCGGCGTTCACCATGTTCGACCGTGAGCCGTCGCCGTAAGGGGACGCCATCTTCCGCAGGATCGCTGACCGGAAGTACTTGAGGTCGGTGCTGGCATCAACTATCCCGTCGATCAGCCGCGTTCGTTGTTCGTTGAGTCGCATCGTCGTGTCTCCGTTTTTGAGTTTGCCGCGGTGTCCGCCGCGTCATGCCTGTATTTTACCCTATCGGCTTGCCGTGTCAATAGGGTGAAGAAAAAATCTTTTTTGGGGCTTTTTCCCGGCAACACAGGGGCTTCGGAGTGCTGGGCGGCTCAAAAAACCTATATCAATTTGGGGTTTTTCGTTCGGTTCGACCGTCAAACGGTGGCGGGAAATCCGTGCCGGGAAAAAAACATCGGCAAAAATCGTTTTCCCGCTCGTTTTCCCGGACACCTAAACCCAATCACGCAAACGGCTTGCGACGCGTTGCCGATAAAACGAGACGCCGCGAAGCCATTTTGGGACTGATTTTTTTTCCCATATAGATAAGGAAGGAGATTCAGCCGGTGGATTTCCGCCGCTTCCGTGCTGCCGCGATCCAGACAGGGTTGCCGCTGGTCGCGTGGACGACCGCTTTCAGCGAGGCGACGTCGCGTGGGTGCAGTGCGGCCAACTTCTGGCCACCGTGTGTGTAGACTCCGACGGAGGCACGCCGGGCGGCACGGCCAATCGTGTTGGGCGAGCAGCCGAGTTTCTCGGCTGCTTCGATCGGGCTGAGGTAGGGCACGACTTCTCTCTCCATGTGATCCGTTCCTCCGTAGTCTAGGTGTTTCGACACGCCGATTCAATAACGCGTCACCCGATCTTTGATCGCTTGCGTCCAGAGCTTGAAGGGTCGCGGGCGAGGTACTGCTTGAGGTTCGCGTCCACCGACGAACGCCTCACCGCCCACGCTCTGCCGCTGAGTTTGAAGCCCTCCAGTTCACCACGCTGGATCATTTTGATGATCCAAACATCAGTGCAGCCAAGGACTTCCGACGCCTCGGGCACCGAAATCCATTCTTGTCGCTTTTGCATTGTTGTGGCTCCTCAAGTATGACCGACTAGAGCGACCCCTCGCCCACGGTGGAGCGAGGGGTCGAATGGCGGGGGCAGGATTCCTCGCCTAGAAGGGATGCACCACCACAAAGAATGACCTAAGTAGTTTGCAAGGGAGGACACGACCATGACTCTGCAAGACTTGTTCGATGAGATGTACCGACCGCTCCGGTTACGCGGGCGAAGTGCCAACACCACACGACTCTACGGCTGCACAATCCGCGCATTCGGAAAATGGCTCGGATACGTTTCAACCGTTGATGACCTCACAGACCTCACGCTGTCGCGGTACCTCGATCACCGCGCGTCGATCCGCAGCCCCTACACGGCGGAGAAAGAGCGGACGCAGTTGTGCAGCCTGTGGCGATTCGCCGCCGACCGTGGCCTCGTGATAACGCGGCCCGAAGTTCCACCGGCACCGTTGCCCGACCGCATCCCGCGAGCGTGGACGCTTGGCGAACTTGCCGCCATCTACCGCGCCGCCTCGATGACACGCGGACACGTTGGCGGCGTCCCCTCTGGCATCTGGTACACGGCACTCGTCTCGGTGCTGTGGGAGACTGCCGAACGCATCGGCGCGGTGATGGAGTGCCGACCGGAGGACTTCGACGGCTCGACGCTCTATGTCAGGGCCGAATATCGGAAGGGTGGCAAGCGTGACCGCATCTACCGGCTGACCAGCCGCACCGCTGGCCTGCTCACCGAGGCACGAGGCACGAGCCGCCTGCTTGAGTGGCCGAAGTCACGCACCCTGCTCTGGGCCAAGTACGCCGACATCGTTGCCCGTGCTGGCCTCGGCAAGGGCCGGAGCCTGTCATTCCACGCACTGCGGCGGTCTGCGGCGAGCCACTATGCGTCTCGTGGCGGCGACCCGGTGCAACTGCTCGACCACTCCAGCCCGCGCATCACGCACCGCTGGTATCTCGATCGACGCCTGACCGACAACGGCCCCGCTCCGTGCGATGTGTTGCCGAAGATCGACGACGCCGAGCAGGCGGGGAGGCAGGATGGGAGGGAAGCGAACCACCCCGCCTCAACCCGCCGCCCGGCTTAGTCGTGAGGCTCATGCCAATACTGCCGCCGCTCGTGGTGGTTGGCACGTTGCACAGCAATCTCGCCCTTGAGCCGCGAGTTCTCCGCGAGCAGCCGCAGAACGTCGGCCGCGAGTGTTCCGCTGGTTCCAGTGAACGCACCGGAGAACTGGCGGGCACGCATCTCGGCCTCGGCGAGGTAGGCGTCTGTCAGCGGCTCAGGCATCGCGGCCCTCATCAAACAGCACAACGGCAAGCAGGCTATACGCCGCAAGATCAAGCAGCGTGTCCCTCACGCCTTCGTGGACAAGCCGCCCGTTTCGGCAGAACGTCCTGAGCCGCTGCACCTTGTCGGCAACTCTCACCATGCAACCACGCCACGGCTCGATGCCGACGAACTCGGCACCCTGCCGAATGTTGGCGAGCGGATCGCTCTCGCTGCCGTAGTCTTGAGACTTGCTGAGGTGCAACGCACGCAGTTCTTCGAGCAGTTCAAGAAACGCGAGCGAGCCGGGGTGACGTTGCGGAGAAGCCTTGCTGGCAAGTTTTTCCAAGGCTTCGTCAAACTCCTCCCGCGTCAGCCCGGCCCGATGCAGGTGGTGGTCGTGAATGTCTTGCTGGTACGAATCCTCTGCCATCGGTGTCCTTTCTGTGACTGGAACCGACAGCGTATTTTCCTCGTCAAGCATCGTCCTCGTCGCGAGGAGAGTCGTGGAACGAGGCCTTGAGTTCAGTTTTGTCGGGATTCCATTTGAGCAACATCCACCAACCACCGAGCGGGCGACTGCTCATCCCCTTTTCGACGGCCCAGCCGTCGGTCAAACATTCCTGCTTGTACGCTGCTGATCGCACGAGATGAATCGGGCGAATCCTTGGAATGCCGTTTGATGAAAGTCTCTGCCGGCTTGCCTCTACCAGAGTTCGCTGATGAACGTGACCGGCATGGATAGCGTCGGCGTCAACGTCCACAAGGTATCGCGAGTAGTCGATGACGCCGCGAGTCACCGGCCCACCGCCGCCGTAACCATGATGGAAGAAAAGCCTGTAGATCGCTGAGTTCGTCTTGCTGCTTTTGGCACGAAACAAAACCCATCCCGAGTATCCAGCCTGACGAACTTTGCTGCCTCGTAGCCGCAGCCGTTCAACGAGCCGCGTCGTCAGGCACGTCTCCATTCGCTTGCGAACAGCAGTCTCGTGATTGCCCGGAGTGATGAGTGCCATCTGCTCGCGGTACGGCTCCAGCCATTCGGCGCACTGGCTCACGATGTCGTCGTAGTAGTTGCCTTGTTGAAACTCTGGCCTGATGTCCCACTTGCCGTTTGAGCGGGGGTCAAACTTTCCACCCATGGCGTCAAAATGATCGCCGATGCTGAGAACGGCGGCGTTTAGTTCCCGCGACTTTGCAAGATCAGACGCGAGTTTTTCTCGATTGCACTTCACCGAATCCCAATGCCAATCGGAAGACAGCAGCACCCACAACCGAGAAGCAAAGTCGATTCGTGTCACGCCACCATCAAGGGTCGTGACCGTCCACGGATCGCTGGCGTTCTTTCGTCGAAACGTGGTGCTGCTTCGTGCCATCACTTCACCTCACGCCAGCCGAGGGTATAGAGCACACGCCGCTGAACTCTCGCAAGTTCGGTAACGCTTTCCTCGGAGATCGTCGGCCCGAGCACGGCATGAGCAATCTCGTGCAGGATTGTTTCGAGTTTCGGCCCGCCCTTTAGCCGGTCGTCAATCAGGATGCGTGGTCGTTTTGCATCGCCAAAAAACGTCCAGCCATCGGCCTGGCCGTTGAGGCGAGTGAAACGGAGAAGCCACCGCTTGCCGTCGATTGTGATCGTGTGATCCTCTGGCATTGGTGCTCCTCATGTGTCTACTCGCTGCCACTTGTCTACTGGGCATTTCGAGTCAGCCCATGCCAGTTTGCTCAGAATCTTTGCATCGCGGCTGATGCCGCATCCGCACTTCACGCAG
>Ga0208783_10001086_pt1 | contig 16438 bp, 23 predicted proteins | sample DEB19_08_DNA_2_FD_184529 | JGI IMG/M metagenome (GOLD analysis project Ga0208783, IMG submission 184529) | Aqueous microbial communities from the Delaware River and Bay under freshwater to marine salinity gradient to study organic matter... | ecosystem: Environmental > Aquatic > Marine >... | reverse complement strand
GACGCTGTTTCGCGTGCGGGCGCTGAGTTGGCTGGAGTATCAGGAAGCGGAAGCCATGGCGCCGGAAGCGCAGATCATGCGGCACATGGAGCTAGGGCTTGTCGACATCGACGGCGACCGGGAAGCGGCGGCGAAGTTCCGCGCCGACCCGGTGGCGTCGCTGGTCGTGCCGTTGTACCGCGCGATCGTCGACCTGACATGGGGAAACTTGCCGGGGTCGTGATCGACGGCAAGGCCGCGACCTGGGCGACGACACTGCCGCACCTGCTAACGATCTGGCGCAAGGAAGGATTCTATCGGCGCGCAGTCTGGCTGTGCCGCTGCGACGCCGGCCCATGCGACGAGGTGCCGGAGACCGAGGACGGCCCCGCCGAGCTGCCGGGCGGTGCATGGTCTGTGTGCCCTTACGGCGTCTTGCGCGGCCTGCAGTTTCGTGCGCTGGTCAACCTACACGAATGCGCTAAGATCAGCCCGTTGGCAGGCTGGCCAGAGGCGTTTCCAGCTTGGCTGACGTGGGGTCTGGCGACGCTGCGGGCGCGACTGGAGGCGGGCAAATGAGCACGGTTGCGGCGAGTCGGGTCGACGTCAAGATTGCGGTCGACGCACAGGGCAACGCAAGCCGCGTGGTCAAGCAGACGCGCGACGAGCTCGACGCCATGGGCAAGTCCGCGCAAGCAGCAACTGGCAACGCTGCTACCGGAATGGCGCGCTATTCGCAGCTAGCGCAGCAATCGGCCAGCAAGATCGGCGGCGCCTTTTCGGCAGTCAACGCGGTGCTGGGCGGCACTAATCCGATCATGCAGAAGCTGGGCCAGTCGTTCACGGCTGCCGGCGCGGTGGCCAACGTCATACCGGGGCCGATCGGTATTGCTGCCGCCGCGATGACCGGCCTCGCGGTCGCAACGTACAAGTTCATTGAAGCGGCCAACGAGGCCGAAGCTAAAACCAAGTTCATGCGCGGCGGTGCTGGCAGCGAAGGCATGGCCGCGCAGCTCGGCATCACGCAGGACGCAGCGATCAAGGTAGGCGCGGCGCTCGAGCAGATGACCGACCAAGGCATCCGGCCGACGTCGACCGAGCTGCGAGCAGTGCGCGACCGCGCGGTGGCCATGGGCGCCGACGGCAGCAAGGCGGTGGAGCAGTACCTTGCCGCGTGGGCGAAGGGGCCGGACGCGCTTATCGCGGTGCAGGCTGAGATCGGCAACCTTGGCATCAAGAACCTTGGCGAACTTGGAGCATCGATCGGCCTGTCTCGCGAGTCGCTCGGGCTGGAGCGCGACCTGACCGATCTCAAGGTCCAACAAGACGAACTGCTCAAGGAAGCGGCGCAGATTCAAGCGTCGGTTGCATTGGCCGGCGGGAAGATTACCGAGACCGATCAGCGCAGCCTCGACCTGGTGCGCCAAAAAGCGAAAGTGCTTGAGGGGGAACTAGCGGCAAGGCGTCGATATGCAGCTGAGGAAAAGGTCTCACTGCAAAACAGTACGTTGGCCAAGGGACGCGCGACGTTGCTTGACATCGCGGCAACGCAAGAAAAGCGTAAGACGGTCGCGGAGGTGATTCGCATTCAAGCGATCGACTTGCGGTTGGCCGATATCGCAGCGCGTCTCAATACGCTGCATCGCAATCGCAACGTACTGTCGCAACAGGACTACGCCATCAAGGTGCAGGCGCTGAAGATTGAGCAGGCGCAGGCCGAGGCCGCAAAGGCCGCAGTATTCGATCAGGCACAAGCCGACCGCGCCGCACGACAGCAGGCCGCCGCCGCGAAGAACAAGGAGCGGATCCAAGCCGAGACTGATGCGACGATCAAGCTAGCGCAAGCTGAGGTGCAATTGGCTACTGAGCGGGCCAAGGTACCAGGCGCGGATCCTGACGTGCTTGCGGCGCGGCTGCGCGTTATCGACCTTGAGGAAGCGGCGGCGCGAAAGGCGGCGAAGGATCGCACGAACACCGCGCGCGGTCGCGAGAACGAGCTGCGCGCAATCGAGCTCAACGCCAGAAACGAGCGCGAGGCCGCCCGCAAGGCAACGGCGGACGCTGAGGTCGAGCGCAGCCGAAAGGTTGTCGAGCTGAAGCGCGCCGCGTTTGAGGAGGAACTACAGGCCGAGATCGACACGCAAGCCAAGATCGACGAGCTATCGAAGGCACAGGCAGCCCGCGAGATTGAGCAACTGCGCAATCGCGGCGATGTCCACGGCGCAACGATGCTTGAGATCCAGACCGCCGAAGCGCAGACCGCCGCCAACATCGAGAAGATCAACCGCGACCTTGCGATCAAGCTGACCGGCATCGACGAACAGTCCGAGCTTGCCGCCAAGGAGCGCTTGCTTGCTGACCAGCAGATTGCGGCAGAACGCCAGAAGCTGGCCGATGTTACAGCCGCAGCCTTCACCAAAGAGAGCGATGCGATCGTCGCCAGCTTCAAGACCAAGCTGTCGACCGTCGACGATGCGATCCAGAATACCTTGGGCGCGAGCGCCGATCTTGTGCAGTCCGGCTTTGCGCGAACTGTTGAGGCAAAGCAGAACGCGATCGAAGCGTTGAAAGCCTTGCAGGAAAACTCGGCCAACCTTAACGAGGCCGACCGCGCCGACCTCGATGCACAGGTGAAGGCGCAAGAGAAGATCTACCAGAAGCAGATCAAAGGCCTGCAAGACCAAGCCAAGCAAGCGCAAGAGACCATCAAGTCCGTTCAATCGTTCGGCAAGGGTATTGCCGGTATCGTCGGCAACGTGCAGAAGGGATCGCAAGCGCTGGCCGCTTTCCAGAAGGCGGCCGACGCGGGCAACGTCGAGCAGATGGCGACGGCCAACGAGGGGCTGACCAACGCTATCGACGGCACGATTGCAGCCAGTGGCGCGGCTGCCACGGCGTTTATCGAGGACGAGCAGACCAAGGCGGCGATCCTTGCCATCACCGAAACTGCGGCCAGCGTGGCGGCGTTCGCTGGCGGCAACATTCCCGGCGGCATTGCGCACGCGGCCTCGGCGGCCATCTATGCCGGCGTTGCAGGTGGAGCTATCCCGACCGGCGGCGCTGGCACGGCTGGCACGGCCACGGCTGGCGCGACCACCGGCGGCGGCGGCGCTGTGACTGGGGCGACCGGCGAGGCTGGCGGTGGCGGCGGTGGCGTGACGCAGGTGTTTAACTTCAATAAGGGCTTCGTCGTTGGGTCGACGCAAGAGGTTGCCAAGGGCATCAGCGGCACGTTGCGCAGCGTGAACGGCACCGGCTACGACCGGCGCAAGGCGGCCTGATGCTGTCGATCGAAACAACCGAAACGTGGGCTTGGACTATCACGGTACAGATCGGCGCCAACGTCGACACCTACACCAACGCCGAGCGCTCGACATATGACACGCTCCAGGCCTTCGTCGCGTGGGCCAGTGCCGCGGCCCGGCCGTGGGCAGACACGGTGTTGTGGCGATGGAGCTGGTCGCAGGACGTGGCCACCGGCGGCGCCAAGGTGACGCTGGCCAGCTCGGATGCGGCAACATTGACGATGTCGGCAGGCGCAGCGGCACGGCTTGGCATTGCTTCAGGCGTTGGAACCATCTTCGCCGGCACGTCGCCCGCCTCGGGAACGTGGGCACCGGGGCCGGTCGGCATGTTGGCGGCGGTGTTGGATATGCCGTTTCTCGGCGACGAGGGCGTCACGTCGGCAACGGGTGCAGTGCGGCCCGGTGTGCCAGGTCTCGCCGGTCGACGGCCGATTGTGTCGGGCACCTGCGACGCGCTGCAGCACGCGCGTTTGATCAGCATCCTACGGCTGGCCAGCAATCCGCGGCGCGGCTGGGTGTACCAACGGCACACAGCGACGTGGATCGATGTCGCGTTCGGGGGCTATACTCGGCAGCCGGTCAACAGCCTGTGGTGGCGCGTTGCGCTTGAGGTCGGCGGCGAGGTGCTCTAATGGCGGTGCTTGAGGCGTACCTATACAGCGAGAGCGTGACGGACGACACGTTTCCGTCGCTGTGTGTGGACGACACGATCATTGTCACTGAGGGCGCTACGACCAGCGAAGTCCGCCTTGGCACGCCGCAACGGTTCACGGATGCGCTAGTGATCTGGGCGACCGAATGCAACAACGCGCTGCCGGGCTTCTACCAGTTCAGCTACAACGCCACGACGCGCCGAGTCACCATCAGCTGCACTAATGCAATCAGCTTTACCTTGCCGGGCAATGTCCGTAAGGTGCTCGGATTCTCGGCGCAATCCTACGGCCCCGGGGTCAGCTTCACAGCAGAAGGCCCGCCGGCTGCAATCGTCGAGCTTGCGGCGTATGAGTGCGCGCCAGCCGACGACGCCGCCAAAGCCGAGTTGCGGAGTTTCCGGCACGCGCGGGCACTAGGCGTCGGCTGGGGCAACGTCCACCTGTTCGACGTCGGCCTTGTGTTGCGGGCTGCTGACGCTGGCGTGATTATGCCGGTGCGCGGTTCCGACCTCACCGGCTATTGCCTCACCGGGCGGATCCGCGTGGGGCCGAGCTCGCCGGCTTACTCGCCGACGCAGCCGGGCGGATACCTTGACGGCTGGATTGTCAGCACAAGTGGGCTGCAAAGCTGGGGCGATGACGAGAACTTCTACGCGCTGCGGGCGCTTGTGGCGGTGCCCTGATGCCAGCTTGGGATGCGGTCAAGTACGGCTGGAACGTGGTCTATTGGGTGACCATCGAGGGCATCCCGGTAGTGTTCACCGAGCGCGGCCTAGGCATGACGCTGCCGGCGGGCTACGAGCTTGAAGACGCCAGCCTAGTGATCGACGACTCGAGCGAAGTTGGGACCGAAATCGACCGCCGTCGAGGCTTGGGCGCCGGCCTGTCGCTCGGGTTTCGGCTGCTGGACACGGCTACGATCCGCGACTACATCCGCCGGCCTGCCAAGTTTGCCGAGCTGACGCAGAACGAGACCGCCGCTACCAACGTCATCCACGTCGACTCGACCGCGGGCTGGGCGAACGCTGGGCGCTTTTGGCTTGGCCATGAGCTCATCACCTACACTGGCAAGACTGCAACGACCTTTACCGGCTGCACGCGCGGCGTGGTTGGGCTGGCCTATAATCACGCGCTCGTATCGGCTGGCAACTTGGCGACCAGCTCTCCGCGGTGGTGGCGCGGGCGCACGGTCACGCTGTGGGCATCGCCGATCAATCAGGCTGGCGTGCCGAGTGGAGCAGCACTTACGCAAGACGCGGTGCAAGTCTGGCGCGGCCGCATCAGCGACGGTCCCAACCGCGGCATGTCGTGGTTTGACTTTCAGGCCGACTCACTCGAGCGCGTGCTAGACCGACCGCTTGCGGCGCAGCTCAGCGGCAAGGTTATCCCGACGGCAACGGTTTACTTGCCGCCTACAACGTTGCAAGTCGAGTACCAGATCAAGACCAAGAATGCGGCCGGCGCCAATCTGTGGTCGTATCTTATCGAGTTCGCGCCGTTTGCGACGTTGGATCCGTCGACCTACTATAGCGGCGACCAGCTGCGCAAACGGATCGCCGACGAGTTTTTGCAAGCAGTCCAGCAGGCCGGAGCGGCCGCCAAGATCCTCGGCCTGATCTGGCATCCCGTGCCGAGCTATAAGACCAAAGCAGGCCAGACACTGCCGGGGTGGGCGGCCTGCATTGCCGTGGCAGAGGATGCGGCGGTGTTTTGGTTGCAGCATGATATTTGGTTCAAGGCAAAGAACCAGGGCGGCAACTGGTACGATCAAGCACCAGTAGTCTTCCCTGCTGGACTTCCGGCGCAGGAGCTGTCGACTGATTGGATAAGTGGTGACCATCCGTTGAGCGGTACTGATTCCACCGGTTTGCTTGCTGGCTCGCTGACGGTGGCGCTGGATAGTGGATTGGATGCGCTGGTGCCGACAAGCGGCCTACTGTACGTCGAGCCAGCGTCGCCGGAGCTTCCCAAGTTCATATGCAAGTACAAGACGCGCAACTTTGGACCGACCGGCATCGTCTTTGGTGCGATTACCTACCTTTGGGACGGCAGCTACCAGCTACCCACGGCGGAGCAGTGCATCGGCGCGCAAGTGCGGGTGCTGTTTGCTGACGAGGGGTCACCGGCCAAGACTTGCTTGCGGCTGCTACACGGGTCTGGCACTGGTCTCCGCTCGGCGGTGTATGACACGCTCACGGAGGGCCGCGGCTATGGCATGGACGAGGATTGGATCGACGCTGACAGCTTCAACGCTCTGCTCGGTGCGGGCGCGGCCGGTCAGTTGGCGGTGCGGGTGTCACCGGCGGGGGCCAGCTTTGCCGACATCTTCGCGGGTCTGCTTGCGCTGTCTCGCTTGGCGGTGGCGACGCGCACGGTGGACGGTGCGACCAAGCTCGCTTGCGTCCGCACTGATGCGGCTGGCGGCGAATACTGGCACACCATCCGCGACGTTGACCTATTATCGGTCGGCGCCGACCCGGTCGAGCCCCAGTCGCGACTAACCGCGCTGAACCGGATCACAGTAACGCGCGCGCCCTACGGCTTGACCTGGTCATCAAATGGCAAGGTCAGCGGCAACGAGGACGCCGAGCAGGACACGTCGATCTTTAGCGACATCCCGGCCGTGTTGGCGCTGGGCGAAGAAGGCCTCGATGCCACCATCCCGGCCATCGACAACGACCAGCTCACGCAGTACGCGCTACCGCTGGTGCTGGCCACGTTCGCCGGAGACCAATCGTTACAAGCCGTAGCGTTGTTGGTGCCGCCGTGGGTGTCGGCGCAGGTTGGCGACCTTGTGCAACTTGAACTGACGCACCCTAGCTTGTGGAACTATGCGACGCAGGAGCCAGGCTACACCGGCCCCGGTCGTGTGGTCGGTCGTACCATTGAGCTGCGCACGTTGCGGGTCAAGCTGACGGTCTTGATCAACAGCAGCACCAACACCAAGACGCTGGCGCCGGCGGCTCGGGTGTCGTCGTGGACTGGACCGGCGAACAATCCCACCACCATCGACGTTGGCGCGCAGTACTTGCCGCACTTCCAACAGGCGCTGGTGCAGAACGGCTGGGCGTGGTGCCAGCATTACAAGCCCGGCCAGACAGAATCCACGGCGAACAAGTTTTCGATCTCATCGGTGGCCAAGGTCGGAGCCTTCTGCCGGTTGACACTGACGCCAGGCGCATGGGCGGCCGGCACGCTATCGACTGCCGAGTGGAGCACCATCACGGTACCCAGCACCAACGATAGCAACAACTGGCAGAAGACCTACACGCACGCCGGCGACGGCAGCATCTGGAGCTGACGCATGGCCATCACGACGCCGGCTGACATCGCGGTCCTCGGGCAGCAGGACTTTGCGCTTGGCTCGATGCCGGGGCCGCTCGATACGATCCTTAAAAACACTAACTACCTGTACCAGTACCATCGGCCGCCGCTGCTGTCGGTTGCCTTTTGCTCGGCGTACAAGATCACGGGCCGCACTGCTCGCTTTACCATCCCGGTAAAGCCCAGCGTCGATGGTCTGGTCTATGAGTTCACGTCAAAGCTACTGGCCAGTTCGGCTGGTGCGTGGCAGCTCATCGTTCAGATCGAAACGTTCGATGCTGTGAATGGCTGGCTTGTGCTGGCAACGCAGACGAGCAACCGCGCAGCGATGGTGGATCAGCTTGTGACCGACACGCAAACGGGCGTTCTTGGCGGGACGGTCACGATGGTGCGCATGAGCTACACCGGAACCGGCGTTGCCGAGATCACGCCGCACCACCTGCTGACGATCCCGACTCCGGCAGCGCCAGTGACCGGGATCAAGCTGTCTGGCTTCGTGCCGTATGACGACGGCTTGTTGAGCACGACGGGCGCAGTCACGACGGAGCATGTCAACCGCGCGCATCAGAACGCGGTCTCGGTTTTGCAAGACAGGGTCCAGTGTGCCTTCGCTTTTGTGCAGGAGGACACGCCGGCAAACATGGTCTTCCGGCCCGGCCTTGCGCCCTACGTCCTGTGGAAGACGTCGCCATCTGCCAAGGTCGGCCTGTATGGTCAGCAAGGCGAGCTGGTGCTGGAATGCGCCATCCTCGCTGGCGTCACGCGAGGTACAGGCAAGATACGGCTAGTGCAGACCGACGCACCGGCGCCCGATGCCTACTACGAGGCCAACGCCAACGGCACACTGCAAACTGGCAGCCTGCTTGCTACGACCACCGTCGGACCAGACGCAAGCATTGAGCTGGCGGTGTCGCTTAAGCTGACCGATCCGCTTGCGGTGGCGGACATTTACGCCGTGCTTGCATGGTGGAGACCGACGACATGAGCACGCCAGCGACGCCGATCAACTGGTGCAGCTTCGACGACCAGGCATTGCCGATCGATGTCACGACCGACCCTACGCCGCCGGCCGCCGCGGCTTTGCTGGCCGCCGTCAATGCGGTGGTGCAAGCGGTCGCGGTCACCCCTTACGTCGCAACCGGCCACCTGTGCTTCCGGCATGGGTATGTGGGCGGCGCGGCGACGACGGCTTGCCAGCTTTACTTCACCATGAGCATTGCGCCGGGCGCCGTTCACGCCAAGTTTGCGACGAACGACCGCATGATCGACGGCGCGCAAGTGACGCCGCCGAGTCATAGCGTCTATACACAGACCGGCGGGACGGCTGGCGCCAACGTGGCGATCCTGCCGATGTACCCGCCGCCCGGGCTGGTGACTGGCAACACGCCGAGCTTTTGGACCGGCAAGCAATACCCGGTGGAATCTGGCAACACAATCGACGACACGCCGGTGGCCAGCTCTAACCGCATGCTCGAGCTTCCGAGCTTTCGTCATCCGGTCAAGGAGAACGGCTTTTGTACCAGCGTGATGGCATGGAGCTGCCGCGTTGTTCACCTCACGTCGGATCTGGCTTCGCTGTAGCGTTTGCCCTATGATCGGCCGCGGAGGTTAGCGCCATGGAAATTGCGTCGGGGCCCGTGATTGCGCTTGTGTCGGCGATGCTGTCGATGACGGTCACAATTGCGACCGCAACTGCATGGCTCAAAGGCCAGTTTGGCGAGCTGGGCGAACGGCTGGCAAAGGCGGAAACTTTGCACAAGTCGCTGCACGACCGCGTTGAAAAGCTGGAGTCGGCGCGCGAAGAAGAGGTGCGGCGAGCGCTGGCGCGCGACCGAGTCTAGCGCTACACTCGTCGACGGAGGATACCATGGCACTTGGCAGCAAGCTCGACCGCATCGGACTGACGACCAACATTCAGGCGGCGCAGGCGGCTCCGACGACGGGGTCTCAGGGCTACGAGACCAAGAACCACCGATACGTCAACGTCTCGGTGGCTGTGACGGCGGGAACGTCGGTCGACGTGCAGGTCTACCTATACACCGGCGACGGTTGGGTCCTGTATACCGACGTCCCGACAACGACCGTCACGACGGCCGGCGGCATCTTCCAGCTGGAGATCCGCGGCTATCCTCGGATCTACGTGCGGCTCACTAACCTGGTCGGCGCAGGTTGCACGGCTCAGGTATCGGCCGACGCAGTGACCTACTAGCGGGGGCCTCGATGCTGCACACCGCGCGCGTTGCTGGCAGTGCTAATCGGCTGGCTCCTGTGCAGGAGCGGCGATCGGTCGGAACGGCGCTTGTGCGCGGGCTGTTCGCGCCGTCGATGGTCTGGTGGATGCATCCGCAGGGGTGCCAGCTGGAGAGCGGGTCGACCGTGCCAGCCGTGCAGGACTTCAGCGGCCGCGGTGTCACGATCACGCAGGGCACTGCAAGCAAGCAGCCGTTGCGCGGAGGCGTGCGTGGCGTGCCGTGCTTTACGTTCGATGGGGTCAATGACTCGATGTCGACGAGCGCGACCAACCTCACGGCATTTCAGGCGTTAACTGTTGCGGTAACTGAATACCGAGCCAATACCACCGTCGGCATTGAAGTAGAACTGACCACAGACCAAAACGCTTTTACGACGGGGTGCATCGTAGCGGCCAACGACAATTCCACGGAAAACTGGTCGTTAGCTTTCCTCGGCAACGCTGGGTATCAGTATAAGGTGATCACCGCAGCAGCATCCCCAAAGCAAACTTGGGGGTCATGGGTAGCGGTCATGGATAAGACCAAACCGGCAGCAACAGAGCTGGTGATCCACAAATCCGGCCAGCAGGTCACGTCGTTTTCCGCAAACGTAACCGCTAACAACACCAACGCTTTTGCCAACGCTGCGTGGTATATCGGGGCGCGCAACAACGCATCAACGTTTCTAAACGGTTCATTGGCGCAAATCCTCGTGTTGTCGACCGGGCTATCGGACACGGCGGCGGCTTATCTGTCGCTCTATCTCGCGCAGTCGGCTGGTGTCGCATGATCACGCTGTTTCACCGTGACACGGACACCGCGCACGATGCGCCCTGTGACGTCGCCGACGTGGCAGTGATGACACTCGACGGCCAGCCCGGTGGCTATATTGGCGCCGCGTGGGGCGAGCATACGCCTGACGACGTCTTGCGCTTCCACCATTGCCAACCCGAGGACGTCGACGACGTCCTGACTGGCTGGGGCCTGAAGCGCCCAGAACCGCCGCCGATTGGTGGCCAAGGATAAAACATGAGATACCTTCTGCTTGCGGTCCTCGCGGCCTGCTCCAAGCCGGCCACGGCCCCCACGACGGCGATCGTCATCGTAGATGACGTGGTGCAAACCGTCGACGCATCCGAGGCTGTGACCGCGGCCGATGCTGTCAGCCCGGCCGATGCGCCATCGCCGGTGACTCCGTGAAGGGCAAGCGCACATATGCGGCGCTCGCTGGCGTCGTCGTGACGGTGGCTATCGGTTGCGCAGCGCGTCATGGCGTAGACCTTGGGCCGTTGCGCGGCGAGCTGGTCGACGCTGTGATTATCCTGCTGGCAGGAGCTGCGGCCTACTTCCGCAGCCAGGCGCACAAGTGACCGCAGACGAGTACAACAACGCCGAACTTGCCGCCGGTCGCCTGACGCCGGCGATGGTTGCCGTAGCTCAAGAAGCTGGCGGCATTGCAGCGTTCCAAGTCGCGCACGGGCTGGTGGCCGATGGCAAGGCCGGGCCGAGGACGCAAGCACTATTGGCGGCACAGCTGACCGCGACCGCCGCAGGCATGGCGGTCTCGTGGGTAACGCCGATCCCCCGCGGCCAAAAAGGCATTGAGGAAGTATACGGCCGGTTCGGCTGGCAGGAGCTCGCCGGCGGACGTATTGCAATCGACGCCAGATGGGCCGCGACGAATATCTGTACCGTGCGCTTGCACACCGGCCGCACCGTCAAGTTGCATAAGCTAGTAGCGGCCGAGTTCGCGCGGCTGTTCCAAGCGGCCTGCGCTGTCAGCGGCTACACGCCTACAAGCGTCCAGACATGGGTGCCGCGGCATACGCTGTGGGATCCGGCCAAGTCGCTGTCGCTCCATAGCTGGGGTATCGCCATCGACTTCAGCCCGTCGGAAAATACGATGGGCGGCACCGACGGCAAGGGCGGACCCTCCAAGCTGCGTCAACATCCGACCTTTGTCGAGGTGTTCAAGGGTGCCGGCTGGACATGGGGCGGCAATTGGAAGATGCGCGACGACATGCACTTTCAGAGGGCGAGCTAATGCGACTGTGTGTGATTCTGTTGGCGCTGTGCTCCGTTGCCTGCGGACCCGTCCAATGCGGGCAAGTCGCGATCGACATCCTGCCGCTTGAAGGCAAGTCAAAGCCCGCCGGCAAGGTGGTAATCCGATGCGACGGACGCAAGCTCACCGAAATCAACGCCCGCGACGGGGTGCAGCGATGACCTGGGAGCAAATGCGCGCCAATTGGGCGACGTCGCCGGTGCGTAACGAGGTCAACGGAGCGCTTGAGCGTGCCGTCTTTGCGGCGCTGTCGGCGTTAGTGCCAGTGCTTCCCGAGGACGTGCGCCAGAAGGCCGCGAAGGCTGCCATCGCGGCGGTCGATGAGGCAGTGACGCAGCCAACCAAGATCGAAGCGGGCGGCGTCATCATTACCGACCATCGCTAGTCGGCGGCAGGTGGTGCTGTCGGCGGCTGCCGCCGGGCGCAATTCCCCTCTGTGCCCGGCGGTAGCCTTTTGCCAGCGATAGAACGCGTCGGGCGTAAGCGTCGCCGCACTCACCGCGCAGGCCAGCATTCCCGCACCGATAGCCTGCCAGCGCTCGCCACCAGTCGCCCCCGCTTCTGCGGTGCCAGTAGGCCAGCATCCGCGCGCCCTCAGCCCGATTGAGCGACGGCAGGAATAGCGCCCACCGCGGCGCCAAGGCGTAGCGCGGTTGCACCTGCATGACGCCGACGCAGCCCGACGCCGAAACGACATCCCACCGGCCGCGGCTCTCGACGTGCTCGACGGCCTCAAGCAGGCCGGGCGGCAGCAATGCCAGGGCGGCAAGGTAGGCCTTCACCATGGCACATGCTCGCCATCGTAAGCGCTGCCGGTCGCCGCCGTTGCCACAGCGATAGATGAACCGGCAGGCTCGCCCACCGTGGGCGAACTGATAAGGTCGAGCTGCACGGCTGGCGCACGCTCGTCGAGCAGGGGCCGCACCGGGATGCGGGCGGTCGATAGACGGTCGATGGCTTTGGTGTGCGTCTCGGCGTCCAGCTCCGCGCCGATGGCCTGTCGGCCTTCCCACAGTGCGGCCAGCAGCGTAGTTCCGCCGCCGGCGCACGGGTCGCAGACGACGTCGCCCGGCCGGCTGTAGTCGCGGACGATGGCGCGCATCAGGTCGAGCGGCTTGGCGCCGACAACGGCCGCGCCGTGCTCGCATCGGGAAAAATAAGCGCCAGGCAGCGAGCCCCAGCTACTAAACCTCCGTGACCGCGGACGTGCCACCATCAGCCAAACCGACCAACTAGCGGGGCCGTCGCCGCCCAGCCGGGGCCGCGGCTGTATGATCGGCACCGGGGCGAACGAATACAGGCCGGCGGCGGCGTAGGCCTCCTGATAGGCCGGTGCCAGGTCGTGTGACGTCATGGCGCAGATCCAGCCGGTGCAGTGCTCGGCGGCCCACGAGACGAAATCGGCGACATCGACCGGCGTCCAGTGAGAATAGGTCAAATCGTTGCGCCATGACTCATCGTTGGTTCGGCTCAATCCTGCCGTGTGACCAGCGTGAGTGCTGGCACCATACGGCGGATCCGTGATGATGGCGTTGCAGCGAAAGCCGGGCCGAAAGGCGTCGCGGTAGTGGCCGCGGGTGATCACTGTTCGTCCTCGACGACGTCGGCATCGACTGGCTTTCGCTCGGCGAGGAACACGCGCCAACGCTCGGCGCCGGCACCGTCCAGCCATCGAGATAGCGTCAACCGCGCCTCGGCGGTCATCGCGGATGGCCGCGGCTTGCCCAGCGATTCGCAAAAGGCCGCGCAGTCGTCATAGCTCCAGCCGTTGGCGCCCAGCCAAGCGCAGAACGACACGCGGTCGGCGGCCCAGCTCGCGTGGTGCCCGTCGGCGTCGACTGGTGCGGCGGATGGCATGACGGCGAACGGCGCGCCTTCCTCGTCCACTGCGGCGCCCAGCTCCTCGGGCGTATAGATCACACCGTGCAAGGCCTCGGAACAGGCCATGCGCGCAACCTCTGTGATGGCACGGGCGCGGAGCATGGCGGCCGGAAAGCTACGCCAGACCGACTTGCCGGCGAGGCCTGCGGCTTTGGCGCGGTCGATCGTCCACGTCACCTTGAAGCCGTCAAAGCTGGGGTCGTCGGCGCGGATGACTTGGGCGTGTGCCTCGCGGTCGTCGCCCCAGACCCGTAGCTTGTGGCCAGCTCGACGGACCAGCGCGGCGATGAGGTCGGCCGACGCGGTCGGCTTGCCTTCGATAACGTGGATCGACGTGATCGCCGTCATCATGTCGACCTGAATCGAGCGGGCGTATTCCATTGCCCACAGCAGGTTGGCTGGCTGCTTGCGGTACTGCTGCGGCAACATTGAGCTGTCTGCCAGCGTCCGAGCCAAGGCGAGCTTGTCGCCGACGGTTGCTAGGTCTCCCATGGTTCACCTCAAGCCCAGCGGGGCGGTTGCAGTTTGCCGGTGCAGGTTGCCGCCAGACCGGGCCAGTCGTCGAACTCGACACACGCGGCATAGGTGCGGATTGCCTTGTCCCACAGGGCGTGACCGCGCGCAACGAAGTCTTCGCCGGCCTCCATCAGGACGACGTCATGCGGTGCCGTGGACGAGACGAAGGCAAAGATCTTGGGCAGCTCCTTGCCGGTCAGCACGCGCGCTGCCTCAATGTAGGCCGCTGCGCTGATGTGGTACCCAAACGACCAGGCGGCGCGCTGTAGTCCGTCCTCGTCCTCGGCGCTGGTGGTCTTCAGGTCAATGATGGCTTCCGACGTCACGCAGTCCAGCTTGGCTTTCAGCGGTACGCACTCGCGCTCCCACAACACGGGCACCTCAAAACGACCTCCCGTCATCAGGTCGCCGGCGCCGGACTGCTCCACGGCGTAAGCCATGGCGTGGGCGCGGTCCATGTCCGCGGACGACACGCCGATCTTGCCAGCGTTGTCCGCGGCCCACTGCTCGGCCGCAAACTTGCCGTCCTTGGTGCGACGGTCGAAGGCCGGCATAACCGCGTAACGCTGGGCGAACTGTTGCGGCTCCAACACCAAGCAATGCAGCAGGGTGCCGAACTCCATCGCGGCGGTCGGCTTCGCGGGGTGCTCGCGCTCCCAGCGATACCGGGCCGGCGACTTTAGCAGGGTTTTGGCTCCGCTGGCGCTGAGGCGCGGCAGGCCGTGGTAGGTGCGGTCGTCCATGGCTAACCTCCAACGAGCAGGCAGAAGCCTACGATGACAGCAAGGCCGACGATGACGGCCGCGGCGTTGATGATCTCGGCGACAAACGACGCTTTGCGAGCGGCGGCCTCGGCGCGGCATGAGATGCAGTAGCGTGGATCGTGGCGCATGGTTATTCCCCCTTGATCAAGAATTTGGCGAACATCGGAAAGCCGCGGCCGATGAGCACAGCGCATACCCAGTTCCACACGGCCAGCCTCGCGGCGTCCTGCTGACAGCTGATAATGAGGTCGGCGAACACGGGGCCGGGCATGCGCTGGTCGCGGTGAGCCTCGGCGCACCAGGTCAGCGCGTCGGCGATGCGACGGGCCGTCATCTTCTGCACTTCGACTGAATTGCGCGCCAGCTCGATTTGGCGGCCTTCGGTCTTGGGGTCGATCGGTAGCATGTCTGTCTCCTTTGCGGCGTTGCGGGCCGCTTGATGAGGCCACCTTATAGCGTGGCGGATTCGGTGTCAAGAATCCTTTCTCGGCAGCGTCCGCGGTCGGCCACCGGGGCCTCGCGACGGGCGCGACGGGTCGAGCTGGCGCAGGCGCTTGCGAAGGCTCTTGAGCGCGGCCAACGTCATGCCCAGCCGGCGGGCGGCCTCGGGCAGCGTGGCGCACTGGTCGCAGACGTGGTCAATCCACGCGACGTCGGCGGCGGTTCGGGCTGGTGTCATCGGATCTCCACGTCGCGCCGGTGTCGGCGGCAGAAGGTGCAACGCTGGCTGCGGCCGGCCCACCGGTGCGCGGGCAACTCGCACTCGATGACCTGCGCGCGGTACCAGGCCTGATAGTGCGCCACGCATAGGTTGCGGGCGAGGCGCTTACGGCCGCACTCGATGCAGGCAGCCGTCGGCGGCAGGATGGTGGGGCGGCCTCTCACAATGCCTCCGCAATACGCTGGCCAATCCACCGCACCACCGGCACCGCCCAGCTATTGCCGAGCGCCTTGTAGCGCGGCCCGTCGGGACAGTCGTTGGACGGTCGACCGCGCCACGGGATCGCGGTGTAGTCGTCTGAAAACCCTTGCAGGCGCTCGCATTCGCGTGGCGTGAGGCGGCGCACGACCATACTGGTGGCTATGCTTGGGGCCCGCGCGCCAGCAGCAAGAGAATGACACGGATCGCCCGGCTGAGGGTTGCTGCGGTTGGTCGGGCTTGTGACTTGCGTTGAATCAAAAGCTAACACCCCCACCGAATGCCCATCGGTGTCAAGCGGGCCGCTCTTGTCGCCATACTGCAACACGCTGGACTGTCGGGCGTCGAAAGCGTGCGCCAGCACCGGTGTCTGGCCCTCGTCCAGCGTCGTGTTGATCCCCTTGTGCATTCGTTGCGTCAGGCAGTTGGCGACTTGGTAAGGCTGGACTCCAGCGCCGCTTGCAGTGCTGGCGGTAGCGTCTTGCCGCGCTTGGCGGCTCGGCGCAGAATCCCGGCGCACGCCTTCGGACTCAAAAAGAATTTTTGCGGGATCAAACCCTGCTCGAGCGTATCCGACAGCGCACACATAGACTCGGCGCCTCCGTTGTGCCACGCCGAAAAATTGGGCGTCGAGAATCCGCCACGCGACTGCTCGCGCGGGGCCAAGCACACAACCAGCGTCCGACCACCTTCGCCCTGGCGGTTGGAGCTCGCAACCCGAGCTGGCAAGTCGGCCAAGGAAGCACCCAAAGGCGTTGTCGGCGGTTGAGAGGACGCCGGGGACGTTTTCCCAAAAGACGA